>SMEK01000057.1_pt1 | contig 55254 bp, 49 predicted proteins | sample 2456371 | NCBI WGS metagenome assembly SMEK01 (sample SAMN10132590, study PRJNA489261) | soil metagenome | isolation source: day1 antibiotic-loamy sand soil ammended with composted manure from dairy... | place: USA | collected 2015-04-01
ATCTCGCTAACTTATTGCCGGAATTGTGTGAACATCACAGAATATGGTGATGAGACAAAATTTTTTATTTGCAAATCGGATTCAAGAGATGCAATTATTGAGAAAATCGTCTCGTTTTCAATGTCAGTATAATAATCATTTGTTTTTGTCTTTATCATAAGTCTCTTTGTACCTTTCGTTGTTTTTCCTCAATAATTCTACTTTATCTTCATCATCAGGATTATAATAGGCTTCACAACTTTTCGGACTTGCATGACGAAGTTCTTTTTGCAGCTCTAAAATTTGCATTCCGTTTTTTACTCGATTCATAGCAAAAGCATGTCGAAAACGATGGCTTAGATTAGTAGATTTTGAACCTATATCTACATGAATCCCTGCTTCTTTGAAAATCCCCCGAAGAACATACCCCCATCCAGCCTGTGTAATAGGAGTATAGTGTTGGTGATTTAGAAAGATATATTGATTCTCATTGTTTACAAGGGGAGTCATACTAACCCTGTCTGCTTTTGCAATATTTTTTAGGTTTTCCCTTTTTATTGAACTTTTACTTAAAAGAATGTCATCTCTCGATTCGTCTATGTATTCTTGAATCAATTCTGCCATTTCTTCTTCTATTAGGACCGTCTGGTATCCAAGGTGATTACCTTGTTCTCTATACCAAGCATCATTATATTCATCTTTCGATGTAGGTGTTATAACCCCTTTGGCCCTTTGTGTAGGCTTGTCAGACATTCTATCACGGATGATGAGGTTATAATAACCTTCTTTATATGATGGCACTATATCTTCAAATGTTAGCCCTAAAACCTCTCCTATACGCAGCCCATAATTATACATCAAATCAATAATCACTTTTTCACGTATTCCATAGCTCTTTTCAATTACATCCATAATTCTTTCGTATTGATAAGGCTTTATGTATTTCGGAACAGATTGTTGCTTAAATACTTTTTTATTTGCCTTGTATCTTTCCTGTGTCCCTCTATTTGCATGTGCAAAGAATCCATTACCTATAGTTGTACCTATTGTTATCGTTTCAAACAAAAATGAATCTGTTAGGCCATACATTTTCTCTAAAAAGTTCCTATAAACATTTAGATAGTTGTTATATGTCTGATTGTCTCGTCTAACCCGAAGATCAACGCTCCCACACTACCTTCTTTTTTTCCCCCTTCTAAAAACAAGCGTAGATCCCTAATATCACTGTTAGTTAAATTTTGTGGATTATCAATATGTACAAGTTCCAAAAAAGAGTAGAACACCTTTAAAGCTGAAAAAGCAGTTTCTCTTTTTTTATATTTGTCATCGCCAATCTTTTCATTCAAATAGATATTGGCATCTTCTATTAAGTTTCCTTTTAAATCTGTTATTATGAAGTAAGTTTTCCTTCTTACGGTTGATAGCTTAATAAAGCCAATTATCCCAAACTTTTGGATAAGCTCATTTTTACTGTCGTATCGTTCATAAACTGTTCCTAACGATGTTTGTCTATCCTTAATTACCCCCATATAGTTTTACCCCCATGGTATAAGGTCCTCGGTCTATCGACCTGCGGATACGCCTCCCGCTGTGGGCTACGTCCCCATCCAACTGCAATTAGACCTTTATGTTTTTCTTTATAACTGAATATAGACAATAACCCCACTAATCATAAGTATAGAACATCATAAAAAAATATCCAATACTTTCCTGAAATCATGTACAGATACTTGGCTTTTCATAACCGAAAGTCGTTCCTACCGCTCCCATAAAAAAAAGCAATAAGCCATAATGTTTTTTCTGGGATACGCCACATTTGTTTAACAGCCCGTCTTTTATCTAGCCCCATCACCAAAAAACCGATGACATTTACGATAATGAAAACTAGAGTGAAAATGTTTTCCAATAAGATCCCCCTATTCTTTTACCACACAAAATAAAACAGTCACTCTTCATAAGGAAGAATGACTGATTTCGTTAAACTTATTTATTTAATTGAGCTTTCGCTGCGTTTACTAACTCAGTGAATGCTTTTGGATCTGTAACTGCTAAATCAGCTAGCATTTTGCGGTTCACTTCGATACCAGCAAGTTTTAATCCATGCATTAAACGGCTGTAAGAAATACCGTTTTGACGTGCTGCCGCATTAATACGAGTGATCCATAATTTACGGAATTCACTTTTTCTTTTACGACGGTCACGATATGCATATACTAAAGATTTCATTACTTGTTGATTTGCAACTCTATATAAAGTATGTTTTGAACCGAAATAACCTTTTGCTAATTTAAGTACTCGTTTACGACGTCTACGCGTAACAGTACCACCTTTAACACGTGCCATAATAAAAACCTCCTAAAATTTCTTAAAGCTGTTTAAAAATTAGATCATATGTTTAATGCGTTTGTAATCTCCAGATGAAACGACTGCACTTTTACGTAATTTACGTTTTTGTTTTTGAGATTTATTTGCGAATAAATGGCTTGTATAAGCATGGGAACGTTTTAATTTACCAGTTCCTGTTCTTTTAAAACGTTTTGCTGAGCCTTTGTGTGTCTTCATTTTAGGCATGAGTATTCCTCCTTAAATTACTTATCCTTATCGGTTTTTGGTGCTAAAATTAAGAACATGCTTCGACCTTCCATTTTTGGTTTTGTTTCAATTGAAGCAATATCTGCACATTCTTCTGCAAATCGATCAAGCACCTTTTGACCAATTTCTTTATGTGTAATTGCACGACCTTTAAAGCGCAAGGAAGCTTTCACTTTATCGCCCTTTTGTAAGAACTTGCGAGCATTTTTTAATTTTGTATTAAAATCATGCTCATCAATTGTTGGGCTAAAGCGAACTTCTTTCATTGTAATTGTTTTTTGGTTTTTACGTTGTTCTTTTTCACGCTTTTGTTGCTCAAAACGGTATTTACCGTAATCCATAATTCTTGCCACCGGTGGTTTCGCGTTTGGAGCAACTAATACAAGATCGAGATTTCTGCGACTAGCGATTTCTAATGCTTCATTTTTTGACTTAATGCCTAATTGTTCGCCATTGGCATCAATTACGCGTAATTCACGAGCGCGAATGCCCTCGTTAACAATCATATCTTTGCTAATATTAAGACACCTCCAGAGATTGGTTGAATACCCTGTTTGAGTGAAGAAGGAACGCCTTGCATTTTATCCAATAAAAAAAGTGCAGGACTATACACCCGCACATCATTATTCTATGAATAACAAACATATCATCCGTTTGCTTAAACCTGTTAACAACTTTTAAAAGCGTTCTCCAGGTGAGAAGCGGGTGCCTCTTCTTTTACAAACATTGTATTCAATTTAACTTTCTCAATCTTAGCATATAATAGACATGATGTCAATAAGGCATGTTTATTTATTGCAACAGAGAAAATTATAGCAAACCTAATATAAAAATACAATAGTTTTTCTTTATTTCATATACAAATACGCCATTCACAGACTTCCTTTAAACTCCGCTCATTACTTATCGATAAAAAAGAAAGACCGTTTGATAAACGATCTTTCTTCACCGATTTGAAAATATTAACGAAGTACCCGTGCTTCTTCTTTTATTTGTTGTAGGAATTCGTTAAAGGCTACAGTTTCAGATTTTTTCTCACCATATTTTCGAACATTCACTGCATTTTCCTCAACTTCTTTATCCCCTACAACAAGCATATAAGGGATTTTTTGGATTTGGGCTTCACGGATTTTATAGCCCATTTTTTCATCACGAAGATCCAATTCCACTCTTATGCCTGATTTTTTCAATTCATCATGAATCGCTTTGGCATAGTCAAAATGAAGCTCATTCGAAACAGGAATCACTTTGGCTTGAACTGGTGCCAGCCAAGTTGGGAACGCACCTTTGTATTCTTCAATTAAATATGCAACGAAGCGTTCCATTGTTGAAACAACACCACGGTGGATAACAACTGGACGATGTTTTTCACCGTCTTCACCAATATAAGTTAAGTCAAATCGTTCAGGTAATAGGAAGTCAAGTTGAACTGTAGATAATGTTTCATCTTTACCAAGGGCCGTACGCACTTGAACGTCTAATTTCGGACCATAAAATGCCGCTTCCCCTTCTGCTTCGTAATAATCAAGGCCAAGATCATCCATCGCCTGTTTTAACATACTTTGTGCTTTTTCCCACATTTCATCATCGTCGAAATATTTTTCCTTGTCTTCAGGATCACGATAAGATAGACGGAATTGATAATCTGTAATATTGAAGTCTTTATAAACTTCCAAAATTAACTCGACAACTCGTTTAAACTCTTCGTGTATTTGATCAGGACGAACGAAAATATGTGCATCGTTTAAAGTCATTCCACGAACCCGTTGCAATCCAGATAATGCTCCGCTCATTTCATAGCGATGCATCATTCCGAGTTCTGCAATACGGATCGGCAGTTCACGATAACTATGTGGTTCATTTTTGTACACCATCATATGATGTGGACAGTTCATCGGACGAAGCACTAATTCCTCGCCATCACCTAAATCCATTGGTGGGTACATATCTTCATGATAATGATCCCAGTGACCACTTGTTTTATACAAATCAACATTAGCTAACACTGGTGTATATACGTGGTCATATCCTAGTTCAATTTCTTTATCAACAATGTAACGTTCGATTGTACGGCGGATGGTCGCCCCTTTCGGAAGCCATAATGGTAAACCTTGTCCTACTAATTGGTTAATGGAAAATAGATCAAGTTCTTTACCGAGTTTTCGATGATCCCGTTCTTTTGCTTCCTCACGTATACGTAAATACTCTTCCAAATCTGCTTTTTTGAAAAAGGCAGTTCCATAAATTCGTTGCAACATTTTATTGTTACTATCGCCGCGCCAATAAGCACCAGCAATACTTAACAGTTTAAATTCTTTAATTTTACCGGTTGAAGGCACATGGATACCGCGACATAAATCGAAAAATTCACCTTGTTCATAAAAAGTAACGGTTTCATCTTCCGGAATAGCTTCAATCAGCTCTAATTTGTACTCATCCCCAATTTCTTTATACTTTTGAATGGCTTCTTCACGACTCACCACAATCCGTTTAATCTCGAGATTTTCACTAATAATTTTTTTCATTTCTTTTTCGATTTTTGGAAGATCATCAGGTGTAATCGCTGGTTCTACATCAACATCATAGTAAAAACCATTTTCAATTGTTGGTCCTACACCTAATTTCACATTAGGAAAAAGACGTTTAATCGCTTGTGCCATTAAATGAGCTGTACTATGGCGCATAATATCAAGACTTTCTTCATCTTTATCCGTTAAAATTTGGATTTCTCCATCCTCTTCAATTGGAGTTCTTAAATCTAATAATGTTCCATTCAACTTACCGGCTAACGCTTTTTTTCTCAATCCAGGACTAATAGATTGAGCGATATCTTCCGTTGTTACCCCTTTTGGAAACTCCTTCACTGCACCGTCCGGAAATTGAATTTGAATGACATCTGACATCATCTTTACCTCCTTGAATGAATAACTGTGAAAAAAAAACTCGTCCCTAAAGCTAGGGACGAGTTGAATTTACCCGTGGTTCCACCCTGATTCCCACAAAGTACAATAATATATCGATCCTTTGTGGCTCAGTTCCAATAACGGTTGGTACCGTCAACTATTACTAGGACTTGCCGTTCACAGTTGAAGTTTAAAGGTGGTAAGTTATTTATCCGTGTTAGGAAGTTTCCAGCCACGACTTCCCTCTCTGTAAACCGTAATAAATAACCCATGTCCTTCGCATTACTTTTCAATGATGATTTCATTTTTATATGATAGTATTATAATCATTTTAAATATAAAAAGCAAGAAGCAAATGAACTTCTTGCATTGGAATGCACATTTTTTAAAATTTATTAGAAATAGAATAATTGCTAAACTCACGTAACGAAAGAATCGTAATTTTTTCTTCAAATATATTTTTTAATGTTTGAATGATACCGAAATCAGGGTGGTCAGTAAATAAATAAATATGTTCTGGTGCAATCGATATAAGAGGGGCAATCGTAATCGAATCAACATAGACAGGATGGTCAGAAAGCAATTTCCGGTCAATCCGTTTATTGAGTTCAGACCGTTTCATCAATTGTTTTTGTTCATTAAAAAAAGTAAAGCCATCATCATGAACTAAATAGATCGTTTTCATTTGTGGTTTTCGATTCATTAAAAAACTGCGAAGATAATGAATAAACGCTTGGTAATCCTGTTCCATTTTATATTCATCAATGGCCGTTTCAATATAGGAAGACAATTTTTCCAAGTACGTTCTTAATCGAAACATCACAAAGGCATCAAAGGAAAAAGAACGATTATGAAATAATAGTTCATTTAAAGCATGATCAATTTGTCGTTCTTCTTGTTCATGATTCATATCAACCGTAAGATCCTTTCGTTTCCCATCCAATATGGAGAAGAGTATATTAATAATTTGCATTTGCTCGTCTTCATCCGTATAAAAAAACTCTTCCTGAATCACTCGTTTGCACCAATCTACCCTTTTTTTATGCATAATTAGTTTTTTCAGTTGTTTATGTATGATCAAAAGTCCTTTTTCTCGATTTTGGTCATCCATTTGGATCGTTAGGTCATGAAAACCTTTTTGGACTTGGATCATGTTTGAATCGGATTTTTTAAATAAACTATATAAAAAATCCAATTCTTCTCTATTTTGAAATTGTATTTTAATCAAACTTCGTCCCCCCTGTGAGGCATTCCTGTTTTCATATATATGGGGGGCTTGGACGTTTTAGAAGTACGTTTTCTTTTTTTAAACATTTAGTCTCGTGAACAGTTCCTTTTCAGTAAATCAAGCTCGGGTAATCAAATTAGAACATACAATTCGGTTGAATACAGATTAATGTCGTTTATTCTCCCCGTCAATTGGAACTGGCTCTGCCAAATAGCGAATACGTTCAATTATACGGGCTGCTTTAACGACTTCTTCTTCTCCCCTTTGGGAGTATGTTAAATGTTGTTGTAATTGCTCTAAGTCAAAGTTCGATGTGAAAAAGGTCGGGAGTTTTTCCAACATTCGATGCTGCATAATTGGACCAATGACTTCATCCCGTGCCCAACTTGAGACAGACTCCGCTCCAATATCATCAAACATTAAAACCGGTATTGTTTTTAACATATTTAGTTTTTCATCTAACGTATGATTCCCGATCGCTTGTTTCATTTCACGGATCAATTCCGGTACATAGACAATAATGGAAGGAATGCCTTTTTCCGCTAATTCATGGGCAATTGCCCCAAGCAAGAACGTTTTCCCTGTCCCGAAGGCTCCGTAAAAATAAAACCCTTTTTGGAAGTTTTTCCCGTCATAATTGGCAATAAATTGTTCAACCTTCTGAACGGCTTTAATACGATTCGGTGTATCTAAAATGATGTTCGTTAAAGAGGCTTCCAATGTTTCTTTTGGCATATATAAACATTGAATAAGTTGTTCCGCTTTTTTTCGTTCCTCTTCCATAACCCGTAATCGACATGGAACATAATGGACATCGATACTATTGTTTTTCAAAACAAGTTCAGGTTCATAACCCTTCAATATATTTTTACACTCAGAAACAGACTCACAGCATTCGCAGTCTTTGCATTGAGATGTAAATTCATACAGTTTACCGAGACTGCGGTCAATCATTGACCGTGTCACTTCTCCTTGATGGTTAGCCAAAAAGGCTTTCACCCGATTATCATTCAAAACTTCCCTGCGCATCTCTTCATACCGTTTTTGAAAATCACCGCGTGCCGCCATTTTTTTTAACGTATCACCGATATTTTTCACCGGTATCACCTCCTATTTTTTATATTTTTTCAACCGTTCCTCTAATTTCTTCTTCTCGGCTTCAAAATCAAAATTTTCATCAACTTCCACCTGTTTCGTTTGACCACCGTTTTTAAGCCAATCAGGTACAGGTTCTTGTCTCGTTGTTCTTGTAGTTTTTCGTGGTGAAGATTTGATCTCTTTTTGCTGTTTTTGCCAATCAACGTACTTACGATGTTCGCTTTTAGCCAACTCCATGGCCTCTGTCACAGTTTTTACTTTTTTCCGAGACCAATGAGAAGCAATTCGTTCCACAAAGGATTTCGTCAATTTCATATCTGTACGCAACATACAATATTGAATTAATACGTTCACAACACCAGGGGTTAAATTTAGTTTCACCATAATTTCTTCAATTAGCCTTAAATCACTTTCAAGGGGCTCTGAACCTTCCGAAAGGTCGATTAATAGTTGTCTTGGACTAACCGTTTCCAAGTAGCGGATTAACCGCTCTTCTTGTGTTTTTGGCACATCGATATTGGCATAATAAATTGGTGATTGCGTCCGGTCCACTAATTTGGGAAGAGAACTATAATGTTCGATCGTATACCAATCCCTGGCAGCTTTACGCAAGGCTTCAATATCGATTTGATTTTGTTCATTAATTGCGCTGTATAAAATATTTTTCATTTGAATAGCATCTATTTCATATAGAAAAGCTAATTTGATAATCACATCTTTTACTTCTGTGGTAATCGCCTGTTTTGGAATGACCGATTCATTAAGCCCCGCGAGAAATAAATCAAAATCAAAATGTGGCGGTTGCACCATGATCGTTTCTGGTATTTCCTTTGTAGGATATTTTACTGTTAAATCATGTTCATCTATCTGGTCATGATAAGGAAAATGGGATGATGAAAAAACATCCTGAAACCCTTTCGTAATTTTATCGAATCCTGTTTTATCAATCACTTTATTGGCAAACGTCTGTTTTAAACGATTGTAATAATCGCGACCAACTTTTTGATATAAATAGATATTGAGTAAGCCATCCGTAAAAAATTGCTTTGGCGAAAGGGGAGGTTTCATCACATAAATAAACGAACGCAAATCTTCGTTTTCTTTCATATAAGTTTCCATTAACCCGATCGCTTCAAGTTTTTGCCTAGCTTCGTAAATTTGTGATAAATTTAAATCTAGCAAATTCATTAAATAGTAATGGGAAGCAGGCTCCGTTTCTAGTTTTCCATCTTCCACTTGATTCAATAAAGTAAAATATAAACTTATGCAAACAGGACCAATTAATGGTTGGTAAAGTAATGTTAGTACTTTGTTATCTCCAATATTTTGCATACCATCAATTGAAACGATGTATTGATCTCCGGGTATGATTTCTTTCCAATGTGGTTCCATAGAAACATCCTTTAAATATTTTATTCAGAATTAGATTGACCTTTTTTTAATATGTCTTTCAGTTCTTCAATAAAAACATTAATGTCTTTAAATTGACGATAAACCGATGCAAATCGTACATACGAAACTTCATCTATTTTTGCTAGTTTATCCATTACCATTTCTCCAATGGCTTCACTTTTTATTTCAGATACCCCGATATTCCGTATTTCACGTTCAATTTCTGCCGTTAAATCTTCTAACTGTTTAAAAGGAACGGGGCGTTTCTCACAAGCTTTGACTAATCCTCTTAAAATTTTATCACGACTAAATTCTTCCCGATTTCCATCTTTTTTAATAACGATTAATGGTGACTGTTCAACTCTTTCAAAAGTTGTAAAACGATGACTACATGACTCGCATTCTCTTCGTCTTCGAATTGATCGTCCATCTTCAACAGGTCTAGAGTCAATCACTCTTGTGTTATGGAAATTACAAGTTGGACATTTCATATTTTCACCTCTTCATCAATCTTTGTAACGAAAACTTTATGATAAACAGCCTCGATCTTTATCTTCTTAATAGAATAACATATCTTTCTTCTATAATTGAATTTTCCACGCTTTTATATCCCATTTCAATTTTACTATATTTCCAGGGAATAAGGAAAGGTATGATGATAGTCAAAAAGGGAGGTTCCTATTTCAGACGGGATTGGAACAATCTTAATTATATGTGGGGGAAAAATGAAAAATCCGCCATTTACATGACGGATCTTTAACAAATATATTTTTTACACTCGACTTGGTTCTTTTGCTAACTCATTTGCAACAAGTTTTACTAGATCAACGACGCGGCAAGAATAGCCCCACTCGTTATCATACCAAGCTAGTACTTTTACTTTATTACCTTCCATGACCATTGTAGAAAGTCCATCTATAATTGCGGAATTCTCATTTGTTGTAAAGTCAATGGAAACAAGCGGTTCATCAGTTATATCGAGAATTCCAGCTAATTCATTTCGACTCGCTTGTACAAAAGCTTCGTTCACTTCTTCTGCTGTCACTTCTCGTTTGACATCTACAACTAAGTCCACCAGTGAAACATCTGGTGTCGGGACGCGCAAGGCAATACCGTGTAATTTTCCATTTAAATGTGGTAATACTTTACCGATAGCCTTTGCAGCACCCGTGGTTGTTGGAATAATGGATTGTCCACAAGCGCGAGCACGGCGCAAATCTTTATGTGGGTTATCAATATTTTTTTGGTCATTTGTGTATGCGTGAACCGTTGTCATAAAACCGTTGTCTACACCAAACTTTTCATCAAGAACGCGGACTACTGGTGCTAGACAGTTTGTCGTACAAGAAGCATTGGATATAATGTCATGCTTCTCAATTTCTAATTTGTCTTCATTTACACCGACAACAATTGTAACATCTTCATTTTTTCCAGGTGCAGTTAGAACGACTTTCTTTGCTCCTGCCTTTAAATGAAGTGCTGCTTTTTCTCTGGAGTTGAATTTTCCAGTTGCTTCTATAACTATATCTATATTTAAATCCTTCCAAGGTAATTCTTCCGGATTTCGATTATTAACAAGCAATACCTTTTTACCATTCACAATTAAGCAATTTTCTCCGGCTGTTACATCCCCTTCAAATTTCCCATGAATGGAATCATATTTGACTAAATGTGCTAATGTTTCAGCTGGATAACTTGCGTTAACCGCTACAATGTCTAAGTCATGCGATTGGATTGCTTTGCGAAATACCATTCGCCCGATTCTCCCGAAGCCGTTAATTGCCACTCGATTAGTCATTAAAAAAGTGCCCCCTTGTAAATTTATGATACACATTTAGTTTGTTTTTCGTTAATTAGTATAACATATTTTATGAAAAAATAGCATATATATTTCCACTTTTTTAGAAAAATGTTGATTAACCTACGAAATTTAACACTTTATCAAAATTTCCTAGTAGATAAAAGGTTAAGAAAGAGGCACGAAGATATAATATGTTATACTAATGATCTGTCTATGAAATAAAGGAGCTGTCCATAAAGTCTGACATTGCGGATCATGGATAGGTACGTTGGCAAACGGATATCCAGTGGCACAAACTCAGCATCTCAACGCGCTAAAGGTGTTTGGGAAGAACGTCTGCTCGTATGCCTGAATCTTACACTTTCGGCAGACACGCTTTTGCTATTCCCGCTGGAGTCGCCACCAACTCTCTTGTAAAATCCGCTATGTATGACTTATTGGACAGCCCCTTACAGTAACTGTTGTTGTACGTTTTAATGACTTCTATTTTTAGCAAGATAAGAAACACACAAGTATCTCACTTGATCCTACAGTTTCTGTTTTCAGAATGCCTTTGAAACCACTTTTTCGCAATTGCTCCAAAAGTTTCTGCTTTCAAAACGCCTTTGAACACACTTTTTCGTGATCACTCCGAAAATTTCTGTTTTCACCACATCTATGAACGCACTTTTTTATGCTCAATCCAAACATTTCTGTTTTCACCACGTCTTTGAACACACTTTTTCGTGCTCAATCTAAACATTTCTGTTTTCATTACGTCTATGAACACACTTTTCCGTATGTAATCCAAACATTTCTGTTTTCACCACGTCTTTGAACACACTTTTCCGTATGCAATCTAAACATTTCTGTTTTCACCACGTCTTTGAACACACTTTTTCGTACGCAATCTAAACATTTCTGTTTTCATTACGTCTATGAACGCTCTTTTTCATGCTCAATCTAAACATTTCTGTTTTCACCACATCTATGAACGCACTTTTTCGTGCTCAATCCAAACATTTCTGTTTTCAGCACGTCTATGAACGTACTTTTTCGTGCTCAATCTAAACATTTCTGTTTTCAGCACGTCTATGAACGTACTTTTCCAAGATCGCTCTATTGAATTCCCCATGAAGTTAAGATGGAGAGCAATTGTTGTTTCGTTTCTTCTAATGAGCCACGATTATCAATAACTGCATCGGCCAGTTTCTTTTTTTCTTCAATGGACATTTGCGATTGAATTCGTGCCTTTGCTTCTTGTTCTGTCAATTCATTCCGTTTCATTAACCGATCTAATTGAGTATTCTGATCAACATATACGACAATAACTTTATCTGTCATATACGTTAATTTACTCTCATAAAGCAATGGAATATCTAGAAATACTACTTTTTCTCCGCGGTTGAAAGCCGCTTCCTTTTGTTCGTTCATCCATTTCCGAACAGCTGGGTGAACGATGGAATTTAATAGTAATCGTTTCTCTTCATTGTTAAACACAATATTACCTAATCGTTTTCGATCCAATTCACCATTCGGTTGTAAAATCTCTTCACCAAATGCGTTAACAATTTTTGTATAAGCCTCTTCTCCAGGTTCAACAACCACACGAGCCGCAATATCTGCATCAATTACCGTGTAACCAAATTCTTTAACCATTTTTGATACAGTACTTTTTCCCGTTGCAATGCTTCCGGTAATCCCAATGACTTGTGACACAAAAAATACCCCCAATGATTATACTTTTTCTATTATTTTATCATTGGTGGGTAAAATGAAGCTAATAAGATATTTTCTTCAATTAACAACGATTACTTGATTGAAGTCTATCAATACTTATAGCCTTTTTATCATAGATTGTATGAATGTGATCACTTTTTCTTGTATGTTCGATAGATTTCTGTTTTCAACGCAGGGATGAAAGCCATTTATGACTTCATTTGAAAAAAAAACTAGTTTATGACAACGTTGAACGCATTTTTTAGATTCACCTACATTAAAACTGACTTCAGAACAGCTATGAACTCACTTTTTCGCCTTCACTTGCAATAAAACTGGTTTCATGACAACAATGAACTCACTTTTTCAGACTCATATACATTAAAACTGGTTTCAGAACAGCTATGAACTCACTTTTTCGCCTTCACTTCAATAAAACTGCTTTCAGCACATCCATGAACACGCTTTTTCCTCTCCACTTCCAAAAATACAGTTTTCATCGTACCAATAAAACATTCTACCTTTTAACACATCATATTTTCAGTGTTCACAACACTCCTATATCTACTTTCTGCAACAACACGCTAAATCTTCCAAAGTCCAATAAAAATCAGTAATAAACCAGGTAAAATAGAAATATGCTTCGCCCATTTATTCTCACCAATGGACTTTCCAAACCATGATCCAGCTACTATAAATATTGCACTCATCACTCCTACGGTAACGGCTAATAGAACCGGTGAAAAAGCGAGCATGGATGCACTTATTCCTGCACCAAAGGAATCAAGGGATAACGCCGTTCCTAAAAGAACAGCTTCAAAACCATTAATCGTTCCAGATTTATCCAGATCCGCTGTCATTGGTCTTTTCAAAATATGAATGACAACACCGATCGATTTTATCTCAAACTTTAACAATACCTTTTCCTCTTGCGATTGTTGAATCTGATATTCATGCTTTTTGTTTTCTTGTAATGAACGAAAACATTGATACAAAGCCCAAATACCTAAAAGAATTAATATACTACCACCAATCTTTTGACCTATATTCGGTGTCAAAAAAACGCCAAATAAACTTCCAAGCAACTCCGCAATATATAATGAAAACGAGGAACAGCAGGCAATTATAATAATCGCATATAGCGGAATTGCTATTCTTCTCATGCCGTACGTGAACCCTACATTAAAACTATCCATACTAACTGCAAAGGCAAGCAATAATAACGAATAGATTTCTAGCATGAAAAAAGACTCCTTCCACGATAACGTTAGCTACATTATCGTATGAAAGGAGCCCTTCCCTCGTTCATTCAAATTAGGCGAATACACTAAGTTTTTTATCCTATTGCAAAAAATACAATATATAAGCGTTCATTACAATCGACGTTCTATTTCCGCTGACACTTCGGACAGAAATGTGTCCCACGACCGGCAACTTTCCTTTTTTCTATTGTCGTACCGCAACGTTTACAAGGTGTTCCTTCTTGAGCATAGGCATTTAATTCAAGTTGAAACATCCCAATTTGTCCCTGGGAATTTACATAGGAACGGATGGTGCTCCCGCCTTTTTCTACTGCCTCGCTTAGTGTTTCAATAATGGCTTGGTGAAGCTTTTTGACCTCGCCATGATCTAACGAACTTGCCACTCGCTCTGGATGTATTTGTGCCCGATAAAGTGATTCATCTACATATATATTCCCTAATCCAGTTACAATCGTCTGGTCCAGTAAAACCGCTTTTATATTCCGTGTCGTTTTTGCGATCTTCTCTTCTAAATAAAAACTCGTAAATTCCGCTGAAAAAGGTTCGGGGCCTAATTGGTTTAGCGGTTGGTGAAGCATTTCCTCTCCCTTCGGAAAAACATGCATCGTACCAAATTTCCGAACATCGTGATAGCGTAGCTGACTGCCATCTGTAAAAGAAAAGATAACATGGGTATGTTTATCCTTCGGTTGTTCACTCGAATAAACCCCATATTTTCCCTCCATTCGCAAATGGGAAACAAGGGTCATATCATCAAGATAAAACAGAATAAATTTCCCTCTTCGCCCCATGGAACGTATTGTTTGTCCCTTTAACATTACAGTAAACGCCTCTACATCAGGAGGATTTTTAATAATTTTCGGCCAAAACACATCGACATCTTCAATTTGTTTTCCGATAACAAGCGATTCCAACGTTCGTTTAATCGTTTCTACTTCTGGTAACTCTGGCATAGTCTCCTTTGCTCCCTTTATCACTTTGTTGTTTTATATCTATTTAAAAAAAGAGAACGCTATTAACAGATGCAAGTCTCTCTTAAGCGTATCAATGCACTGAAAATAGCGTCAATCGTTAATTTATGGTAAAAAATCTTTTAAAAGAAAAGATTATTTTGCATCAAACCATGTTGGACCATAGGAATAATCCACTTTTAACGGCACATCTAACGTAACAGCATTCTCCATCACGTCAGGTACAATTTCAATTAATTTTTCTATTTCATCCTTCGGTGCTTCAAAAATAAGCTCGTCATGGACTTGTAGGAGCAATCTTGCTTGTAGTTGTTCTTTTTCTAACCGAGCAGCCATATCAATCATTGCTTTTTTAATAATATCAGCTGCACTACCTTGAATCGGGGTATTCATTGCTGTCCGTTCCGCAAAACTTCGGAGATTGTAATTCCGACTTGTAATTTCAGGAATATAACGTCTCCGATTTAATAAAGTTGTTACATACCCTTTTAATTTTGCTTCTTGCACGATATCTTCCATATATTGCTTTACTTGCGGGTAACTTTGGAAATAACGTTCAATGAATTCACCAGCTTCTTTCCGCGTGATTTTTAAACTTTGAGAAAGACCATAATCACTGATTCCATAAACGATTCCAAAGTTGACCGCCTTTGCTTGTCTGCGCATATTGCTTGTCACTTCATCCTTTTCCACATGGAAAACGTCCATCGCTGTTTTCGTATGAATATCCATTTCATGTTTAAAAGCATCGATAAGACGTTCATCACCTGAAATATGAGCTAATACCCGCAATTCAATTTGTGAATAATCGGCTGAAAAGATGACCCAATCTTTTTCAGACGGAACAAAGGCTTGTCTAATTTTTCGCCCTTCTTCCATGCGAATTGGAATATTTTGTAAGTTCGGATCAGTTGAGCTAAGTCTTCCTGTCTGGGTTAACGCCTGTTGGAAACGAGTGTGAACCTTTTGATCTTCCGGATTCACCATTTTTAATAACCCTTCAATATATGTCGACTGCAGTTTGCCTAGTTGGCGATAATGTAAAATTAAAGCGACAATTTCATGCTTAGATTCCAATTTTTCAAGGACATCCGCTGACGTAGAATATCCTGTTTTCGTTTTTTTAATTACTGGTAAACCAAGCTTTTCAAATAAAATTACCCCTAATTGTTTTGGTGAATTAATGTTAAAAGTTTCACCAGCCAGTTCATATATTTTTTCCTCAATTGATTTTAATTGCTCCTTAAACTCATTGCCCATTTCTTTTAATCGATCGATATCAACACGCACTCCGACACTTTCCATATTTGCTAAAATAACAGAAAGCGGCATCTCTAGATCTGTAAATAACGTATACTGATCATTTTTTTCAAGTTCTGAAATTAATCGATCCTTTAGATCATATATTGCTTTAGCTTTGCGTACGACCGTTTCTGCCCGCTCTTCATCAGTAAGGTTTTGCCTTTTTGCACCTTTACCATAAACGGTATCATCGGACTGAACTTGGTTGTAGTTATGGGCTTTTGCCACATCGCTAAAATCATGAATGTTTTCTGACGGATTCAATATGTAAGAAGCTAAAAGTAGATCAAATTCAATTCCTTGTATTCCGATCCCCAATTTGTTCAAGGCGACAATGGTTCGTTTCGCATCATATACATATTTTCGCATCGATTCATCTTCTAACCATGCTTTTAAATCTGCCGATTGTTTTGCCACGTCAAATGGGATATAGAAGTTTCCTGCTTCATTACTAATTGAAAATCCTAATATAGGTGCGTAATGATAATTATCTTCAATTATTTCTACATAAAAAGCACTGTCTTCTTTTAATACATCTTTCGTCACATTTTCTACAATTTCATATTGTATTTCCGTTAAGGTGTCCTCTTCAATCGTGAAAGAATCATCTAATTTATCAAGTAATGACTGGAAACCAAGTTCTTTATATAATGTGACTAATTGGTCTTTATTCGGACCAGAATAGCTTGTTTCATCAATCCCCACTTCGATCGGTGCTTCCCTGTATATGGTTGCAAGTTTTTTGCTTAAAATGGCTTGATCTTTATATGTTGTTAAATTTTCCTTTAACTTTTTCCCTTTTACTTGCTCAATAGAGTCTAGTACCTTTTCTACAGATTCGAACTCTTTTAATAATTTGATTGCCGTTTTTTCTCCAATACCTGGAACACCTGGAATATTGTCACTAGTATCCCCCATTAAACCTTTCATATCGATAATTTGTAAAGGGGAGATGCCATATTTTTCTTGAATATGTTCCGGGGTATACTTTTCCATATCGGTTACGCCTTTTTTCGTAACGAGGACGGTTGTTTTATCGGTTGCAAGCTGTGTTAAATCCCGGTCCCCGGAGACAATTTTTACATCATAGCCTTTTTCTTCCGCTTGTTTCGAGAGCGTACCGATAATGTCATCCGCTTCGAAATTTTCTAATTCATAATGACGAATGCCATGAGCATCTAGCAGTTTGCGAATATACGGAAACTGTTCCGACAACTCTGGCGGCGTTTTTTGCCGACCACCTTTGTATTCCTCAAATGTTTCATGGCGAAAAGTCGTTTTTCCTGCATCAAAAGCTACTAACACATGGGATGGTTTTTCTTCTGCTAAAATTTTATCGAGCATCATCGCAAAACCATATATTGCATTCGTATGAATTCCTTTATCATTATTTAAAAGGGGTAGAGCAAAAAATGCCCGGTAAGCTACACTATTCCCATCAATCAAGACAATTTTTTTCTCCAATGTTTTCTACCTCCATCATCCATATTTGTTGAGGTAATGGATGTATTGTTTTGACCTCAGCCTGTTAAAAATCGATTCATCTTATATTTATTCCTAATGTAAAAAAGAAAAGCCGTCTTTCCTCTCCTTATTCTACCATGGACAATGCAGAAAAGGAAAATGACGGCTATGTATTCCTACGTATTCAATTTCTCTTGGTAAGCGTTATTCAATATATCCTTGAAGCAATCGAGCATAAGGTGAGTCTGACGGTAAAATAATCACCGTTTGATCATCGATCGTTTTCTTATAAGATTCTAAAGTCCGATAAAGATTATAAAACTCCGGATCCTTCGAGAAAGCATCATTATAAATTCGCGCTGCTTCACCTTCACCTTGAGCTCGAATCTCTTGAGCATCGGCTTCAGCTTTTGAAATCATTTCCGTTACTTGTTTATCCGTTTCAGCCATAATCGCATTTTTCCGAGCGTCCCCTTGGGATAAATAATCTTGTGCAGTTGATTCCCGCTCACTAATCATCCGTGTATATACTGACTGTTCGTTCTCTTCTGGTAAATCTGTTCGCTTAATCCGAACATCAATAACTTCGATTCCATATTTACTTTCTTTCAATGATTCATTTACTGCCTCTGTAACACGATCGTTTAAACTTGCACGGGAAGAAACTTCACCGTCGTTAATAATTTCTCCATATTCGAGTCGTCCAAACATTTCCCGTACCTCAGAATAAATAAATTCTGACATACGTGCCTCTGCACTTTCAACCGTTCTGGCATTCATGATCAAATCTTCAGGTTTAACAATTTTCCAAACGGCATAGTTATCAATAATAATTCGTTTCTTATCTCTCGTCGTAATTTCAGATTCATCAACATTTAACGTCATTTGGTATTTTGGTAATGTTGTTACCGATTGGATAAATGGAACTTTAAAATGAATACCGGGTTCATCAATCACTCGTGTAATCTCACCAAATTGACGGACAATTTTATATTCGCCTTCTTTAACAATAAACATATTCGTTAAAATAATCACCAAAAGGGCAATGATGAGGATGAAGAAAATTCCCATTTTAATCCATTTCCGAAATGGAAAATCTTTGCGTACTTTTTCCATATCAATAATATTATCGTTACTCATTATTTTCACTTCCTTCCTCATTTTCTTGTTCGGAAGTATTCGCATTCGGCTGTTGGGTATTTTGAATTGGATTAAGCGGTAAGTAGGTTAATGTTCCACTGTCATCGTTCATAATATAAATTTGCGCATCAGGAAGTACTCTTTCAAGGGTTTCAATCACTAAACGGTCACGTGTAACTTGTGGACTCTTCTTATATTCTGATAATAAGCTATTAAATACGGCTACATTACCACGGGCTTCTTCAATACGAGCAGCCTTTTCCCCTTCAGCTCTAGAAATAATGGCTTCGACTTCCCCTTCTGCTTCATTGATCTTTTGATTTTTATATTTTTCAGCCTCGTTTAATTTTGTTTGCATCGTTTCCCTAGCATCGGTTACTTTTGTAAATGCCTTTTGAACTTCATCATTTGGAAGCTCAACATCTTGTAATTTTACAGCTTGGATTGAAACACCGATATCATAGTCTTCCACTAATCGGGTTAACAACTCCCAAACTTCCGCTTCGATTTCTGCTTTACCATCGGTTAAAGCATCATCGATTTGAGAACTTCCAATAATACTCCGAAGAGATGCACTTGTTGCATCATAAAGAATTTCTCTTGGTTTTTCGGCATTAAATAAGTATTTCACCGGATCTGCAATTTTATATTGAACAACTAAATCTGCATAAACGATATTTTCATCCCCGGTGATCATTTTGGCATCTGCTTCGTTGGCTTCATCACCAAATCCAAATTGTAAACTATATGTTTCCTTTGATACTTTTTCAACCGATTGAATTGGCCACGGTAGCTTAAATTTCAAACCAGGTTCAGTGACGGTTTCCTCAGCTTTTCCAAAGGTTAGGATAACTGCTTGATCCGATTCATCGACCGTATACCAAGATGTAAACGCGATTAAACCTAATAAAATGATCCCAATAATGATTCCTGTAGTGACATAAATTTGTCTTAAACTCGCCATAAAACCACCCTTTCTTTTCAAACTCACTGCTAATATATACGGAATAAAATTAAAATAGTTTCATTTATTTCTATAAAATTTCTAAACTTCTTCTCATATGTCAAAATTAATACATTTTCGTATCAATTTTATATTTTTATATATTATAAAATAAAAATTCAAACATTTAAAACTTATTAGATTAAATATAAAAGCGATTAACAATGTTGTAAAAACAAAGAAAAGACGAAGTGGGGTCACTTCGCCTTTCGACATCCAGTTCTTGGATGATGGGGTTTTCATCATTATGATATCAACCCCTTGTAAACCCAATATAAAGTCGTTGTAAAAATATGTAAATGATTTGTGAACGTTTGCCTAATGAGGAAATTTCTTCTTTAGCTTCACGGTAAAGGTAGAGCCTTTTCCTAATTCACTCTTTACATCCAATTCGCCCTTATGAGCCTCAACTAAATGTTTCACGATAGCAAGCCCTAGTCCTGTACCACCGGAATATCGGCTTCTAGCTTTATCAACCCGATAAAACCGTTCAAATATACGAGGAATTTCATCTTGCTCTATCCCGATCCCTGTATCTTTTACCGATATTTCAACGTGGTCTTTGACATCTTTAATATAAACATCTACTCGACCCTTTGATGGTGTATAAGCTAATGCATTTGCCATTAAATTGATAAAGATTTGTTGTAATCGTGGCTTGTCACCTTCAATTGTTACGTCTTCCCCATGAATTTCCAAATGAATTTGTTTATCCTCTGCTTGTTGATCAAGTGATTCTTTCAGTTCTTTTAACATTGTTAAACACTTAACTTTCCCTATATTTAATTTGAACCCATCTTGTTCAATACGAGATAACTCAAGAAGATCGTGCGTCAATGATTGTAGTCGGTCGCTTTCTTTTAAAATAATTTGTAAAAATGATTTCAAGGCATTTTGATCATACATCGCACCGTCTAAAAGCGTTTCAGAAAAGCCCTTTATCGATGTAATAGGGGTTTTCAATTCATGGGAAACATTCGCCACAAAATCTTTACGAATCTGCTCTAACTTTTTTATATCTGTAATATCATGAAAAACAAGGACAATTCCTTTCCATTCATTATTAAAACTTATGATTGGAGCACCATAAACTTCAAAATGTTTTCGCTGTATATTAATCGGAATAATAACTTGTTTACGAATTTTTTGCTCAGTAAGGAAAACTTCTTCAATGATTTGTTTAATTTCCTTATGTTCAATGACATCTAAATAGTTCTTTCCAATAAGATCTTCATGCTGAATTCGAAAAACGTTGTTGTAAATTTGATTGCTCAGTTTTACATAACCTTTATCATCGATTAAGATGAGGGGGATTCCCATATTTTCAATGACGGTTGTTAATCGATCATTATGCATTTCTTGTTCTTTTGTGATTCGTTGTAAATTTCTTGCTAAAATATTGATCGATGTATTTAGCATGCTAAAATCACTATTATAATCTTCATAGGTTCTCGCTTGATAATTTCCTTTTGCAAGTTCAATTGCGGTTTTAACAGCAGATTCCACAGGTCTAGTAAAACTTGAAATAATACGGGAACTAATAAACAATATGATAAGAAAAGCTATGGTTAATATAATGAAAAGAATGAACCATAATTGATGATAGGCTTCCTTTAATGAATCATGCGTTGTAGCCAAAATTAATAGACCGTCCGGCTGTTCAACACTCCCAATGATTTCCCAATAATATGTAATGTCAAAACCTCGTCCAATATGCTCAATCCCGTTTTCATCTCTATGTATTTTTTTTACAATTCCAGCAATGACTTCATCATTTTTATAATAAAAATCTTCGTTCAAACCACTATCAAAAATGATATTTCCATCCAAATTCCGGATGGAAATTCTCGAGTCAGTTATATTCTGTAATAATTTAAAATCAGTTTCTTTAAAATTTGAGATGCCACCATTATTTTCAATTTGTTGCGCAATGAGTTGACCTTGTTTTTCGAGTTCTTTATGGTAGGTTTCTAAATATTGATTTTTAAAAAGTTGTCCTAAACAGAACCCTAAACCAATAAAGACAATGACAACCAACAAGAAAAGTGCAAATTGAAATTTAAAGCGCAACTTTTTCATCCTTTTGGCTCCTCAAGTTTGTATCCTAAACCACGAATGGTTTTAATATATTGGGGTTTTTTGGAATTCGCTTCGATTTTCTCACGTAAATGACTAATATGTACATCGACGATTCTTGTATCACCGGCAAAATCATAATTCCAAACGGCATTCAATAATTGATCACGTGTTAAAACTCTCCCTTTGTTTTGTGTTAAATATAATAATAGTTCGAATTCTTTTGGTGTAAATTCTAATAACTCATCATGAAGGTATACTTCATATTGTTCTGGCAAAATCACTAATTCACCAATTTTGATTTTCTTAATATGATCCTCTTCTTGCCCATTTGGATTAACAAAATTTTGTGTTCTTCGTAAGATGGCTTTTACTCTTGCAACAACTTCCCTTGGACTGAAAGGTTTTGTCATATAATCATCAGCACCAAGTTCTAGTCCTAACACTTTATCAATCTCATCGTCTTTTGCCGTCAACATAAGAATTGGTGTAGTAATTTGATCATTTCGAAGTTCTTTACAAACTTCCATCCCGTCCATTTTCGGTAACATTAAATCCAGTACAATAAAATCTGGGTTTTCATTCTTCGCCTTTTGTAATCCTGTTTCTCCATCATATGCTGTGATCACTTCATATCCCGCTTGACTTAAATTGTACTCAAGTAATGTTACAATTGATTCTTCATCATCGACAACTAAAACTTTTTTACTCATTCGACAGGTTCCTCCATTAATTTTAATAACCCCAATCATCCAACTCAATTTTATTATATCAACCTTACCATTTAAACAAAAGGAGTCTTAAGTATTACATTAAAGCGATCAAGTGAAGTTTTCGTATCTATACTATAAGGAAAAGGATGTATCCCATTTCTATTAAACAGTAAGGTGAGCAACACTTTGATTACGGACTATTGGTCTAAAATAGCCAGTACCTTTTTAACAGAATCTGCAGATTTTTTTAGTGCTGCTTTCTCATCATTTGTTAACTCTAATTCAATGATTTTTTCAATACCATTCGCTCCAAGAATGGTTGGGACACCCAAATAAAGATCTTGAAATCCATATTCCCCTTCTAGATAAGCAATTGCCGGTAAAATTCGACGTTGATCTTTTACAATTGCTTCAACCATTTCAACTAGTGAAGCTGCTGGTGCATAATATGCACTGCCATTTCCTAATAAACCAACAATTTCGCCTCCACCTGTTCGAGTTCTGGACACAATCGCTTCCAATCGTTCTTTAGAGATTAGTTTTTCTAAAGGAATACCGCCAGCATAGGAGTAACGAACAAGAGGAACCATATCATCACCATGACCACCTAATACAAACCCGGTAACATCTTTAACTGAAATATTTAATTCTTCTGCCACAAAGGCTCGGAATCGAGCAGTATCTAAAACTCCGGATTGACCAATCACTCTGTTTTTTGGAAATCCGGACTCTTTATAAGCGGTATAAGCCATCGCATCAACAGGATTGGTTAACACTAGAAGAATGGAATTTGGGGAATACTTGACAACTTCTTTTGTCACTTTTTTTATAATTTTTTCGTTCGTTTGAACTAAATCATCGCGACTCATGCCTGGTTTACGGGCTATACCAGCTGTAATAATGACAATATCCGAATTTGCAGTCTCTTCATATTTGGAGGTTCCATGTATTTTTGCATCAAATTGCAGGACTGGAGAGGCTTCATACATGTCAAGGGCTTTTCCTTTTGTCGGATTTTCCATTTGGGGAATATCAACGAGAACGACATCGCCTAATTCTTTTTGAGCAATTAAAAATGCTGTAGTTGCTCCAGTAAATCCAGCACCTATTACAGAAATTTTCTTACGTTTCAACGTCATTGTTTTGCCTCCTTACAGGATTATAAATACACAATGAGCTGTTCCTAGCAAACTTGATGCATATTCGGAACAGCTCATTGTAAAAACCTTATTAAATTCTATTTTTTAATTTTGAGTTTCAGAAAAGAATTATAGATTTCGAATTAATTCATCAGCAAATTCGGAACATTTAACTTCAGTTGCACCTTCCATTAAACGTGCGAAGTCATAAGTAACGACTTTGGAAGAAATCGTTTTTTCCACGGAACCGATAATTAAATCAGCTGCTTCTTTCCAACCTAGATGTTCTAACATTAATACACCAGAAAGTAGAACAGAAGATGGGTTCACTTTATCTAAACCTGCATACTTCGGAGCAGTACCGTGTGTTGCTTCAAAGATTGCATGACCAGTTTCATAGTTAATGTTTGCTCCTGGAGCAATACCAATTCCACCAACTTGTGCAGCTAGTGCGTCAGAGATATAGTCACCATTTAAGTTCATCGTAGCGACAACATCAAATTCACGTGGTCGAGTTAAGATTTGTTGTAAGAAGATGTCAGCAATAGCATCTTTGATAATGATTTTTCCTGCTGCTTCAGCTTCAGCTTGCGCTTTGTTTGCTGCTTCTACACCTTCTTTTTCTTTAATACGATCATATTCATCCCAAGTAAATACTTTATCGCCGAATTCTCTTTCAGCTAATTCATAACCCCAGTTTTTGAAGGCACCTTCAGTAAATTTCATAATGTTACCTTTATGTACAAGTGTAACTGATTTTCTACCTTCTTTAATTGCATAGTTAATAGCAGCACGTACTAAACGTTCTGTACCTTCTTTCGAAACCGGTTTAATACCGATACCTGAAGTTTCAGGGAAGCGGATTTTCTTCACACCCATTTCATTTTGTAAGAAATCTAGTACTTTTTTCACTTCAGGTGTGCCTTCTTTGTATTCAACACCAGCATAAATATCTTCTGTATTTTCACGGAAAATAACCATGTCTACATCTTGTGGTCGTTTTACTGGTGAAGGAACACCTTCAAACCAACGAACTGGACGTAAACATACGAATAAATCAAGTTCTTGGCGAAGAGCAACGTTTAAAGAACGAATTCCTCCCCCAATTGGAGTAGTAAGAGGTCCTTTAATGGCAATAATATTTTCACGAATGGTATCTAATGTTTCTTGAGGCAACCATTCACCTGTTTTATTGAATGCTTTTTCTCCAGCATAAACTTCTTTCCAAACAATTTTTCTTTCGCCGTTATAAGCTTTTTCAACAGCGGCATCAAGAACGCGAGATGCTGCAGCCCAAATATCTGGTCCTGTACCGTCACCTTCGATAAAAGGAATAATTGGATTGTTTGGGACATTTAATACCCCATTTGTTACTGTGATTTTTTCTCCTTGTGTCATGTATCTTTCCCTCCATCATCGTGATCAAAGGTTAGGAAACTAGTAACTCTCCTAACCTTCTATTCTATAGTAAATTCTCAATCTATGAGAATATACAAACGTAATTGTGATTATCTTTCCTCTAATGGAACATATGGACGTTTACCTGGTCCAACGTATTCTGCACGTGGACGGATAATGCGGTTATTTTCATATTGTTCCATAATATGTGCTAGCCAACCTGATGTACGACTTACAGCAAAAATCAATGTGAATAAGTCATGTTCAATTCCAAGACTATGGTATACAGAAGCTGAGTAAAAGTCAACATTGGCTGGTAATGGTTTTTTGCTTGTGACGAGCTCTTCTATTTTAACAGACATTTCATACCATTTTGGCTCGCCTGTTAATTTCGTCAATTTTTCAGACATTACTTTTAAGTGTTTGGCACGTGGATCCCCTTGACGATACACACGGTGACCGAAGCCCATAATTTTTTCTTTGTTAGCAAATTTTTCATTAATGTAGGATTCCACATGATCAATATCGCCGATTTCTGTTAACATTTTCATAACTTGTTCGTTTGCACCACCATGTAAAGGTCCTTTTAAAGCACCGATGGCCGATGCAATACCAGAATAGATATCAGATAAAGTAGCTACACATACACGTGCAGTAAAAGTAGATGCATTAAGTTCATGATCAGCATGAAGAACTAATGCTTTGTCAAACGCTTCCACAGCGATTTCATCTGGCTCTTCCCCTTTTAACATATACAGGAAGTTCGCTGCAAAACCTAAATCTTTGCGTGGTGCAACTGGTTCTAAGCCTTGTCTAATTCTAGCAAATGCAGTTACTACAGTAGGGATTTTAGCTTGAATGCGGATGGCTTTACGATAGTTCGCTTCAGATGTTTGTTCATCTGCTTCTTCATCGTATAAACCTAATACAGATATCGCACTGCGTAAGATGGCCATTGGATGGACATTTTTTGGATACGCTTTTAATTGTTCTATGACTTCATTTGGAATTTCTGCATTATTCGCCAATTGAATCTTAAAATCTTCTAATTCTACTTTATTAGGTAAACGACGATGCCATAATAAATAAACAACTTCTTCAAAAGATGCATTCTCAGCTAAATCATCAATATCATATCCAACATAAGTTAATTTGTCATCAATAATGGAACTGATTGTTGAATTCGCAGCAATTACCCCTTCTAAACCTTTTGTTGCTGTCATGAAACATTCCCCTTTCATTAAATTACTTATTTTAATAATTTAATCGTAATCCCCCTTGATTCGTAATGAATGGATAATGATAAGTATGTATCCATTTTTTTCCTCTTCAATGAACAACTATTCATTCAAGACGGAAAAATAAAATAGACGGTCATAATAAATTTTAGTATAAAATCATTGATTTTAAAAGTGAAAATGCTTACAAGAAACTTTTTTCAAAGAAGAAGAAATAGTCATTTTATTTATTTCTTTGAAACTATTATAACTAAAAAATCTCGATTTGTGAATGGAAAGTGACGAAAATGTGAATATTATATTATTTTTTCAAAAAAATTTTAATTCGATATGTTTTTAATATGTTTCGATTAAGTTCTTTTTTTCTGCCTGACGACTGATTTTTTCTATTTTAATCATTTTTGTGCGTTTGGTCACACTTTTTACAATCCACCCATTTTTTTAAAATTTGTTGAAATTGGTCTATTTTTTTCGAAAAAATTTTCAGCATAAAAATGGTCATTCAGTTTTATCTTGAGATTTGGACAATAAAATAGTAGTATCAGAACGTTTTAGGAGGAAATTTTTTGAATACGATCCATTTTTATCGCTTTATGAGATTTTCCTTTATCATTGGTATTATCATTCTTATCATTTTCGGAAGTTTTTACTTGTCCTCCTTGCTTTATCCATTTTTGCTGGCCTGGATCATTGCTTTTTTTATGAATCCGATCGTTAATTTTTTGCAAGTTTATGCAAGACTCCCAAGGGTAATCGCTGTTTTAATCGTTCTTATATTAATGTTTGGGTTACTTGCTAGTTTACTAACTTTGCTCATTGCACAATTGATCTCAGGTGCCAATTATTTTGCTGAAACATTACCAGATTATATTTACCAAATGGTTGGATTTATAGAAAATTGGATAACGAAAACTGTAATCCCTTTTTTTCAAGAAATCGGTAGTTTTTTAAACCATCTTCCTGATGATCAACAAGAAACAATTACGACAAAAATTAATGAACTAGGAACGAATATTGCTGGAACAATTGCAGGACTTTTACAAACGCTCCTCACAAAAATCCCGACGATTCTTTCTTGGTTTCCGAATGCAGCAACCGTTTTCTTTTTTACGATTGCAGGAACTTTTTTTATTAGTAAAGATTGGTACAAGCTGAAAAGAATGGTAGGAAAATATTTGCCGATGCCTTTTAAACAGAGCGGTATGAAAGTGTACTTAGAATTACGGAAAGCTTTGTTTGGTTTTTTTCGAGCTCAACTAATCTTGATTACCATTTCTGGCATTATTGTATTTGTTGGTTTGATAATTTTACATGTCGAATATGCATTAGCCTTAGCGTTTATTATTGGATTAATCGATCTGTTACCATATCTAGGGACAGGCATTGTGTTTATTCCGTGGATCAGTTATCAATTGATCATTGAAAATTATTATTTAGGGATTGGATTAGCCGTCCTATATATCGTTATTATTGTCCAGCGGCAATTAATGGAACCGAAAATTGTTTCAACCAATATCGGTATCAGTCCGTTAGCTTCTTTAGTCTCCATCTTTGTCGGCATACAGATATTTGGCATTGCTGGGCTATTTATCGGACCGTTTATAGCTGTCATCATAAGTACACTTTATAAAACCGAGGTACTAAAAAACATTTGGTTATTTATTAAGGGATAATGTGGGGAATGTGGGGAATAAAAAAACAGGCTACTTTTTGTAGCCTGTATCCATTAACGAATAATAAAAGTGGTTGTCCGTTTCGCACGGTTTTTAAGCCACTTTATCAAAAAGGGTTTTACTAAAGCTCTTGTTGGCGGCAATAAGAAGATGAATCCCATAATGTCTGAAATAAATCCAGGAAGAATAAGCAGAATTCCACCCATCATAACGCAAAAGCCATCGAGCAATACTTCACCAGGTGGATGACCGTTTTGTAATGCAGCCCTCATTTTCTGCATAATTTCAAATCCTTGTTTACGAGCAAAAAATACGCCTAAAATCCCGGTTAACATAATGAGAAGGACCGTGTTCCATACACCTAATCTAAAACCTGACCAGAGAAGAACACCAATTTCCAATGCAGGAAAAATGATCATGATTGGGATCAACAATTTCATATATATCACCGCCAAAAGAAAAACAATTAAAGATCTCTGTTCTTTTTAATTATAAAACACGATTACGACCTTCGTAAATTAGACCAGTACTTGCGTCCACAGTTACGACTTGTCCCTCACTAAATATTTCAAAAGCATCTTTCACGCCTACAACAACCGGTAGTCCAAGATTTAAACCAACTACAGCTGCGTGACTAGTTAAGCCACCTTCAATGGTAATGATTGCACTACATTTTTCAATAGCTGGGACCATATCACGATCAGTCATATAAGTAACTAGGATTGAACCTTCCGTCACTTTTTCTAATGCTTCTTGACTATTTTTAGCAATTACAATTTTTCCAACTGCATGTTTTCTACCGATACCTTGACCTTTTACTAAAGAATTTCCTACAGAATGTACTTTCATAATATTTGTTGTACCTGCTTTACCAACAGGAACTCCGGCTGTAATCACAACCGTATCACCATGTTTTACAATGCCACTTTGTAGTGCTTGATTAACGGAAATATCTAACATTTCATCCGTCGAACTAGCGTCTTGTCCTATTTGTGGATAAACGCCCCAAACTAATGATAATTGATTTCTAACTTTTTCATGGTTTGTAACGGCAACAATCGGTGCTTTTGGACGATATTTTGATACCATACGAGCAGTACTTCCACTTTCCGTCGGTGTAATCACGGCATTAATATCTAAATTGATGACCGTGTGCGCGACAGATTGGCAAATGGAATCAGTAATATTATGATCAATTTCTTTACTACGTTGAGTTAAGATTTCTTTATGATCTAATGCACTTTCAGCTTTTAATGCAATGCTATGCATTGTTTGTACTGCTTCAACTGGGTAAGCACCTGCAGCTGTTTCTCCTGAAAGCATAATCGCATCCGTACCATCAAATATCGCGTTTGCTACGTCACTTGCCTCCGCTCTTGTTGGGCGAGGATTTCTTTGCATCGAATCTAGCATTTGTGTAGCAGTGATAACCGGTTTTGCAAATTTATTACATTTTTTAATAAGCATTTTTTGAACTAACGGAACTTCTTCGGCAGGAATTTCAACCCCTAAGTCACCACGAGCAACCATTAAACCGTCGCTGACTTCTAGAATTTCGTCGATATTATCGACACCTTCTTGGTTTTCAATTTTAGGGATAATGTGAATATCTGTTGCATTATGTCTTTCTAGGAGCTCACGAATATCTAAAACATCACTTGGACGGCGAACAAAGGATGCTGCAATAAAATCAATGCCTTGACTAATTCCAAAAATAATATCTTCGGCATCTTTTTGTGTAATACCTGGTAAATTAACGGATACGCCTGGAACGTTTACACCTTTTTTATTTTTTAACGTACCGTTATTTAATACTTTTGTAACAATCTCACCTTTATCTTTATGTATATCCGTAACTTCAAGACCAATTAGTCCATCATCTAATAGGATTCTTGAACCGATATGAACATCATCAATTAAGCCGCTATAAGTAACAGAAATTCTTTCAGGTGTTCCAAGTACTTCTTCCATAGAGATCGTAACTGATGTACCTTCTCTTAATTCAATGGCCCCATTTTCCATATTGTGTGTACGAATTTCTGGACCCTTTGTATCTAGTAAAAGCGCAACATGTTTACCTGTAATTTTTTCAGCTTCCCGGATATTTTGAATGCGTTGTTTATGTTCTTCATGGTCACCGTGTGAAAAGTTTAGACGGCAAACGTTCATTCCAGCTTCTATTAACTGAACTAATTTTTCTACACTTTCACTTGCTGGTCCGATGGTACATACAATTTTCGTTCTTCTCATATAAAAAATCCTCCTGCTAATTTAAATTGATAATTCTTTTGATAATTGAATAATACCCCGATCAATATAATGAGGTTGATCAATAATATCTGAAAAGGCATTGTCCACAATTTTATTTTCTACAATACCAACCGCTCTACCAGCTTTACCTTCCAATAAAAGTTCAACTGCGCGAGCTCCTAATCGACTGGCTAATACCCTATCACTGGCAGTTGGTGTACCGCCCCGTTGAATATGACCAAGAACAGATACACGTACATCTGAATCAATTTTCTCACGTAATTTTTCGGCTAATTCTACACCACTCATGACACCTTCTGCAACTACAATAATACTATGTTTCTTGCCTCTTAATTTCCCACGATTTAAACGTTCCATAATGTCATCAATACTTTCATCTTCCTCAGGAATTAAGATTGTTTCTGCACCACCAGCTAAACCGGAATAAAGTGCAATATCACCAGCGTCTCTTCCCATAACTTCAACAATGAAGGTTCTTTCGTGGGATGAAGCAGTATCACGTATTTTATCAATAGCATTGATTGCCGTGTTTAATGCTGTATCAAAACCAATCGTGATCTCTGTTCCAACAATATCGTTATCAATTGTCCCTGGTACCCCTATACACGGAAATCCTAATTTTGTCAAAGCATTTGCACCACGGTAAGAACCATCACCACCGATGACGATGAGGCCCTCAATCCCGAATTTATTCAACTGTTCTAATGCCTTTTTCTGTACTTCCACTTGAGCAAATTCAGGTAATCTTGCTGAACGAAGGATCGTACCGCCTCGTTGAATAATATCACCAACTGAGCCTAACTCTAATTTCGTAATATTTCCATTAACTAATCCATGATAGCCGTTATATACACCATAAACTTCCAAGCCATGGTAAATCCCCTTTCGAACAACAGCCCGAATCGCTGCGTTCATACCAGGTGAATCGCCGCCGCTTGTTAATACAGCAATTTTTTTCATCTTATCACCCCATTCGTAAAAAGTCTGAAAAATTTTTAAAACAAAACTTTGTTAAATCATTAACTTGACCCATAAATAACATACCATTATAAATATATGAAGACAATAAATTATATGACAGATTTATGAATGAAAAGGCATTCATAGAAAATGTTGAAATTCTTTAAAAAGTAAAATATTAAACTGATTTGATCTCTCCCCCCTTAATTTGGTAGAAATTTATATTTTCTATTCTCATAATCAAAATTTATAAATCTAATTCATCTTAATTCAGAAAAAAAGAACGCATCAAAAAGATACGTTCACAAAATCCTGCTCCATTTACAAACTTTATTTTATTTCAGTCGGTTCTTTTTCAAAGAAGACACCAATTTTCGCATATTTATCATAACGTTGCTCAATTAGTTCCTCTTGTGACAAATGGGATAATTCGATTAAAGCTTTTTCTAAAACAGAATCGATGATTTTCGATTGTTCTTCTACATTATGATGAGCGCCGCCTCTAACTTCCGGAATAATTCCTTCAATAATGCCCATTTCACGTAAATCGGTTGCGGTTATTTTCATTGATTCTGCTGCCCGCTTTGCTTGGGTCGCATCTTTCCATAAAATTGAGGCCGCTCCTTCAGGAGAGATTACCGAGTAAATGGAGTTTTCTAGCATATATACTCGATTTCCAACTCCAATACCTAAGGCGCCTCCACTTCCGCCTTCTCCGATGACAATACAAATAATCGGAACAGTAAAACCACCCATTTCAAATAGGTTTCTGGCAATCGCTTCACTCTGTCCTCGTTCTTCTGCTGCTTTTCCAGGATAAGCCCCTTTCGTATCGATAAAGCAAATAATTGGACGATTAAACTTATCCGCCTGTTTCATTAAACGTAATGCTTTACGATATCCTTCTGGATGTGGCATACCAAAATTCCGTCTAATGTTTTCTTTTGTGTCTTTTCCTCTTTGATGACCGATTACCGTAACAGGTCTACCTTTATATTTCGCAATTCCTCCAACGATAGCCTCATCATCACCGAAAACACGATCACCATGTAGTTCAAAAAAATCTTCAAATAAATAATCAATATAATCCAACGTTGTCGGTCGATTTGGATGACGTGCAATTTGCACACGATCCCATGGTTGTAAATTAAAATATATCTCTTCTTCTAAATTTTGAAGTCGTCTTTCCAATTTCTCAATTTCGGAAGATAAATCTACATCTGCTTTTTTCGTTATTTCTTTTAATTCATGAATTTTCTTCCGTAAATCAATGATTGGTTTTTCAAATTCTAACTCTTGTACCATTATTCCTCACCTCCATAGGAGTGAAGTTCCACAATGAGCGAAAGTTTCTCCTTCATGTCCTTACGATGGATGATTGCATCAAGTTGTCCATGTTGTAATTGAAATTCTGCCGTTTGGAAGTCATCTGGCAATTTTTCGCGTATAGTCTGTTCAATAATTCTTCTACCTGAAAAACCAATTAACGCACCGGGTTCAGCAAAGTTATAATCACCTAATGAAGCAAAACTTGCGGAAACTCCTCCTGTTGTCGGATGAGTCATGACCGTAATAATAAGTCCACCATGATCACTAAAACGTTTTAAAGCGACACTTGTTTTTGCCATTTGCATTAAACTAAGTACGCCTTCTTGCATTCTTGCTCCACCTGAGGCTGTAAAAATGATAAATGGGACCTTTAACTCATCTGCCTTTTCGATCGCACGTTTAATTTTTTCACCAACGACCGAACCCATACTTCCCATACGGAAATTAGAATCCATGACTGCAATCACAACTAATCGGTTGTCAATCGTTCCCGTCCCTGTTACGATCGCTTCATTCACTCCGGATTTCACTTTATCTTTTTCAAGCTTTTCCTTATAGCCTGGAAAGGATAAAGGATTTTCAGATTCTAGTTGGGCATCAAGCTCAACAAAAGAACCTTCATCAAGGACAAGATTTAAACGGTCAATTGCACCGATTGGGAAGTGATAATCACAATGTGAGCAAACCATAAAATGCTGTTCTAACTCTTTTGTGAACATTGCCTTTTTACATTCAGGACACTTTGTCATAATACCAACTGGTACATCACTTTTGGAGGGTGTTACAGGTATCGTTGCATATTTTTTCTTGTTTTTTGAAAATATATCTTTAAGCAAGGTTCTACCCCCTTGAATTCATAGCTTGTCTTAATTTTACGGTTACAAAATATAAGTATGCCATCTGTTTTGCTTTATTCCTCAGCTTGTTTTGTTTGTTGATCAAAAAAGTTCATATAGATTGAGATTGCTTGTTTAGTATCTACATGATGAATGGCGTTTAATAATTTCTTACATTGTTCAATTGAAATAGAATCGTTTTCCCTCTTAAAAGTGTTTTCGAAATTCAATAATGTTTGCCATATTTTTTCAAGCAAAACATTCCCTGTCGCTTCAATCAGTTTATTTACAAAACGAGTTCTACTCATTTCCTTACCCTTTATCCAATCTGCATCATCTATTTGTATTTTCTTCGTAATTAATTGAATAATGGCAGCGACTTCAAGCAATTTTCTTGTTTCAATTACATCGTTATCTGCATGTTCCCTCTGCAAAACAAACCAACCTAATAACTCTACTAGTTGATGTTTATGAAAGTGACCGACATATGTCCCTTCGCCTCTTCTTGTTTCAATTAAACCTAACAATTCCATTGCCCGTAACGCTTCACGTACACTTGATCTCCCGACATTTAATGTATCTGCTAATTCGCGTTCTGATGGTAGCTTATCACCGGGCAATAAATTTTTTTCATGAATAATTCCTTTTATTCTTTCTAATATATTTAAATAAACCTTTGACTGACTTTGTTGATTCTCCATCATATCACTCACTATTATTTAATCGTAGCTAACTGTCTAGTTTTCTCATATACTTCACGGGGATCCACTTCTTTTTGAGCGACACCCGTTTCAATTGCAGCTTTTGCAACCGCTTCTGCTACTGCTGGAGCAACATTTGGATCAAATGGTTTTGGTAAAATATAATCTTTGGAAAGTTCATGATCTTGTATTAACCCAGCAATGGCATATACAGCCGCTAATTTCATATCTTCATTGATTTGTGTTGCACGGACATCTAAAGCTCCTCTGAAAATTCCCGGGAATGCCAATACATTATTCACCTGATTCGGATAATCTGATCGACCAGTACCAATGACAGCTGCACCGGCTTCAATCGCTTCTTCAGGCATAATTTCCGGATCAGGATTCGCCATCGCAAATATAATTGGATTTCGATTCATTGTTTGTATCATTTCTTTCGTTAAAACACCTTTTACAGATACACCAATGAAAACGTCAGCACCTTTAATAACTTCAGAGAGGCTACCTGTTTTTCTCTCTCTATTCGTATACTTAGCGACTTCGTCTTTTTGTGGATTCATTCGATACGGACGGCCTTCATAAATAGCCCCTTTTGTATCACACATGATCATATTTTTTATGCCATAATGGTGCATTAATTTAATAATCGCAATTCCGGCGGCACCTGCCCCGTTTACAACGACCTTTAGATCTTGCTTGTTTTTTCCTGTTAATTTCAATGCATTGATCAAACCGGCTAACGTTACAATGGCAGTCCCATGTTGATCATCATGGAAAACAGGTATATCCATTTCTGCTTTTAACCGCTCCTCAATTTCAAAACATTGTGGAGCAGCTATATCTTCCAGATTGATACCCCCAAAGTTGGCTGCTAATATTTTTACAGTTTCAATTACTTTATCAACATTCGTAGTATTTAAGCAAAGTGGTATGCTGTCAACTCCGGCAAAGCTTTTAAAAAGGATGGCTTTCCCTTCCATTACGGGTAAGGCAGCTTCAGGACCGATATTCCCTAACCCTAAAACAGCTGTTCCATTTGAAACCACTGCTACCGTATTGCCCTTCATTGTGAAATCATAAACTGTTTCAGGTCGATTAAAAATAACTCGACAAGGTTCTGCTACTCCTGGTGAATAAGCTAAACTTAAATCTTTTGCATCTTTTACAGGTACCTTGGAATGAATTTCCAATTTCCCTTGATGCTTTTCGTGTAATTGTAGTGCCTCCATTTTTAAATTCATTTTTCCCACTCCTAAAGGACAATTTTATTTTTAATCTCTTCCTAAGTGGTCTGACCAGAAGTATATTTAAAATAATATATCATAACCAATTTAATTGTAAAGTTTTATTTGACTTTCTTACTGAATGAATAAAAAAAGCAATGTTGCACAGATCTACTTAAGTACAACATTGCTTGTTCCGAACAACGCACGAATTGCCTCGATTACCTTGTTATTCGGATCAATCCACTGATTGGATTGTAACCGGACCGTTTTTTTCGTTTTTTCAAAGTATAAAATCACTGGTGTATTTCCATTATTTTTTTTCAAAATTTGATCGAGCTCAACTAATCTTTCCTGTGCCTGTCTTTCCACAGTAATTTTAATAAACAAGCGGTGATTTCCAGTTCGTTTTTTTAACTCTTCCACATGTTCTGCTTCACGAATAACAAACTGCTTATTTCCCTTTCTTCTCTCCATATAACCAGTTAAAAAGACGGTTTCTCCTTTTTTTAGAAATACCATTGATTTTTTGTATACATCTGGAAAAACAACAGCTGAAATTTCATCGGTTTCATCACTGATTTGGAGAAAAGCCATTGCTTCACCATTTTTCGTCCGTATTCTACGTTCTTCTTGAATATAAGCAGCAATTTTTACAGTCTGTTTTTCTTTCTCTATCTCATCAATAAAAATTGCACCGTGAAGCTGGAATATTTCACGATTAATCGATACAGGATGTTCGGATATAAACATCCCTAGTACTTGTTTTTCATTTTGTAATTTTAAATCGAGCGGCATCGGTTCCACTTCAACATATTTAGGCTGTATTCCTAAACTCTGGAAAAATTGAATATCCATTTGATAATCATCTGGTTTCATCAATTGGGCATGTTCAATGGCGACGTCTAAAGTTGCGAGTAATGTGGCCCGGTCTTTTCCAAATTCATCAAAGCTGCCAGCATAGATAAGATGTTCAATGGTTTTTCGATTCACAACCTTTAATGAAACACGTAGACAAAAGTCAAAAAGATCATGAAATGGCCGTTCTTTTCTCGCAGTCATAATTTCCTTAAGTGCTTGTATGCCAACACCTTTAATGGCGGCAAGACTAAAACGAATACGATTATTCTCGACTTCAAACCGATAACTACTTTTATTTATAGACGGTGGTTTCAGGGTAAAACCTAGATGCCTTAGTTCTCTAGCATAGCTCGTTATTTTATCTTCATTGCCAATGACGGATGTTAAAAGACAAGCCATAAAATGGAGTGGGAAATGAGCCTTTAAATAAGCCAATTGATATGCGAGCATACTATAGGCTACAGCATGCCCCCGTGGAAATCCGTAATCAGCAAATCGAACAATTAAGTCATAAATATTATGGGCAACTTGTTCATCATAGCCTTTCTTTTTTGCACCTTCAACAAAATGATGTCGTTCTTGATCAAGAATATGGCGTTTCTTTTTGGAAACAGCCCTTCTTAAAAGATCCGCTTCCCCCAATGAGAAACCTGCCATTTTTGAAGCAATTTGCATAATTTGTTCTTGGTATACAATCACCCCATAGGTCGGTTGTAAAATCTCTTTTAAATCTGGATGTGGATACACAACCGTTTCCACTCCATGCTTTCTTCGGATGAAAGTTGGGATGTTCGCCATTGGACCTGGTCGATACAGCGCATTAACAGCAACGATATCTTCAAAATTTGTTGGTTTTAACTGGACTAATACATTACGCATCCCATCCGATTCCAATTGGAAAATCCCCGTCGTCTTTCCAGCTTGCAATAGTGCAAAAGTCCTTTCATCATTAATCGGAATGGCTTGTAAGTTTATTCTTCTGTTTTCCTTATAATGAATGCTTTTTAAAATAGCTTCGATCAGGGATAAATTTCGCAAACCTAAAAAGTCCATTTTTAACAAGCCAATTTCTTCTAAGGTGCCCATCGGAAACTGAGTTAATAACACTTCCCCTGAACCTGTTTGTAATGGAATTTGTTCAATTAATGGTGCGTCGCTAATAACAACTCCAGCTGCATGGGTCGATGTATGACGCGGTAATCCTTCAATTTTGCATGCAATTTCAAAAATCGTCTTTATTTTTTCATGCTGTGTTAATTTTTGCAGTTCTTTCGATTCTTTCCGTGCATCCGTCAACGAAATTCCTAGTTTATTTGGTATACTTTTGGACAGTTGGTTTATCTCCTTATTTGTTAAGCCATAGACACGAGCGGCATCTCGAATAGCGGCCTTTGCTGCAAAAGTACCAAAGGTAATAATTTGGGCCACATGATTTTTACCATATTTTTCTGCTACATATTCAATGACTTCATCCCGCCTATGGTCAGGAAAATCAATATCGATATCAGGCATAGAGACACGTTCTGGATTTAGAAAACGTTCGAACAATAAATGAAATTTGATTGGATCTACATCGGTAATATTTAAGCAATAGGCAACGAGGCTTCCAGCTGCCGAACCCCTTCCTGGACCTACGGTAATCCCATTTTCTTTAGCAAATTTTACATAATCCCAAACGATTAAAAAGTAATCACTATAATGCATTTTTTTTATGGTTTCTAATTCATACGTTAACCGTTCTTTATAAACATCTGTCGGTTGTGGAACACGTTCTTCTAACCCTTGCCAACATAACTGAGCCAAGTAATCGTCACTTGATTGATTTTTCAAAGGATATTTCGGCAGTAATTGTTGATGAAAGGGTAGTTCCACATGACATTGTGCAGCAATATCGATCGTGCTCTGTAGAACTGCTTGATGATTTTGAAAAAAAGTTTTTATAGTGTCCGCTGATTTTACATAGTATTCCCGTTCCAATTTATCCTCTTGTAGATCATCAAGCTGTACATTTTCACGAATGGCAATTATAGCTTTCCATGCCGGGTAGTCTTCTGGATTGGCGAACATAGCCTTGTTTGTAGCTACAACCGGGATATTAAAGTTTTGATTGATTTGTAAAATGTTTTCCATTAATCGATGATGTTCTCGAGTAGGAAATGGTTGAATGGAAAGAAAAAAAGAATTTGGTTCAAACAACTGTTGATAATATTTAGCTTTTTCAACTGCTGCCTCAAGTTCCCCATTCAGAATTAATCCTTCTATTTCCCCTTCTATCCCCGGTGATATCGCAAATAACCCTCTATGATAAGCTCGTAACCATTTCAAAGGAATCCCTTGGCGCGATTTCGTTTGAATTGCACTGGATATTTTCATTAAGTTTTGATACCCTTCCCAATTTTTAGCAAGCAAAATAAGTGGGTAAGAAACTTCTTTTTCCTCAGAAACGAGGATATCCGCAGTCAAACCGATAATAGGCTGTATATTTTGAGCAACACATGCTTTATAAAATGGAACAACCCCATATAAAACATTTCGATCCGTTAAGGCAACGGCACGATAACCTTTTTTCTTTACTTCGCTTACAATAGTTTGAGGTGTCATCGTTCCCGATAATAGGGAATAAGCACTATATGTATGTAGGTGAACAACTGACATCGTTTTCCCCACCGTTCTTTCATTTCTTTTTGTTTAGCATTTGTTTTATTTTAAGCTTTAGTCCTCATATTCGAACCGTATAATTTTTTAATTCGAATCTTTTATCCACATTATAGCACATACGTTCCCTATTGTATGTTAGAATGTTTCACTTTCTATTCATATTTCCGGTCAATGAACAATAAATTAGTGATAAGGACAAGCCGATTTCTTAACCTTATAAAGGGTGTGAACAGTTTATGACAGAAGCTTTTGTTCCGACGTTTATCCATAGTTTTTTTATCGCTTTAGGGGTACTACTCGGAGGTTCTTTGATTGGCGGATTAGCGGCTTTTTTAACGGGACAACCTCCATTAACCGAAATATATAGACTGGCAAACAGTTTAAGAATTTGGGCGATTGTTGCTGCGATTGGCGGAACATTCGATGCTGTCTATAGTTTTGAAAGAGGACTGATGGAAGGTGAGACAGATAGTTTGGTTAAGCAAATCTTTCTTATATTGTCTGCCTTTGGAGGTGCTCAAACTGGTGCTTTATTAATTAATTGGTTAACACAGGAGCATATATCATGAGAGTACCATCATTTTATCGTTCAAAAAGCTTCCAACGTATGCTATTTGGCGCTGTAATAGGTGCGATCTTAAGTTGGCTCTTTTTTTTATATGTTTATGGCCAAATGCAAGAAGAACAAGTAACGACAATTCGAAAACAACAAGAACAAATCGCCAATCTAGAAAAAGAAAAGAATATTTGGCAGGAAGATTTTAAAAAATTAAATGAAAAGAATAAAGAATTACTGACCGTTCAAGAATTATCTATCAAAATAACAAACGCTAGTAAATATAAAATTGATCCATTAAGTTTATTTGAAGCCGAGGAAGAAATAAAAAAAGAAGTGGACTCTACTATTTTAGCCAAAAATTTAGATGAATTATTTAAAGATCGAGGACTATTAATTAAACTAATTGAAAATAAACCGATTGAAATCAGCGACCGAAAATACAAACTAAGCGTAAAAAAGTTTATTCTTTATACGACTGTTATTATTGAAGTGGAACTGTCCCTTGCTGATTAAATCTATTGTTTAAAAAAACAATTGGCAAATAATGCCAATTGTTTCAGACTGTCGACAAACCCCAACTCAAATGCTTCATTTGAGTTGGGATTTGTCTTTTTTTGCTCATCATTTTCTAAGATTCTTATCTTATTTAGATTAATAACAGGACCATTGGAACGCAATCGGACACGGATTCGATCTTTTTCCTCTTCGACAAAGAAGGCCCAAGCTTTAATTCCAGCAATATTCCCTAATATACTGACAAGCTGAGAGGCTTCTTGTGGTTTTAAATTGAATTTTTCAAGGTGTTCCTTTGTGACCACAACCTTGGCTACCCCTTCACTTTCCATGGAAAGATTATACAATAAGTATCCTTGAAACTTTGCTAAATTAAGGGGCGTTTCGTACATTTGACTAAATAATGCTGTTCGGGAAAACGGGTATTTAATTAGTTCACTGGCGTACGTAAAGGTTTTCTCTGTAGCACTTGGATATAAAAATCGCCCTGTATCTCCGACAATGCCCGCAAAAAGTAATCTAGCACCTTCCGTTGATAATTGAAGCCCGCAATCTTTGCCAAATAAATAAAACTCGTAAATTAATTCACTTGTGGAACTTGCTGTTGTATCCACCCAAACAATATCACCATATGGATCCTCGTTTGGATGATGATCAATTTTAATTAAGCAATCACCTTTGTTGTATCGTCCATCACTAATTCGTTCTTGGTTTGCTGTATCACATACAATCACAAGCGCGTTTTTATAAGTATCATCTTCAATTTCATCCATTTGATTTAAATACCGTAATGTAACCTCATCATCACCAACGGCATACACGTTCTTTTCAGGAAAACTTGTTTTAATGATTTCGGCAAGTCCGCCTTGCGACCCATAGGCATCTGGATCTGGACGAATGTGACGATGAATAATAATGGTTTCATATTCTTTAATCTTTTGTAAAATCGCTTGTTTCATAACCGATTCTCCTTTATGTTCATTTAAACTGCACTGTTACAATAATCTTTATAGTAGAATTTTTCTAAATATATCGGTAAAATATAAAACAAATATATGATGGAGTGATGAAAGTTGCCAGTATTCTTAGTCATTATTATATTTTCACTAGTAACTTATGTATATTTTAAAATTAAATATTTTCAATCCAAAAGTGTTGCTGAAAGAAAATGGCTATCTGCTAAATCATCGATAGCCCTAGGTTTATTTGTCTCCTTTTTTGGTCTTAATCGAATGTTTATTTCTCAAACTCCATTAACCATTACAATTGGTATTATCTTTATCATTATTGGCGGGCTAAGTATTTATACAGGGGTTAAAGCTTATCGATTTTACTTACCACATGTATTAAAAGAACGGGAACAATTATAAGTTACCGATCAATAAATTGGAAGGTGAGCAACGCTTTCCCAACCATTATTCCATTACTAAATACTTCGACATCTACTTTGCCGATTTTACGACCGATGTCAAGTATTTTTGGGTGAATCTCAATGGTGTGCTCGATTTGAACAGGTTTTAAGAAGTAAATATTCATGTTTTCGACAACGAGTTCCCCTTTTTTAATGGAGCGAAATTTACGATTCGCCGCGTCAATAATAGCGGTTGTAAATACCCCGTGTGAAATCGTTCCATAGTAATTTGTCATCTGTGGAGTAATTTCAAATTGATAAACATGTTCTTCTTCATTTTCTTCTTTCAAGCTAATATGATTGGCAACAATATTGTCAATCGTTTCTCCAACATGAGGTTGGCGCTGATGGACTTGAAGTGATTTTAAAACATCCTGACGACTAATAATTCCGATTAGTCGATCATAGTCATCCACGACAGGGAGAAGCTCAATCCCTTCCCAAATCATAATATGGGATGCGGTAGCTACACTCGCTTTCGGTGTAATAGTAATTGGGTTTTTCGTCATGACTTTTTCAATCGGTTTATTTCGAGCTTGATGAATCACATCTTTTGAAGTGACGATTCCTTCCACCTTTTGATTACGATCAATAACTGGAAAACGGGTGTGTTTTGATTGTTCATTTAAAATGAACCATTTTTCCACCGTATCTTTTGTCGTTAGATAGTACGTATTCTTAAGGGGTCTTACGATATCTTCAACAAGTAAAATTTCTTTTTTAATTAATTGGTCAAAAATGGCCCGATTAATAATCGTTGCAACGGTAAATGTATCATAGCTCGTAGAAATAATCGGAAGTGCCAGTTCATCAGCAAGTCTCTTTACCGATTCTTCCGTATCAAAACCCCCGGTAATCAGAACAGCAGCGCCTCTTTGAAGGGCTTGCGTTTGGGCATTCGTACGGTTACCAACGATCAAAAGGTTTCCCGCATCCGTATAACGCATCATTGCTTCAACTTCCATCGCGCCAATGACAAATTTATTTAACGTTTTATGAAGCCCGTTTCTTCCACCCAATACTTGACCATCTACAATATTGACGATCTCCGCATATGTTAACTTCTCAATGTTTTCCTTTTTCTTTTGCTCAATCCGAATAGTACCAACCCGCTCAATTGTGTTTACAAATCCTTTATTTTCTGCTTCCTTAATTGCACGATAGGCGGTACCTTCACTTACATTTAAATCTTTCGCAATTTGCCGTACAGATATTTTATGTCCAACTGGCAATTCTTCAATATATTTGAGTATTTGTTCATGTTTTGTAATCAACACACATCCACCTTCAGTTAATAGTTCATGTTTTCTAACTGAATTATAACAGTTTTTTGGAAATGTTTTAAACGATATCATATAATTTTTAAAAATAACCAGATGAATTCACGATGTTGAGCGGATTTATACACAAACTTTTAATCATATGAACGTAATTTTTTTCTAATCTGTACCTGTTCTTTCTGTCTATGCTGTTTTGTTACAGGTGTATAAAGCACTGCTGCTAAGTTTCCGGCAACTGCCATAAAAAGGAAGATAAGCCAAGACCAGGAAAAGTAAGTAGCTAAACTATTTCCGTGTAAAGTTAACTGTGGTAACGCATAATATAATAATGCTCCGCAAATGAATAAGCATAATATACAGCGATTTCGCATAGTTTCTCCCTCCACCTCTTCATTTCTATTACTATATGTTTGTCCGACGAAAAATAGTATTTCATTATTACAGAAACTTTCATTATTCATCATTCATATAAACAAACCGGTCAAAATGACTAGAAGACTCTTCCAAGCATTTGTCTAATCTACTAGACATAGGGAAAGGACATTATACAAACTCATAACATCCTTACCGTTGAAATTGAAATCGTTCAATTAAAAAATTGATAAAATAGCGACTGGCGATCGGTAGGAGTTTTTTATTTTTATATGTGATCCCAATCGTTCGTTTAATCGGTGGGGTTATCGTTTTCTTCACTAACCGATAGTTCACCCGATCCATAATTAACTGAGATAAAATGGAAATTCCGAGCCCATTTTCCACCATCGCCATAATGGTGTAATCATCATGAACACGAAATTGAATATTCGGTTGTAAATGATGTTGTTTAAAAATTTCTAACGGTTCATTTAAATGTCCTTCCTCTAATAAAATATATGGTTCTGTAGCTAATTGAGTTAATGTAACTTTCTCGTTTTTTGCTAGCGGATGATTTGGAGGTAAAACTGCTAACATTTCGTCCTCTGTTAAAGAGATTTTTTCGAGTTCTGTTGTTGCATCTGGGTTAATAAACCCAAAATCAACACTTCCCTCCTTTACATACTGTACAATTTCAGAATATTCCCCTCCCTGTTGTAATTGAAATTGCACAGAAGGATAAATCTCCTTAAAATCTTTCATCAATTTTGGAAGCCAACTCGCTGAAACACTAGAAATGGTTCCAATTCGAATAAGTCCACTTTCAAGTCCTTGCATTTCTTTATTCTTTTCCAAAAGCTCCCAGTAGGCATTACGAATATTGTTTATATACGGAAGATATTCTCTTCCATCGGCTGTTAGTTGAATCCCTTTTCTTGACCTTGTGATTAAAGTCGTCGACAGCTCCTTTTCTAAAGCTTTCACCATTTGACTTACGGCTGACTGGGTATACCCTAAATCTTCTGCTGCTTCAGTGAAGCTTTCTTTTTCAATGACTTTCATAAACACTTCAAATCGATTCATCGATCACACTTCTTTCAATTAGATTTTCTAATATAAACATAACATATATTAATTTCACTTATATTATTTTTCGTGATAAAATTTTTGCACTATAAAGAAAAGGGATGGGGGGATCTATATGGAAGCAAAGTTCCTGGAAAGAGATCTTGAAGTAAAATCAAATCGAATGGAATGGTTTGAAGGAGTAAAAGATGGAATACCACTGGCACTAGGTTATATCGCTGTTGCTTTCACCTTTGGAATAGCCGCTTTCCAAGCAGGACTTTCAGTGTTCCAATCCAGTGTTATTTCCGCTACAAACTTTACCTCAGCAGGACAATTTGCAGGCGTTACATTAATCGTTTCAACAGCAACGTTATTTGAAGTAGCTTTAACCCAATTCATTATCAATGCTAGATATTTTCTTATGTCAGCTGCTCTTTCACAAAAAATTGATCCTAAAACCCCTTTCTGGCAACGGATTATAATGGGATTTGGGATTTCCGATGAAGTGTTTGCCGTTTCTTTAGCACGAAAGGGGAAACTAAATCCGTTTTATACATATGGGCTTATGACAATCACCATTTCATCTTGGGTGTTCGGAACGTTCCTTGGCGCAATATCTGGAAACATCTTACCAGACCAGGTCATTCGTGCGCTTAGCCTCGCCTTATATGCGATGTTAATTTCCATCATTATACCTCCTGCAAAGAGAAATAAAATTCTGATGTCGGTCATTATGATTTCGATGCTGTCTAGTTTCATCTTTGATATGCTTCCGGTACTATCTACGACATCATCCGGTCTCAAAATCATTATCCTTACCGTGCTTATCTCAGGACTTGCTGCTTTATTCTTTCCGGTAAAGGAGGATACGAATGAATAATCTTTATTTATATGTATTTGTCATGGCTTGTGTAACCTACTTCATCCGTGTTTTGCCTCTAACATTCATACGGAAAAAAATTACAAACCCATTTATAAAATCCTTTTTATATTACGTTCCATACGTTACATTGGCCGTCATGGTTTTCCCTGCCATTTTAAAGGCTACGGGAACTCCTTGGTCAGCTTTAATCGGCTTTATCGTAGCTACATTACTTTCCTTCTTTGGTGGTAACTTATTTCAAGTTTCCTTATTCGCTTGTCTTTCCGTATTTATTGTAGAATTATTTATTTATTAAGTTTTCAACAAAAAAAGACCTTTGTAAAACAGAAACTTCTACAAAGGTCATTGTCACTATTATAATTCGATTGCTTCGCCCACTTCCAATACTTTTCCGTTACCTTGTTCAAGTAATGTAACGAATTTATGTGGATCTTGTTTTATGACCGGGAATGTATTGTAATGAATTGGCACAACTGTTTTCGCATTTAATAACATGGCTGCATAGGCTGCATCCTCAGGCCCCATTGTAAAGTTATCACCGATTGGGAGAAAAGCAATATCAATGGAATGTCTTTCTCCTAATAATTTCATATCTGAAAATAAAGCCGTATCCCCTGCATGGTAAATTGTTTTTCCTTCAATTTCTAACAGCAGACCAGCCGGCATTCCTAAATATATAATATTTTGTTCACCTGTTACTAAGCCTGTACTATGGAATGCTTGAGTAAACTTCACTTTTCCAAAAGGAAATTCGAAAGAGCCACCTATATTCATCCCATGAGTTTTTACACCTTGCCAACTCAAATAATCGGCTAATTCAACCATGGCGACAACTAACGCATCTTTCTTTTTCGCAAGTTCGACTGTATCTCCGACATGGTCGTTATGTCCATGAGTGAGCAATATGTAATCTGGACTTTCTGTTTCCACAGATAGATCCGTTAAAGGATTTCCCGTAATAAATGGATCAATCAAAATTGTTTTCCCATTTGTTTCAATTTTAACAATGGAATGACCGTGGTATGTAATCTTCATTTATAGAAATTCCCCTTTCATTTTTTATTTTGTTACTTCAATATTATTTGTACCATTTCCTGCTCCTCCTTACAAATATTTACTTTTTTGTCACAAAATGCTACGCTTTTTGCGAGGTGATTTTTTATGAAAAAACGTTTAGAAGCATTTCAAAATTGGTTAGTTGAGGAAAAAATTGATGTAGCGATCCTTACTTCATCCGAAAATGTGTTTTATTATAGCAATTTCTTCAGTGATCCTCATGAACGTGTATTAGCCATTGTGCTATTTCAAAATGAGGCTCCGTTTCTAGTTTGTCCACAAATGGAAGTAGAAACAGCAAGGGCTGCTGGATTTGACCAAACAATCATTGGTTATAAAGATACCGAAAACGCGTGGGATAAAGTAACAGCAGAAATTGATAAACGGGTAAGTCAAGTAAATCGGGTTGCTGTCGAAAAAACACATATGAACATGGAACGATATGAAATTTTACAAAAAGCTTATCCGAATTCACAATTTATATCAGCTGAAGAAAAACTTAATCAACTTCGGACAATTAAAGATCAAGTAGAAATTGAAAAACTTCGTAAAGCATGTGAATTAGCAGACTATGCCATTGAAGTAGGTGTAAATGCTATAAAAGAAGGGATTAGTGAATTAGAAATTGTAGCAGCGATTGAATATGAAATGAAGAAAAAAGGCGTTCAAAAAATGTCCTTTGAAACGACTGTTCTTGCAGGTGCAAAAGCTGCTTCACCTCATGGTGTACCAGGGATGGCAACAGTGAAAAAAGGCGATTTTGTCCTTTTTGATTTAGGGATTGTTTACGAGGGATATTGTTCTGATATTACCCGTACCGTTGCCTTTGGGGATGTAAGTGAAGAAAATCGTAAAGTTTATGATACCGTTTTGCAAGCACAACTTGCAGCTGTTGAAGCCTCTAGACCAGGGATTACATGTGCGGAACTCGACCAAACGGCGCGAAAGATGATTAGTAATGCCGGTTACGGCGAATATTTTACCCACCGCTTAGGACATGGCCTTGGTATTAGTGTTCATGAATATCCTTCTATCACTGAAACAAACGAGCTGAAACTGCAACCCGGAATGGTTTATACAATCGAACCAGGGATTTATATTCCAGAAAAAGTGGGTGTGCGAATTGAAGATGATATCGTCATCACAAAAGATGGTGCGGAAGTGTTAACGAAGTATCCGAAAGAATTACAAGTGATTTCATAAAAGAATATACGAGGGCAATCTATGAAAGGAATCAAGGGATTGCCCTTCTTAAAAACAAACCATTTCATGTGACAGTTTTTATTTCATCAGTCACAAATAAACGAACCTTTCTTTTTCATAACAGTGGAAACGCTTTACACTTGAGCGTTTTCATCTTCGTTAAAATTCATTAATGATAATTCTTGAATATTCCCCTTTCGCTAATAGATCGAAGCCTTCATTGATTTCATCTAAACGGATAAACTTTGCTACTAATTTATCAACAGGTAAACGCTGCTGACGAAATAATTCGATAAACCGTGGAATATCTCTATTCGGTACACAACTTCCGACATATGAACCTTTCAACGTTTTTTCTTCCGCCGTTAAAGTTACTTGCGGAAATGAGAAATGATGATCTGGATGAGGTAACCCTGTTGTAACAGTTGTACCACCACGTTTTGTAACCGCATAGGCGACTTCCATCGCTTTGACAACTCCAGCCGTTTCAAAGGCATAATCCACTCCGCCGCCTGTTGCTTCTTTAATCAGTTCTACAACTTTCGGATCTTTTGAATCAAAAACATCTGTTGCGCCAAGTTCTCGAGCTTTTTCTAATTTCGTTTCATTAATATCAACAGCAATAATACGACTAGCTCCACTAGCTATAGCACCTAATAGTGCACTTAATCCTATGCCACCTAACCCGATAATTGCAACAGTACTTCCAAACTTAATATTAGCTGTATTTACAACTGCTCCCACTCCAGTAATAACCGCACATCCGAATAACGCTATTTGTTCAAAGGGAATGTTCTTATCTACTTTTACGACAGATTTTCGAGAAACTACGGCGTGATCAGAAAAAGCTGACACACCCAAATGATGTAAAATAGTTTCATCATCTTTATGAAGACGAATACCACCACCTAAAAGTGTTCCGTTCGTGTTGGACACGGCACCTTTTTCACAAAGGGCCGGACGACCTTCCTTACAAGGTATACATTCACCACAACTTGGAACAAAGACGAATACAACATGATCTCCAGGTTGTAAATCGGTAACCCCTGCCCCCACTTCCTTGACTACGCCCGATGCTTCATGCCCCAATGCCATCGGTAATGGTCTTGGTCTAGAGCCGTCGATGACAGATAAGTCCGAATGACATAGACTAGCCGCCTTAACTTCTACTAAAACTTCCCCCGTTTGAGGCGGATCTAGTTCCAATGTTTCAATTGTAATCGGCCTACTATCTTTATAGGGCTTTGGCAATCCCATTTCTCTTAATACGGCTGACCTTACTTTCAATTCTCCCACTCCTTTTAATCAATAATGAAAGTTAAATAGATTATTTATACGACTTAAATAATAGCCCCAGTAAACACTTTTTACTGAGGCTCTTTTACTAGAATACGTTTTATTCATAATAGCCCTCTGTTGATTTCATCAGTTTCTTAAATTGTTCAGAGTCGTGACCGAACCAAACATCGGAATTTGTACGTTTGGCGTAATTTCTTATTTTTTCAACCGTTCGAGTATACCCGAGAGAATCATAGATGATTCCTGGAAGTTTAACAGGAGGTCCATAGTTTTCTGCTGAATAAATAGCATCTGAAGCTAAAATGATGCCACCTGTACCTGGTAAATCTACATGTAATCCAAGTAAACCATATGCATGACCTGGTCCGAAATTTAGAATCTTAATTGCCGAAACTAATTCAATTTCATCTTCATCCGGAGCTATCGTTTTCCATCTTAAATCATTCTTTATCCAAGCATCGACATCAGCCCAAATGTATGCCCCCATGTCTTTTGTCATTGCATAAGTTTTCATTACATTAGTCAGTTCATGATCATGGACGATAATCGTCGCATTTGTAAATAACTCTAAACAACCAGCATGGTCTAAATGAAGGTGGGATGCAACCACGTACTTAATATCCTCTGGACGAACTTTTAATTGTTCTAATCGATTAATTAAATAACAAGACTCGTCTTGAAAGGCTGGGAATAATTTTTGCACCCCTTCTGGCCACCTGCCTTCCTTTCCCATCCCTTCCGGATTACAACCAGTATCAAACAATATCTTTCCATCTGGATGATCAATAAGTACAGCATATACAGGAAATTCAATAAATTCTGCTGGTGGGTTTGGATTATCAATACTTGCTGGATTATGCATGGCAACCATATAATTTTTGTCCATTTTCATGGTTCCCGTATCAAGGACATACAACTTAGGTTTATTCATCCTTTTAACCTCCAACATTAGATTTTTTATCTCCTTATCAGGAGATCATGCTTATGCAAAGATCTAGGATTTTTTTACTAAATCGAACAGAAAGTCTTTCATAACTTAAATAAATGGCTATAAAACATTTTAATCTATTAAAATAAATATGAAATAATAATAGATATATGCATAATTTGGGTGATTCTCCTTAAAAAGAAAAATTCCTCATAATGGTTTAAAAATAAACATTTTATGAGGAATTTTTCTAAATTTATATTAAGTTTTGCAAGTTTCGGCAAATTTCATCCGTTACTTCTGTTGTTGAACAACTTCCCCCAATGTCAGGTGTTTTGCATCCTTGCTTCGTTACGTTTTCAATTGCCTGTAACACTTCTTCACCTAACGCTTGTTTTCCAAAATGATCGAGCATCATTTTCGCCGTCCAAATTTGTCCAATAGGATTTGCTCTATTTTTTCCTGCAATATCCGGGGCTGATCCATGAACAGGTTCAAACATTGATGGATATTCACCTGTTACGTTAATATTGGCTGAAGGAGCCATTCCAATACTGCCCATGATCGCCCCGCCGATATCAGTTAAAATATCACCAAATAAATTGCTTGCAACTACAACATCGAAGGATTCAGGATTCGTCACAAACATCGCTGCCAAAGCATCTATATGAATTTTTTTCGTATTGATATGTGTGAAGTCCTCGGAAACTTCAGCAAATACTTCATCCCAAAAAGGCATGGAATGCACGAGCCCATTTGATTTCGTTGCACTTGTGACCGACTTTCTGCGCTTTTCTGCAAGTTGGAAAGCATATCTCATGACACTTTCTGTCCGTTTTCTCGTAAAAATCGCGTTTTGAATGACAATTTCATCTTCACCTTGATGAATCCTTCCACCTGAATCACTGTATTCACCTTCACTATTTTCTCGGACAACTACAATATCAAACCCATTCGGATTTTTTAAAGGAGAATCTAATCCTTGAAAGTAACGGGCTGGTCGTAAATTTATCGTTTGCTGAAATCCTCGGCGAATCTGGATTAGTAATCCCCATAATGAAATATGATCAGGAACACGTTCCGGGTCGCCAACCGCTCCTAAAAATACAGCATCAAAATCGCGTAGCGTTTCTAAACCATCTTTTGGCATCATTTCACCGGTTTTTAAGTAAAATTCCGATCCCCAAGGAAACTCTGTAAAATCGAATTGTAAATCCTCGTTTAATTGACTCACTACTTCTAAAACTTTTAAAGCAGCAGGTACCACTTCTTTGCCAATCCCATCTCCAGGAATAACAGCAATTTTCTTTTTTTCCATTGAAATCCCCCTTTAACTACCTCCGGCTGCTCATATGAAAAGCAAATATGATCTATTTTTTTAGCAGATCTAATGGGTTTGTATATTCCATATTAAAGGCATTGGCCACGGCACGATAGGTCACATGTCCATCTAGTGTGTTTAATCCTTTTAAGATAGCTTCATTTTCTAAACATGCCTTTTGATACCCTTTTTTCGCAATTTGCAATGCATATGGCGTTGTTACATTTGTTAAGGCGAAAGTTGAAGTTCTTGGTACAGCTCCTGGAATATTAGCAACAGTATAATGGATCACCCCGTGCTTTACATATGTTGGATTATCATGAGTCGTAACCCGATCTGATGTTTCAAAGTTCCCCCCTTGATCAATCGCAATATCCACAATTACGGAACCTGGAGACATTTCCTTTACAACCTCTTCCGGTACCAGTACAGGTGCTTTTGCTCCTGGAATTAAGACGGAACTGATAACTAAATCCGATTTCTTTACAGAGTCATAAATGTTGTACGGATTCGACATTAATGTACTAATCTCATTTTGAAACAAATCATCCAACTGACGAAGGCGTTCAGGATTAATATCTAATACAGTTACATTCGCTCCTAAACCAATGGCAACTTTAGCCGCGTTTGTTCCAGCCACTCCTCCCCCAATGATCGTTACATTTGCTCGTTGTACGCCAGGTACCCCAGAAAGTAAAATTCCTTTTCCTCCATGAATTTTTTCTAAAAATTGGGCCCCAACCTGTACGGCCATCCGGCCAGCCACTTCACTCATCGGTGTTAATAAAGGCAATGCTCCATTCGGAAGTTGAACCGTTTCATATGCAATCGATACAACTTTTTGTTTGACAAGGGCATCGGTTAAATCGAAATCATTTGCCAAATGTAAATATGTAAATAAAACTAATCCTTCACGTAAGTATTTAAATTCTTCTGGAAGTGGCTCCTTTACTTTCATGACCATATCTGCTGCCCATGCTTCTTCTGCTGAACCGACTATGGTTGCACCGGCTTTTTCAAACTCTTCATCAGTAAATCCTGAACCTAATCCGGCACCTGTTTCAATACATACCTCTATGTTATTTTCTACAAACGTCATGACACTTGCTGGACTAACGGCAACACGATTTTCATTATTTTTGATTTCTTTAGGAATTCCAATCTTCATTACCTAGACACCCCTATTTTCTTTATTCAGCTTAACATTACTTAGTTTTCTGATTTTAGTCAATTTTGATTAAATATTCACATTAAAAAGATGACATCATTAAATTCAAACAATTGTTAAATCTGCAAACGTTTTCTTGTTGTTTTTCTTATATAATGTAAGTAAAGGGGGAGGTTAACATGGCAACATATAAAAATATTATTGTTGCAGTAGATGGATCAAAAGAAGCTGAATACGCCCTAAAAGAAGCAATTAATATTGCAAAACGAAATGAGGGTACGTTATTTTTAACCCATATTATTGATTTACGTACTTTCTCGACTATCAATGCTTATGATCAAGCTATTGTTAAAAAAGCTGATCATTATGCAGAAGAAATGCTTCAAAGATATAAAACGGATGCCCTAAATGCTGGTGTGAAAGATGTACAAATGATCATAGAATATGGTTCACCGAAAGGAAAAATTTCGAAAGATGTAGCTCAAAAATATAATGCTGATCTAATTGTTTGTGGTGCTACAGGATTAAATGCTGTTGAACGTTTCTTAATAGGTAGTGTTTCAGAACATATTGTTCGCTATGCAAAGTGTGATGTACTTGTTGTCCGTACACCTAAAGATGAATAGATGGAAATTTTTGAAATTAAAAGATATATACTGTTATCATGCCTCCTAATATTTAAAATATACATGTTATTAAATGTAGACTATTCAGCACGATGTGATGAATCATTCAGTTGGATAGTCTTTTATTTCGATTGACTTTTTTCTAATAAAAGACGATTCTGATAAAAACGTTGAGCAAATTCTGTGGAGCATCCATTTTTCAGCTGTAATTTTCTCATCCCCTTCATAAAAATAAGGGTCGTGTTTATCCTTCACTTCAGCCATAAGTTCATCCCAGGCATGCTTTTGAAATCTTCTTGGTAAAGTAGCAGCATGGAAGAGTTTAAGTGCAATCATCATCTCAAAAGGATTTCTTACATCATAACCGTAAGAACAGGCAATATTTTGGATGGCCCGAAGGTTAACGGTAATCATAAGCGGAATATCCATTCCTAATAGAAGAGAACTCCCAGATCCGGAAACGCCTCCTTGTAATAACGAAATTAATTGATGGTTCGATTTTTCCCGATTGGCAAAGTAATTGAGTTGTTCGATCGGTAATTGTTTCAAATCGGTGATGGTATGTATGTGCTGATTTTCAATACTTGCCTCAGTAAGTAATTTTTTCATTTTTTCTGTTTGGTTTTCAGATTGTTGTATGACCGCCTGGATGGTAAATAACCATTGATCTAGTTGTTTAAAGAATTTATGGCGGAAATCTTCAGGCAAGCGAAGAAATGTATCGTCAAGCCAACGATCAAACGTATTGACAAAATCATTCGTGAATTCAAGAAATTGATGATCTTGCCACAACTGAATCTCAACTAATAGTTCCTTTTCACGGTCCGTTAATCCCATATATTTTGCTCCTCCTGGCACTCATTTTATTATAAAAATTATAACATAATCGAATTTTTTAATGAAAATAGAGTGGAAATTTCATTTTTTTCTATAGAAAAAATAAAATTTTAAGCATGCAAAATGGAATTTTCGCAGTTTGGCAAGCGAGTATGATTATGGTATTCATATTTTTAGTTAAATCTATCAAGGAGGGAATTATGTTTTTCAAAGAACGAATGGAACCTAAAGAATTAACGATCTTCAGATCACTTCATGCTCGAATGTCGCTTTCTACTGAAAACAAACAATACTATTCCAATCTTGAAAAAGGAGTGGAAGGGGAAAAATTATTTGATGCGATCATAAGAGAGGAGTTGCAAAATCATTGTTTCGTTTTAAATGATTTATTGCTTCAACATAAAAACATTACATTTCAAGTTGACGCATTTTTTATTTTCCAAAATAAACTATTATTTTTTGAAGTCAAAAACTTTGAAGGTGACTATTACTACGAGTCAGATAAATTATATACAAAAGAACAACGAGTTCAAATTTTAAATCCCATTAACCAACTTGGAAGAACATCATCACTTTTGCAACAACTGTTAAATAGCCATGGTTTCAATTTACCAATAGAAGGATATGTCGTTTTTGTGAATCCGGAATTCACACTGTATCAAGCACCAATTCATAAACCATTTATCTATCCGACACAATTCAAACGGTATGTACGAAGTTTAAATGAAATTCCGTCAAGAATGACCAAAAAACATTTTGAATTAGCAAACCTATTAAAGTCGCTACATATTCAAGATTCCTCATTTACTCATCTTCCTAAATACGCTTACGAAAAATTAAAAAAGGGCATCATTTGTAAACATTGTCATTCTTTAACAATACAATTAGTCAAAAGATCCTATTGTACTTGTCAGTATTGCGGAATAATAGAAAAAGTTGATGATGCTGTATACCGATCTGTTCAAGAACTTCGTACCCTTTTTCCTAATAAAAAACTGAATACAAACTTAGTTCATGATTGGTGTAAAGTCGTCCCTTCAAAAAGAGCCATAAAGCGCATATTAGATAAGTATTATCAGCTTGTTGGAGTGCACCAATGGGCACATTATGTAGAAAAAGTAGAACAATGAAAAACTTTTCTTGTTCGGCATTTTGTTCATAGCACACCGATCTACGATTTCCATAGCTCTAATGAATTTACTTTTAGAGATTCTCCAATTGTTCTGCTTTCATCACCTTGATGAAAGCATTTTTTTGAAATTTTTGCGTTTATTCTCCTCATGAACACACTTTTTTCACAATGCCTCACCATTTTCTGCTTTCATTTACCTTATGAACACACTTTTTTACAATACCCCAACATTTTCTGCTTTCATCCACCTTATGAACACACTTTTTTTACAACGTTCCACCATTTTCTGCGTTCATTCAACCTATGAACACACTTTTTTTACGATGTTCCACCATTTTCTGCTTTCATTCAACCTATGAACACACTTTTTTTACAATGCCTCACCATTTTCTGCTTTCATCCACCTTATGAACACACTTTTTTACAACACACACTTTTTTTACAATGCCTCACCATTTTCTGCTTTCATTTACCTTATGAACACACTTTTTTACAATGAACCAGCATTTTTTGCTTTCATTCAACCTATGAACACACTTTTTTTACAACGTTCCACCATTTTCTGCGTTCATTCAACCTATGAACACACTTTTTTTACAATGCCTCACCATTTTCTGCTTTCATTCAACCTATGAACACACTTTTTTTACAATGCCTCACCATTTTCTGCTTTCATCCACCTTATGAACACACTTTTTTACAAC
>SMEK01000020.1_pt1 | contig 54708 bp, 45 predicted proteins | sample 2456371 | NCBI WGS metagenome assembly SMEK01 (sample SAMN10132590, study PRJNA489261) | soil metagenome | isolation source: day1 antibiotic-loamy sand soil ammended with composted manure from dairy... | place: USA | collected 2015-04-01
CCCTTTTCACACTGAATGGGTTCAACGCCCTGAAAATATTTGATCCGCAATTATGCAAGCCTTTTGACGAAAACCGAGCAGGACTTAATGTTGGAGAAGGTGCTGCTTATCTGGTGCTGGAATCAGAAGCCCAGGTAGAAAAACGAAAGGCACAGGTACTCGGCGAACTAGTAGGCTATGGTAATGCCAACGATGCTTACCATCAAACGGCTTCATCGCCTGAAGGTAAAGGCGCTACATTGGCCATGAAAAAAGCAATGGAAATGGCGAGAGACAGAATCATAGACTATGTAAATGCCCATGGCACAGGTACTGCCAACAACGATCATTCTGAAAGCACCGCTCTCAAATTAATATTTGGCGACAAGGTCCCTGATTATAGTTCTACCAAAGCTTTCACAGGACATACCCTCGGTGCCGCTGGTGCCATCGAGGCTGTTTTTTCATTATTAGCGATCCGGTACAACCTGAAGCTTCCTAATCTGAACCATCAGAATGACATGAAGGTGCTCAACAAAAAGCCACTTACTGAGCTCAAGAAGGAGCCTGTGAATTGCGTCTTGTCCAATTCATTTGGGTTTGGCGGCAATTGTACTTCTTTGATCTTTGCTCAATAACTCACCAACATTATGCGAGCTTACATTAACGGCACATCTGCAATTTCCCCACAACCCACCTTTGGTCAGGAGCAATATCTGCCTGCTGTGAAAGCTCCGTCTGGAGATTATTTTACCGCACTAGAACCAGACTACAAAGACTTTATCGATCCAAAGCAATCTCGAAGGATGGCCAAAATCATTAAAATGGGCATTGCTTCTGCTCTGGACTGCCTTGCTCAAGCCAATGCGCAACCTGAGGCCATAATCGTGGGTACAGGATTGGGATGCCTCCAAGACACCGAGCGGTTTCTCGCAGACTTGGTTGAAAATGATGAGGGGCTACTCTCCCCCACTGCCTTCATACAATCCACGCACAACACCATTGCAGGACAAATTGCCCTCGTGCTCAATTGTCCTCACCACAATTTCACCTATGCTCAAAGAGGCCATTCTTTTGAAAATTCGCTTGAGGATGCGATGCTACATCTGGCAGAAGGCCATCACCACGTTTTAGTGGGCGGAGTAGATGAAGCCACGCCTACCTTGCACAAGATTCTTAGCAAATTGGGCTGTACCGATAAGTCAGAAGGAAGGTTCCCTGCTTTGACAACCACGGATAAGATGCCTACATTAGGGGAAGGGGCGGCTTTCTTTCTTCTTTCCCCAACAGTATCCGACAACTCGATGGCCTGCGTGGAGAACCTGCATACTTTTTATGCGCCTGATGACCTAGACGATATCAAGAGCCAAATAAGTAATTTTCTAGATCATTCTCATTTAAGCTTAGCCGATATTGATGCTGTGATGATGGGCTACAATGGGCATGAAAAAGACGATAACGTTTATCTGGATCTGCAAAACAGCTTATGGAAGGATAAAACCATACTTTCCTTTAAAAATTTATGCGGCGAGTATTTTACAGCTTCAGCCTTTGGCCTTCACCTGGCCACACAAACCCTACATAAACAACAGTTCTTTGAAAACACAGTAGTGCAGGGAGACTTGTTGGGTTCTTGTAAGAATATTTTATTGTATAACCATTACAAAGGCCAATATCACACCTTAATTCTGATTTCCAAATGTCTGCCTTCGTAATCGTACGTGGTTTTTATATCGTATTGATGATATGCTTGGGGGCTGTAGATTATTATGTATGGCCCATACCTCTTCTTTATTATATCGTTCCTTCACTACTTTTTGTATTGCTGACTGGGATAGGATCGGCCAACATAAGGCTCAATTTTTTTATGGAAGCCACACACAGTTTGTCTACCACCGAATCCCAAACTATTGCATTAACTTTCGACGATGGGCCTTCGTTAGAATATACCCCGAAAGTTTTAGCATTATTAGAAAAGTATAAGGCTAATGGCACATTTTTCTGTATCGGAGAAAAGATAACGCAACTACCTAATCTCATAAAGACTATTCATGAAAAAGGCCATACCATTGGAAATCATTCCTTTTCTCACCGCAACAGCTTCCCTATATTTTCTAAAAGTAGAATAGTGAGAGAATTGGAACAAACAAATCAGTGGATTTACGATATCACTGGAGTCCAATGCAAATTATTCCGCCCCCCTTTTGGCGTGACCAACCCTACTATCGCTAAAGCTGTAAGAATTTTAGGCATGCAAACTATAGGATGGAACATAAGGTCATTTGATACAAGCATAAAAAATCCAGACCAAGTGATCAAAAATGTAACCTCAAAGATAAAACCTGGCGCTATTATCTTGCTTCATGACGACAGGCCTGACGTGCCCAAAATATTGGAAGCAATTTTGCTTTATGCACAAGAAAACAACTACACTTGTGTGGCTTTGCCTAATCCTAATCAATGAGAAACATGCTTCAATTTCATAAAAATCTAATCATTATCACTATTTTATTAGGAGCTTTTACCCTAAATCCTCTACCCACTCTGGCTTTGGGAGAACCCACAAGCACAGAAAAAGTCACATTGAATAGCCAACAAAACTTTGCTCCTATGAATGACATTCAGGCATTTCGAAGGGGAATAGAACAAATGGCGGCGAACACAACCTCAATTAAAGCCAATTTTAAGCAAGAGAAATATCTATCTATTCTTTCCAATAAAATTGATTCTGAAGGTGTTATTCTTTTTAAAAAGCCTAATTTATTACGGTGGGAATATAAATCTCCATTTGAATACATCATCGTATTGAATGGCAACGAAATCGTGATCAAAGACCAAGAAAAAGTAAATGCTTTCGATATTGGAGGAAGCCAGGCCTTTAAGGAAGTCAACAATTTGATCATCAACAGCGTGCAGGGAAATATCTTAGACAACGAGCAATTCCACATAGAATATTACGAATCAGAAACGTTATATTTGGCCAAGCTGACTCCGAAAGACGACAAAATGAAACAATTTCTCCAAGGTATTGACATCCACTTTGATAAGAAAGATTTCTCTGTGTCGAAGGTGAAGCTAATAGAAAGCGCGGGAGACTATACACTCATCACTTTCGCTGATAAAAAGATGAATGAAAACATACCCGATGCAAGCTTCTCAATTCATTAAATACACGTTTATAATCTTTTTATTGGTGGGGATGAATGCTTGTTCAGCTAAGAAAGTAGCCGTTTCTAGCCTACCGCTGTCCTATATGGCACAAGGGCACGATGGTCTGGTATACGATGCTTCTTTCCAATATAAGGATTTTCAAGCCAGCGGTCTGATGGTGATGAAAAGGATACAGTTATATGAGTACCATGTGGTGTTGTTATCTAAATTCGGCCCTGCACTGATGGAGTTTAAGCTCACCAAAGCAGGCATCACCTGGATCAAATCATTTGAACAGTTGGAAAAGAGGGTGCTCAGCAAATTTATAGCGAAGGATTTCAATCTTCTATTATTGAGCATACTAGAGGAGCCGAAGAAAGTTAAATCCTTAAAAGCCAATGAAGATGTTCTCATATACAAAATCAAAGACGGTTCCAAGGCAGAAATCAAAGTAGATGCTGATGCAGGACGTGTGCTATATGCCGAAAACAAAGGCTTCCCCAACCTTTTCAAAAGCAAAGCAAAATTTACCTATGGAGAAAATGACATCCCGCAAAACATTGAGATAACCCATAATAATATTAATTTGCGGATTGATATGATTCTATTAAAGGTAAACCATGCTGAAAGATAACCTATATACAATCTCTTCCATTGAAAAAAGGAGCGATGATAGCTATGCCGTAGGAATTGCGCTTGATGCCTCTCATAATATTTTCAAAGGACACTTCCCTGGACAACCCGTATTGCCTGGAGTTTGTCTGATTGAGATGGTCAAAGAAATCTTGACTACAATAAAAGAAAAGCCCTACAAACTGGAGAATGCAAACCAAATAAAATATGTGCAACTGGTAGACCCAAATGCGAGTCCTACATTAAACATGAGCTTACAAATAAAAGAAGAGGCAGGAAGCTTGCATGTAAATGTAAACTCTTGCCTGGAAAATGGGGCTTCACATTTCAAGTTGAAGGGGATTTTCTCTTAATGGACGTGGCCGTAAAGAATCGGTTCAAAGAATTGAAATGTTGTGTCATCGTACCCACCTACAACAACGGTGGCACACTAAAACCAGTATTAGACCAGCTATTGACTTATACAGACGACCTTCTGGTTATCAATGACGGCGCTACGGACAACACACCTTCTATATTAGCATCCTATAAGGATAAGATCAGCATAATTACGCACGAGCAAAACCAAGGCAAGGGAAAGGCACTGCGCAATGGCATTGCCGCTGCCTTGAAGAAGGGCTACCATTATGCCATCACCATCGATAGCGACGGGCAGCACTTTGCTTCCGATTTACCTGCATTCTTAGATGCCATAGAAGAGGCACCAAACAGTTTAATTATAGGTGCTAGAAACATGGCCCAAGAAAATGTGCCAGGAAAAAGCAGCTTTGGCAATAAATTTTCGAATTTTTGGTTTTGGGTAGAAACTGGTATTACGCTCACTGACACTCAATCTGGCTACCGACTTTATCCTATTCGACAAATGGATGGCATTCGGTTCATGACATCGAAATTTGAATTTGAAATAGAAGCCATCGTAAAAGCCGCCTGGAGGGGGATAAAAGTGTTTAATATTCCCATAAAAGTCCATTATGAACCTGGAAAGAAACGGGTTTCACACTTTCGTCCGTTTCAGGATTTTACGAGAATCAGCATATTGAACACCTTTCTGGTGACCTTGGCGCTATTATATTATTTGCCATTAAGGTTTATCCGATCATTGACCAAGGAGAATATCCGTAGTTTTATCAATGCACATTTTTTTGATAAAGATGAGCCGCCTATAAAAAAAGCCCTGTCCGTTGGATTCGGCGTGTTCATGGGGATTTTCCCTATTTGGGGATATCAAATGCTTGTGGGCGTGGCATTGGCGCATCTTTTGAAACTGAACAAAGCTTTGGTGTTGGTAGCCTCCAACATCAGCATTCCGCCACTCATTCCCTTCATTATCTATGGAAGTTATAAGCTGGGGGCATTGTTTGTAAGCGACCCTAAGAACGATTTTCTATTTAGCGATGGCCTAAGTTTGGAGAACATTAAAGACAACCTCCTACAGTATATTATAGGAGCCATAGTACTTGCCATCGTCGCCGGGGTTTTGTTTGGCGTGCTTACGTATGTGTATTTGGCTTTGAAGAGGATTAGAAATAAAGATTCATAAAGGCCTCTTCCCTTATTCAAAACTCACATTTTGCGTTAGTCCCAACAAGTTTCCTTCTGAATGACAGTCGGAAGAGGTTTATTTCAAAAAGGTTTTAGTGTTTTCCCCGTTCAACATTAACACTTAAAATTCAAAACTTCATTAACACATTGGTACATTAATCATTAGTTACATGTCCTTTCAACACTAAAAATTAAAAATTTCATCAGCACATTACTTGCTATACTTACTCCCTATCTCCCAGCACTCTTTGAGCATAGATAAGAAACCTTTCATTTCTGCCAAAGGCACCATGTTTGGGCCATCGCTAAGCGCTTTAGCTGGTTCTGGGTGTGTTTCTATGAAGAAGCCGTCAACACCTGCTGCTCCTGCTGCCCTGGCCAAGAAAGGCGCAAACTCCCTCTGCCCTCCAGAGCTTCCGCCTGCGCCACCTGGTTGCTGCACGCTGTGCGTAACATCAAATATTACAGGGCTGTACTGCCGCATGACCGGCAATGCCCGCATATCTACAACCAAGTTATGATATCCAAATGTGACACCTCGTTCTGTAAGGCAAGCATTGTTGTTGCCTGTACTCTTGATTTTCTCTACAGCAAAACGCATATCTTCAGGAGCCATAAATTGGCCTCTCTTGACATTGATGGCCTTGCCACTATCCCCTGCTGCTAGCAACAGGTCAGTCTGACGACATAGAAAAGCCGGAATTTGTAAAACATCCACCACTGTTGCCACTTCTTCTACCTGGCTAGACTCATGGATATCGGTAAGCACAGGCACCTTCAACTCCTTTTGAATCCGCTCTAATATTCCTAACGATTTATCCATGCCTACACTTCTAAAAGAGCCTGCAGATGTCCTATTGGCCTTGTCAAAAGAAGCTTTGAAAATATAGGCAATGTCCAACGCTTGGCATATATCCTTAACGGTCTGCCCTATTTCATAACATATGTCATAGCTTTCAACGGCGCACGGCCCAGAGATCAACACAAGTTGATCACCTCCAATGGTAATATCTTTCGTAAGGCTAACTTTATTCTTAAATAAATCCATAGGAAATAATTAAATATGAATTTTTGATTTTGAGTCTTTACAGGTTAGGCTTTATCAGCCTTCATATAATTGTTTATAATATCTTTTAACAGCCCTTTTGCGGAAAGAACCAAATCTCCAGCTTCCCTTAAAACCCCCTCTCCTCCCCGAGCTTTCGTCACATAATCGGCTTCATCCCTCACATATGACAATGCATCGGCAGGAGCCACTGCAACTCCGCAACGATTAAAAACAGACAAGTCAATTATATCGTCGCCAATATACAATATTTCGTCGTCTCTAAGATCAAAGGATTCCTTAACTTCTTCATAATGCCGCCATTTTTCTTTGCTGCCGTGGTAATGAAAATCCATCTTCAGTTCGGTACATCTGAATCTTACGACTGGCGAATCCCGACCCGTGATAGCCCCTACCAGAACTCCTGCTTGCTTCAAGTGTTTTATGATTTGCCCATCCTTTACATTGAACTTCTTGAGCTCATTGCCTTCGTTGTCATAGATAATCCCGCCGTCTGTGAGCACCCCATCCACGTCGCAAATAATGGCTCTTACACTTTTGAGCTTTTCAACTATTTCGTCAGGAATGCCATGTATAACTTGCTGCATAAACTATAATGTAATGAGATAAATAAATGAATGAGTGAATAGGGTTATATGGTTTAAGGTTTACATTGTTTTCCTTTTTCATGCCAATAAGGCTAATATCAAAAATCTAAATTCTAAAATCTAATGTCATAGTCTGGTCTCACGCAAAGCAAAACAAGGTACACAAAGAACGCAAAGCTACATTTTGCCCGCCTGCGCTTGCCCAACAAGTTCTTTACTGGACGACAATAAGGTAGGTGGTTTGCCCTTGCTTACTGATTTTTGTCAATTGCCTACTTGCATTCTAATCCAATATCTGACATCTTTCGTCTATCCCATTAGCTTCCTTCTTCCTGCTTTTTATATAGAAAACTGAGCTTATATAAGTCCTTCCTCCGTTGCTGAAGGTTACGCACACTACCTTGCGTTCTCAGTTTCTTTAATAGCTCCAAATCAAGGTCCACAATCAGTGTCGTTTCTGTATTAGGGGTTGCCTCTGCAACAATGGCGTCATGAGGGAAAGAGAAATCGGATGGGGAAAACACCGCAGACTGCGAATATTGGATATCCATATTTTCCACATTAGGCAAATTCCCTACACTTCCAGTGATCACGACATAGCATTCATTCTCAATGGCTCGAGCTTGCGCACAGCGTCGCACCCGAAGGTAGGCATTTTTAGTATCCGTCCAATAAGGCACAAATAATATCTCGAGATTCTCTTCTGCCAAGATCCGTGCGAGTTCGGGAAATTCCACATCATAGCATATTAGGATTCCCACACGTCCTGCATCGGTATTGAATATGCTTATCTTATCCCCACCTTGCAGCCCCCAATACTGGCCTTCATCTGGTGTAATATGCAGTTTGTGCTGCTGGTCCCAAGTGCCATCTCTTCTGCAAAGATAGGATACATTGAAAAGCTTATGTTTTTTGTATACAGGCATAGATCCCGCCACGATATTGATGTTGTAGGATATCGCCATGCTCAGCATTTCTTCCCTAATTTGCTCGGTATGATCTGCCAAAAGCCTCACTGCGTCAGAAGAGGAAACATCGTTATACAAAGCCATCAAGGGAGCGTTGAAAAACTCAGGGAAAACCACAAAGTCTGCATTGTACCCCGAAACTGTATCAACAAAAAACTCCACTTGCTGCAAGAAGTCCTCAATAGAATTCACCCGTCTCATTTGCCATTGCACAAGCCCTGTACGTACAACTGCCTTTGGCCCCCCTATCAGCTTTTCTTCCTCATCATAGTACACATTGATCCATTCCAGCAAAGTAGCATAAGAATGCGACTCTCGATCGTCTGGCAAATATTTGGTGATAATTTTTCGGACGTGAAATTCGTTGGCCAATTGAAAACTCAGAACTGGATCATAGATCTCCTTGTTTTTCACTTCGCGTATATACTCCCTAGGAGTCAACCTATCACTATGCTCTTTATACCCAGGAATCCTTCCTCCTGCAATTATTGCCCGGAGATTAAGGTTTTCACACAGCTCTTTTCTGGCATCATATAAACGTCTACCCAACCGCATGCCATGATATTCGGGATGAACAAAGACATCTGTCCCGTACAATGTATCGCCGTCGGGATCATGCGTGTCAAATTTCCCGTTTCCCGTAATTTGCTTATAGGTATGCCTATCGCCAAATTTGCTATAGTCCACAATGATACTGAGGGCCGCGGCAACGATTTTGCCGTTATCCTCAATACCGATTTGCCCTTCAGGAAATTTCTGTATCTGCCTTTTAAGTTCATTCCTGGTGTAACCCATGGCAGATTTGGTATAGATCAAATCAAGAATTTCCCTAATATCATCGTAGTCACTGATCCTAAGGTTTCTTAATTCCAGCTTATGTTCTGGTTCGTGAGATGACGCCATATTGTTCGCTATTTGTGCAAAGGTATAGAAATGCCTCCAATTCTAAATACTATTGCTTCTATGCTGAAAGGGAATGGCCCCAATTCAGCCACCACGTACATAAACCTTTTGCAAACGCTATGGTTTATGGAGTGAAGCATAGAATTTTTAATAAAACTATACATATTATGGCAGTAAGAAAAGCAAACGCTACCTGGGAAGGTGGCCTAAAAGATGGCAAAGGAAATGTGCGTTCAGAAAGTGGTGCGATTTCAACAGGTTATTCTTTTTCTTCACGATTTGAAGATGGAAAAGGCACCAATCCTGAAGAACTATTAGGAGCGGCACATGCGGCGTGTTTTTCCATGGCATTGTCTGTAGCACTCGAACAAGCGGGTCACAGGCCCAATAGCGTACACACCATAGCCAATGTAAAGATCGAAAAAGATGGGGACGGTTTTACCATCACGAATATCACCTTAGAAACAGAGGCTGATGTGCCACAAATAAGCGAAGATGACTTTAAAAAACATGCTGAAGGAGCTAAAAAGAACTGCCCCTTATCAAAAGCCCTTGCCTCTGTAGAGATCGACATGATCGCCAGGCTAAAAAAGACATAAGATATTAGACAGCAGATTTTAGACACAAGAAGTTAGACAAAAAAACGAGCAAGTAGAGTCATAAGATATTATGTCTCAAAGCAGTGAAGGCCCAGACCCCTTTTGTCATCCAGTAGGGAACTTGTTGGCAATGCCAGAATAGCTGGACGACGATTAAAAGGTTTCACGCAGAGGCCGCAAAGGAAAGCGCTAAGATCGCAAAGACCTGATTCAAAATTTAGAAGCTAGATATAGAGTAGGCAGCAGGCAGCTGACAGTAGGCAAACACAGACCTGAACTTAATTTATTGGAAATTTCAAATGATACCGAGGGATCTATTATTTGTAGAAAGACAACCTAGAACAGGAGAAGTTTACTATAAACGGCTAAATTCCATCACTCTATCATCCAATCACTACTCTAAAATTAGCATCAGGATCCATAAATAGGCAGTTCGTTCATAAAATCGAACTTTCCATTCACATGGTCAATACAACAACAGAAGTGCTGCACTCCATTGGTCACCACAAGGTATTTGGCCTGGATGGTCTTGTTGTACACGGAAGCTTGACGGAAGACCTTTTCATCTATTTTTATATGGCTGGCCTTACATTCTATTAACATAAAGGGACTTCCCGACCTATCATAGACCAATATATCCGTTCGTTTTGCCAAAGTATTGTAAGCATGTTCCCGTTCTAATTGGATAAGGCTCTTGGGATATTTAAGGTGTTGTATAAGATACTGAACAAAGTGCTGCCTCACCCACTCTTCGGGTGTAAGTACGATATGCTTTTTGCGTAGAGGATCAAAGATCGTAGCACTTCCTTTGTTTTCCCTTATGTCCCAATCAAACTTGGGCAAGTTGAGTGAGCTCATAGGTGCTCCGGTAATTTTATATATTCATTAATAAAACAAAATTTATCTTTTTTTTTCAATTTTACTAATCCTAATACTTGTATATGTATTCCCATGATACCTTGAAAAAGGAAAGCCACTCTAAACATAATTTAAGTTTTGTATTGTGATAAAATATCCCAATTTTTGTGCTCGGACTTATATTCAAAATACTTCGAATTTCAATGAAAACACCTGAAGGATCTGTTTCCTTTACCGAGCCCAATTATCACCCACTTCATAGAAGGCTACTTCTAACTATAAATGCGTAAATGATACCGGCACCATATAATGCTTATCTAGTCATACTAGTTATTTTCATAACTTTTTATGCCTCTTACAAGGAGTGGGTGCAGCCTGCATTGGCATTTATGGCCTCTGTGCTAGTTTTCATTATATTGGACATTCTTACCCCGGAAGACCTTCTGCATGGATTTTCTAATCCTTCCATTGCAAGTATTATACTGCTGATCTTGCTTACAGCAGGGTTGAGCAAGAATTTCAAAATGGAGTATTATTTGGACAAGCTATTCAGATCGGCTAAGACATACCGATCGTTCCTTTTCAGAATGATGTGCCAAGTAGCTTTTATCTCATCTTTCCTGAACAATACACCAGTAGTGGCTACGTTGACGCCCTATGTTTTCAACTGGGGGAAAAAGAACAACGTTTCTCCTTCAAAACTGCTGATTCCCTTATCGTTTGCCACAATCTGTGGTGGCATGATTACACTTATTGGCACGTCCACCACGCTTGTTCTTAATGGGTTTCTTATCGAGACAGGTCTCGACGGACTGAACGTGTACCACCTATTTATACTAGGAGTAACTGTTACCATTACTTTTATCGTATTCATTCTGGCCTTTGGCCACAAACTATTACCCAACAAAACGGACATCCTAGAGTCTTTCAAAAAAAACAAACGTGAATATCTCGTAGAAACAAAGTTGTGTGCGGGTTCCCAAATTGTTGATAAGAATATAAAGGATGCTGGACTTCGAAACCTAAAAGGCATATATCTTGTCGAGATCGTTCGGGAAAGCACAATTATATCACCTGTTGAGCCCACGGAAATTATCCGACAGCAAGATACACTCATATTTGCGGGCAATACAGAAGACATCGTGGAATTGGTAAAATCGGACAATGGAATTGTCTTGCCTGAAGATCCAGAGCTTCCTTCTTCAAAGAGCAATGGGAAAATAGACGTTGTAGAGGCTGTAATCAGTCACGGATCCAGCCTAATAGGAAAAAAGGTAAAAGAAACAGATTTCAGGAACCGGTACGATGCGGCCATTGTGGCCATCCATAGAAATGGGGAAAAATTGCATGGGAAAATTGGAGAAATCAGGATCAATGCGGGAGACTTACTTCTGCTTTATGCAGGTGCCAACTTCAAAGACCGCGCTGACTTATATCGGGATATCTATGTGATATCGAAGCTGCAAGCCTTGTATAAACCTGCCAAAGCGAAGGTATATTCTTTAGCAGCTATCGGAATCTTGGCCATATTGCTATTGGCTTTTGGCTTCTTTTCACTATTCACTTCATTGCTCATCATATTTGCCGTGATGTTAGGCATGGGCATGATCACTCGGCAAGACATAAAACGGGGCTTGGACCTAAGCTTGATAGGAATCTTGGTTTTCTCACTGGCCCTTGGACAAGCCACCATAAAGAGTGGTGCCGCAGATATTGTTGCTATATGGATATTGGACGCCCTGATGCCTTACGGTATGACGTCCATTTTATGTGGCCTGTTGCTCTTAACTATCGTGCTCACGTCATTTATCACCAATGTTGCCACTGTTGCCATTGCTTTTCCATTGGCACATTCCATTGCATTAGCCACAGGTGTGGACGGAGCCCCTTTTTACCTCGCCATAGCTTTTGCGGCATCGGCTTCGTTCATGACCCCTATAGGCTACCAAACCAACTTGATTATTTACGGTCCAGGGGGATACACTTTTAAAGACTTTTTTAAGATCGGTATACCGACGACCATGATCTATATTATAACAGTCTTCATAGGCTTGATTTTACTATACCCAGACATCTTTCTTTAGCATTAGAGACTAGGGCCTAAGAATTGGCAATAGCAATATTGAATTGAAATTAAATCTATAATAATAACCTACAAATGTGGACCTTTACCCTTTAGGGATAAGAGACGCTTATTAAAGCAAATTGATAAATTATGAAAAAAGCTATCCTATTTTTTTTACTTGCGTTTACAGTGCATTGTTCGTTTGGTCAAACTGATCCATACCAGCATTCTTTGAAGCAACTTTTGGAAGTATCAGGAACAGAGGCTTCTTTCAGTACAGTTATCAAGCAGATGATGACTATGGTCAAGCAGGGCAATCCAAATGTACCTACTACCATATGGAATGATTTTGAACAGGAAATGCTCAATACATCTCTAGATGACCTGGTTGAGATGTTGGTTCCAGTTTATCAGAAACACCTGAGTCAAGAGGATCTCAACAGTTTGATTGCCTTTTATCAGACGCCAGCCGGAAAAAAATACGCAGAAAAGACGCCTTTGATCATGCAGGAGTCGATGCAAGTGGGTCAACAATGGGGAATGCAAATCGCACAGAAGATCCAACAAAAACTTTCCGAAAAGGGGTATTAACCCTTGCGTTTCCTTAATGATGCAGAAATGTGTTAATTTGCAACTTTAAAATTAATTGGATTAAACTTGTAGGTGGGGCATGACCAACAACAACTCTGTAGTGATTACACCAGCATTGATGGAAGATCTGAATGAGTATCTTAGGAGCCATCAATTTAGCAAAATAGCAGTATTGACAGACAGCAATACTCGGGAGCATTGTTATCCACTGGTCAGTGACCAACTCCCAGCACATACTGAAATCAGTATTCCTGCTGGAGAAGATCACAAGAATATCCATACATGCATCTCCTTATGGGAAAAAATGACCTCAATGGCATTAGATCGCAAAGCTTTAATGATCAATTTAGGCGGTGGTGTAATCGGTGATATGGGGGGATTTGCAGCTGCTGCATATAAAAGAGGAATAACTTTTATCAACCTTCCCACTACCCTGCTTGCACAAGCCGATGCCAGTGTTGGTGGCAAATTAGGAATAGATTTTCAAGGCTTCAAAAACCATATTGGCTTCTTTAAGGATCCAGCAAGAATTTTCATCTGGCCTGAATTCTTGAAAACATTACCCTTCAACGAACTTAGATCGGGGTTTGCAGAGATCATCAAGCACAGCTTAATAGGCGACAAGGCGCATTGGGACCTTCTGAAAACCAAATCCCTCGAGGAACAGGATATGAAACTCCATACTGCTCATGCGGTAAAGTTCAAGCAGTCGGTGGTAGAAGAAGATCCTTATGAAATGGGATTAAGGAAGATCCTGAACTTCGGCCATACCATTGGTCACGCTATAGAAAGCTATTATTTGGACAAAGGACCCAAGAGATTGCTGCATGGTGAAGCCATCGCTATTGGGATGATCACAGAAACCTATCTTTCTAAAAAACTGCTCGGTTTGAGTGAAGGTGCATTGAAAGAAGTAACCGATTTCATCCTTTCTATATATGGAAAGGTTACGCTTGATAAAACCACCATACCAGATTTCATTCAACTTACTACCCAAGATAAAAAGAACGAAGGAGGCCAAGTATTGATGACCCTTTTGTCTGAACTGGGCAAGGCTGAGATCAATTGTGCCGTAAAAGGCCCAGACATTGCAGAAGCAATAAACTACTATATTGATTTAGACGATAAAAGTTAATACTGGCAAGCCTTGTGACTGGGTACAATCACAGTGGGACATCTTATTATCAAGATGTCCCACTGTTTTTTTATTTAAACACAAAGCTATTGGGCCCTATACCTACTTCAAGATAGTCTATAATTTCACCCTCAAAATTATAGCGGTAGACAGTACCGCTGCCTTGAAAGGCATTAGCATCCCCAGCATACACGATATCCTCAGCGGGGTCGTAACCCACACTGTAGAAGCTGGCGGATTCGTTGACTACCCAAGCGGCTTCAGGAACGGTTTCGGCATCGATACTCAAACGATAGATCTCATTACCGGAAATATAAACCAACTCGTCTCCACTTCCATTAATCACCATTTTTGAGGCAGCCAATCCTAAATCGAAGGTTTTTTCAATTTCTTGAGAGACTGGATTTATTCTGAAAAGCTTCCCGTCCTTCTTCGATTGGTAGTTTTCATCATAACCACCTGAACATATCACCCAGAGTTTCCCATTCTTATCCTCTGCCATAGCAGCTGGACTATCGTGCAACGTCACCTCCACGACTTCTCCAGTAGCGGGATTGAGTATGCCCAATGTATTGCCAAAATTATTAGTAAAAAACAACTTTCCTCCAACCGCACGAATAGCTTCAGGACCATTGCCCGTACTAATCTTATCTTCTATAGTAAGCGTATTCAAATCTACTACAGCTATAAAGGACTCTACTGCTCCAAAATCTCCCCAATTCGTGATATATCCTTTATTACCTAGGGCGGCAAAATATCTCGGATTTGAAAGACCTTCATCGATTCCGCCCTTAGAAGTAAAGGTAGCATAACTCACTACTTCTAGCTTATTGCTCGCATTCACTACAATATAAGCCAGTGTATCGATTATCGACATTGATTGAGCCGTATTACCAAGCGGCCGATCGTTTACTTCTTTAAAGATATTGTTTTGAACGGTCCCTAAGGCTCTATCATAGAAACTTATAGCGCTATTATCGGTACCAAAATTGCCCTCGTTTACTATAAAGACACCCGAGCTATACTTGCCTTGGACAATAGGCGGAGATACAGCATCATCACTCTCACATGCAAAAAGTGTACTGGCAAATACTACTAAAAGCAGCCAGTTAAATAATCGTAAATTTTTCATCATTAAAATATTAAAGGGTTATTTGTTCAAAGTGTAGGTTAAACTGAGGTTATAGTTCCTGCCTGGCATGGCACGGCTTTCATAATTGATATATTCTTTGTTCAATAGATTATTGATCTTTAGTGAAGCCGTCAGAAGATGTCCTCCAAAAGTCATGTTTTTCCCGAATGAGAAATGAGCAAGCCAGTAGGGTTCCAAGATATCGATGGTAGTAAGCCGAGACCCTGTGTATTGGGCATTCAATTCAGAATACCAACCACGAAAGTTCGCAATCACATAGGCAGCACCGTTATGCTTGGGTACATACATAAGCTGCTGCCCATACTTTCGATCAGGCTTGTTGGCATGCGTAGCCCTAGAAAAGGCATAGTTGGCCCCTAAAGCCATGTCCCATTCCCCGAAGGTGCTCGACCAGCTACTGCTTATTTCAAGGCCTCTAGCATGAACTTTGTCGATATTTTCGGGCGACCAATACGATTGCCCTGGGCTGGTGAGCCAAATGATCCAATTATCCACATTATTGAAATAACCTGTTAGCTCCAAAACCAGCTTGGATTGCTCACTTTGGGAAGAGAAGGCCACCCCAGACTCATAGGTAAAACCTGTTTCGGACTCTAGCTCAAGATTGCCTCCTGGCGACCAATGCCTGTCATTTAGAGTAGGTATCCTATAACTCCTAGAAAGGTTGCTCTTCCACTCTATCGTCATTTTTTCATTGTTCCATACGGCATACTCCAAGCCTAACGAAGGAGCAATAGGCGCATCAAAATTGGTTACAAACGACTGTCGAACATTCAATGACACCCTTAGTCGTTCCCATGGAGAATATTTCGATAATAGGAACACATCTGCCCTATCTTCCTGCTTTTCTCCGCCATAACCTTTCACATCGGCCTTAATATGCGTAAAATCAGCACCACCACTTATTTTCAAATTATGGCGCAATTTGATCTCGTGCTGTAGGGCAGCAATATAGCGTTGAGTGGCAGATGGCTCACCATTGAAATTAATGACATCGTACAGATAGCCGAGCCTAGGATTAAAATACCCCCATCGGTTATTCAAATGATAATTAGCGACAATGCGCACGTTCTCATCCAGTTGGTGATCCTGGTTTTGTGGGGAAGAAATAGGAGGCTGGATATTGCGATCCAGGCGATTGTACCAAAAATTGAGCGAAACGTATTGATTTGAGTGAATCCGATAATAAATGTCCTGAATAACGCCGGTATGTTGAAGGTCAGCGTTGGCTTGCTTCATTTCCCGTACCCCATTAATCCCCTTCGCTTTATACGGAAAGTCATTCTGTGCGCTTTTCAGGAATGCCTTTGTTTTGTTCTCAACCCGACCGTTGCTCATGTTCACTGCAACTTCCGAATAATAGTGTCCAAAGCTTCCTACTTCCTGTCGGAGGCTTCCTTTAAACCCTTCTTCCCACGCAGGTGCTCCATACATATGGATGGTTCCTCCAATGGCGCCACTGCCATAAAGCGCACTTGATGAGCCATATTGAATAGAAACATTATCGGACGCAGCCGCTGGAAAGGTAGAAAAGTCACTTAACCCAAGTGAAATAGAGTTGATATTGATGCCATTCCATAGCACAGCGGTGTGGTTAGCAGAAGTGCCCCTAAAAGCAACAGTGGCAATCCCTGCCCCATAGGTCTTGAAGTACAACGGACTACGCTGTGCTATGAGTTCAGCCAAATTGGATGATGCATGATGCCTTAGTGCGAAAGAATCGACATGTGTTATCTTGCTACCAGCAGCGTATTCTTTCTGCGGAATGCCATATATGCGTATCTCCTCTAGCCTAACGGTATCTCCAGAGGATTGGGCCATCGAAAAGGACACTTGTAACAATAGTGCCGACAATAAAACACTTCTAAACGACATAAAGCAAGCTTTAACAAGTAAAAACTGGCTTAGGGGAATCGGAAAATACTGAAGAAGTAATGTAAATTATGAAAGGCTTACATCGTTCTCTCTACTTTTCACCCGAAAGCATTTAAAGACCCTTATTTAGGGATTATGTCGGCAGGTCTCCTGGCTCGCTTAGCTGACTTGTACCTTCCCATGTAGCACAGCCACACAGTGGTATGAGGGGGATAAGTCAGCCATAATAGCTTACAGTTGCGGGGACAGCTTCCGATTTTCATGGCCTATGCCAGATCACGGAATTCCCATTTTAATCCTGTATGCAATGCATACATGGAACCAACATTGGCACAAAGGTAAATAAAAAATCAAATTAGTCAAGTGTAATATATTAGCAACACAGATCAAACGCACTTATCTTACCCCTGTCCTGAAGCAAGCCAGGGCGTCTCACGGTTACAGAATGATATTTTAGCAAACAAATATGGAATACCTAAGCACAGACGCCCTTCTACTGGTGATTTTTTAATACGTTTACCCTGATTAGCCATTCGAACTCTAACAATTGCTACATTAGTAAATGGTTCATTAACAACATTAGCAATTGATACATTAGTAATTAGTATTAATTTTGTTTTTCATTATTCTAGTCGACCCTATGCGATACAGTCAATTAATCGTTTTTTTATTATGGGGAGTGTTTTTTGGATGTGGGCAAAAGACTCGGCATTCAGAAAACCAACTGTCGCATGACACCTTAAGTACCACTCCACCACTTCCCTTTGAGGTGTTGCATGCCCAAAAGTTTAAAATCGAGAGGAAACATGGGCATATCGTAGCTACTGTCATGGGTGCATGGCAAGGGGGAGAGCAGCACTATGCCTATATTTTGGTTCCTAGGGGTCGCCCTATCCCTCCACTAGAGACTTTCAAAACAAATTCGACCGACATTGTGCAGGCTATTCAAACGCCTATCAAAAGCATTGTTTGCACATCCACCACCCATATCCCATTATTGGATTTTTTAGATGAGACTGCTACGCTTGCTGGTTTTCCCGGAACAGACCATATTGCCTCGTCCAAAGCAAGGGCCTTAATAGATTCCGGCCATATAGTGAGCATGGGAACAGAGACGAGCCTAAACATTGAGAAGTTGTTGGAGGTGAATCCAGAAGTACTCATGGACTATGCCATGCATGGAGAAAATAACTATGTGAAGCTGGCCAAAAATGCGGGCATTTCGGTCATCTATAATGCTGATTATTTGGAAGAAACCCCATTGGGCAGAGCAGAATGGATCAAATTTGCTGGCCTGCTTTTTGACAAATCCGATATGGCCGATTCCATTTTTAACACGATCGCCACGGCATACGACTCACTCAGAACTTTGGCCTCCACTGTCGATGAAAAACCTACCGTTTTTAGTGGCATCATGTATGGCGACACCTGGTTTCTGCCAGGCGGAAAAAATTCCGGAGCCATTTTTTTAAACGATGCAGGAGCAGATTACCTATGGAAGCACACACAATCTAATGGCAGTCTAAAACTGAATTTTGAAACTGTTTTTGCGAAGGCTTTTGATGCTGATTATTGGATAGGTGTGGCAGACTTTCGTTCTTTCGAATCTTTACTAAATGCCAATAGGCGATATGGGGAGTTCAAAGCCTTTAAGAACAAGCAAGTTTACACTTACAATGCTCAAATAGGTGCAAAGGGAGGCTTTACGTTTTTTGAACTTGGCTATGCAAGGCCAGATATCGTGTTAGCAGATCTGATCAAAATCCTCCATCCCGAATTACTGCCCACGTATGATATGTATTTTTATAAAAGGTTGGATTGAAGTAGGAGGCACGGAGCTGGAAGTGGGAAGAAGGGAGTTTGAAGTTCTAATTTAGAAAGAATTATTTTAAGTTTTAAATGTAAAACGGTGAATGATGAAACAATAAGCGAATGAGGATTGTAATCCTGAATTTTAACCTGTAGGATATAAATTGGAAATGTGAGAAGTCTGAAAGGCTTAATCATGAATAACGATCAAAGTAGCCGAACCAAAATCAACTCCGAAGGGGTTTTACATGACACCCAAGAGGAGATGCCTATAGCCGCCAAAACACCCGATGAAGTAAGTAGTAGCCGCAGGAAGAAGGAAGTCCTCCTGCTGTACTATATTTTCGAGACTGTCCCTTCTAGAATTCCCCTTTTAATGGCTCATATGAATGATGGCCGTATTTGTTCTCAGCTTTCGGTCAGTAGAGTATAGTAAGGGCTTTATGCCTTCTTCTGCGTGTCTAAGACGGCTTACTGGGGTGCCTTCAATCGTGGCTATTGCAGCAGCTAGTAGCTTTTCATCCACATCTCCCAATTCATACATAGGCCAACCAAACTCGCTGACTTCCACATTGGGCTCAAAACCATCTCCATAATCTGACTTGCCGTTACTATTAAAAATCTTGAATGTGATCGGCAACAACCCATAATTATTGCTATTATTTCTTTCATCTTCAATAGGAATGGAACCTACATTTTTTCCATAGGTTACATCGCCTACAATTACCACGTTCATAAAAGGCATTAGTCCATTTATAATCAACTCGCTTGCAGAAGCTGTCCTAGAGCTTGTCAACACGAATACACGGGACAGATTATTCCCAATATTGGCTTCCTTGTCTATAAACCTTCCCCTAAGAATCTCATCCCCATCAGGCAGACTTTGGATATAGCTTTGGTAACGCGCATTCCATCGGTTCTCATAGAACAATTTGTCTTTACTGATATTGCTGCCAATAAGACTTGCCAAATGGGTGGCAGCAGAAATGGATCCGCCTCCATTGTACCTTAAATCTAGAATAAGCTCGTTGATCCCTTCGCTTTTGAAATAGGCAAAAATATCTTCCATTTCATTGATGTACCTAGTATCCCTTTGTTCCGGATCAATATTCACACCATCAGCAAAAAAATTGTACACAAAGTAGCCAATCTTATTTCCATTGATGTCAAATACCTTATGCAAATAATTGGGATTCTCTTGATATTGGACTACTTCCATGGTGATATCGGGAAGCGGCTCAAAGTCGTTAGTGCCTTCTATATGTCGTGAATACGTAAGGACATGACGAGAAGAGAGTTCTCCAATGACTGACCTAAAATTATCCTCTGTAATAGTTTTCCCATTGATCCTTTCTATGATGTCACCTCTCTTCAAATTTTTAGAAGCTGCCGGCGAAAGAGGTTTCACATAGGCCACTATCCCAATTACATCTCCTTGTCCAAGTCGAACAAGCACAAATTCATATCCTGCCTCCGATGAGACACCACTGAGGGAGTTTATTAATTCATCATAATCTGGAACAATTACCGAAAAGCGATCCTCATCAGACAATAGCGATTCGAAAAACAACTCAGGCGGTTCACTTCTATCCACATCGGAAGGGATCTCATCTGTCCAATAATAGACATCTTTCATTGTGCTGTATATCCAATTATTAACCAAATAAGGATTATGATTGTCATCATCGGTACAGGAGGCGAAAAATATTGTTGCAACTAACAACAAAGCTCGAATGCAAATAATATCTCGGTTCATAAGCTTAGTTAAGATTTATCTCCTAATTTACTACCTTTTCGAACTTTTAAGCAAAAAAAATTCAAAATGCCTGTCATAAAACTGGAGAACGGAGAAGGGTACACATATGCAATATGGCACATATCCGAAACTCAAGAGGAGCTAATGGCACAATCGGCCCTAACACCCAAAGAAATAAAAGAGTTTTCGACCATTCGGCACGACGAAAAGAAGAAAGAGTACTTAGCTGGGAGGTTAACCATAAAGGCTATACTAACCAGTAAGGATAAAGTGTTCAAAGGTATTGATAAGGATAAATATGGAAAGCCCTATCTTGTCCATAACGATTGCCATATCTCTTTGTCGCATTCATTTCCATTTGCAGCGGGTATCGTTCATTCTGCAAAGATCGTAGGAATAGATATTGAAAAACCTCAACCTAAACTCAAAGCTGTAGCACAAAAATTTCTTTCGCCAAGGGAAATATCAGAGACTGCTGATGATGAAAAGAAACTATGCATATACTGGTCGGCCAAGGAGGTGCTGTATAAAATATACGGCCGAAAACAATTGAGCCTTTGCAGCGAAATAAAATTAGATCAGTTTTCAGGAGCAGAAGCTGGAGGGTCTTTGCGAGGAATGATAATGATGCCTGGTCATAACCAATCCTATAATTTAAAATATATTGATTTCAAGGGATATATAGTTTGTTTCAATGAATAAAATAAACTTAAAATACTGCTAATGAGTCAATTGCTCTGCCTATTTTTTATTCCTCAAAAACTCACAATCTCCATGATGATATTACATATCGACCGTTGGTAACCCAAAAATGCCTATCTTGTAAGCAGAAACAAGCTGCTTATAAATAAGTTTGTTTCTGATACAACCAGCTTTTACGAATAAGTTATGAAACACTTAATTAATATTACGTTCTTATTAATTGCTGTATTGATCGCCGACGAAGCTGTAGGTCAAGCCAAAAGCAGTGTGAGCAACTTTACATTAGTCAATACGGTAGATAACCAATCGGTATCGCTTAGCGATTTTAGTAACAAGAAGGGCATCGTCATTATTTTCACCAGTGACTTTTGTCCTTATTCGAAACTTTATGAGTCACGAATAGATAATTTGGCTCAAGAGTTTAGCAACAAGAATATTCAATTTATTTTAATCAATCCCAACAATCCGCTTGTGAGCCAGGAGGATTCGGTAGAAAAGATGGCGAAGAATGCCCAAGAAAAGGGATATCGTTTTCCCTATCTCGCCGATAAAGAGCAAAAAGCAGCCAACGCTTTTGGCGCTACGAAAACTCCTGAAGTTTACCTGCTACAACCTTCGGGGCCTCACTTTAACATAGTGTACAGTGGCGCCATCGATGACAATCCACAAGTAGCATCAGACGTGGCCAAGCATTACTTAAAGGATGCTATCAACAATCTCCTGGCCGGAAAGCCCATCGCTCCCAAATACCAACGGCCAACAGGTTGTATGATCAAGAAAAGATAAACATTGTACCAATGGCTTCGAAATCAGTGGTACAATGGCTATATCTCTTCGTCAGAAATAGTCTTTAACAACAGCTTGATTTCATCCATTTTTAGGGTATCACCAATTTTCTCGAACGATACCAACAGATTCCTCATGACCCTTTTGATGATGTCGAGGTTGCTGCACGGCTCATAGAATATATCCAAAGGGTTAAGATTGAGGTGAGAAATATAATTATCGATGTCGGCTTTGGAGAAAATAAGTCCCCGATTGAAAGCATTGATATAAAATTGCGTGTCTTCTGATTTATAAGTAAGGATAAAAAGGTTGGGGAGATTCACACCACTTACAGGCAATCTTAGTTTTCGCGCTATTAGAAGATAAATGACACAGAGAGAGATTGGGTTGCCCTTCCGAGATTCTAAGACCACATTGATCATAGAGTTTCCTGGGGCATGGAAGTTCTTGGTATTAGCGCCAAATTTCATTTTCCCAAAGATCACACTGTTTAATATCTTGATCTGGTCATATGGGTGAGCGGCATCATCAAACTCCAACCAGGCTTCGTAATACATCTGATCCAGCTCTTTTTTCAACTTGGAAAGCTCAAGGTCAGGATATTGGTAAGTCGCCACCAACCACATTCCTTCCAACAGGTCCTCAGCACCCTTGTTTTTCCATTCCTCCAGCCTTGCTTTTAGATTCTCGAATTGTAAAGTATGGATCAGGTCCTCCAATCTTTTCTGAACCAACGGGTTAAAGTTATTTTCCCATTCATCCTCCAAATAAGGGATAATGTCTTCACCCAGAGAAATTATCTTTTGCTCCACATGGTTCAACACATCCTGATCTTCATCGTCTAGTAATGATATTAATGCTTTTAATTCTTTGTCACCCATTTCTTTTTATTACAGTTTTAATATTTTAAGTCTTATTTCAGATGCCGTTCTTCTTCTTTCTCGCAAAGCAATCAAGGTTGCGCAAAGAACGTCAATGATTGCCTGTTCCCACAATTACTTCTAGCCTCCAATTCCTCTAGCAATTTCAACAAGTTCCTTACAGGACGACAAGCAGAGGAGATCCCTTCATGTCTGAATCACCCCTACATTAAACTTCTCCTTTATTGGAGCATGATTGGCTGCTGCTATGCCCATCGAGATCACCTTTCGGGTGTCCTTTGGATCGATAATGCCATCCACCCAAAGTCGAGCGGCAGCATAATACGGGCTGAGCTGCTCATTATATTTATCCGTTATTTCTTTCAAAAGCTTATTCTCTTCCTCCGGTGTTATTTCCTCCCCTTTTGATTTTAAAGTGGCAATTTTTATTTGCAGAAGCGTTTTGGCTGCAGCAGCTCCACTCATTACTGCAATTTCTGCAGTAGGCCAAGCAAAGATCAATCTAGGGTCATAGGCTTTCCCACACATGGCATAGTTTCCCGCTCCATAGGAGTTACCGATGATGATCGTAAATTTAGGCACTACAGAATTGGCCATGGCATTGACCATCTTTGCTCCATCTTTTATGATCCCTCCATGTTCGGCTTTGCTACCCACCATAAAGCCACTTACATCTTGTAAAAAAATCAGAGGGATCTTCCGTTGGTTGCAGTTCATGATAAATCTGGCAGCCTTATCCGCAGAATCGGAATAAATAACGCCACCCATCTGCATCTCACCAGTCTTCGACTTCACCACTTTCCTCTGATTGGCCACAATGCCCACTGACCACCCATCTATTCGACCTGTACCGCATATAAGTGTCTTTCCATACAACGTCTTGTACTCTTCAAACTCTCCCTCATCTACTAAACACTTTATCACTTCAAATGAATCGTAAGGCTTGGTCCTGTCGCTAGGGACATGCCCATAGATATTATGGGGATCTTTTGCGGGCAATTTGGGAGTTATACGATTAAATCCAGCGGTTTCGGGCTGACCAATCCTTCCCATGATCTTTTTGATGGCGTCAAGGCAATCCTCGTCGCTATCGTATTTATTGTCTGTTACTCCTGAGATTTCACAATGGGTTGTTGCCCCTCCCAAGGTTTCATTGTCAATGTCTTCGCCAATTGCGGCTTTCACCAAATATGCGCCTGCCAAAAATATAGAGCCGGTTTTGTCAACGATGAGGGCCTCATCCGACATGATAGGCAAATAGGCGCCTCCTGCTACACAGCTTCCCATAATGGCAGCGATCTGCACTATGCCCATGGAAGACATCTTTGCGTTGTTGCGAAACTGTCTTCCGAAATGCTCCTTATCAGGAAAAATCTCATCTTGAAGGGGTAAAAACACACCTGCACTATCTACAAGATAAATAATGGGCAGATGGTTTTCCATCGCTATCTCCTGCGCCCTGAGATTCTTCTTAGCCGTTATAGGAAACCAAGCTCCGGCTTTTACGGTGGCATCGTTGGCCACTATTACGCAGAGCCGCTTAGCTACATATCCTATCCCTACAATTACGCCGCCAGAAGGGCAGCCCCCTTCAGCCATGTACATACCTTCACCTGCTAATGCGCCAATCTCAATAAAATCTGTGTTTTCATCCAAAAGATAAGTAATTCTTTCCCTGGCGGTAAGCTTACCTTTTTGATGTTGTGCTTGTATTTTATCCTCTCCTCCCCCTGTATAAACTTTCCTCAATAAGTGATCGAGCTTATGCAAAAGATGCTTATAGTTGTCTTTATTTTGGTTAAACTCAAGTGCCATAAGCATTCTCTGTCAATAGTTTATATAATATATAAAGGGCAGTAACAGAGAAATATTTCGCCTAAGCCAGCTATTTCAGTTCTTTGGCCTCTGCATCTCCACCCTTGTCCTTTCTCCCAAACACAGAGAAATGGATATAACGATTTGGATTCTCTCTCAGGTCTATCAAAAGCCTATCAAGACTCTCTGCAGAGTTATTGAGATTTTGATACAAAGAGTCGTTGTTCATTAGCTTGCCAAGGCTTCCTCCTCCTTCATTGATCTTGTCTGTTATTTCTTTCAGATTGTTCATGGCCATATATGCTCCATCTACAGTTTGCTTTAGGGGCATATCGTTCAAGCTATCAGCCAAATTGTTGATTTTTATCAAAAATGGCTCAAGTCCGGTTTCGGCATCAGAAAATGCAGAAGTAAGCTGGTTTACATTGTCCATGATGTTGGCGAGCTTTTGTCGACTCTCTGCAGCCACCTTCTTAAGATCATCCGAAGTTTGGTTAAGGTTGGCAAAGGTAGCATTAATGGCCTCATTATTTCTGTTCAGGTTGGCGAGCAAGTTGTTTATATTAATAAATACCGAATCCATATTGTCGATCACAGGCAAGGCTGTTTGCTTTATGGCTTCAGTAAACCCGACATCTACCTTCCCAATCAGCATGTCCTTATGTTTTTTGGGTGTGGTCACCTCTCCTATTTCCAACGATATGGCTTTGCTTCCTAGCAGGTCACTATCGATGAGCAATGCAACTGTAGAATCTCCTAACATGATTTCGTCTTCAACATCTATCGCTACCAATAATTTATTGCCTTGGTCTTGCAGAATACGGATGTCACTTACCCTTCCCACTGTAAGCCCATTGACAAGTACTTGGTTGGATACAGTGAGGCCGTCTATGTCGTCATATATTGCATAGTAGGTATTGGTGGAAGAAAGGAAGTCACTGCCTCTCAAAAAATTGACCCCAAAGTACATGAGTACGCCTGCTATTAACGCTAAAAGACCGACCTTAAACTCTTTTGATATCTTCACTTGTTTATATTTAGTTTAGCAATCCAAATACCGAATTTCGGAAACATTATCTTAAATCAAACTGATTTACTCCACCGAGGTTTCGTAAATTAGTTCATTGCCTCAATCTCCTCTTTGTAATCTCTAAACGCCCTGAATATACCAGAAGCTATATAGCTTTGTTTAAGCTCATCATTAAGGTACTTCTCTTCGTTGGCATTACTCAAAAAACCTATTTCAACTAGTACGCTAGGCATCGAAGTTTTCCACAGCACCAAGAACCCTGCTTGCTTTACCCCGCGGCTATGCCTGCCTACACGCTCTTTGAACTGGTTCTCTATATTTTGAGCAAGCCTAAGGCTGTTGCCTATGTAGGCATTCTGATACAGTGAAAAGAGAATAAATGATTCGGGGGAGTGAGGGTCAAAGCCTTCGTAACGTTCTTCGTAATCTTCCTCCATTAAAATAACGGAGTTTTCCCTTTTAGCTACTTCAAAATTGCCAGCGGTTTTATGCGGGCCCATTACCCATGTTTCTGTTCCATGCACATCAGATTTGGAAACAGCATTACAATGAATAGAAATAAAAACATCGGCATTGTGTTTGTTGGCAATATTGGCACGGTCTTCAAGGCCAATAAAAGTATCATCCTTGCGGGTGTAGATAACTTCAACGTCATCCATGTACTTATTAATGATGGTCCCTAATGAAAGTGCAACTTTTAGTGCCACGTCTTTTTCCTTTGAAAAGCGACCCAAAGTACCAGAATCTTTGCCTCCATGGCCAGCGTCGATCACGACCTTTCTCACTTTGTACTCTTGAATACCGACCGGGCTAAATGATGCACAGACAATGACAATAGCAAAACCTAATATCAAAAGAACACTTCGCACAATATTTCCCACAATATTTCGGTTGTTAGCACTTAAAGAAATAACTTTACGCAAAGTTGTAAATTTTTCCGATAAACAGAAAAAACTGGTGTATAAATTAAAATACGCTTTCTTTACTTGTTTTATTTTATTCATTACATTTCAGGGATTTGGTCAGGAGTTGCCTATCTATGTCCAAGATTCCATTCCCGTTCCGGAAATTTATGACATTGAGCCCATAGACTCCATACAGGTAGATACCGCTCAGGCCCGAATGGACACCACCATAGTGGTACAACCTCAAGGAGATATCAAGACCACGATCAAATATTCTGCCAGAGACTCTATTGTTACCAGCTTCACGGGCAATATCGTTCAACTTTATGGCGATGCCCAGATCACCTATGGAGACATCCAACTCAATGCAGCCGAAATTGAAATCAACTGGGAGACTAACCTTCTGACTGCCAATAGCATTACAGACTCATTGGGCAAAAAAGAAGGGGTGCCGGTTTTTAAGCAGGGTGCGGACACCTATGAAACTCAAACCATCACCTACAACCTGAAAACACGAAAAGCATTGATTTCAGGTATTGTTACCCAAAAGGATGAAGGTTATATCCATGGAGAACTAGTAAAGAAAAACGAGCGGGATGAGCTTTTTGTCAGCGCTGCAAAATATACTACTTGTAACCTAGAACATCCTCACTTTTATATTTCCGCAAAGAAGCTGAAGATGATCCCAGACGATAAGATCGTATCTGGCCCGTTCAATTTGGTCATCAATGATATCCCTACACCTTTATTGTTCCCGTTTGGCATCTTCCCTTCTCCTAGGAAAAGCGCTTCTGGAGTGGTCATTCCTACATATGGAGAAGAAAATCAAAGAGGTTTCTTTTTGCGAGATGGGGGCTACTACTTTGATATTAGCGAATACATCAACTTGACCGTTTTAGGAGAGATATATACGAAAGGTGGAAGAGGTTTTAGAGTGATGTCAGATTATAGGAAGCGATATGCTTATAATGGTTCCCTTAACTTTCATTATAACAAACGCCTTAGCGGAAGAGAGGGCGACGACTCAGAAAGCAATGACTTTAGGATACAGTGGAGCCACTCCCCTCAGAGCAGGAAAAACAGCCGTTTTTCAGCTTCGGTAAATGCTGCCAGCTCTACTTATAATAACAACAACATTCTGCCTGGGGATGGCAACATCAATACCACTATGAGTTCAAGCATCAATTATAGCCAGACATTCCCTAATTCTCCGTTCAGCTTGTCGATGAGTGCACGACACAACCAGAACTTGCGTACGGGAGAGGTAAACGTGTTGTTTCCAGAATTGAGCTTCAACGTAAACCGACAGTACCCTTTCCAGAATGTAGGCAGAAAACAAGGTTGGTTGCAAAAGATCAGTATAGGGTATAGCCTGAACGGCAAAAATGAGCTGACCAATAAGGGAGGAAGAACACCAGGTTTTAGGGTAGCCAACCCTAGAACAGACACCGATACGATCAAATTTAATCTGGATAATCTGCCGCTCATGTTCAGACAAGGGCAGAATGGGTTCAGGCACAATATTCCAATCAGTACCTCTACCAAGCTTTTGAGGTTCTTTACCCTTAGCCCAAGCCTAAACTTCAACCAATTGTTCTACTTCAAAGAGCTTGACTATACCTTTGTAGAGTCGATGAACGCCATCCGCATCGATACCGTCAATAAGTTTTCTACAGCCTATACCTACGATGTAAGTGCCGCGATTAGTACCAGAATGTACGGAACCTTTTTTTTCAAAGGAGGCAACGTTCAGGCAATCAGGCATGTGGTCACCCCTTCCATCAGCTTTGGTTATAGTCCCAACTTTGGAGATCCCAAATATGGCTATTATCAAGAAGTGCGTACAGATGCCAATGACCCGACAAAAACGCGTATGCTTTCTAGGTATGAGGGCTTTGCCTATGGCAGTCCTGCATTAGGAGAAAGGGCTTCAATGAGCTTTTCTTTGAACAACAACATAGAAATGAAGGTGCGAGACAAACAGGCCGCAGATACTGCTAAACAACAATTTAAAAAAGTACCTCTTCTGGAAAACCTCTCCCTTTCGTCGGGGTATAATTTCCTTGCTGACTCATTCAAACTCTCTAATATATCTATGCGAGCCAGGACAAGGCTCTTTAACAACAAGCTAGATGTGAGTGTTGGTGGAACCCTTGACCCTTATATCTACAGAATTGACAGTATGAATACTGCTGGAAGGGTGATTAGGCAAAGACGTGTAGATGAGTTTGCATGGAATACCGGCAGAGGCTTTGGCCAGTTTACCAATGCTTCACTAGCTCTAAGCACCAATTTCAACCCTGCTGCTAGAGACAAGCAAAACGAAAGAGTGAACACGGCGACCCAGGAAGCTACTACTCCTGAAGAAGAAGAGCATCTTGCATATATTGCTGCCAATCCAGACCTGTATGTTGAGTGGGATGTTCCATGGAGCCTAAGAGTTTCTTATAATCTGAGCTATAGCAAACGAGGGTTCATGGAAAGTAATATTACCCAGTCGCTACAGTTTTCGGGAGACGTGAGCCTAACCGAAAAATGGAAAATTGGCTTTAGTTCGGGCTATGATTTTGTAAGGCACGACCTTACTCAAACCAACCTAAATATTCACCGTGATCTTCATTGCTGGGAAATGCGCGTGACGTGGATCCCGTTCGGAAGATTCCAGTCCTATTCACTTAACATCAATGTTAAAGCTTCTATCTTGCAGGACTTGAAACTAAGCAGAAGAAGGAATTTTGTTTATTAGACATAAGACATAAGACATAAGATTTTAGATATAAGATTTTGGTTGGGTGAGTAGGCAATAGACAAAGGGAGTTTGAGTGTCTTTCTACTGTTTAAGGCCAAGCTACGCTGGCAATCTAAAATAAAACCTTGATCCTTTTCCTACCTCGCTCTCAACGCCTATAGTGCCGCCATGCCCTTCGATCACTTCCTTGGAAATGGCCAGTCCAAGGCCTAAGCTCCCCGACTTACTTTCTGTCCTCACTTGTACAAATTTGTTGAAGATTCTTTCCTTGTCCTCCTGAGATATCCCGGGCCCTTCATCTTTTATAGAAAACTCTACAATCCCATTATCTCCTTTTACTTCTAATATAATTGTTCCGCCATCATCAGAATAACGTATAGCGTTGTTCAGGAGATTGATAAGCACCCAGGATATTTTTTCAGCATCTACTTTTACATACACAATAGAACTGTCAATGTGTTTTTGCAATGAGATATCTTTCTCCAATAACTGAGTCTGTATCGGGGCAGTGGCATACTCCACTAATAGCTTTGGCTCTATTGGCTTCTTCTCCAGATGTACATGACCCGCTTCTACCCTAGAAAGATCTAGTAGCTCGGTCACTATTCTCATCAGCCTTTGGGTTTCTCCTTTCATTGAGTTGGCTACCTTCTGCTGTTCAGTATTGAGCTTGCCAAACCTATGGTCTTGCAACAACATCAGGCTCATATTCATTGCAGATAATGGGGTTTTCAATTCATGAGATACGGTCGCTATGAAGCTTGTTTTTGCTTCATCGGACTTCTTGAAGAAGGTAATGTCTTTTAGTGTAATAATATATCCAAAGAAGGAGCTGCCATCGGCCTCAACCTGATCGTATACCCGCAAGATTTCCTTTGTATAAAACTCCTGACTTCCATCTTTATGACTAACTTTAATGAAATTATTAAGGCTATTCTCATCAGAGTGCACATATCCTCCTTCCGTATTTTTGATAGATTGCACGAGTTCCCTTATTACATTATTCTCTATGGCCAAGTCTACTGCCCTTTTTCCCACCAAATCCCTTGCTGTAACCCTTAGGATCTCGCAAGCGGCCGCATTTACTAGAATTATCTCCATCTTTTCATTCAAGAGCAAAAGGCCATCATTAAGGTTTTGAATCAAGGATTCTATCCGTCTCTTCTGTGCCTTTATTTCTGCTAGGTTGGAGGCTTCATATTCAGAAAGTTTACCACATAAGATAGAAATGGCATTGCCCAAGCCAAGCAAATCAGGAGGAAGCTTCGCATCGAATTGTGGATTGTAATCTCCTTCCGACATCCCCATGATCTTATCGGTGACGTCTGTGATGGGCTGAATAATTTTTTGAGGAATCTTATAAATCGCAAAGAGACCAATAAGCATGATCAATACCGTAAAGATGAATACATACACACGTGCATTGTAGTGCAGTTCTTGGGCCACGATATTTTTCTTGCTTAGTTCACTATTATTGAGTTCGTTGAAATTGAGAATAAGCGCCCTCAACATTTCATTGTGCCGCTGTAATACGGTAAAGTAGTAGCCCTTTTTATCATCAACACTGTCTAATCTGGTCATATAATTCTTGTATAACGCGAATTCAGACTTCATGCTGTTGACAATGCTCTCCTCCCCATTCTCTGTTATGCTTTGCTCACAAATCCTGAGGTTATTTTCAAAAACCCTGCTTTCATTTTTCAGTATCTCTTTTAGAATTTCAACACTATAGTTGTTTCCAAGACTAATCCTGGCCAATATCTGGTCCATTTTGGCAGTCGAGACCAGGAGTTCCTTAGAAGCTTTTATGGATCGGTAATTATCCTTTAATACAGCGCTAGAGGTGTGGCCAATCCCATTCAAGAAATAAACAAAAATTCCAGAAAGGATTAAGGTCAATACCAAAATGAATAAAAACCCCAATATGATCTGAGTTTTTATACGCATAACAATGCTTTTATAATTGATAAAATATTTGGTGTATTTTGCATGTCAATCACAACTTATCGACTGACTACCATATTCTATTAAGGTTCCGGTGCACAAGGTATAATCAAAAATTAGCACATTGTAGCCTATTCCAGTCCATACTCCTTTACCTTCCTATATAGAGTGGCCAACCCAATTCCAAGTTTTCTGGCAGCCTCTGCTTTATTGCCTTCCACCATTGTCAACACCCTATTAATATGGCTTCTTTCTACACTTTTAAGGTCAATTTCCATAGGCCGATAATCAGCTTGTTCATCGTTCCACTGCGGGTTGATTACTTCATCTGGCAAGGTCTCTACAGACAGCTCATTATCTTCCGATAAGATAACCGCCCGCTCAATTATATTTTTGAGCTCTCGAATGTTCCCTCTCCAATGATAATGCTTTAAGTAATATAAAAAGTCTGGAGAAATCTTTTCTATTGTTTTGTTGAGCTTATCTGCATTGGCTTTTACAAAGTGCAAGGCCAATAATTCTATGTCGTCCTTACGCTCCCGTAATGGGGGCAAATCTATGGTAAACGTGCTCAATCGATAGTACAAATCATTCCTGAATTTGTTTTCAGGGTCAAGCAAAGTTTTGTTTGTGGCCGCGACTATACGCACATCAATAGGAATTGGCGTAGTATCACCTACCCGATGAATGACCCGCATTTCAAGGGCTCGCAAAAGTTTTGCTTGCAGGTCACTGCTCATCTCGCCTAGCTCATCCAAAAAAATAGTGCCTCTATCTGCTACTTCAAAGTAGCCCTTTTTGTCTGCATTGGCCCCTGTAAAAGCTCCTTTCTTATGGCCAAAGAGCTCAGACTCTTGCAAGTCTTTAGGAATGGCAGCACAATTGATCGGTATAAAAGGCCCCTTTCGACGGCGACTGGCCAAATGAATGGCCTCTGCCAACAGCTCTTTGCCTGTTCCTGTCTCCCCTACTAAAAGCACCGTCGTGTCAGTTACTGCCACCTTCTTGGCCAGTTCTATCATCTTATGTACAGCCTGGGACTTACCTATGATTTTGGCAAAGTTCGACTTCGACTCCAGCCTATGTTCGAGCTCCTGCAACTGCCTGTTCAATGAGGCCTTTTCTACGGCCTTCATAACGACCAAGGGCAGCTTCTCATCTCCATCTCCTTTGGTGAGGTAGTCGAATGCGCCTAACTTCATTGCCTTAACTCCATCTTTCACATTGCCAAAAGCAGTAAGCACAATCACTTCCACCATAGGGTAATTGGTCTTTATCTCTTTGGTAAAAGTGATGCCATTGCAATCGGGCAGCATCACATCTGTGATCACCAAATAAATATCTTCTATGCGCAAAATTTCTCTGGCTCCCGCCACGTCACCAGAAGTCAGTACTTTAAAACCTTCTAAGCTCAATATCTTCGACAACAGATCCCGAAGGTTTGTTTCATCTTCTACCAAAAGTATTTTCTTTCCCTTTATTTCCATCTATGAGGCTTCTTATGTCGTAGCATAACTTAATCATAATCATGCATAATTGTAAAATTAATATTATTTATCACAAATCACTCAATCTACTTTAATATCAAAAGTTGTTGTGCTAACCTTGCATAAAAGCCTTAAAATAACATAATGATGATTTCAAACGTCATTAGTACATACATTAAAATCAACAGCGATCATGAGCTTGAAAATTGGAACCAAGGCACCTGACTTCACGCTACCTTCTACGCAAGGCAGCTTTACTTTATCGAAAGATTGTGCTGGCAAAGCATGCGTCCTTTATTTCTACCCTAAAGATTTTACCACAGTTTGCACAAAAGAGGCTTGCTCATTTGGAGCAGAATTTTCGCGTTTTCAAAATATGGAAATCGACATTTTTGGTATTAGCAGAGACACAATCGAAACACACCAAAAGTTTAAAGAAACCTACAACTTGCCATTTGAGCTATTATCTGACCTTAAGGGTGAAGTCGCTAAAAAATACAAAGCGAACATCCCTTTTATCGGACTCACAAAGCGGGTTACCTATTTATTGGATAAAGATCATGTAATCGTAGGGGTTTATAGCCGCATGCTTCAGGATCAGGAGCATGTAAATATCATGCTTGAGAGGGCCAAAACGCTTTGTTAATAGGCAAGGCACTGGACAATAATGACATTCTGCCTTATAGATTGCTACCGCAGGATCTTTCCATCCTTCATCTCCAGCTTTCTATCTGCCATGCCCGCTAATTCTTCATTATGGGTCACAATCACGAAGGTTTGTCCAAGTTCGTCTCTTAACCTAAAAAACAGTTTGTGTAGCTCTTCTGCATTTTTAGAGTCCAAGTTTCCGCTAGGTTCATCAGCAAAAACGATATCTGGGTTATTGATCAATGCACGGGCAACTGCGGTTCTTTGCTGCTCTCCCCCCGACATTTGAGATGGCTTATGGCTCTTCCTACCGGATATCCCCAGCAGTTCCAAAAGTTCCTCTGCCCTCTTATTTACCTCTTCAGTCTTTCGTTTGCCAATATAGGCAGGCATACACACATTTTCCCATGCTGTAAATTCTGGAAGCAAATTGTGAAATTGAAAGATAAAGCCAATGTGACTGTTTCTGAACCTTGCTAACTCATTGCTCTTTAAATCGCTGAACCGCTCCCCTTGCAACAGTACCTCTCCGCTATCTGGCTGGTCTAATGTTCCTAAAATATGGAGCAACGTGCTTTTTCCCGCTCCGGAAGCACCCACAATTGATACTACCTCCTTTTCCTTTATTTCCAGATCAATCCCTTTCAGAACCTGCAATGTCCCAAAAGACTTGGTAAGTTTACGTGCTTCAAGCATATAGTAAGAGTGAGCTTGGTGACAGAATTTAGGCAAACATAACAAAAATCTCCCTACTTTTCTGTTGATTTAGTAGTTCTTCAAATTAAGGCAGAACGTTTTATTTGCTTATGCTTTGCTAATGCGAGCGCTACATGCCAATTCGTATAAAGTTTATAAAAATCACAATGTTAAATTAATCCTTTATTGGGAAGTTGATAAAGAAGGTTCCTATAATTATATTTATAGGAAAATTGCCTAAACTTGAAAAAAATATTGGCATTATTCTTCTGTGCTAGTTTATTTCTAGTTGTAACAAATATTCAAGCGCAAACGTCCCCTGAGCCCGCCTTTCCATTGTCCCCAAAGGAGAATCAAACGATCATTATAAAGTTAAAAGAAGGAGTTTCTCCTGAAATATTAAATGATGCTTGGCCTCTGACCAAAAAACCGTTGCACTCTAAACAAACTACCCTAAGGCAAGCGCAGAGCGACCCACTTTCCATAAAAAGGAAACATCCTGACAACCTACAATCAAGCTTTGGTCTGGATAGGATATATGCCATAGAAATAAACAACGGAACAGACATAGAAGCACTCTTGCAAGCTTTAGAAATAGAGGCTTTTATCGAGTATGCTGAGACTCCTTCTCAAATGCAGCTGCTTTATGTTCCCAATGATCCACTTGCAGATCCCAACGAGCGTTTTCAGGATAATCTCAGTGTGATAAAAGCCTATGAAGCTTGGGAAATTGAACGAGGAGACAGCACAATGATTATAGGCATCCTCGATACGGGTGTAAATATGAATCATGAGGATTTGAGAGATAACATATATCGCAACCCTGCAGATCCTATCAATGGTTTTGACGATGATGGCGACGGTTTTATTGACAATTATATGGGTTGGGATTTTGCTTATAATGATAATAATCCAAACGATACGAATGGGCATGGCACACAAGTGGCGGGAATTGCAGCCGCAACAACTAACAATGGAATTGGCATAGCTGGCATCGGCTTCAACACCAAATTTATGCCGCTGAGAGTATTTGATGACGAAGATACTTTTATTGGTGGGTATGAGGCCATTTTACATGCGGCCAAGAAAGGGTGTAAGGTCATCAACCTTTCTTGGGGAAATGCTGGGGAATATTCCAGGTATGCTGAAGATATTATCAATACTGTCGTGCTAGATATGGATGTAGTGGTTGTAGCAGCAGCAGGCAACTCTAACAAGAACGAAGAATACTACCCAGCCTCGTATGAATATGTGCTTTCGGTGGGCAACACTACAAAAGCTGATCAAAAAGCAGGAGGATCTACTTTCAGCCCTTACATAGATATCGCTGCGCCAGGCTTTGACATCACCACTACCTCGGGGAGTGCCTATGGTCCTTCATTCGGTACCTCTATGGCAAGTCCTACTGTCGCAGGAGCCGCTGCACTAGTAAGGGCTAGGTACCCCGAACTGAATGCTCTACAGGTAATGGAAAGGCTAAGGGCCACTGCCGATGACATATATCATATCGGTAACAATCATCTATACAAAGAACATTTGGGAAAAGGCAGGCTCAACATTCTTAAAGCATTGATAGACCCTTCTGCGACTTCGGTACGCTTTAGAGAGATACAGTATTTTAATGCTTTGGGTCCCTATGCGTTTTCTGGTGACACGGTCACGATCTCAGGACGGTTTGTCAATTACTTAAAAACGGCGGAGAATCTAACTGTCACCCTTTCTACAAACTCACCATATATTGATCTAATAGATTCTACATTTAAAACAAATGCGCTCTACACTCTAGAGGCTCATGAGGCCAGTTTTCGTGTGTACCTCAAACCCAACTTGCCCATTGAAGAGAAGATCCGTTTCAGGCTTGGGTATTCAGGCAATGGCTATGAAGACTACCAGTATTTCGACATAGAAAGCAACCCGGGACACTTTACCATAGACAATGGTTATCTCTCTATGACAATTGGTGACAATGGCCATCTGGGTTATGATACGGATCCACATACAAAAGGCAACGGCATTGTGTATATGGATGCTAACAATGCTACACCTCTGCTCAAGTATGTAAGTCTACTCCTTAGTCAAAACAAAGGAAGCGTGCTAGATAATATGTACAATGACTACTTCCCGCCTATTAGAGAAAAGGATTTTAAGGTTACGAACCCGTTACGGATAATTGAAGACGATGAGGTATACTTAAAAGTTGCTTCGACTTTTACCGACAAGGCCACGCTTTCTCATGAAGGCTTCTCCATTGCCCAATCCTTATCGGCTTTTAAAACATCGGGCGTTAATCAATGCCTGTTTTTGGACTATGAGATCACCAATAACAACCCCTATTCGATAGATACGCTGCGTATGGGCCTATATACGGATTGGGACATAGTAGAGATAAATCACAACAAGGCCAACTATGACTTCAACTATCGTTTGGCATATGCCTTTCACCCAGAAAGTCAAATATATGCAGGAATAGCCCTGCTATCTCCACAACATGCGGTTTATCAATCCATTCCTTTATATGACGCTCAAAATAATTTCATATTTGGAAACACTATTTCTGAAGAAGAAAAGCTGTCACTGCTTTTTAAAGATGATGAACGATTGGAGACAGGTCCTGCAAACATTGCCACAACTCTTACTGCCATTCAATACAACTTGGAAGCGCAGGAGAAAGCCACAATAAGCTATGCGATTACTGCTGGGAAAAGCCTGGAAGAGCTTCAAAAAAATATCTCAAAAGCACTTCTCATAAAAGAGCCGTTTACACACCTTCCTCCCATTTCTTTTTGCCCAGAGGAAGATGTCTTGATTAATCCAGGATTAGGAACTGTTTATTTTTATGCAGATTCACTATTTACACAGCCTCTTGGTGAGGGTACTTCTTTATCCATACAAGCATCTGATGATTTCGTCCTATATATGAAAAAAGAAAAAGGATGGTCGGCTGAAAAGTACAGCCTCCCAGTTCAACTTGCGCAATTGGAAGCTTATTTTGAACTAGACGAACCCGAAGTCGCACTTGCTCATAACGTCGCTACAATCAGACCCTATAATAAAAGCACCTGTGAATCGCATTGGGAGTGGTACATCAATGACGCTATTGTAAGCTACAGCGCTGAGCCTATATTGCAATTCGAAATGGGAGGGAACTATATTATAAAATTAAAAGTATCCAATGACATGGGTATATCCCACACTTTTTCCAGGAGCCTTTATGTTGATAATATTACTGGCATTGCAGGGAGCTCTGCTCTAGGAACCATAGAGGTGTATCCAAATCCTGTAACGGGCATTTTGAATATTAACCTTCCCATAGGCAAACACGCGACCGTAATCCTGACCGATCAAGCTGGAAGAACTCTACTTAAAAAGCAAACCGTTGCTTTAGAAGAACCTTACACAATGGATGTACATGCCATTCGTCCTGGGTGGTACATACTTCAGATCAGGACTAATGGACAAGTATTCGTACAAAAAGTATTGATTGGATAAAAAGGCTTATTGACCTTAAATTGCCTTGGTTTGCCTATTTCAATCTTGTACTTTTAGCAATGCTTAAATAATAAACGGAAGTAGACAGCTTATAATAGGGCTGTCTACTTCCGTTTATTTTTCGTATTTATTATATTCCTTAAGCAGGAAAATTTTTATTCAAACTGTCAAGCCACTGACCATAAGCATCCTCATATACCCCTTTCAACTTAGGATCAGGTTCTATGACATCCAATCTTTCCAGCCCTGCAAAAGCCTCATCAAATCCAGAATAGATTCCTGTCCCGACACCAGCACCTCTTGCAGCCCCCTGTGCACCATCTGTATTATATAGTTCCACAGTTGTACCAGTCATATTCGCGAACGCCTCCCTGAATACTGGGCTAAAGAACATATTGCCATATCCAGCCTTTACGGTGTTAGGCTTCATCCCCATATCTTTCATGATATTGAAACCATATGCTAGAGAACTCACAATTCCTTCTTGTCCCGCCCTCAGCAGGTGTCGAATATTATGCCTATTGAAGTTCAGATTGAAGAGCTGTGCACCTAAATCTTTATTTTCCAAGATTCGCTCAGCACCATTTCCAAAAGGAATGAACACCAGCCCGTCAGAACCTATCGGTGCTTCAGCAGCAAGAGCATTCATCTTGTCATAGTCAAAAACTCCATGGCCAATGTTATGCTTGAGCCAGCTGTTGAGTATCCCGGTTCCATTCACACAAAGCAAAACGCCATACCGAGGATCTTCTATGGTGTGGTTTACATGCACGAATGTATTCACCCTCGATTGAGGATCATATGAAGGAGTAGAAAGTATGCCGTAAATTACTCCTGAAGTTCCAGCAGTAGCCCCTATTTCCCCTGGTCTTAATACATTGAGGGAGAAAGCATTGTTGGGTTGGTCGCCAGCTCGATATGCCACTTTTATTCCTGGGCGAAGTCCCAGTTCTTGAGCGGCTTGAGCATTTACTTCTCCATGCACAGAAAATACGGGCACTACATCAGGCAACAAGCTTTTGTCGATGCCATAATGCGCTAACAAAGAGTCTGCAATCTTATTTTCTTTTGCATTCCAATAAATACCTTCCGATAACCCAGAAAATGTAGTTTGGATTTCGCCCGTAAGCTTCATGGCTAAATATTCCCCAGGCAACATCGATTTATATACTTTTTCATATATGTGAGGTTCATTATCCTTCACCCATTTTAATTTGGAAGCTGTAAAGTTTCCTGGAGAATTCAAGAAATTGCTTAAGCAATAATCAGCACCTAAAGCATTAAAAGCCTCATTTCCTATGTTCACCGCCCTACTATCGCACCAGATGATGGAAGGACGAAGAACATTCAGGTCCTTGTCTACCAAGACTAGTCCGTGCATTTGGTAGGCAATACCGATACCTTCTATTCTATTTACATCGATATTTCCCGAAGACAATATTTCTTGGGTGGCCATTTTCACATTCTCCCACCACATCTCCGGATCTTGCTCTGCCCATCCGGATTTCAATGAATTTATTGCCATTTCTGTTTTTGGATATGTAGCAGAAGCCACAACCGCTCCGCTAGCAGCATCCAATAATGTAGCCTTTATTGAGGAGCTACCTAAATCATATCCCAATAAATATTTGCTCATTCGTATTATTTCTTTCGTTATTTAATTTTTCTAAATCCATTGCATAAAGACAGCACCTAAAGGCCGCCACCTCAAAATTGCGCATAAAATTGTACTTTCTTTGTGAAATATGCAACTATACCGAAACCTTATGATTATTTGGACAAACTATTTATCCAGCTTGCAATTTTCATCACTTCTTCCCTAGGCACTTGCGGCATCGGGGGCATGGGTGTTGCATAGCCTGGCCAGTTTTCAGGTTGAGGGTTATAAATAAGCTCTAAGATTTGTTCATTAGTATACTTACGTTGAGCTATTTCAGCAAATGAAGGTCCTACTTGTCTGGTATTCGTATTATGACATGCCAAACACGTGTTCTTCGCCAAAAGGGGCTTGATGTCTTCATAAGTCAATGCAGTTTCTACCGGTTTAGCTGCTTTAGCTGGAACACTTTTCTGAGCTGCTCTAACCGAACCGGCTTTTTTGACTTGAGTGGCTTTTTTCTTGGCTTCTTCTACAGAATCATAAGTACTCACATCTTCCATATTGAGCTTTTTCCCCTCCGGAATATTGTTGAGTGTATAATAAGCCGATGGATGCACCAAAGAATAGTAGTCATCTTGAGAGCGGACTCCTTCCAGTGTTAAATGATGGATGTAACCAAGCCTCAGATTATCCACTATGATTCTAGCAGACATCCCATCCTCAGCCACTTGGACACCCTTTACAGCACAGGTTTCTCTATTTACTGTAGGGCTTCCATAAACAGGATGATACTTATAAGTAAAGCTCTCAACCTTATAGGAAGCCAGATCTTCAGCCGATTTTTTATCTAAAGGTTTGGTAAACTCGATCTCAAAACCATCGGGTCGGGCACGTACCGTTCTCATCTCAAAAGGGATGTGTCTATTCCATACCAATCTTTGAAGGCCTTCATTCGCATCACCAGCAGAACCCCAGCCTCTATTGGTTTCCCCCACGAATAAAGATCCATCTTTTGCCCAAGCCATACGCAATACACCTGATCTGAAACCGCTCCTAAAATCGAATGCGACCCCTTGATATTCTCCATTCACTTTCTCTAGGTCAACACGCATAATCTTGCTTTGACCTTGGTCCCCTACCAATATTTGTCCGCCGAATGGCCCGAAGATCCCTTGAGGTATCTTTAGTATTTCAGAATTGGAAATGCCTAATACTCCATGAGGGAGCCATACCGCAGGCGTCCTTACTTCCGGAAAGCTTTCCCTCATATCATACCAAGTAAAAACTTCTTCGTTTACTATATTTTCTGGTTTTACATACAGATTATTTTCATCCTTTTCTATCCTTGGATCCACCTTCTCGTAAATATCATCTTGGGTGAGTTTTAAGGGCGAACCAGGCATTCCTGTCCACTTTAGTCCGGCAGGATGTCCTGTAAACACCCCCTTTTCAACATGCCATATACCCCCAGATCCGATCCAATCCCCTTGATTATCGGTATAAAACAGTTCACCATCTATCATCCCAAGACCAGCAGGAGAGCGCATGCCTGTGGCCCACGGCTCCATCTCGCCCTCTTCTGTAATTTTCATCACCCATCCTCTCCATGGCACCTTGCTTTCACCAAACCACCAATCTTGTTCTCCAAAGGCAATATTGGCAGATACGAAAAACGATCCGTCTGGCGCGATCTTGGGACCAAAACTATATTCATGATAATGCCCAGAAACTGGCCATGCATATATTGTTTCAAAGAGATCAGCCTTTCCATCCATATCGGTATCTACTAGTTTGGTAAGTTCTCCTCTTTGAGCACAATAGAAAGCCCCATCTTTATACACCAGCCCTAGGACTTCGTGGAGTCCAGAAGCGAACTTTCTAAAGTAAGGCCTAGCACTAGTTGGATTTTCCACAATATATACGTCGCCTCGACGTGTAGCCACCCCTAGGTTGCCATTGGGCATCACGGCCAAGCCACCCACTTCCAAAAGTGTCCCTTCGGGAGCAGCAACTTTCATAATCCGAAAATAGTCTTCCTCCTGAGGTGATTCCTGTGCGTGAGATGTATTTATGAAATTTAATAATAACCCTACCGTTAGGGCCATAATGTACTTTAAAAGGATATTGCTGTTTTTCATCTTTGTACTTTTAACATCAGATCTTGATGAAATTATTTCTTATTTGTCATTGACTAAAAATCGGGTACTGATCACAGCCCCTATTTTAATGCTAGAAAAGGATCGAATAAGTGATGGCACCTTTAACTGGAACGATTAACTCTTTTCTCCCCTCCACAGTCCGAATGATCGGTTTTACACCAGCTGTTTCTTCCAATTTTAGATAATATTCATTGCCATTGACTACATAAAGCCCTTTTGCCAACTCACTTATATTACTTCCTTCTACCAATCGTATGTAGAGCCCATCCAACGGATTGTCCACCCGTACAGATCTTTTCACCCCTTTTCCATTTTCCACTATACTTATAGCATCCTCTACATTTACCCCGTACTGTCTATATAAGAAAACTGGATTGTTGTGATGATCCAATCGGTATCCTTTAGGTCTAAAGCTACTTCCTGTAGTATCGCTTACCCATACCGTATTTTCATTGTCCAATTTGGCTAAGAACAATTGCGGATTTTCAGTAAAATGCTGTACAGAACCCTCAGGTCTCGATGAACCATCCCCTCTTTGGTGCCACATCGGTGTAGCATTCAAAAACTCACCTCTCCACATCTGCACAAGTGCACCATGGTCCAAATCATAGGTATAATGCAAACCTTGGTTGCTTCCAATGGAGATAGCATGCGTAACCCTATGCCCTCCAGGCAAATCCATAAAGCTTCTCAAAACAGGCGTATTTTCTACACTTACCAAAATAGGGTCTGGGGCTGAATTTTGCTGCATATCTTCTATGTCACTCATCAAGTGGTACCTGACCCCAGGGCCAGACACATAAAGCCCTAATGCTGGAGCGGCCCAATCATTAAACTTTGAGTAAACCAACACTATAGGAAACTCACCCTTATTCAAATTAATCTTTCCATTTCTTCTATTCCCTCTTTCACCTTGATTTATTATGACCTGCTCACCTATTTTGAGCAATCCCGTCCCTCCATTTGCATGCAATGAGAATTTATATTCTCCTGGTTCCTTTACTTCCAGCACACCATCATAACGTATCAAGAACTTTAAAGGGCGAGATTTGATATTGGATGTCAAGGTAGCTAGACTACCAGCCGCTTCTGGTGGAAGGCTATCATAAGCAGGCTCTGTATCAAATTTGCCTTCGTATATACGATACACAATGTCTTTCAAAATGGGCCTTTCACGATCATAGTGTGTTACTTTTATGTTACGAAATGCCACAGCTCCATGATCCCCTTGAATACGCAATGGCCCTTTTGCTACTTCATTTTGGTTCATGGCTCCTAGTGTTGGCCCAAAAAGCTCAACATCTTCATGGATTACTACTCCATTCAATTGTGCCCTTATAATCTTCGCATTTTCAACCTTATTGCCACTTTCATCAAATCGGGGTGCCTTAAAGGAGATTTCAAGTCGTTGCCACAATCCAGGGGCCCGCCCAACATTCTGTCGTGGCGCATAGCCTTGAAAGCCCTGCTGCCCCTTTGGCCTCCTCTCGTCCCATCTTTCATATATTCCGCCATTGGATGCTGAAGTGGCTACATTCTCGCCCCAACTGTCCATCAATTGCACCTCATACATACCTTGCAAATAAATCCCGGAGTTGCCATTTTTAGAAATCATATATTCCAACGATAAATCTATATCGCCATGCTCCCAAGAAGTAAGCAGATCTTTGCCCTTTCGCTTTTTTGAAGGCTGATTTACCAATACCCCAGTGCCTGATGTGGTTATCAAGGTATTATCTTTGTTCAAATCGGCATGGACGTCTCCTACGATGGACCAACTAGGCCCGGGATTTTTAAATGAAGAAAGATCTTGGAGTGAAACAGTTTGGCCTCGTAAGTTGAAAGCCATTAACAATAGACTCAAAAGCAACATCAATACGTAAAGATGCAGCTTAGGAAAAAGAATAACTTTATCGGTATTCATAAAACTACAAGTATAAATAACTATTATCAAATAGAAGGCTGTCCATTCTCATAGGACATATGCGGTATAATCATAGCAACCTTACGCGCAATCTAACCTAGATCACAAAGAAGGCTCAATATATCTTATTTTTTGTCATGATAAAACCGTTCTAGCAGTTTTCTGCATGGAGGCTTTTATTTCTGTTTGTAGGGTATTGAAAAGGCATAGTCCTTTGGGCAAAAAAATAAGGGCCGACTATGAGACGACCCTTATTGATAGGTTATTTGCGTTATAGTGCATTACCACTACAACCAACCGTTATCAAAATCCATACCAAAGCCACTCTTTTAGCGAGAGATGGCCATTAAAAGATCTTGCTGGGTAATTATGTGCACTTCGTTCTTTTCATCTCTCACCAACAAAGCTTTATTATGCTTATTCATAAGTGAAGATAGAACATCCACTGTATTGTCTAGTCCTACAAACTGAAATGGTGCGTCCATTACTTCTTTTACAGCACTATGTTTCAGTTCTGGGCTCTCAATCAGCAAATTGAGTATCTTAGAATCGGTAACGCTTCCCACAAACTGATCTTTGTCTACCACAGGAAGTTGAGAAACACCCAATGCATTGAATTTGGCAATGGCCTCGCCTATTGTAGCCTCTTTGTCAATAGTTTCGAGTTTGCTAGCTCCATTTCTTTTATTGATGATGTCCCTAGCGTTTGCAAAATTGGCATTGCCTAAATAACCATGGTTCTTCATCCATGTGTCATTGTATATCTTTCCAAGGTACCTAGTACCATGGTCCGGAAGGATAACTACCATCACATCCTCTTCGTTTAAATGCTCGCGAGCATATTCTAGAGCACCATATACAGCTGATCCGCATGACCAACCCACAAAAAGCCCTTCTTCCCTTGCGAGTCTTCGGGTCATGACAGCAGCGTCCTTATCCGTGACTTTTATAAACAAATCGATAAGGTCGAAGTCCACATTCTTTGGCAGGATATCTTCGCCAATGCCTTCAGTCAAATAAGGATAGATCTCATTTTCGTCAAATATTCCCGTTTCTTTGTATTTTTTGAATACAGACCCATAACTGTCTACGCCTACAGTGATAAGATTAGGATTCTTTTCTTTCAAAAACTTGGCTGTTCCACACATAGAGCCTCCTGTGCCAACACCTGCCACATAATGCGTCACTTTCCCTTCGGTTTGTTCCCATATCTCTGGCCCAGTAGTCTCATAATGCGCTTGTGAGTTGGACAAGTTATCGTACTGATTAGGATAGATTGAATTAGGGATCTCCTCGTTCAGCTTTTTTGCTACAGAATAATAAGAGCGTGGATCGTCGGGAGTTACATTTGTAGGGCACACGATTACCTCTGCTCCCATTGCCCTGAGGACATCGATTTTTTCCTGAGACTGCTTGTCCGATAAAGTAAAAATACATTTGTAACCTTTGGCTATAGCCACAAGAGCAAGCCCCATACCGGTGTTGCCAGAGGTACCTTCTATGATGGTGCCACCTGGCTTTAGTTGTCCAGATTTTTCGGCATCTTCAATCATTTTCAAGGCCATCCTGTCTTTCATGGAGTTGCCGGGATTGAAATATTCTACCTTGGCCAGAACGGTTCCTTTTATCCCCTTGGTTACACTATTTAATTTCACCATAGGGGTATTGCCTATAGCCTCGATAATAGAATTATAATACATGATATCGGATTTTATCTTCAAACAGAATTTGCGAACAAAAATAGAAAGATAAACGATGAGACAAAATGACTTGTCTCAAATGCGCTTCTCCTAGACATTTTAAACACATTCTACGGAAAAATCGTTTATCGTGTTCACCAATTGTATTCCATAAACACCAAAGACAAAAAGCCATGAACGAATTTCAGAATTATATAGACCCTTTGACTAAAAAGTTGCGAGAACTGGAAAAGGAAGGTTTTAACGATCAATATATTTATGACAACGGCAGATTGCGATCTGCTAGCTCTCAACAAACCTATAGCAAAGATGAGATCAAGATTGTGCAAGAGTACCGCTTTGAAGGAATAAGTAATCCTTCGGACATGTCTATTCTATATGCAATCCAAGCCTCCGACGGCAATAAAGGGACAATTGTGGATGCATATGGCACCTATGCAGACGATGAATTAGAGAACTTTTTAAAGAAAGTGTCTGATACCTCCAATGATCAATTGTAAGCTAGGCACGCAAGCCTCAACCGACTAGCCAGCAACTGGTCTATAGCATTACTACCGACCAGTTGTTGGCAAGAAAGTGCGCTAGCTTATCCTACAGAAATCAGAACTTCTACCTCAGCATTGCTCCAATCCTTGCTTCGCTCGTCATAAACCTCAAAGTCGTAACAGTAGGAGCGTTTCAAATCGCTTTCCCATATATTTCTCCAAACATTGGCAATGCAATCTGGCATGGATCCTTTGGCTAGGAATTTTTTATATCTCTGCTCAGGGATTTCTAAAGAAAACATGCCCTCCGGAACGGCTTCATCTTGACTTACTTTACAACCGATAAAATATGAAAATGGCTTTGAATGGTCCCCTTCATAATCGAAATAAACGGCATATACTGCATCTTCTATCTTTCCAGGTATTTTTTGGGCAATCGCAGCTTGTTCAAACCTTTGCCACAAGCTCCCACAATCTATACCCGATTGGCCGTTTTCATTCGTGGTCTTTTTTTCGAGCGGAAGCCCTATCAATTTAAATGCTGGTTTTATAAACGTTTCCATATATTATATATTTGATCCATGTTATGGATCAACGAAGATAAATATTCTTCTAATCTTTAGGGATTTCTTTATGGGTACTTATACCCAACCTGTTCCAAGCATTAATCGCCACCACAGCCATGATGACCTGTGCTATATAATTATCATCAAATATTTGCTTTGCCCTGTTATAGGTGTCGCTTGTCAACCCTTGACGATGAATTAAAGTGACCTCCTCTGTAATGGCCAATAACACCTTTTCCTCTTCTGTGAACAGATCTGTTTCCTTCCATGCATTAAGTAGAAAAATACGCTGATTCGTTTCACCATTCTCTAGGGCATCCTTGGTATGCATATCGATGCAAAAAGCACAACCATTGATCTGAGAAGCCCTGATCTTGATCAACTCTTTGTGTTTTTTGGTGAGCTGTGTTGTTGCCAAATAACTTTCGATCGTCAGCATGGCTTTATACGCACCTGGCTCGATCTCACCAATTTTAATTCTCTTTTCCATATTGTTATTGTTTATTTGGCACAAAGGTCTAGCAAAATGCTACGAGAAGTCTTAAACTAGTTTAAGAACGTACTCTGCTTCTTATTTCGCTTAAATATTCTGGTGTGAAGCCTAAGTAAGATGCGATCAAATATTGAGGTGTTCTTTGGACAAACTCGGGGTAGTGGTCGTTGAAATGATGATAAAGCTCTTCTCTAGTAAACTCATACAGAAATTTAATTCTTCTTTGGGAGGCAGCATAGGCACGTTGGTATATGAACCTGAAGTAGCGTTCCATTTTGGGAAACTGCTGTAGTAATTCCTCTTGACTATAGTGGTGTAATATCATAACCTGAGAATTCTCTACCGCTTGAATATAAAACGCTGAAGGCTGCTCATGCTCATAAGCCATGTTATCGGTTATCCACCAGTTTTCTATGGCAAATTGAGTAGTTTGCTCCACCCCTTTCTCATTTATAAAAAACATTCTTAGGCAGCCACTCAAGACAAAAAAGCAGGACTTGCACATTCCGCCCTCAGTCAACAGATTTTCTTTTTTACCTACTTCCAGTACTGTAAAGTAAGAGAGGATCTCTGCAAACTCTTCCTCATCGATGTCGACAAACTTCCTTAGATGCTGTTTAAATGTATCGGTCATAATTGGCGCGTGTCTTCTTGTATACTGGCTTTAAAAAGAATTTCAATTTAAAGCTTTTCAAACAAATGGTCATGGATATGCCCGTTTAGATAACGAATTCGGTTCGTTTAGAATAAAATTTATTTTATCCTATGCAACCTTTGGAAATAAGTCTGCATCTTCAATTTAGAAACTAGAACAAAGGTGTTTATAAAAAATTCTACCGACGAACAATTGCTTATAAAAGGGTGCATAAAAAAAGACCCTAAGTCACAGCGTCTGCTCTATGAAAAATTCGCCGGGAAAATGTATGCGATTTGCCTACGGTACATACAAGAAGAAACAACAGCAGAAGATGTTTTAATAAAAGGTTTTACGAAGATTTTCGAAAAGATAGAGCAGTACAAAGGGGATGGAAGCTTCGAAGGATGGATGAGGAGAGTAATGGTAAACGAATCCTTGCAATACATCAGGAAAAACAAAAACATGCACCTCACCGCCGATATTGAAACTGCCCATCAGGTAATAGATTTTGAAGCCATCGAAAGTCAAATGGCGGCCGATGACTTGTTGAAAATCATAGGAGAGCTTCCCGATGGTTATAGAACAACCTTCAACTTGTATGCTATAGAAGGCTATTCTCACCAGGAGATAGCCGATATGCTGAACATTTCGGTAAATACATCTAAGTCTCAACTGAGCAGGGCAAGAGCATTATTACGAAAAGCACTTACGGACTTTTCAAAAGTATCATCACAAGAAAATACTATAAGCCATGAAGGATAACAGCATTGATAAACTATTCCAGGAAAAACTAAGCAGCTTGGAGAAGGCACCGCCTCCCATGGCCTGGGACAAAATAAACGATCAACTGCACAATAGAAAGGCACCTCTCCTGTGGTGGCACAAAGCTGCGATCGTTGCTATACTCTGCTTAAGCGGCACTTTGATCTTCACTTTAACTAACCGCCCAGCTAATAAACAGAATGCAGAATCTGTAATTATGAAAAATGAAGGCCAAGTGCAACCTAATAAACAAGAGGGCAACAATCCTTCTCAAGCAAACATGGCTACCCTTGATTATAATGACATCTCAACCGAAGCGCATGCGATTGGAGAGGAGAACGTAGAATCGATTACCCCAATCAAATATCGAAACAGGGTAGCCCAAGCAGAAAAGAACCCAATCACAAGGCTTCACTCAGACGAGCAGAAGACCCTCGCAAACCAAGGCCAGGATATTGAGCCTATTGAACTAACCCATAATTTTGATAGTAAGCCAAAGGTAGAAATTGAAGAGATGGAACTAATAGCGGAAGCAAAAAAAGTACTACCTGTGACCATAGAGTTTAAAGCTGGGGAAAAAATACCAGAAGAATCAACGCTTGCTCATACGCCTAAGAGCGCATCTCCATTAAGAAAGCTAACGGAAAAACTTAAGGAGATAAAGTATACAGAAATCGACCTGGCGCAGCTGCGCCAAGCCAAAGACGACCTCCTGGCATTCGATTCAAATCGAAATAGCAATAAAACATCAGAAGAACAATAATTATAAAGAGATCACACAATAGCATTATAAAGTCATGAAAAATTTTCTAATCACAACCACCGCTGCTGCTATGGTATTGCTTGGCTTGACTACTTCAGTACATGCACAATCAACTGCAGCTCAAGACACTGTTGTTATTAATTTTGGAAATGAAAGTAAAATTATTATTTACCTTACCGATAAGGAAGATTTGGAGACCCTCATTCAATATGATATTAACTCCATGCTGCAAGACCTGCATTTAGAAATACAAGAGGGCGAAGGAGAAATCAAATACCTTAAAATAGAAGATCCTAGCGGTGAGCGCTATTTGATGGACACTACAATTATCCTAGATGGCCAGCACTACGCCTCAGAACAACAAGAAGATGATGATGAAATGATGGATGAGATAGATACTACTGAAAACCATGTAAAAATCAAGAAACAATCCAGGAGCAATCATAGGTTTAATGTTGAATTGGGGCTGAACAATTACTTTGAAGATGGCAACTTAGGAGCGACTAATTCTGAAGACTACTCAGTCAAACCGTTTGGGTCATGGTATGTCGGCCTTACTTCAAAAATGAAGACTCACGTAGGAGGTAAGTTCTTTTTAGAGTGGGGAGGAGGAGTGAGCTGGTACAACTTCAAAATGGAGAATACTGATATGAGAATTCTTAAACGCGATGAGAGAGTTATCTTTGAGGAGAGTCAAGCAGATATAAAGGGCTTAAAAAGTAAACTAACAGCTACTTACATCAACATCTCTCTAATCCCCCTCCTTGACTTTGGCAAGCACAAGAAAAATGCACCTTTCAACTTTTTAGGAGATTTTAGTCATTATAACAATCAAGCTTTTAGGATCGGATTTGGCCCCTATATCGGATATCGATTGGATAGCTATGCCAAATACAAGTTTGAAGAAAACAATAAAGTGAAAAAAGATAGAGACAAGAATTCCTTCTATTTAGAAAATCTTCGATATGGTTTACGTTTCCAAATGGGCTACAAAGGGCTAGATGTTTTTGCTCAATATGATCTTAACCCACTATTCAGAACCAATCACGGTCCTGAGTTAAACGCTTTCAGCTTTGGTATAATACTTTAGAAAAAATTATAAAGTCTCAACCTAAACGACCTGTGCTAACTTGTACAGGTCGTTTACATCCTCACTTGCTTACACTGTCTGGCATCTAAAATCTTGAAGCTTGCGCTTTTGCGATCTTTGCCTATAGCAGATTCGTTAGTCAGGGGATGCTCAGTGTTTGCTTATGATAAATTGCCCATCGAGGGTTGTCTTGTTGTACATTGCCTGCCGTGGAATTTCTTATGTCTAACATCTGAAATCTGGCATATTAGGTACTCCCATTGGTACATTCGCACATTAGGACGTATCTTTGTTTCCATATTTATCAAGAATTTGATATATTATGCAAACTCTTTCCTAGGATATCTTCGAAGGCCATTTATGTCCCAAATTAATTCTTACAAAAAGCGTTTCAGCCTATCTAGCCTTAAGAAGGAAATATTGCTATTGATCATAATGGCCGTAAGTTTTCAAGGTTTTGCCCAACTCGCTGACTCCAGAAAGCCAGAAATTTATCAATTCAAAAACATCAACAAAATCCCTTATTATGTAGACAATAAGCGGCTAAAAGAAATACTGAAGTTTGATAGGAACCAAGAGTGGGAAAAACAATACGAATTGTTAAAGGTCTATGTAAGCAATTTTGGGATTGAAAACTTCCATAAAGACACTTTCTTGCTATGGCGGCTTGCCAAGCTTAGTGAACTTTTGGGCAAAATGGACGAAGCCAAAGAGCTTTACAGGCTTGTTTTAAAACATCACCGCCAGGAAGCCGACCTAAGGAAAATTGAGCTACATTATGATTCTCTGACAGTGAACGACAAGGATTATTACGTTCCTTTGGAGTATTATTACGAGCTTATTTCCTATCGCGAACAGGTAGATACACTTCGACCACCTAGAGGAGTAAAGCTCAACATGGGCAGCACAATCAACTCTGCTTATAGTGACTACGGACCCACGCTTAGCGTGAACAACGACATATTTATTTTCACCTCAAAAAGAAATTCCAGAACCATAGGCTTTGAGAAAGTAGAAAACGAAGATATTTTTTATAGTAAGGGTTATGACGGGTATTGGGACGAGGCCCAAGAGCTGAAAGCAATCAACACAAGGTACAACGAAGGTTCCGCTACTATCAGTAGGGACGGGAAAACGTTGTATTTTGCTCGGTGCGGCTCTCCTGATGGTTTCGGAAATTGCGATATATATGTGGCCAAAATGCAGCCCGATAGCACTTGGGGGGAGGTAAAAAATCTCGGACCTAATGTCAACAGTACATCATGGGACTCGCACCCCTCGCTGAATCATACCGAGGACACGCTGTATTTTGCTTCCGATCGCCTGGAGGGGTTTGGCCTGTCAGATATTTACTATACCTATAAAACCAAAGACGGGCAATGGGCAAAAGCAGTCAATGCTGGCCCTACCATCAATACACGGCACAATGAAGTAAGTCCTTTCTTTCATCCCAAATTCCCAGTACTCTATTTCAGCTCTAATGGACAATTGCTCAATTTTGGCGATTTTGACATATACAAATCTTACAGAGTTGATAATCAATGGCAAGAACCAAAAAACATTGGGCCTTATGTAAATGGCACCGGAAGCGAGTTTTACTTTACCATCGATGCCCTTTCTAAAATGCTATTTTACGCCCATAATAAGGATAACAACCTAGATGATATGGACCTGTTCTCCTTTCCTCTGCCCATGGAGGCCCATCCGGAAGCCATTGCGAGGCTCAGTGGAACAGTCATCGATTCAATAAGCGGAAAGCCCGTGAGGGGCATTGTTTCGATAATTGATTTGGACCAAGGCATTGAAGTAGCTCCTAAGTTCCTAAGGCCAGATGGGAGTTTTGAGTTTGATCTACTGGATCACAATAACTACTTGCTGATCATCCAAAGTGATGAGTTTTTTAGAATTGAGGAAATATTTTACTTAGATGGCGACATGGAAATTAAGAAGTCTGCTCAGCCCATCACCAGCCGGCTACAGTTCGCAAGGTTGGAGTTTGACAATGGCAAGGCCGACCTTAAGCCGGAGATGTTTGAAGACCTTGACAAGATTATCGACTTTCTTTTGGACAATCCCGATTTCAAACTAAGGGTATCAGGACATACCGATTCCGACGGTAGGGAGGCCTTTAATCTTGAACTTTCCCAAAAAAGGGCGGAGTCGATCAAAGAATACATTACTTACTTTGGCAACATAGATGAAAGCAGAGTCGACGCCAAAGGATACGGCAGCTCAAAACCTATTGTGGAAGAACTTACGGCAGCAGACAAGGCCATGAACAGAAGAGTGGAATTTGAGATTTACAGGCCTGGGAGTGATGGAGCAGTGGAGGAAGAAACACTCCAGGGATGGTGATATTAGACATGAGACAAGAAAACGAGCAAGTAGAGCCATAAGATCCTATGACTCAAAGCGATGAAGACCCTGCCCCCTTTTGTAATCACAAGAAACTTGTTGGGCAATAGCAGAAAGCTCGACCAGGGATTAAAAGGTTTCAGGCAGCGGCCTTGCTAATGCCACCCTCTATCTTTAACCCATTGACCCTAAAATGCAAAATAGACTGTTGGCATCAAGCTATATAAGCTTTCCAACAGTCTATTCAATCATTCGTTCACTCTCTCATTTTATAATAGCCAAAGCTCTTTATTTGGTAGAATTAAAAGAAAGTATTAAAAACATCATTGAATATCACGAAGACCATCAAAGCCAACAGAAACACCATCCCTATCTTCTGGGCAGTCTCCAAGAATGTGTCGGAAGGCTTCCTACCAGAGATCATTTCGTAAGATAAGAATGCAACGTGGCCACCGTCTAATGCAGGAATAGGAATAAAGTTCATAAAAGCTAACCACATCGACAATATGCCGGTCAACTTCCAAAACCATTCCCAATTCCAAGTGCCTCCAAACATTTGAGCAATGCCGATAGGGCCTTTCATCGATTTTGTAGAAATCTCTCCTGAAAACATTTTCCCTAAACCAACCACATTCAAATATAAGGTTTCGAACGCATTGCCTGTCCCCTTCGCAATCGACTGACCTAGGGGGTATTGTACTTGTTCAAAAGCCAATAGATTCTCTACATGAAAACCTAACGTGCCTTCTTCACTAACATTCATTTCCAAAGTTTTCCTAATGCTCGCAGTGCTCCCTTCCTCTTTTCTTTCGACCTCCAATGTGATCTTTTCTCCTGCATTTTCATCCAATACGGGCTTTAGTTCCTGAAAGAACCTTACCGGCTGGCCTTCAATAGCAGTAATAAAATCTCCTTCCTTTAAACCTCCCCTTTCAGCTTCACTTCCTTTTTGGATTTTACCCACTTTAAAAGGCAAAGCAGCTTCTATAAAAATAGATTCCTTAGCATCTTGACGGCTTAACTTATCGAGAAAACCAGTAGGCACAGGTATATCAACTTCCTTACCCTTTCTTTCTACTGTATAATAACCATTTTCACTAGCTAGCACGTTTATATCACGCACTTCATCAAATCTGCTGATTTGCTTTCCGTTGACAGCCAATATTTTATCCCCTGTTTCAAAACCCATCTCCTGCCCTAATTTATTTGCTATAATGCCGTATTTGTTCACTTCTTCGATTGGAATGTAACTTTCGCCGTAGGAATAGGTAAGGCCAATAAAAATTACGATCCCAAGAATCAGGTTCACAATAATTCCCCCCATCATGACGATCAGCCGTTGCCAAGCAGGTTTTGAGCGAAACTCATGCGGCTGAGGTTCCTGTTTCAGGTTTTCTGTATCCAAAGACTCATCTACCATTCCGGTAATCTTTACAAACCCTCCAAGCGGGATAGCGCCTATAGAGTATTCTGTTTCGCCGTACTTTACGCCAAACAGCTTCGGAGGAAAGCCTATAGAAAACTGCTCTACACGCATGCCGAAATACTTCGCAGCCAAAAGGTGTCCCAACTCGTGCAGGCCCACTAATATCGATAAGCTCAGAATAATCTGAGCGGTCATCACCAAAGTCTCCATCAATTAATCAATTCTAAAGTTTTTATTCTAGTTTCTTTATCTGTGTTTAAATAGTCTTCTAAATTCGGGGAAGCAATATATGATATCTTGGCCATACTGTCTGCGATGATATCGGACATTTGCAAAAACCCAACCCTTCCCTTCAAAAATGCTGCCACAACAACCTCGTTGGCAGCATTGAGGATGCAGGGCATGTTACCCGCTTTTAACAAGGCATCGTAAGCAAGTTGTAGATTTCGGAAGCTTTCCAAGTCGGGCTGCTCAAAATTTAAGGTGTTGAACTTTGAAAAATCACAGCGAGGGAAGTCTGACTTGAACCGGTACGGGTAGCTCAAGGCAAATTGAATAGGGATACGCATATCGGGAAGCCCAAGCTGTGCTTTGATAGAACCGTCTTCAAACTGCACCATAGAATGGATGATGGACTCGGGGTGAACGACCACCTCAATCTGATCATTACGCAACCCAAAAAGCCATTTCGCCTCAATCACTTCCAATCCTTTGTTCATCAAAGTGGCGGAGTCTATGGTGATTTTGGCGCCCATGTCCCAATTAGGATGTTTGAGAGCTTGCTCCTGAGTCACATTTTGAAGGAATGCTTTATCTTTTCCCCTAAATGGTCCACCAGAGGCCGTCAGTATAATTTTTTCTATAGGATTATGAAACTCCCCAACGATACACTGAAAAATCGCTGAATGCTCGGAATCCACAGGGTATATATTCACCCCTTTCTCCTG
>SMEK01000021.1_pt1 | contig 54516 bp, 45 predicted proteins | sample 2456371 | NCBI WGS metagenome assembly SMEK01 (sample SAMN10132590, study PRJNA489261) | soil metagenome | isolation source: day1 antibiotic-loamy sand soil ammended with composted manure from dairy... | place: USA | collected 2015-04-01
GGTTACTACCCAACAGGTAAAAATTGAAATGATCGATGCACTAAAAAACATCAAAGATTTCCTGACTACTTTAAAGGATCAATTACCGTCGTAATCTTCATTTTTATGCACCAAAACCAGCTATCGTGCCATCTGAAAAATTCTACCAACTTGCGTTGAGCCTGATTCCAGGAATCGGCAATATACTCACTAAGCAGCTGATCAGCTATTGTGGTTCCGCCAAGGAAGTCTTTAAATGCAATAAGACCAAACTATCTAAAATTCCCGGCATAGGAGAGAAGGCGGCACAAGCCATTCTCTGTCATGACACCTGGGAAACAGCAGAACAAGAATTAAGTCGCCACGAAGCTTACGGCATTAAGCTATTGTACTATACCGACCCTGATTATCCATCGCGCCTAAAGCATATCGCAGATGCTCCGTCCTTACTATTCTATAAAGGAAAAAGCGATCTCAATCATTCGAAGGTATTGGCCATTGTCGGCACAAGAAAAGCCACATCATATGGAAAGGAAGTAGTAGAGCAGCTTGTTGCGGGCATTGTACAACATGCACCGATAATCGTTAGCGGAATGGCTTACGGTATCGACATATGCGCCCATAGAAGCGCCATAAAGCATGGCCTGCCTACTATCGGGGTACTGGCAAGTGGGATCAATGTGATTTATCCTCCAGCACATAAAGACGCTGCCAACCAAATGCTTGAAAAGGGAGGGCTTTTGAGTGAGAACAGGTTAGATGCAAAGCCGGACTTTCACAGGTTTCCCGAAAGGAATCGAATAATTGCTGGAATAGCGGATGCCACCTTGGTAATTGAGGCGGCTGAAAAAGGAGGTGCTCTCATTACCGCATCATTGGCCAAGACTTATAAACGAAAACTTTTTGCAGTTCCAGGAAGCATCATGAACTCCTTTTCTAAAGGATGCTTGGACCTTATCAAATCAGGCCAAGCTGAAATGCTGACTTCCGCAGCCGACCTTGAGAAGAGCTTAAACTGGGCAGTTGACGAAAGTTCGGACAAGCCGAAAAGTTTTGATTTAGATACGCTAACCACCGAGGAGAACTCAATAGTACATACATTGCAACAGCACGACAATGAAATGATCATTGATGAACTAAGCTGGAAGTCACAGGTTCCTATCAATAAATTGGCAGGATTGCTCCTTGAAATGGAGTTTAAAGGCTATATCAAGTCCTTGCCTGGGAAGAAGTTCAGGTTGAGGGTTTAACAAAAAAAAGGAGGACATTAGCCCTCCTTTTTTTATAAATAATGTTATAGAATATAATTATCCTTTGTTTTTAGTTTCCTGAACCTCAACTCTTATCTCTTGAGCTAGGTTTTTCAACTCTTGCATGCCTTTTCTAACTCTTGTCCCAGCTGCTTGGTTGTTCTTTTCATAGAACTTTTGGAAGTCACTTTCTAGAGACAATACTAAATCTCTAATTTGGTCGAATCTTTTCATATTATAGGTTTTTAATTGGTTGATAAAATAATATTACAATATCAGATAGCAATATAATTAAAATGTTGAAAAATCAATAAAATAAGCAGTTATTTTAATCAAACCACTTTACTGAACGCTTCTCCAACATCTGTTTTCAGATACATCCCTTCGTCTAATTTGTGTTTGATTTCGCTAAACGCTTTTATCGTCTCTTCTACATCTTCCAAAGTATGAGCGGCTGTAGGAATCAACCTTAACATGATAACATCCTTAGGCACAACAGGATAAATAACGACCGAGCAGAATATATTGAAGTTTTCTCGCAAGTCCATAATAAGTGCTGCTGCTTCGCCTACACCGCCTTTTAAGAATACGGGTGTCACAGGCGACTGCGTTGTGCCTATATTAAATCCTTTCTCCTTTAAACCGTTTTGCAATGCATTTACCACAGTCCACAACTGATCTTTCAGCTCAGGATTGTTCCTTAACAGTTCCAATCTTTTGATGCCTCCGATAACAAATGGAGTAGGAAGAGACTTTGCAAAAATCTGGGAGCGTGTGTTATACCTTAAGAAATCAACAACGTGCTTGTCCCCAGCAATAAAAGCACCTATGCTTGCCATTGACTTAGCAAATGTTGAAAAGTAAAGATCAATCCCATCTTGAACACCTTGTTCTTCTCCTGCACCTGCGCCAGTTTTTCCCATTGTGCCAAAACCATGGGCATCATCTACCAGCAGTCGGAACTGATACTTTTCTTTAAGGGCTGTCACACCTTTGAGGTCGCCCATATTACCAGACATGCCAAAAACACCTTCAGTAATTACTAATATTCCCCCTCCTGTCTCCTTGGTCAGTTTAGTCGCCCTTTCTAGTTGTTTATCCAGGCTGGCCATATCATTGTGCGGATATACAAACCGCTTGCCCATATGAAGACGAACCCCATCTATGATACATGCATGCGACTCTGCGTCATATACGATTACATCTTTACGATCCACTAGAGCATCGATAACGGACATGATACCTTGGTATCCGTAGTTGAGCAACATGGCAGCATCCTTCTTTACGAAGGCAGCCAAATCCTCTTCCAACTGCACATGAAGGTCAGAATTCCCCGACATCATTCTCGCTCCCATAGGATGAGCCAATCCATACTCAGCACTAGCCTCAGCGTCCGCCTTTCGTACTTCTGGGTGATTAGCCAAACCCAGGTAGTTATTCAAACTCCAGGTCAAGACTTTCTTCCCTCTGAATTCCATCCTTGGGGCAATCTCGCCAACAAGTTTTGGGAACATAAAATAACCATCAGCAAGATCTCCGTGTTTCCCCAATGGCCCCTTATCAATCAATAACTTCTCGAATAAATCCACTTCTTAAATTAATTAAATGTGCTAACTACTAAATATATAACCAAAAAACACACAAATGTAACAGTAATAATGCTTATCTCAAATTTTACTTTCCAATTAATTCTGCCATCCCAGCAAATGGGTTAAGGTTTCCATGTAGTTCTTGCGCATGAATTCGACCGTCAGCACCAAGCCACTCCATCCTATTTGAGGAGGGAAATTTGAATCGCAATCTAGTTGCAGAAATGTTCTAAATACAAATTATTGTGCAGGCTTGTAGGCTTCTTTATATTTCGACCATGTCTCGTTGATTGGGTTGCCAGTAGAGCTTTTACCAGTGTGGTGCCACTTGCCATCTATAATAGCATAATTGAATTCTAGCTGAGCTCCTACCCTGTTGTCGTCTCTAGAGAAAAAAGTAATGTGTTCTACATACTTGCCATCCTTGGCGGTATAAGTCCCGCCCCCTGTGCCACTAAACTCTCCCGTTTTTGAGTTGAAGGCGATCCATTGAAAACGCCCTCCTCCTAAAATTTTGACAGTCCTTCTGTCTCCTGGCACTATTTCATTTACTACTCCTTCAGAATTTGCACGAGCAGTAATTACCCAATTATGCGCCAAGTCATCTTTCTTGTCCGATATTTTCTGCCAAACAGCCACCTTTTTTTCACCTGCCACCGACTCTTCTATCCTTATTTCATTGCTTGTCGCTTTTATTTTATACTCTACTGTCTTACCTATTCTTTGTGGATCGGACGTGTAAAAATCCAAAGTTTCGGCATAGCGATCCCCTTTTATTTCATACGTCCCTCCTCCTGCATCAAGAAACCTATCTCCCTTTAATTCCTTTCCTCCAAAAGCAAAATAACCATCTTGATATATTCTTACATATTCTTTGTCATTTACCGCTTTCCCGTTCAAGGAGATAAGCTTCCAGGATCCTTCTATATCCTGGGCCATTAGACTAAATGAAAATACTGTCAATAAAAGAGTTAAAAAACTTCTCATGGTTTTACTGTTTAGTTTCCAACTTATTTGATCTATTAATTACATAGCAACTCATGAAGGCAAGCACGTACGTTCCTAATCAGCCCTTATGTCTTATGCTTCTTTAGAGCTTCACCTATAACATGCATTTTTCCATTCCAATACAGTTTCATTTCTTCACGTTGGCCCTTATCCAAAAGCTTTTCATGATGAAAACTAATCGTGGCCTTGTTTTCATTGCCCATCACCCGGACTTGCAGCCTGGAAAAATTGTCCCAGTCTATTCTCTTCCAATCCATCCTAATATGGGAATATGGTATAAAAACCCTGACCAGTCCTTCTATGCCATCAAGGGTTTTATAAAGTTTTTTAACTTCCAGCTCGTCGGATAGCTCCCCAAGCCATATGGCCAACCCTTTGCTTGAGAACATAAAATCCCATAGCGATTCTTGAGAACAGGCAAATGTCTTTCTTAGTCCAAACTGCCACCCGACGTCTTTTGTCAGGCCCACTTGTTTTTCTTGAATACTCATATCACAAAAAATCATTTCCGATATAGGAATGGACGATTTAAAAGTTTAGTCACACAATTTAAAAATTAAAATTCAACAATCGTTCTTTCTAAGCTGAAAAACGCTCATAAAAACCAAATTTTAACTTTCTATCCATTTTTCTAGTTATTCGATTTACAATAAGCGTTTTTATGAAGCAAGAAAATATACATACGAAGGAGCATCATGATTTTTATCGTGAAATTTTACAGCTGCTTGCTGACAATCAGTTTAAGTTTCTTATCGGTGGCGGTGCTGCTTTGCAGAAATACACGAGCATAAACAGGGATTCAAAAGATTTAGACCTTTTCTCTACTAACAATGAGTTCCATAGCATCATTCGTTTTTTTAAGGAAAAAGGCTTTGAAACCGAATACACTGATGTGAGATGGTTAGCAAAAGTATTCCAAGGTGAGGCTTTTATAGACTTGATCTTTAACACTGTCAACAATTTATGTCCGGTAGACGACAGTTGGTTTGAGTATGCTATTCCAGGCGAATTGCTTGGGGTTCCTGTTCTGTACATTGCCCCAGAAGAACTTATTTGGTGCAAGATATATATCCACAACAGAGAACGTTATGATGCTGCTGATATCAATCATATAATCCTTAAACAAGGCCACAGGCTAGACTGGGAGCGAATATTCAAACGGTTAGACCAACATTGGCACTTGCTTTTGGGACAGTTTATCAATTTCTTTTTCGTATACCCTTCCGAAAGGGACATCATTCCGCGCTGGCTATTCGAAAAGCTTTTGAAAAGGGCCCAGTCACAATATGATCTTCCCACTTCGGTAGAAAAGGTTTGTCTAGGGCCTATTATAGATCAAACACAATATAGTATAGACATAAAAAAATGGAATTTTAAAACCTTCACCATCAAGACTGTTTAAAGCTGCAGGTAAGGTGTGAAACTAAACTAGAGAAATGTATGAATAAGGACAATAAAAGCATCAGAATTGCCGCTGTAGGTGACATCCATGTAAAGGAGGCCGATAGAGGAAAATGGACGGAATGCTTTAGGGCGATTTCGGAAAAGGCAGATATACTATTGATTTGTGGGGACCTTACAGACACGGGCAGACCGGAAGAAGCAGCGGTTCTCTACGAAGAGCTACATGCCTGTAGGATTCCCATAGTCGCTGTTTTGGGCAACCATGACTTCGATCACGGTAAGCAGGAAGAAATAAAGGAGATTTTGCAAAGCGACAACTTTCACCTATTAGATGGCGACTCAGTTGTGGTGGAGGATATTGGATTTGCTGGAGTGAAAGGCTTTGGAGGAGGGTTCGACAATTTCATGCTTTCTATGTTTGGGGAGAAAATGATCAAGCGATTCGTTCAAGAATCGGTGGATGAGTCCCTAAAACTCGATAAGGCCCTCATGCGACTGGACAGCTTGCGGGAGGTTACCGCCAAGGTGGTACTATTACACTATTCGCCCATTAAAGCTACCGTTATTGGTGAACCCGAACAGATTTATCCATTTCTGGGGTCATCGCGCTTAGCGGATCCTATCAACAGGAGAAATGTGGATGTGGTCTTTCATGGCCATGCACATGTAGGTACTTTTGAAGGGCAAACATCTAAAGGCGTGAAAGTAATGAATGTAGCCAAACCACTGCTTCTTAAAATGGGCATGGAGCTGCCCTTTTATTTATATGAAGTAAATACTAGCAAAGTAGCGCTGGAATCAGAACAATAGAAGCTTCAACTTGTGCTTCTAATTTTTATACCTGCTTGGAGTCATGCCAATAGCTTATGAGCCCCCGTGACATATTCTGCTTACACCTGGTCCAGGTATAAAACACACTCAAAATCCCTCCAAAAAGGGAACATTTCTTACAAAGATTCGATTATTGAAGCCTATCTATAAACTTCTTTAGAAGAAAGATCGTAGGCTTAAAAAATATTTAGTTTATTTGGGGGCAGATATCGAATCAAAAAAACAAGAGAAAAAGTTATCTATAAAATGAAAAAAGAAAAACTCAGGGTAATTAAAGATTTCCACAAACTGGACGAGGAAATACAGGAGCAGATCAAGTTGGTGTACCCTTATGGCTTCAACAATCATTTGATCAGATTTACTGACAAAGAGGGCAAGATTGTGAGCGCCCTTCCTTTTGAGACCGACGACAAGTACTATCTCGTAAGGATGACCGCTACTCAAGCCCGACAGCTCATAGAAGATGACATTGATTATGATGAAGACGGCAATCTGAAAGACAGCGTTAGGGATGAATATGAAGACAAGCATGCTGACGTAGATTACATGTCTGACTACTTCAATGAGAGTGATGATGATGAAGATGGGGACAAAGACGACGATTTTTAGGATTTAGGTCGATAAGCTAAAGGAATTGCCTTCTACTATTGAAAGGCCATACTCCTATTGAGCTCGAATGTTATTCACAAAGAGCCTATCCCTTTCCCATCCCGAATACCTTGGCACTAGCTCTGAAGTCACTTTGAGGAGTATTTCCAAGTTCCTAAAGTGCTAGCTGCCCATCCATTCCTTATTATTTATCTGAACAACAGTTGCGATAATCCGTTGATATCTTGGCTCACTCAGATTAATGAAATATATTTAAGCTTGTAAATTATAAGTTCATATATTCAGAGCAACTCCTGATTTTTAGTTAATAGCTCTGCCCCATTATTAATATTTTTATTGTTAATACAATCCCTTAATGAACATCATTAAAGACTTCAACTTTCGCAATAAGCTTGTACTTGTGCTGCTGGCACTTTTGCTGCCCTTATCCTATTTTGCCATAACTGCTTGGACCAATGAGCAGGGAAAGGTGACTGAGCTAAAGAACAAGACAATCAAACTGCAAGAAACAGAAAGAGTAGCCGAAGTCCTGTCCAGAATACAGCGAGAAAGGGCCTTCAGCTATGTATATTTCTTAACAGAGGGTCACAGTTCAAGCGCCATAGAGGAACTACAGCGACAAAGAGCCTTAACAGATGAGAGCATTGAAATGCTGCATGCGTTTTATGAATTCAATAATCTAAACAATATCCTTTCAGATACTTATGCTTCTCTAAATGCCTACCGCCAAGATGTGGATCTTTTCAAAACGGATTCCAATATCCTAGAGTCATATTATGGTAACATTGTCAATAGCTTCGCTGATCGGTTGGAGACCATCGCCAACTCCATGGAAGAGTCAGTAGTAAGAGGACAATTTAATGCTTACATCCACTTCCTTAAGATGAAGTTTGAGTTCAGTCAGATCAGAACAGCGCTTATGCGCATTATTGACACCACAGAACTCACTAATGCTGACCTGGTTTTTATAAGTGGCAGAAAAAGCCTTATGGATGCTGCGGAAGAAGATTTTATTGAGAACGCTTCCGCACAAATTAGCGAGTTTTATAAAGAAAGGACAAACAATGAAACCACTCAAGAAATAAATGAGCTGATCAACAATATCCTGTTGCAAGGCGAAAGTATTTCTCAGGAAGACGCGATCTATTGGTTTGATACTTTCACCGCACACTTGGATGCTCTTCGCGAGGTAGATAATTATATCATTGACTATCTAGGAAACTATATAGCCAACAGACAAAATGAAGCCAATAGACAACTGACTGTATACGCCATCCTTTTTGGTTTATCTCTGGCTTTTAGCCTGTTATTGGCAATTTATATCTTGAGTTCGCTTATTAAAACTGTAAAGATTCTCAAATCGGCTTCAGATAAAATCGCTAAAGGAGATACTAACATCAGTTTGCCCAATATTTCTTCCAAAGACGAGATTGGAGCGTTGGCCCAATCATTTAAGACTGTTGTTGAAAAGAACAAACATTTGGCCAGCGTGGCAAGGGCAATAGGTAGAGGAGATTATTCGGTAGCTATCAATATAGACAACGAAGAAGACCTCTTGGCCAACTCCCTAAAAAAAATGCAGGAAAGCCTGCACAAGCTATCAGAACGAGACAAGAAAAACACTTGGCTACTGATTGGAAACAGTGAGTTGTCAGATCTTGTGAGCGCTGACCGATCCCTTAAGTCTGCTTCTACCAAGATTATCAATCACACTTGCCAATATATAGGCGCCGAAATCGGCGCATTCTATGTAATGAATGAGCAATACAAACTGGTATTTGAAGCTGGTTATGCCCTTGGAGATGACTTTAAGGGGAAGACCTCCCAACTCGGGGAGCAAGCACTTAATAATCGAAAAATCATAAGGCTAAAAGATATTGCTGCTTCTGAATTCAAAATCAGAACTAGCTTTTCCGAGTCGGAGCCTGCAGAAATCATTGTCGTACCTTTATTTGCTCAGGATCAAGCTGTAGGCGTTTTGGAGCTCGCTGCTAGAGAAGCTTTCACCGATGACAAAATTGATTATCTCCTTAGAATAAGTGAAAAAATAGCTACCACTATCATCACGATTAGGGCGGATATAAAAACTGCTGAGTTGCTCTCTGAAACACAAACACAAGCTGAGGAACTTGAGACACAACATGAAGAGCTTCGCCAAGTAAACCAAGAACTGTTCGACCAAAAGGAAAGACTTCAGCTATCTGAAGAAGAACTGAAAGCCAATCAAGAGGAGCTAGAAGAAAAGAATGCAGAACTAGAAGAAAAAGCCAAGCAACTTGGGGAGAACAATACTTTGATTAACAACAAAAACAGGGAGCTAGAAATGGCAAGACAGGCCATCCAGCTTCAACTTGATGAACTGCAGAGAGTGAGCAAATATCGATCTGATTTCCTGGCCAATATGTCTCATGAATTGCGTACTCCACTCAACAGCATCCTTATACTGGCTAAGCTTATTTCAGAAAACAGAGAAAAAAATCTTACTGCAAAACAAATCGAGTTTGCCCAAGTAATCCATAATTCTGGTAACGACCTTTTGAAACTTATCAATGAAGTGCTAGACCTGACGAAAATAGAAGCAGGTAAGCTTTCATTAGAGGTAATGGAATTTGACCCAAGAGAGCTCAATCTAAAATCTATTTTCCAAGAGTTGGCCAAGGAAAAAAACATACTGTTTGAGGTCAACTATGGCAATAATCTACCCGATACCATAAGTTCTGACAAATTCAGGATAGAGCAGGTACTAAAAAATCTTCTTTCCAATGCCTTTAAGTTCACGGATGAAGGAGGAGAAGTGCGACTGGATATGTTTGTGCCGAAAGACATCCGTATGCTAAAAAGCATGACCTTGAAAGAAGCAGACAATGTCGTCGCATTTTCAGTTACCGACACAGGGGTAGGGATTTCTGCTGAAGATCAAAAAGTAATTTTTGATGCCTTCAAGCAAGCAGACTCTTCTACGACCAGGAAATATGGGGGAACAGGTCTTGGCCTTTCTATTTGTAGAGAATTAGCCCAATTGCTAGGTGGAGAACTTCTAGTTGAAAGTGAGCTAGGAAAAGGAAGCTGTTTCACCTTATATCTTCCGGACAAAATTGACTTCGTAGAGGATGTATTACAAGAAGCTGTATCTGTGCCAGACTTAGAGCTTGAAAAAAATCAAAACGCAGTGGAAAGCATAATTCAACACGCTCAGGATCCCACGCCTACCCAGAAAGAAAAAACGCTCCTCATCATTGAAGATGACAAAGGCTTCGCGAATATATTGGCGGACTTTGCCAAGAGCAGGAAGATCAATCCTGTCGTTGCACATTTGGGCAAAGAAGGGCTGGCCATTATGGAAGAGCTAAGGCCCAGCGCAGTACTTCTAGACATTAATTTGCCCGATATCTCAGGATGGGATGTGCTAGACCAAATTAAGAAAAACAAAGAACTGAGGGACATCCCAGTTCACATCATGTCGGCCTATAGCATTGACACTAAGAAAAGGGACCTGTCCGAAGACAAATATCTGTCTAAGCCCGTAACGTTAGAAAATATCGACAAGGCATTTTTAAGCATCCTCAATCAAAACAAAAGTACCATAAAAAAAGTATTGATTGTGGAAGATAATGAGGTCGAAAGCTTAGCGGTGAAGGAGTTGCTACATGCGCACGAAATCAATTCAGATATTGCAAACGATGGAGAACAAGCCCTAATTAAACTAAAAAATGGGCAATATGACTGTATTATACTAGACATAAACATGCCGGGAATAGGTGGCTATGAAATACTCGATAAAATCAAGGCTGATTCAAAAATCAAGAAGACCCCAGTAATTGTTTACTCGGGAAAAGATTTTACAGAAGAAGAAGAGTTCAGACTTAAAAAACATGTGAATGCAATTGTATTGAAAACCGACTATTCGTATAAACGACTCATGGATGAAGTAAAGCTCTTCTTACATAAAGTGAAAGAGCATCTCCCAGAACTCAACGAAGGACAGCTATATAGGGCAGATGAGTCACTCAAGAATAAGAAGGTACTCGTGGTAGATGACGACAGCCGCAATGTTTACGCCCTTTATAATGCTTTTGAGAGCGAGGGCATGGAGATTGTGATCGCCAACAATGGCATAGAGGCGTTGAACAAGTTGGAAGAGCACAAAGATGTAAATATTGTTTTGATGGATATTATGATGCCAGAAATGGATGGATTAGAATGTACTAGAAAGATCAGAGAAATCGCTCACTTTCAGCACACTCCGATAATTGCCTTAACAGCTAAGGCCATGAAGGAAGACAAGGAGAAATGTTTGCAAGCTGGCGCCTCTGACTATGTGACGAAGCCAGTAAATGTAGAGAAACTACTCTCCCTGATGCGTGTGTGGATATATAAGAATGAAAACTTGAGCTTATACTAAGTAGGGACAAATATTATCATGGGTGTAGATGGAGCTTGCTAAAGAAAACCTGGAGTCGTTTTTAATGACCATTCGGTTAAAGTACGGATATGATTTTAGTGGATACTCAAAGAATTCCTTCTTAAGGAGGATGAACAGGTTTATGAATATCTTTCAGATTCCTGATTTAGAAATGCTCTCTGCCAAGATTATGGAAGATGAATTCTTCTTTGGGAAATTCTTGGAAGAAATTACCGTGAATATTACGGAAATGTTCAGGGACCCACCCTTCTATAGGGCTTTGCGTGACAAGGTACTGCCCGAGCTGAAAACATATCCTTATGCAAGAATATGGGACGCTGGATGTTCTACGGGAGAAGAGCCCTATTCGCTTAGCATTTTATTGCATGAAGAAGGCTTGAAAGCAAGAAGCAGAATTTATGCTACCGACATCAATAGAAAAGTAGTGAGTCAGGCGGCTGAAGGGATCTTCAACATACAAGACATTATCCATTATACTACCAACTATCATCTGATAGAAGGAAAACAGGCATTTTCAGACTACTACCATGCCAAATATAATAGGGCTATTATAGAAGATTTCATCAAAAAAGACATTGTCTTTTCAGTTCACAACTTAGCGACAGATGGGTCGTTCAATGAGTTTAATCTTATTGTTTGCAGAAATGTCCTGATCTATTTCGACAGACAGTTGCAAGAAAAAGTTTTTAAGCTATTTTTTGAAAGTCTTTCCATGTTTGGATACCTCGCCTTAGGCAATAAAGAAAGCCTTACCCTATCCAACTATAGCGATTGCTTTGAAGTGGTAGACCGTGCACAAAAAATTTATCGCAAAATCAAAGAATAATTTTTAAGATAATGCAAAAATCACCTTTAGTAACCGAGATTCCCTTAACTGTACAAGATGATCACCCCATTAATATACTGTTAGTTGATGATAAGCAAGAAAATCTTTATTCCTTAGAGCAATTGCTCGACGACGACGAGTACCAAGCCAATTTTATCAAATGCACATCTGGCAATGAAGCGCTTAATATCGCCTTAAAGGAAAAGATTGCCCTCATCTTATTGGATGTCCAAATGCCAGAAATGGATGGATATGAAGTGGCGAAATTTCTCAAACAAAATAAAAAGACGAGCGCCATCCCACTAATTTTTGTAACTGCTTTGGATCACGAGATCAACTATATCCTAGAAGGCTATAAAAAAGGGGCTGTTGATTATTTGCTAAAACCCCTCAATCCTGCTATCACCAGGGCAAAAGTAAGGGCCTTTATCCATGCATACCACCAACAACAGGAGCTGGAGCACAAAAACTTCATGTTGGAGAACCTAGCCATGCTCGTGAACAATTCTGTAGACCTTATGTGTATCTTGGATACCAAGTCTTTACACATTGAAAGTGTAAATCCCGCTTGGGAGAAAATATTAGGTTTTAATAAGGATGCGCTTTTGAAAAAGCCTATAAGAGATCTTCCGGGTGCTTTGGAAGGTTTTGCACCCCTCTACGCCCCGCAAGAGGATGTGGTACTATTTGAGAACCACCTCCCTTCAGCTAGTGGTTCAAAGATCTGGTTTAGCTGGTCCTTTGTCCGAAAAAATGGCTTATGGTATGGCAATGGGAAGGACATCACCAAAAACAAAATGATAGAAGAGAAGTTAGCTCAGGCTAATGAAGCACTAGAGAAAAAAGTTCTGGAAAGAACGGCAGATTTGCTCAGTGTAAACGAACAGCTTAAGGATGAAATCAAAAGAAGAAGCGGTGCAGAAGAGGCATTGAAACATTACAATGAGCGTTTGCTGAAAACCAATGAAGAACTTGACAGCTTTGTATATGTAGCCTCTCATGATTTAAAAGCACCTATTGCCAATATTGAATCCCTTTTTAATATTCTCAATAAAAAGCTGAAAGACAAAATAGATGCTGATGAAGAAAAGCTTTTTAGCATGGTGGGCCATTCCCTGAATAAATTCAATACTATATTAAAAGACCTAGGAAGGGTTATTTCCATACAAGAAGATTTGGAAGCTGACTATACCAACGTTTCTATAAAAGAAATCCTAGATGATACGGTGGAGGATATCAAAGACCTGATTGAAAGAAACAACGCCCAAATCAAAACAAGTCTATCCATTAGCCATGTCACCTATGCCGCAAAACATGTTAGAAGCATTTTATACAACCTCATCAGCAATGCCATCAAATACAGGTGCCCCAAGCGGGATCCAATAGTTGAAATAAAGTCCTGGGAAGAAAAAAACTTTGTGGTGCTATCTGTTAAAGACAATGGAATGGGACTTAGCGACCATCAAAAGAAAAGGATGTTTTCCATGTTCCGTCGGTTCCATACGCATGTAGATGGTTCAGGAGTTGGCTTGTACATGCTTAAAAAAATCGTTTCCAATAATGGGGGAAAAATAGAGCTAGAAAGTGAAGAGACGGTAGGGTCAGAATTTAAGGTTTATTTGAAAAAAGTAGCCATATAAAAGGAGGAACCTGTATTAAAGGTCCCTCCGTCAGTTATAATTGGTTAGAAATGAAATCCAGCATATAAGGACAATACCGCATTTTTAGAGTTTTCTGTAACCTTGCCAGCAATATCGCTTTTGCCTATTTCATTCAGGCCATAAGTATAGCGCAATCCAAGGATTCCCATCGGAAGATTTAGTCCAACGCCTCCGGCGATTCCATAATCCAATGTATTAAAGTCGTCGCGGTCCAACTCAGCGATCTCTTCAATATCACCATCATCATCTACATTCTTGATGTTGGCATTGGTAAGCAAGGCAACATAGGGTCCTGCATGAATACTAAGCGCACCCACAGTAACCACTGCTAGCACGGGAAGCTCAACATAGCCTAAATTAAACCTATAACTTCCGCTTCCCCCTTGAAGAAGACCAGGAATGGAAATAGCACTATAGTTGATCTCCGATCCTTTCAAAGAATAGATGAGCTCGGGTTGCAAAGCAAAATTCTCGGTGATTTGATTTCTAAAATACAAACCTGCCTGAAAGCCAAACTTTGAATTTTCATCATCTACATTGTCGACATAGAGATTGGATAATTGCACCCCTCCTTTAAGGCCTACTTTAAAACCTGGCTCCGTATCTTGTGCATAAGCACTGGTAAAAAATAGCCCTACTCCCGCCAACATTAAAAAAATTGTTTTTCTCATGATTAAAAAATTTAGATGATACATGTTACACACACTTTATAACTTCATATCGGGCCAGATGTTAATATTATTGGATGTCAGAAGAGAAAAATGGGACGATTGGCAGCTATTTTCAAACAAACTTTTTTCTGGATGGCCTACAGGAGAGAAAAGGACTTCATTGCGAATGTTGCCTACGACTTTTGTATATGCTCAAACAAATTCATTTGAAGTTTGGCTCATTTTAATCTGATTTGATTTCTATATTAATCCAATATTTCCTTTACCCTTCCGACCTGGCCGTCTTCCAGGCGTACTTTAATGCCATGTGGGTGAAAAGATGACTTGGTAAGAATGTCTTTTACGATACCTTCTGTAAGTTGCCCCGTTCTCTGGTGTTGCTTCAGTACGATCCGTACAGACAAGCCTATTGAAATAGTGTTTCTATTTGTTCCTGACATGGTAGTGATGATAAATAAGTTGTATGTTATGGGAGAACAGCATTAGCTTAAATCTGTTTTTCTTTATATTTAAAATACGCCTTTCGAATCTTGTTCCTATAAATAAACACGGTAAGTCCGAAAAGAAAAACACAAATCGCCCCTAATCGCAAGGCAAAGCCCAAACCATATTGCTCTGCCACCCAGCCTATTTGAAAGCTTCCGACAGGCGCCAAGCCTATGAACATCAAAATATAGATACTCATGACACGCCCTCGCAATTTGTTCTTCACCATACTTTGAATTATCGTATTCATCATGGCAGATTGCGAGAGCAGACCCATACCTACGAAGAATAACAGTGGCAAAGCCAAATACACAGAACTGGTCAGGCTAAAGAGGATTAGACTAATGGCAAATACAAGATGACCACCAAATATAAATAAGACTGGTGGAAGTCTTTTACCATATGCACCAATAATAAATGCAGCTAGCAGCGATCCTAGTCCGCTTGCAGCAAACAGATATCCTAATCCAGCAGCATCCAATTGGAACTGTTCTCTTGCAATGAGCGGCATAATGGTCGTGTAGGACCATCCAAAAACTGACACTACTCCAGTAATAATAATCAATATTCTAATAATAGGATGGGAAAAAGAATATACGATTCCTTCTTTTATAGCTAAAAGTGGCTGAGGACGATCATCTGTCACCTTATCTTCAACACTCATATACAACAAGGCCGCGATCACTGCGATATGGCTCAAGCCATTAATGATGAAAGCCCCACCCGTACCTACTAATGCAATCAACAACCCTGCTATACTTGGACCAATCACCCTAGCTCCATTGAAAATACTCGAATTGAGTGCAATGGCAGAGGGCAGCTCATCTAAAGTGACCATCTCTGGAACGAAAGCCTGCCGAGCAGGAGAATCTACGGCATTGACAGTGCCCAAAAGAAATGATATCAATCCAATGCTCCACAAAGATACCATGTCGAAAATGGTGAGCAAACCCAGAATAATACCCAACACCATGGCAGACGACTGTGAGTATAAGAGGATCCTCCTTTTAGGATACCGGTCCACTATTACTCCACCCCAAAGAGAAAAAAGTAGCGATGGCGCGGTAGAAAGCGCTGTTACTAAGCCGATATAAAAAGCCGAATTGGTCAGTTGCAACACCAACCAACCTTGCGCTACAATCTGAAGCCAAGTGCCAATAAGCGATACAAATTGCCCTAAAAAATAGCTCCTGTAGTTGTCATTCTGAAGGGCGGGGAACGCAGCAGCTATCCTTCTGACCCAACTTACATTTTCTCCAATATTCACTTCAGCATTTTCACTAACCAAAAAATCGACTTCGCGATTTGCTTTCTTCTTTCTCACTTTCATTTTGTCCAACTACCGTACAAATGGATGAAACAACCTAGGTGCATGAGGTTTGTAAAATTAACATGAAGATACTACCTTTTGCACAATCAGTTGTTTTCTCTGAAGCATTGAAAACCATAAATGTGTAATGCCGCCCCCTATCGAATAAAGTCACCCACTCGATTGCAAATATAAAACCTGATGCCACCCATGGACCCTGAAATTTTATAAAATCACTATTTTGTTGTCATTTAATGTCTTCGGATTTTTCAGTTGCTTGGTTATGAGAGAGTAAATCCTGCACCTACCCATTGTTATCAAGTCTATGTATCACCATAAATTAAGATATTTTGAAAGTAAAACATTTGGTTTTCCCGATGTAATTTTATATTTACCACTTTTATTGTGTAAGTTATAGCAGTTCCGCTTCACGTTGGGAAGTCCCATCAGTTTTAGAGGCATATAGCAATTAAAAATAAGGAATATGAGCAAGAAAAGTTTTCAAGCAGAGTTTGAGATCAATGCATCCAAAAAAATGCTTTTCCCTTACCTTAATTCTGCCAGCGGATTATCTCAGTGGTTTGCTGATGACGTTACCATAAACGAGGATAAAATTTTTAATTTCAAGTGGGATAACGATAATCACCGTGCCCGAATCGTGAGCCATCGCACCAATAACTTTGTGAGGTTTGAGTTTCTACCCAATAATAATGATGGCCTTGACACAGAAGAAGATCCATCTTTTTTGGAATTTAAACTGGACATGAATGAGCTTACCCAATCGGTCTTTCTTACTGTGATAGATCATACCGAGATCGATGATGAAGACGAACTCCGTGATTTGTGGGAGAACTTGGTGGGCGGATTGAAGGAAATAGTGGGCGGATAAAATTTTGCACAATTATTGTATGCTTTCCCTTTGATTTTAGAGTCGCTCTCTTAAGCTTTGCAGGCAGGCTTACCTTCTCTAGGTCAACCAAGGTTAAGTAGAATCAATGAAGAAATTAGATAAGTTATTGTTAAAATCTTTTCTGGGCCCATTCATCCTCACTTTTGTAGTGGTGGTCTTCATCTTGCTTACGCAATACATGTTGAAGTACTTTGAGGAGTTTGTAGGAAAAGACCTAGGCTTTTATGTTTTCGTTGAGCTGATCATGTACTTTAGCATCAACATGACGCCAATGGCCCTACCACTTGCCGTCTTGCTATCATCTTTGATGACCTTTGGCAACCTTGGTGAGCATTTCGAGCTTACAGCTATAAAAAGTGCAGGCATATCGCTCACAAGGGTTTTGTTGCCCTTGTTTATTTTTTCCTGTATGCTCTCTGTCCTAGCTTTCTTTTCTAATAATTATATCGTCCCCAAAGCCAATCTCAAAGCCTATAGTTTGCTATACGATATCAAGAAAACCAAGCCATCTTTGGACTTAAAAGAAGGAGCCTTTTATAATGGAATTCCCAATTACAGCATAAAGGTTGATAAAAAACATACAGATGGCGTTACCTTAGGCAATCTTATTATCTACGACCATTCATCGGGGCAAGGCAACACAAAGGTGATTTTAGCGGACTCTGGAAAGATGTACACCATACACAACAATACCTATCTAATGTTGGAGCTATTCAGGGGCAACAGCTATAGTGAGTTGGCTTCACAGGGCTCTAGAGTAGGGAAAAACGTTATCGAGGATTTTCACAGAAACGCGTTTGATGAGAGCAAGCTCGTATTTAGTCTGGCATCTTTTGGACTCCAAGAAACTAATAAGGAGCTCTTTGCCGACAACAGGCTCATGAAGAATGCAGGGCAATTGACCGATGACATAGACTCCATGCGCATAGCCCTTCAGAAATTGCAACTGGAGATGTACGACAACTCTAATAGATATTTTAGTTACCATCTAAAGGACAAACTAAAAATCCCCGAGTATCTAATTCCAAAAAACATTGAAATGCCTGATGATGGCATAGAAAATAACGAAAACGAACAAACTTCTCAAAATTCGACACCCTCAAAGAAAGAATATTTGCCAAGACTAATGGCAGGCAGCTCCTTTGCTTTTGCCAAAAGGGAGGGCATGGACACCGTATCAAGGAAAGAGATTGCAGAGGGGAATACCAATATGACCGTAGACAGTCTCCAGGCAGATAGTTTGAAAAACACGGCCCAGGCAGACTCAATCAATGCACCGATTATTCTTGACCCTGTTGCCATTGCTTGGACTCATATCGACAGCTTGTTTCATATTCCACAACGCAATCAGAAAGTGCTGGGCCAGGCACTCAGCCAAGCCAGATATGTTAAGAATAACGTGAGCATGCAGGCCACGCGAGACAAAAACTTAACTAAGGAGCTCAATACCTATATCATCGAGAAAAACAAAAAATACTCACAGGCGGTAGCTTGTCTCATCATGTTCCTAATTGGAGCTCCTTTAGGCGCCATCATTAAAAAAGGGGGGTTAGGTATTCCCGTTATTGTGTCGATTGCATTTTTCATTATTTTCTATGTACTCTCGATCACAGGAGAGAAATGGGGGAAAGAGAGCCTACTCGATCCCATATTGGCAACTTGGATATCCAATATCATACTGCTACCTTTTGGACTGTTCTTTTTGAAGCAAGCAAGAAACGATGTGAGGGTTTTTGAAGCAGACTTCTACAAAGTAGCATTTGATAAACTTAAAACAAGACTAAGGAAAATCGGACTGTTTAAAGGGTAAGCATAAACAAAACAACACGATATGTTGCTTATAAAATATCGTTATTGTACTTTTGCGGTCTATTTTAACTATAATTTATAATTTTAACTAAGCATGTATTTATCAAAAGAAAAGAAACAAGAACTATTTGAAAATCATGGTCGGTTAAAGTCAAAGTCAGATACAGGGTCTCCTGAGTCTCAAATTGCACTTTTCACCTACCGGATATCCAGTCTGACTGAACATCTAAAGAAAAACAAAAAGGACTATTCTACTGAATTGGGCCTTATGAAGCTTGTGGGTAAGCGCAGAAGATTGCTTGATTACCTACAAAAAAGAGATATTGAACGATACAGGGCAATCATCGCAGAATTGAATATAAGAAAGTAAAAACTTTAAAGGGGAAAGTTGTCTTGACTTTCCCTCTTTTTATTACCCCTTTCCCGTGTTACGCTTTTTCATACCTGTGACATTCTTTGAGCTTATCTCTTCATAACATTATTTAAACTTGTTGACAAAATTTATGCTACCCAACGTTGTTAAAAAAACCATAACATTACAAGATGGCAGAGAAATAACAATTGAGACTGGAAAACTTGCCAAGCAGGCAGACGGCTCTGTAGTTGTTAGAATGGGCAATACCATGCTTCTTGCCACTGTTGTTTCCAATATAGATGCCAAAGAAGGAGTAGACTTCCTTCCCCTATCAGTTGACTACCAAGAAAAATTTGCTTCTGCTGGAAAAATCCCTGGAGGCTTCCTAAAAAGAGAAGGCAAGCTTTCAGATCACGAAGTACTTGTAAGCCGGCTAGTAGATCGCGTAATCCGCCCCCTTTTTCCTGACGACTACCATGCCGATACACAAATAAACATCTACCTGATATCTGCCGATTCACAAGCCCAGCCTGACGCCCTTGCGGCATTAGCTGCCTCGGCTGCCTTGGCTGTTTCTGACATACCCTTCCATGGACCTATTTCTGAGGTACGTATTGCAAGAATCAACAACGAATGGGTAATAAACCCTACCACTGAACAACTAAAAGAAGCCGATATTGACTTGCTAGTGGGTGCATCTTACGACAACATCCTGATGGTAGAGGGTGAGATGAAGGAAGTACAAGAAGAAGAAATGCTAGAAGCCATGCGTTTGGCGCATGAGGCCATCAAAGATCAATGTAAAGTGCAGATGGAGCTCACAGAAGCTGTTGGCAAGACTGAAAAAAGGACTTACAGCCACGAAAACAACGATCCGGTTTTAAAAGAAACTTTATACAATCTTTATTATCAGCGGTACTTTGAGGTTGCCAAACTACAGAATCCCATAAAGGAAGAGAGGAAGAAAGCTTTCGATGCCATTCAGGAAGAATACTTGGCATCATTGCCAGAAGATCACGAACTTGATATGGCAATGGTCAATCGCTATTTCAGCGAAATCAAGAAGGAAGCGGCGAGAAATCTGGTCCTGGAGGAAAAAGTTCGTTTGGATGGCCGCAAAACAACAGAAATTAGACCCATATGGTCTGAAGTAGACTATCTGCCTTCTGCACATGGTTCTGCCATTTTCACAAGAGGGGAAACACAATCGCTTACTACCGTTACATTGGGAACCAAACTCGACGAACAGATGATCGACAGCCCATTGGTATCAGGTACTAGAAAATTCATGCTCCATTACAATTTTCCTGGATTTTCTACGGGTGAGGTTAAACCAAACCGAGGTCCAGGAAGAAGAGAAGTTGGTCATGGAAATTTAGCCTTGAGAGCGCTAAAACAAGTAATCCCTACTGATGAAAATCCTTATACAATAAGGGTAGTGTCTGATATCTTGGAATCTAATGGATCCTCTTCTATGGCTACTGTTTGCGCTGGCACATTAGCCCTGATGGATGCTGGAATCAAGATCTCAAGCCCTGTTTCTGGTATTGCTATGGGAATGATTTCAGATAGCAAAACAGGTAAATATGCTATCCTATCCGACATATTAGGAGATGAGGATCACTTAGGTGATATGGACTTTAAAGTGACCGGAACTGAAAAAGGCATCACCGCTTGTCAAATGGACATGAAGGTGGAAGGCCTTTCTTATGATATCCTAAAGGAAGCACTTTTGCAAGCCAAAGAAGGAAGGCTGCATATTCTGAGAGAAATGACCAAAACGTTAGAGGCGCCTCGACCAGATTACAAGCCACATACGCCTCGTTCATTTACAGTCAAGATCAGCAAAGACATGATTGGTGCGGTAATCGGGCCAGGTGGCAAGATTGTACAGGAAATCCAGAAAGAAACAGGCGCCACTGTTATCATAGAAGAAGCAGAAAACCATGGCATAGTGAATGTTTTTGCGGCCAACCAAAAATCTATGGACGACGCGGTAAACAGAATCAAGAGCATTGCGGCCCTACCAGAAGTAGGAGAAGTATATGAAGGCCCTGTGAAATCCATTATGCCATTCGGTGCATTTGTGGAATTTATGCCTGGCAAGGACGGCCTCCTTCACATCTCTGAGATAAAGTGGGAGAGACTGGAAAGCATGGAAGGTGTATTGGAAGTAGGTGAAGAAGTGAAAGTGAAACTTGTGGAGATCGATAAGAAAACTGGCAAGTACAGACTTTCAAGAAAGGTATTGCTTCCAAGACCAGAGAAAAAATAGTAATCATGATATAACAAGCCCCATATGGACATCCAATGGGGCTTTATTATTTGTACCATGATCTAGTTGTTGTCATTGGTCATGACTGTACTACTAGGATCCAACTTGCGACTACTAACTTCTTTATGTGCATGATTCCATAACTGAAGATTTGTCGTCGCTATTTTTTTTATTTTTATCAATTTATTTTAGAATTGTAATCTAGATTCAAGTGATCTGGAGTAAAAAGAGGTCGTATTCAAAACATTATTTTATTGCGATTACAATTCAAAAGAAGGAACTTTAATGAAAAACTTCAAGTTCCTTTCCTTGAATATAGAATGATATTATAACCATATATTGGATACTGCATGAGACAGCTAAAGATCAGCAAGCAAATTACCAATAGGGAAAGCCAGTCCCTTGACAAATATTTGCAAGAGATAGGCAAGGTTGATCTGCTTACGCCGGATGAAGAGGTAGATCTTGCCAAACGAATAAAGGAAGGCGACCAATTGGCCTTAGAAAAACTAACCAAAGCAAATCTCCGGTTTGTCGTATCAGTAGCAAAGCAGTATCAAAATCAAGGCCTCACACTTGGAGATCTTATCAACGAAGGCAACCTAGGCCTAATAAAAGCCGCACAACGTTTTGATGAAACCCGAGGGTTTAAGTTTATTTCTTATGCAGTATGGTGGATCAGACAATCCATCCTTCAAGCCTTGGCGGAACAATCCCGAATCGTAAGATTGCCTCTCAACCGGGTGGGTTCCCTCAACAAGATATCCAAGACATTTTCTGAACTAGAGCAAAAGTTTGAACGTGAGCCTTCTCCGGAAGAGCTGGCAGAAGTACTGGAGGTGACTGCCAATGAGGTAGTAGACACCATGAAAATCTCTGGACGGCATGTCTCTATGGATGCCCCATTTGTTCAAGGAGAAGAAAACAGTCTGCTCGATGTGCTGACCAATGAGGGAGAGCAAACACCTGATTCAGAACTTATCAATGCTTCACTGCGTAAAGAGGTGCAGAGGGCCCTGTCTACCCTTACGCAAAGAGAAGCCGATGTGATCACCTTTTATTTTGGACTAAACGGCGAACATGCCATGACCTTGGAAGAAATCGGTGAAAAGTTTACGCTTACCCGGGAGCGGGTAAGACAAATAAAAGAAAAAGCCATCCGAAGGTTGAGGCATACCTCGAGGAGCAAGGCCCTTAAACCCTATTTAGGATAAGGAGGTATAGACAAGTAAAGCAAAGGTCTCATTTCCTGAGGCCTTTTTTTATAGAATTTAATTATCAAACAACAAAGTGTTATCATAATTATGACCACAGAAAATGTAAATGTATTGATCTTAGGATCAGGGCCAGCAGGATATACAGCCGCCATATATGCAGCAAGAGCAGGATTGAAGCCAGTATTGTACCATGGAGGGCAACCAGGCGGACAGCTTACTATTACCAATGATGTAGAAAACTACCCAGGATATCCCGATGGGATCAAAGGGCCTGATATGATGTTAAATTTCCAAAAACAAGCAGAACGGTTCGGCACTGATATCCGAAATGGGTTAGCAACAAGTGTGGACTTTTCTTCTTACCCTCATAAGGTAATAATCGATGAAAGCCATGAAATCACTGCTAATGCTGTGATCATTGCCACAGGAGCTTCTGCCAAATGGCTGGGATTACCTTCGGAGGAACGCCTAAATGGACAAGGCGTGTCTGCATGTGCTGTGTGTGATGGCTTTTTCTACAGAGGCATGGACGTAGTCGTAGTGGGTGGGGGTGATACTGCTTGTGAGGAAGCCAGCTATTTATCGAAGTTGTGCAACAAAGTATATATGATCGTAAGGCGAGATGAAATGAGGGCATCGGTGATCATGCAAAAGCGTGTAATGAATGCTGCCAACATCGAAATATTATGGAATACGGAAACGGAGGAAATCCTGGGCGAGCACGAGGTAGAAGGCGTACGGGTAGTAAACAATGTAACAGGAGAGAAAAGAGAAATTGCTGCACAAGGCTTTTTCGTAGCCATAGGCCATCAACCCAATACAGGAATTTTTAAAAATTATCTCGAACTGGATGCCAATGGTTACATCAAGACCATTCCGGGTACCTCACGGACAAATATTGAAGGTGTTTTCGCTTCTGGCGATGCCCAAGACCACGTATATAGGCAAGCCGTTACTGCCGCTGGAACAGGTTGTATGGCTGCTCTAGATGCAGAAAGATTCTTGGCTGAAAAAGAAATGGCAGTAGCTTAAAGCGCTTTGGTAAAGGTTCGTCTATTATTCATATTGGTTTGTTTGCTGAGCGCTCAAGCATTGTATGCTCAAAAGAAACCACGCAAAGGGAAGAGGGACTTTTTAGAAATAAAAGCCCCTCCTATCCATTATGTGGCACCGGACACAACTAACACGCTGTTCAACGAACATACTCAGGGCAAAGCTCCAATTCCCGAAGCTCCAGGATTAACTAAAAATGATTCTCTGGAAAATGTACAGCTAAAAAAAGAACTCACGATAGTTAGTGAGGACACCTCCACAATTGATGAGGGCTATATTAGCCTGATCGAAATCTCGGAAGAGTTGAAGATTGATTGTGTTTGGGTAACCTTGCAAGAGTATTATTCCATATGGGATTCGAGACGTGTAAATCCATATAATATGGATGGAGAAAAGTTCAACGATACGATAAGGCTGAGCTTGTACGATACGCTGAACAATTACAATTGGGCATTCCCAATTCGCTCCACCAGGGTGACTTCCAATTTTGGGATGCGGCGGTACCGCTGGCATTACGGAATTGACATTGGACTGAACATAGGAGATACAATTGTAGCCGCTTTTGACGGGATCGTGCGTATCACCCAGTATGACAGGAATGGTTATGGGTACTATGTGCTGCTTCGGCATTATAATGGCCTTGAAACGCTATACGGTCACCTATCGTCATATAGTGTGAAAGTAGGAGATGTTGTGCGAGCAGGAGATGTAATAGGCCTTGGTGGCAACACAGGTAGAAGCACAGGTCCCCACCTTCACTTTGAAGTACGGTATCAAGGAAATGCCGTTGCGCCTGAGGAGGTATTTGATTTCAAAAATTCGTCGCTCTTGTATGACACATTACTGATAACTCCAGAAAGTTTTTCTTATTTGAAGGAAGCACGGAAGGTGATCTACCATACCGTCCGGAGAGGTGACACATTAAGCGGTATAAGCAGACGATATGGCGTTCCTATCAATACGCTCTGCCGAATAAATGGTATCTCCAGAAACTCCATTCTTCGTATAGGGCAGCGGTTAAGAGTAAGATAGTTAATACCCCAATGGATTGATGTACCAATGAGCGAATGGGGAGGGAGTTTTGAGTTGGAAGATTGAAGTGGGAAGTGGGAAGAATGCAGTAGGCAATTGACAGTAGGCAAGTAGCAATCGTAAACCTGCTTGTCATCCAGAAGGGAACTAGTTGGAAGGTAGGTGTGTAAATGGATTAATGAACCAATGAGTGAATGAAGATTGGATTTTTAAGTTTTGAATGTTGGGTTTGAAAAGGAAGTGGGAAGCAAACCGCATTCTATCATTCCCTATAAGGCCCGAACGACACGCGAGGTGCGGCAAGCCGTAGCAGCGGTAGGGATAGAGCGAAAAGCCCGAAGCGTGTGGGCATTGCGGGTGGACGGACTTGTAGCGATAGCCCGGCCACCGCCCAAAATCATTAGTAAGAAACACAAAAAGGTTATGAAATTAGACATATTAGTATTTGCTGCACATCCAGACGATGCTGAGCTTTCCTGTGCTGGCACGATCTACAGCCATGTGTTGCAAGGAAAGAAGGTGGGCATAGTGGACTTTACCCTTGGGGAACTGGGCACTAGAGGCACGCCTGAAATAAGGGCAAAAGAGGCCGCAGCTTCTGCAGAAATCCTAAAGCTCTCTGTGAGGGAAAATCTTCAATTTCGGGATGGATTTTTCAAAAATGATGAGACCCACCAACTTGAAGTCGTGAAAGCAATCAGAAAGTACGAGCCCTCGGTGATCTTGGCCAATGCCATTACCGACCGGCACCCCGACCATGGCAGGGCTGCAGCATTGGTTACAGAGGCTTGCTTCCTATCGGGACTGAAACAAGTAAAAACCTATGATGGAGATGAAAAGCAGCTTCCGTGGAGACCTAAAGCGGTTTACCACTATATTCAAAGCAATTATATAAAGCCTGACTTTATAGTAGATGTTTCGGATGCCTGGGAAACTAAGTTGGCTTCTATTCGGGCCTTCAAATCGCAATTCTTTGATCCTGATAGCAAAGAACCAGAGACCTACATCTCCAGCCCTGCTTTTATGGAATTTATAACTGCCAGAGCAAAGGAATTTGGCCACTCTATCGGGGCAAGGTATGGAGAAGGATTTACGATAGAACGAAACATTGGGGTCAAAAATCTCTTTAACCTATTGTAAGGCCCTAACCCACGCGTTGCTCATTGCCATAATGGCCAAAAGGGGGTATCTTGGCCGAAATTTTAACTACTAAGTTCTATCAAGTAAAAAGCATCATGATTATCACCGATTTTCTAAAACGAAATTTCAAACATTTTAACGCAGCCTCTCTCATAGATGCGGCAGAAGGGTACAAAAAGCACCTTGCTGACGGGAATAAAATGCTCATCACAATGGCTGGTGCTATGTCTACGGCTGAGCTAGGCATTTCCTTGGCCGAAATGATCAGGGAAGGGAAAGTCCATGCCATCTGCTGTACTGGCGCTAACTTGGAAGAGGACATTTTCAATCTGGTAGCGCACGACTATTATGAGCGTATTCCAAATTATAGAGACCTTTCTCCCCAAGAAGAGCAAGCACTCTTGGAAAGACACATGAACCGGGTAACAGACACTTGCATACCAGAAATGGAAGCCATGAGAAGGTTGGAAGATGTGGTGCTGAAGGAGTGGCAGAAGGCCGACCAAGCTGGGGAGTCTTATTTCCCACATGAGTTTTTCTATAAAATACTGTTATCAGGTGTGTTAGAAGAGCACTATCAGATAGACCCTGCCAATAGCTGGCTTTTGGAAGCCGCCAAGGCAAACCTACCTATAATTGTGCCAGGATGGGAAGATTCTACCATGGGCAATATCTATGCCGCGCACTGTATAAATGGCGACATTAAAAATGTGCATACGGTGAAAGTGGGCATACAATACATGATCTGGTTGGCAGACTGGTATATGGAAACTACTAAAGACGCTAGCATAGGCTTCTTCCAAATTGGTGGCGGTATAGCGGGGGACTTCCCGATTTGTGTTGTACCGATGTTGGAGCAGGATCTGCAAAAAGAAAACGTACCTCTATGGGGATATTTCTGTCAGATAAGTGACTCTACGACAAGTTATGGTTCATACTCTGGTGCAGTACCTAATGAGAAAATCACATGGGGAAAACTTGGGATAGAAACACCCAAATACATAATTGAGTCGGATGCCACTATTGTCGCACCACTGGTTTTTGCCATTGTGCTTGGGAAATAACGTCCTAATCAATCCGAACTGAAAGCAATTAGCAATACTATATAATTTAGTATTGCTAATTTTTTATGCATTACAGTTGCTTTTGTTGAATTTCATTAATAGTTTTATCTCATGCATAGCTAATTGTATTAGCATGACGGTCAAATAATAAAGGAAACCACAAAAGCACAATGAAAACAATAGCCCATCTCTCAAATTCTTCGCTGCAAAAGCTGAAGTTGCAAAGCAAAAAGCTGAAATCAGGAAAGGTTCAGGTAAAATTTACCATTGCAACCGCTGGCCCAGATGACTGCTACGGATATGTACTGACCAATGCGGAAACTACTTTAAAAGAAGTTGTAAAAACCATTCAATTAGAGTTATCTTTACTAAAAAATGCAGATCAGTATTACCATCAGCATCTATACGCTATCAACAAGCCGAAGCTAGGCGAACCACACCTGATGTTATTCTGGAAAAATTAACCATTTTGCATCATGACAAAAATTAGCCAGAACATTAAATTTTTGAGGAAAAGGGAACGCTTGACCCAAGAGCAGCTAGCAGAAAAGATAGGTATAAAAAGATCTTTGTTGGGTGCTTATGAAGAAGGCAGGGCCGATCCACGATTGAACAACCTCCTAGCGATATCCAGGATTTTTAATGTATCAGTCGACCAGTTGATCAGTACTGATATCAATGAAGAAACGATCGCTTCTGCGACAACAGGTGGAAGCAATTTAAAGGTCCTGTCTATAACCGTAGACCGGGACAATAAGGAGAATATTGAACTGGTACCCTATAAAGCTTCGGCTGGTTACTTAAACGGCTATGCAGACCCAGAATATCTAGAGCACCTCCCAAAATTTCAACTCCCTACCCTATCAGCATCTGGCACCTACAGGGCATTTGAAATCAGTGGTGACTCTATGCTTCCGCTGCCTTCTGGCACTGTCGTGATAGGGAAGTATTTGGAGAGCCTGTCGGAAATAAAAGATGGAGAAACGTACGTCTTGCTTACCAAAAGTGAAGGCGTAGTATATAAAAGGGTCATCAAACAAGTGAAGGAAAATGGCAGGTTGCTGCTCATATCAGACAACAAAGCCTATTCACCCTATGAAGTGAGCGCAGATGATGTATTGGAAATATGGGAAGCTAGGTCTTATATAAGTAATACTTTTCCACAGCCATCCTCCAACGGGGGTGTTCTAATGAACCATGAGGAAATCACATTGGAGAAACTGACGAGCATTGTGCTAGACCTTCAGAAGGAAGTCATAAGGCTACAGGCAGGGAAAAAATAAAATCGATTATAATTTGCCAATAAGCACAAGGTAGTACAAGCGAACCTGATACTACCTTGGTACCCGGTCTACTACCGGTATTCTATACTTACGTTCCCTCCTGAAGTAGACAACTTTACAGGAATTCCCCCACCATTCATTGTACCTACTATTCTATCTTTTTCCGCTTTACCACTGAAGTTGGAAAGCTGTGTATGGACGCGATTTCCTTTAAGATCAAGATCTAAGCCTAACCCACTCGGCAAAGTGGTTTTGATATTCCCTCCACTTGTACTCAGCTTTAACTCCTTTTCTAGCGAATTGAGGCTTGCAGAGATGTTTCCCCCGCTAGTATTGGCCACAATGCTGCCACGTATATCTTCTAAGCTAATATTGCCCCCAGAAGTATGTAAACTCATTGCGCCAGTAGCACGCTCCAAACTAATAGAACCTCCACTGGTGTTGGCATCCAAAACCCCTACATAGTCTTTTATTTTGATACTTCCACCTGATGTATAGGCTTCCATATTGCCATCGATGTTAGTAAGGCTTAAGCTGCCCCCGCTTGTCCTTACCTCTTGTTTACCTTTCACTCCTGCTAAACCAATAGAACCTCCACTGGTGTTTAATTTACAGGAAGTCCTTTCAGGTACAGACACTTTAAAGGAAATGCTGATGTTATTGTTGCTATTGAACCAAGAAGAACTTTCTCGCTTGGCAGAAGCTATCACCTTGTTGGAATTTTTATTAAGCTCAATAGTATAATCATCTAGTGCATCTTCTATTTCACTATCCTCCGGTCCGAAACTTTTATTTCCCTTTCGGACGTACATTTCCACGATTATTTTATCACCAGCATGAGAAGAAACATCTATGCTCCCACCCGATGTGACAACTAATAGTTCAGCTGCTCCATTTACAGTAAATGTTTTTGTAAGATAAGGCTGAGCGTTCTGATCATAAGTATAGGCACATGCATTGGTCGTCAGTAGTACAGCCAGCAAGATAACAATCAAATTTATAGAGAATTTCATAAGGCGATAAGGTTTTAGGTTTGTCATAGAAAGTTCAAATCATTTATGGTTTACAAGCACATCGATATCGTATTTGCCCAAACCATAATACATAATCATTTACGGTACGATTTATTTTTTTAATCCGAGTGAGCCAACAAGTATGCCAATCAAAAATATGCCCCAAAACACGGTTCTTCAACATTGGGTCTAGCTGTTACCGTCCGATTCCGTGCATACCTGTTCGCTTTTGAACTATTATATTACCAAAAACATGTATATCCAACCCCTGATCTCTGAAAGGAAAACCAACACATTTGAAGAAAACCAGACTGCTTTCAAATTCTTTTCCTACTTTCGTCATGGTATGAATAACGAAAGTCAATTTAACCCAGCGCTATTAAAAGACCTTGTAACGATGAAAATGCCCTTTGGCAAATACAAGGGCACGACCATGTGCAACTTACCCGTCAGCTATCTCGAGTGGTTTTCTGCCCAAGGTTTTCCTCAAGGTAAGCTAGGCATGTTGTTGGCCACGATGTACGAAATAAAGATCAATGGATTGGACAGACTGCTCGATCCATTGAAATGAGCTTAGGATATAAGAATTAAGAAATCAGATATTATAAACATTTCGGACACAGAACATTAGACAAGTTGGCAAAAAAACAATAAGAACAGTAAGTACCCTCAATTTCCTGCCAATCTTCGTTTGCAACGAGGTCTGACAAGCATTGCGATAGGCACTCAACAAGCCTATACACTCCCTTTTTAAAAATGCCTCCTAAAAGCGAGGCACCTTAAACTCTCCTTCTGTGAGTGCTACTTCTCCCAATAGGACATTCTCTCCCGAGCTGCTGTCATAGCGCACCAAGGTACCCGAAAATGTGCCTTTTATTTCGTGCTCATTTATCACTTCAAATCGTACGTATGCCTGCTTCCACAAAGGCACACTATTTATATTTAGTGCTGTGGTATATAGGTCACCTTCATCATCGTAATAGCCCATCAAAAACATGAAATCAGGAACCGTATTAGAAGCCCCTTCAACATTGGAATAGGTAATTCCTGTTTTTATCTCATCTGTGCTACTAATTAAAATGGTTACTGTGTTGGTTCCTGTTTCAAAGATATTTCGGAAGCCACCAACATTCAATGTGTGCGTCTCCGTGGATTCATGATATCCCATCGAGCCAGTAAGGTTTACTTGACTATTGCCCATAAAAGGATAGTCCACCTGACTCCCATTCAACTTATATCGGAAAAAATACTCCGAAGGATTAACACCATTGTCGTCGTCATCTGAATTGCAGGCTTGCAATAGCAAGATCGGCATGAACATTATAGCACATAGAAAAAGTCTCCCGACCCTTTCTATACTAATTGTTTTTATTAGGTTCATTATATTGAGTTTTAGGGTTAATTTCTTGCCATTGTAGCAGTAGCTAATTGCCGGGCAACCTACCCTCTTTACAAAACCCCTTGGCCCATATACTTGTACATCAAATGATTATACCTAATATACGTTATCGGAATAATATTTTATAGCAGAATTTATGGTTATTCTTTTCGAAGAACCAAACTTTTTCTAATCCTCTTAATCCTTCAACATCCCCCACCCCATCATCGCTGCCATTCTTTCAAATTCGGCTTGTATTGTTGCCACAAACTTCAGGGACGCTCCTGTAACAGGATGAGTTATGTCCAAAGCCCGAGCATGCAGCAGCATGGTCGTCATTCCCCACCTTTCTTTGAACAGCCGATTCTGTTTGTTGCACCCATGAGGTCTATCGCCAATAATGGGGTGCAAGATATGGGCCATATGCTTCCTGATCTGATGCATCCGACCTGTTTCTGGCTCTAGCTTTACCAGTGAATACCTAACTGTAGCGTGTTTCCCAAACGGCACTGGCAGTTCTGCCCTGGCCATGGTTTCATAGGCGGTAAATGCCTCCTGCCACGTCCCATTTTCTTTTCTAAGCGGATAGTCAATCTCACCGCTATCATCCGTATATCCTCTTACAATTGCCCAATATTCTTTTTCTACTTTCCTCTCGGCAAATTGTTCCTGAACCTCTCGCTGAGTTTTAGGGTCAAGGGCAAACAACAGCACCCCGCCGGTTTTACGGTCCAGCCTATGTACCGGAAACACGTACCGCCCCAACTCATCTCTCAGCAATTGCATAGCAAACTGCTCAGCATCTCTCGCTATGGGGGATGGATGTACCAACAAGCCATGAGGCTTATTAATTGCCACTAAATATTCATCCTGATATATGATCTCCATCTTTGCCATTTTGGGCCAATTATACGCATTCTTCAAAAGAAATTGACATGCTCTTCATGTTTCTTTAAACAGTGGCCCACATTTTCGATTATCTATATAGGCTTGCTGAAAAGGTATAACAATGGAATCGGAAAACCACGGCAATTTAAGGTCAAAAACCTTTTAGTGCGTTTTTAAGCAGGCCTTATTTAAGGACTAAGCCAATTACTAGAAACATGTTTGACAGCATCTTAAGCACAGCAAAAGCCCAATTACAGGAGCAATTAAAGGAAAAAATCGGTCTTAATGAGCACCAAGTGTCTCAAATAGTAGATATTGCAGGTGAATCCATACAAGAGCAAGCTCAAGCAGAAGCCATGAGCGGCAATACAGATGGCCTCCTTCATTTATTTGGATGCCCTGATGCGCACACTTCTACCACAAACCCTATTGTTGAGAATATGGGGAATAGCTTTGTCTCGAAAATGATCTCCAGATTAGGATTACCTGATACCTTAGCTGAATTGACCAAAAATCTAATCCTGCCGTATTTACTTCAAATCATTAGCTCAAAATTTTCCGAATCTGGGGGAAAGGATGCTGCTAAGTTGCTGTCGTTATTTCAAGGAGCTGGGAAAGATGGGATTTTTGAGAATGTAAAAGATAGGATAAGCCAAAATAAGTTAGGAGGCCTTTTTTAAAGAAGTCACAAAGTAGAAATATTTGGGCGGTGGCCGGGCTATCGCTACAAGTCCGTCCACCCGCAATGCCCACACGCTTCGGGCTTTTCGCTCTATCCCTACCGCTGCTACGGCTTATCTAGGCAATGTCGTTTCACGCCGCGAACGCTACGGTTACGCAGCGAACGCAAAGACCAATCGATAGGAGGTTGCAGAGTTTTTAACCTCACCGTTATTGCGAAATTTTCCTTTTGGGAAAATTTCGCAATCCATATGATTAGGCTACCAATAATTCACTTTCTCCCCTTTCCAAACTCAACACTTAAACATTAAAAATTGCCATCGTTCGTTAGTCCCAACAAGTTTCCTCCTGAATGACAGGCGGAAGTGGTCAAATTGGCAACTGCTTACTTTCCTAATTTAAAATTCAACACTTAAAATTTAGAATTTATTTCATCCATTTCCACCAGCAAATTGGCGACCAGTGCCGTCCAACCGGTCTGATGCGATGCACCAAGCCCCTTTCCGTTATCGCCATGGAAAAACTCATAAAAGAGATGGAGGTCTTTAAAATTCATATCCGATGCAAATACTTCATCTTGGTGATAACGGTACTTTCCGGCTTCATCTCTTTCAAAAAGCTTTAGCAGCCTACCCTTCAGGGCATAAGCTATTTGCTTGAGGTTGAGCTTGTTGCCCGAACCAGTTGGAAAGTCGTAAGTCACACTATCCCCATAAAAATCATAATATTTCAACAAAGCCTTAATGATGATATAGTTCAAGGGAAACCATATAGGTCCTCGCCAATTAGAGTTGCCACCAAACATCTCATTCGAACTTTCACCAGGCTCATAGCTAATAATATGCTGGCTTCCATTGTAGCCAAACTTATATGGATTATTCTCATGATATTTCGATAAGGAGCGAATGCCGTAATCAGATAAAAACTCATTCTCATCTAAAAGCCTATTCAACAGGTTTTCCAATCTGTAACCCCTCATTAGGGCAAATAAATGTTTACCGTTTTCGCTCTTTTCTTCGATGTGTGTAATCAGTTTTTCCAAATCAGGACGGCTTCGCATAATCCCTACTGCCCTCGTTTTAAACTCCTGCATCTGATCAAAAATCTCAGTTCCGATCACCTCTACTGCCAATAGGGGAATGATCCCTACCAAAGAACGAACTTTCAATTTTTCACTCTTCCCATTATCTAATTGTACGACATCATAGTAAAAGGCATCTTCATCATCCCACAGCGAAATATCTTTCTCCCCTATATGATGCATCGCCCACGCTATGTTCAAAAAGTGTCTAAAAAACTTGGCCGCAGATTCTTCATAAGCCAGGTTCTGATTAGCTAGCTCAAGGGAAATTCTCAACATGTTAAGGGAGAACATGGCCATCCAACTTGTAGCATCGGCCTGTTGCAAGTTCTTTATGCCAGAAGGAAGGTGATTTCTATCAAATACGCCAATATTATCCAATCCTAGAAATCCTCCTTCAAACAAGTTTATTCCATTCACATCTTTTTGGTTGACCCACCAGGTAAAGTTCATCAACAGCTTTTGAAAGGCTCGCTCCAAAAAGTCATAGTCTGCAACTCCCGTGCGCTCCTTGTCGGTTTCATATACTTGCCAAACACCCCATGCATGTACCGGAGGATTTACATCGCTGAAATTCCATTCATAGGCCGGTATTTGGCCATTAGGGTGCATATAATTCTCCCTGAGCATCAGTAGGAGCTGCCTTTTTGCAAAATCAGGATCGATATGAGCAAAAGTAGTGGCATGAAATGCGAGATCCCAAGCTGCATACCAAGGATACTCCCACTTGTCAGGCATCGAGAGAATATTTCGATTGGTCAGATGCTTCCAATTGGCATTGCGCTTGTTATCACGATAGGGCTTATGCCCTCCTGGCTCCCCGTAAAGCCACTTGAATACATCTATATAATAAAACTGCTTGGTCCATAAAAGTCCGCTAAAGGCGTTTTTTGCTAATTTCTTATGATCGTCATTCAGATGTTCTGGTATTACAGAAGTATAGAAAGCATCATTCTCATCCTGTCTGCGGGAAAACACCTCATCGAAGTTTTCCCATGGAGCATCCATCCTTTTGCGGCAAAGTCTTAGTCGAAAGACCTTTGAAGCCCCAGCAGCAATTTTTTCATTCCACCAAATGGCTGCTTTAGTTCCCTTTTTATCAGGGTTCACAGATGGTTTCTGGAAAATGACATGATCATTGATGCCATCTTTTACATATGGATAGTCGTTTTTTACATTATAAACCCTATCATTATTTGTTTCATTTTCGCAGAACAGTTGTGTCCCGCCCTCATGGTGTAAAACATAACGGCCATTACGTGAAGAGGCGGCCACGATAATATTATCAGGCTCAGAGGTTAAATCAGGTCGAGAATATCGTGTTTCATGTTTCCAATAGTTACGATACCAGATGTGCGGCAAAACATGTATTTCTGCGACTTCTGGCCCACGATTGCAGACCGTTACCCTCATCAAGATATCCTCATGTCCAGCCTTTGCATATTCTATGAAGCAGTCAAAATAGCGGTTTTCGTCAAAAGCTCCAGTGTCTAGAATCTCGACTTCGGGCCTGTCCCGTCCAATTTGATTGGCTTTTACCAACTTCTCATAGGGAAATGCATTCTGAGGATATTTGTACAAGTACTTGCAATAGGAATGTGTGGGGGATGATTCCAGGTGAAAGTATAGCTCCTTTACATCTTCACCATGGTTACCCTGTCCGTTAGTAAGGCCAAAAAGCCTTTCTTTCAGGATAGGATCTTTTCCATTCCAAAAGGCAGGTGCAATACACAATACCTGATGCTGGTCACAAAATCCTGCTATACCCTCCTCACCCCAACGATATGCATTGCTTCGGGCCAAATCATGGGAGATAAAATCCCATGCGCTTCCATCCAGACTATAATCTTCCCTAACCGTTCCCCACTGCCTGTCCGCCACATAAGGACCCCATTTCTTCCAAGTTCTATTGTCAGGCGATTTCAACAACCGCGCTTTTTCTTTTCCCATGTTCAATCGCTATTATTTTTCCACAAACAACCATTCCAAATTTATCTACTTTCGACATGTCCCACCGACTTCAAATTAGCCCAAAAAAGACTCATGTGCTGTTTACAATGAATTGTGTGGAAATAAAATACTGGCCAAATAAGATTTCTTGAATTACAATCTATATTTAATTTGACAGTTTGTACAAAAGAAGGATCTTCTATTTGTTTTTCCTAAATGTTTCCGAATAATTGGAACGTCGCATCTGGTGCAGCGTTTCTGCCCATGGGCTAGCCAGTGTTTCTTTAATACATATTGCTTTTTCCAGTGCAAAAAATCAAAACTATAATTTCTGGCCTCATGTATCATTTCATCTAGTTTTTCCACGGGAAGGCTACCCACAGTGGTTTCGGGATGCACCCTTATCCTATACAAAACTTCGTTCTTGATAATGTTGCCCACACCAGCAAATACATCTTGGTTAAGCAACGCATCGCACACCAGCATATTAGGATGATTTTTCAGTTTATCCTTTGCTGATTCTGGATTCCATTGAGGCGACATCACGTCACCAGACCAATCATATAGATCGTCTGCACATCCTTCTAAATACCGAACTGAACATGCATAAAAGTTAATTTCACCATTATCAAACTGAAGGCTCAGTCGTGGAGTCGCTTCCTTTCTTTCATTAATAAGATAGGAACCGAACAAAAGAAAGTGGATGCGGACCATAAAGCCATCGAAACAGATCAAAAACTGCTTGCCAAACGACCTGAAATCTAAGATAGTTTTGCCTGCCATTCTCTGAAGATCAATCTTTCTATTGCCTCCAACAGTCACTACATTTTTGTTTTTGAACTGCTGTACCGCCTCTTTTAGAATAACAATGGATGGGCCTTCGGGCATAGCTTTTTTACTTTTTAACCTCGTTCTGTCCCGTGTTGTTTGTTATTGAAAGGCATTGACAATCTTATCAGTCAATGCCTTTCAATACTCAGTTTCACGTCTTCTAGTGCCTGACACATAAGTGTGCAAAAAAGGAAAAAAATCTTAGCCTATGCACCAATATAAAAGCATTTCGGTAACTTTATGGTCTTTCTTTCAAAAATCTAATAACCAGAAAGCAGCTGCGCCAATATGCATTACATCGATCAGTTCTTGAGTGAGCAATATATTTCATCCGCCATCAGGCTAAAAGCAAGAACGATTTATTCACAAGGCAAATACCAACTTAAAACCATCGACTTCAAGTCTGGTCAGGCCGTCTATACAGTTGAAAGCGCATCGAACAACGGTCGCTACAATGTTGAGATAGAGCATTTCAACAGCCACGATATTGGAGTAAGTTGTAGTTGTCCCGCAAGTAATTTTTGTAAACACATGCTGACAGCCTTAAATGATCTAAGGCTTAGAATTATCGAGCTGCCAACTACAAAACATGATCAGCATGAAACCTATGTTGATGTAGGCGCAATAAATACCGAAATCTTCAAAAGAAATAATATCACCGAGGCATCCTTAAAAGGCGGAACGAATTTAAAAAGGCAGGGAAATGCTACCATAAACCAAGCAAAAGACAGCACCTTGAATGTAACCGTAAAAGACGGTGACAACAACTATTTGGTGATAATAAGTGAGACTTCCGATAAGCAACTCAAGACTTCTTGCCGCTGTAAGTACACTGATGCTCCTCTATGCCCTCATAAAATCGCGGCCCTATTGGCTTTCCAAGAAGAATATGGGGACAGAGGATTTGATAAGATCCGCAATTATGACAAGGAGAAGGAGATTCTCTTAAACCAATACGGCTACTCGCTGAAAGACGATATCGAAGGGCTATTTCATTTTGAAATAAAAGAGGGCGACCTCCGCCTCATCGTAAAAGATGCTAGTATTGAGAAAGTGGGCCAATATGCTGAATGGAAAAAGCTTGCCGCAATCTATCTAGAAGCGCCCCGAAAGATCTTATTGGAGTCCGACTCAAAGGATTTTGCTATAGCCTATGTTTGGGCTCTTCCAGATGACTACTATCCCATGCTTAGGGTAATGCCCATTTATGGTAAAAGAAAGAAAAGCGGAAAAATAGGGGCTCCTTTGCGAGAAATTGACACCTATTCATTGAAAAACATCAAGATGACTGGAGAAGAAATGCACTTGTACCAGGCATTGAGCAAAATTAGCAACAATCCCTATGGCAATAAATGGAACCATGCCACAGAAACAAGCAATGGTGCTGAGATGGAAGATGCTGACGTTTATTTCGATATCCAAGAGGCAACCCATCAGATCATTGGCAACGAATACATTAAATTAAGTGGTCAGGACAATTACCTTCTGAAGGAAAAAAGCTACCTTGCATCCAACAACTTGGTACCTATTACCCTAAACAAGGATGAGCCCAGCGTTTCTTTTAAACTAGAGCAAATTGGGGATGATTATATTCTCAATATTCAGTTGGAGGTAAGTGAAGAACAGCTTACTTGGGATGATTTGCGCCCCGTTGGATATGGTTTTCTTTTGCTCATTGAGCGAAATGAACTCATTATGCTCCAACCTAAAGACGCTAGGACTTTACATTATTTCTATGGCAAAAAACACCTTAAAGTAAAAACCAAAGAGCTCGCACGGTTTTTCGATGAATTTCTTATACCTCTCATGAAAAAACATCCTGTTCATTTAGAAGGCATAAAAACCAATATTAAAGAACACTTGGCTACGCCCCATCGGAAGTTGTATGTCAAAGAAATGGACGATTTCCTATTGCTCATCCCAGCATTTCGCTATCATTTCAAGGATTATGAAACAGAGGTGGAAATGGACAACGGGGAAGCTATTTTTATTGAAGAAGGGAAAAAGAAAGTCAAAATAATTCGAGACAAGGATGTAGAACAGGAGACGTTTGAGTTGCTAAAAGGCTTGCACACCTCCTTTGAAGATCAGCGAAATCGCCACTACTTTTATCTGCCCATCAAAGAGGTGCTGAAATCAAACTGGTTTTTTAAAGCCTTTGAAAAAATAAGCGAACACAATATTGAAGTTCTGGGCCTAAAGACGCTTTCCAAGATAAAATACAATCCCTTCCGTCCTAAAATGATGATGAGGGCAAGTTCTGGAACAGATTGGTTCGACTTAAAAATAAATGTAAGCTTTGGCAGCCAGCAAGTAAGGCTGCAAGACATAAGAAGAGCTATTTTGAACAATGACCAGTTTGTGAAGCTTGGTGACGGCACAATGGGCATATTGCCTGAAGAGTGGTTGGCCAAGTATGCAGCCATGTTCCGAGCAGCTAAGGTAAAGCAAGAAACCTTGCAGCTTTCCCAATTCCAGCACGTCGCCATTGAGAACTTTTACAAAGAAATCGACAACTATGAAGTGCTTGAAAACCTACGAGAAAAGATTGAAAGACTTAAAGCATTCAGAGCAATAAAGAAAGCCCCTGTCCCTTCAAATGTGAAGGCAGCGTTAAGAAGCTATCAGCAAGAAGGATTTAATTGGCTTAGATTTTTGCATGAGTTTGGCTGGGGAGGATGCCTTGCAGACGACATGGGGCTGGGAAAGACGCTACAAGCCCTGGCTTTCATTCAAAGCCTAGTAAATGACGATGATAAGACAACCGTACTGGTGGTAGTTCCACGATCCTTGATATTCAATTGGGAGCTGGAAGCCAAGAAGTTTTGTCCAGAATTAAAAATATTAGTTTATAGTGGCATAGACAGACGAAAGAAAACTGATCCTTTCCATGATTATCACATTGTGCTTACGACCTACTCATTGGTCCGTAACGATATAGAGGTATTAAGGGAATTTCACTTTGACTATGTCATCCTTGACGAGAGTCAAGCAATCAAGAACCCCGCTTCACTTATTTCTAAGGCAGTGAAGCTTCTCAAAGCCAAGAACAGGCTGATCATGACCGGAACGCCCATAGAAAACAATACATTTGACTTGTATGCCCAGATGGATTTTCTAAATCCTGGAATGTTGGGCAGCATCGACTATTTTCGAAAGGAATATTCCAACAAAATAGACAGGGATAGGGACCAAGACAAGGTGGAAGAGCTACAAAGAATAGTCAACCCTTTTATATTATCGAGAAAGAAAGAAGACGTTGCCAAAGAACTGCCAGAAAAAACCGAGACAGTCATTTACTGCGAACTCGGCAAAAAGCAGCGCAAAACGTACGACTACTTCAAAAATAAGTATTATGAGAAAATCAAAGCAGTAATAGAAGAAGAAGGCATGGCCAAGTCGGGGATGTATGTACTCCAAGGACTACTCAAACTCCGACAGATCTGCAATAGCACGGCGCTCATAAAAGAGGAAGGGGATTTTGGAAATGAGTCAGTCAAGCTAGAAGTGATCATGAATGAGCTCCAGCAGGTTGCTGGGCAAAAAGGCAAGGCACTGGTCTTCTCCTATTTTGTAGAAATGCTCGATATTGTTGCTAAAGAATTAGAAACGCTCGGCATAGGCTATACTATGCTTACAGGAAGTAGCGTGGATAGAGAGAAAATTGTCAATGATTTCAAGACCAACGAAGAAAACAAGATTTTCCTCATCAGCTTGAAGGCAGGAGGATTTGGCTTAAATCTCACCGAGGCCAATTATGTCTTTATGATCGACCCTTGGTGGAATCCAGCAGTAGAGCAGCAGGCCATAGACAGAACACACAGAATTGGGCAAGATCAAAACGTCTTTGCTTATAAACTGATTTGCAGGAACACCATAGAAGAAAAAATATTGGAACTTCAAGAAAAAAAACAAGCCGTAGCCAAAGACATCATCAATGTGGAATCCGGCTTTATGAAAAAGTTGAACAAAGAAGATCTAGCTGCTTTGTTCGCTTAACATGAAAACTCTTAATCACCAAACTATATTTATATGAAAAGATTGTTTACCCTACTATTATGTATCCTTTGCATTCCTGCCGTGGGCCAGGATGCTATTGTGAAAATATGGCCTGACAAAATCCCAGGGGCCATCGAAAATGCAGAGTATGCTGTTGGAGCCAATACAAGCGGCGGGTGGATTACAAAGGTAACTGACCCGACTATTGAAGTTTATTCGGCACCAGAAGCACTTGCCAATGGCACAGCTATAGTGATATGCCCGGGCGGAGGGTATTCAGGATTGGCCTATCAGCATGAAGGCGTGCAAGTTGCAAAGTGGTTCAGCAGCATCGGCATCACAGCCTTCTTAGTTAAGTATAGACTGCCCAGCGATATGATCATGGAGGACAGGTCCATTGGCCCACTTCAAGATGTACAAGAAGCCATACGAATAGTTAGAAGAAATGCTCAGAAATGGAATGTAGATCCGAATAAGGTCGGTGTAATGGGATTCTCGGCAGGGGGCCATTTAGCTTCCACTGCCAGCACAAAATATGATGAAAAAGTGTATACGCCCATCGACGAGCTAAGCGCTCGGCCTGATTTCTCCATATTGATCTATCCAGTTATCTCTATGCATATCGGACATGAAGACTCTAAACGCAAACTGATTGGCGAGGATGCTTCTCCAGAAATGATAGACCGGTTTTCAAGTGACATGCAAGTGAATGAAAATACACCTCCTGCCTTTTTGGTACACTCGGTTGACGATGATCTTGTTCGAGTAGAGAACAGTATTCGATATCTACTTGCACTCAAAGACCACAACATCCCATCAGAACTGCACATCTATGAAAAAGGTGGACATGGTTACGGACTGGGAAGAAAAGATGGCACAACTAGTCAATGGCCAAAAGCTTGCGAAGAATGGCTGAAAACAAATGGCTTTTTATAATCATTCGCGATATTTCGAACACACTTTATTGAAAAACCACAGAACTGTCCAATAATAAATGTTTATATTTTAAAGTTCAGTTTGTCGAAAATGTGGTCCCCCAAAATAAGCAAGGAAAACCGATTGGTTTATGAAGTAGAAGATGAATCGTATATATCCTTTGAGCAAAAATGATCATGAATTATTCATGATCATTTTTGTTACGTTACTCATAACAAAAACAATCTTTATTTACCTGAATCACGACAAAACGACCAACAAAAGCGATTTCCGTACAGCTCACTAGAATTTACCCGTAAGCTTGATATTCAAAAATCGGGTCGACAAAGAATTTGGGACTGCAAACTGCTGCCGGTTCACGTCTTCTATCCAGCTATAAGAAAGTACATTGGTAAAATTCATCAAATTGAGAATCTCAGCGCTGATCCATAAGGATTTCAGTTTTCCTTCTGGATGTTTTTCTTCAAAATCAAAAATTTTGGAGAAACCTATGTCAACCCTTCGGTAGGCTTTTCCAGTAAATGCATTTCTATATTCCTCATTGTTGGGCGGACCAAAAGGAAGTCCCGTGCCCACCAAAAAAGACAAGTACATACGAATGGAGGGATCGTTGGGAATATGGTCCTGGAAGTAAACCCCTAGATTAACCCGCTGGTCGGAAGGCCTTCTCCTATACCCGTGCTCATCGTCTTGAAGATCTTCTTCGGTAGTCAATATTCCAAGGCTGAACCATGATTGCGCTCCTTCGATAAACTCCCCGCTGATTCTCACGTCAAAACCAGCTGCATAAGCAGTAGCCCTGTTATGTGCTGCGTATCTAATCCTGACATTGTCCACTTCATAAGGGATGATATTCCACATATATTTATAATAGGCTTCTGTAACCCATTTAAAATCTCTTCCCCACATTTTGAAGTTATAGTCAAGGCTAACGATATTATGCCACGATGACTGGGCTCTAACTTTGCGTTTCACATAGCCATCTCTATCCCGTAATTCCCGATAAAATGGTGGCTGTTGGTATAACCCAACGGCAGCCCTAAAGACCACCTCACGCTCCCAAGTGGGGCTAAAAGCATACTGAAGGCGTGGACTCACTAAAAGCTGATCGTTTAAATCCCTATAATTAAGCCTGACACCATAGGTCAAAGTGTTTTTTGGATCTATAGACGTCGTATGTTGAGCATAGGCCGTAACATGCACAGCACTTATATCCGCTTCACCATAAGCAGCACTGTTCAATGTGATAAAATCCGAAGAGTCGGAAAACTGATACTCGTTCAAAAAGTCGTCTACGTTAGAAAGGGAAACCCCAGCGCCAAACTCTACAAGGTGGGTGCTATTGACATAGTACGTATTGCGCAGTTCTGCATTAAAGGTTTTTGCTGCGAGCCTATTTCTAGCATAGCGGTAATTTGAACCCACGCCCCTGATCGTGAGGCATTCGCTTTGATCGTTGCCAGGGTTTAAATTTATATCACAGATCCGATATGCGCCTTCAATATCATAGTATTCACGCTCAAGGGTGTAATAACCAGCAAGGATCACATCTGACACAAACTTTTGAGAAAACAGATGGGATAGTTTGAGCCCTGTTTGGTACGTGTCATATTCCATAAGCTCATTGCCCTGAAAATAGACGTTTAACCTCATCGTTCGGGAATGCGTCCCAAAGACGCTTTCTTGTGTAATAGGCTTAACCAAGTACCGATTCCTAGCATAAGAAGCTAATATCTCTAGCTTAGTTCGATCATTCTGCCCAAAAGGCTTTGATAGTAGTACCTGTACATCCGTAAAAGAAGGCAGATATTCTCCTTTCGTTTCAAGGGTATTGAGCAGGTATTGGGAATTTTTGTGCCGTATGCCCACCAATGCTCCAGCACCGCCTTCTTGATCATATAAAGTGGCGTAGGCCGCCCCACCTAACAATCCGACTGTTATACCTGCAAGGTTCTCTTTTGGGTTATCATAGGCAATACTCAAGCTTGAAGAAAGCTTATCGCCATACTTGGGTTGCCAGCCCCCAGCAGAAAAAGAAATATTGCTTACCAAGTCGGGATTCACAAAACTAAGACCCTCCTGCTGGCCAGACCTTATGAGAAAAGGCCTATAAATTGGGATACCGTTCACATAAACTAGGTTCTCATCGAAATTCCCACCCCTAACAGCATAGGCACTAGAAAATTCATTGTTGCTGACAACCCCTGGCAGGGTACTCAGCACTTTAGAAAATTCATGAAAGGGAGATGGCAGCATTTCTATGTCTAAAGGGCTAAGCTGTACAACACTAATCATATCGGGCCCCTTTCCCTTTCCATAAATTTCAAGCTCGTCCAATAAGTTTGTATTCTGTTTCAATACAACAATTGCAGCAAGGTTTGCATAGTTGTCGATATTAAGCACTAGATGGCGGGAGAAGTAGCTAAGATGTTGGAAAACAACGTTAATACTGTCTTCAATATATACCTCCAAAGAATACCGGCCTAGGCTATCGGTTGTAGCCCCTATGTTTGGATTTTTTTTCTCATAAATGGAAACGCCGGCAATGCCATTTCCTAAGGTGTCAACCACATTTCCTTGGAGAAGAACCTGCTGTGCTTGTACGGAAAATCCTACAAAATAGGAGCATATAAAAGCATAGCAAAGGTTCCTCATGCAGTTGTCATTGTTTTTCAGTCGATATAGCCAGGAATTTCACCACAATACCAACATTTATAAGGGTATCAGTTGTTTTTCAATTCTTGAATGGTAACCTCCGGCTCATTTGATTTAAACACAAAGCTTCCCGCCACCAAAACATCAGCCCCAGCTTCAATCAGCAGTGGAGCGTTCTGTGCATTTACGCCACCATCTATTTCTATAAGGGTATTTGCCCTCGCATCCGTAATCAGCTCCTTTAAAATACGTATCCGTTTATAAGTGTTTTCAATAAAAGCCTGTCCTCCAAAACCAGGGTTAACAGACATTATGCACACTAAATCTATCTCGTGAATTACATCCTCCAAAAGCTGAACGTTGGTATGAGGATTAATGGCAACCCCGGCTTTACAGCCTAGTGCCCTAATCTCTTGCAAAACACGATGGAGATGCGTGCAGGCTTCATAATGTACAGAAATAGAATTGGCCCCTACGTCTTTAAAAGCTTCTAGATATTTTTCTGGCTCCTGAATCATAAGATGGTAATCGAGCGGCTTCTTAGCATAACGATAAACGGCCTCACACACAGGGAAACCAAAGGAAATGTTGGGGACAAAACGGCCATCCATTATATCTACGTGTATCCAATCCGCCACACTATTATTCAACATTTCCACATCTCTACCTAAATGAGCAAAATCTGCAGCTAGAATGGAAGGCGCAATTAAAACAGACATCTTATGAGCTTATGATAAAAGATTCTTTACTTTTTGGAAACAAATATATATTATTTTAGTGATAACATTTTTCAAAACCAATGGAATCATTTTTTTTGCTACAATACGGTTTTTTATAAATTTATTAACGAAACTTGGTGGTTCTTCTTAAATCGAAGTGGTAATTTTAACTAAACTAGGATTTCCTAAGAACAAAATAAGAAATTTGATAGATTTGTTAGTTCCAGTAGACCTGATCCTTCGGGATACATTTGAGAAAGGATGCATTAAATTTATTCCTAATTCTCATCATTCTAGCTGATCTTCCGTATATAGACAAAAATCAATATATGCTATACCTGTTTACCTTGACCTTGCCTATTACAGATCCGGTATTAATCTTTTCGATCGTACTCTTTATTATATTCCTGGCACCTCTCCTTTTACAAAAAATAAAAGTGCCAAGTATAACTGGATTGATCGTGGCTGGAATTGCTATTGGACCCAATGGTTTTCATTTACTCGAACGAGATAGCAGTATTGTGCTTTTTGGCACTGTAGGGCTCCTCTACATCATGTTCTTGGCCGGTCTAGAGTTGGAAATCAATGGGTTTAAAAAGTCCAAGAACAAAAGCATCGTATTTGGCTTCTTTACGTTTATATTTCCTTTAATTACTGGTTTCATTGTCAGCCATTTTGTGCTTGACTATAACATAACGGCCTCTGTGCTCATTGCCAGCATGTTTGCCACTCACACCTTGGTGGCTTATCCCATAGCAAGTAAGCTGGGCCTTATCAAAAACGAAGCAGTAACAGTGGTTGTTGGGGGAACTATCATTACGGACACAGCAGTTTTGTTGATCTTGGCCGTGATAACTGGGTCTGTAGAAGGCAGCTTGGATATGAGATTTTGGATCAAGTTACTAGTTTCCATCATCATTTTCTCTGTTATTGTATTCTGGCTGTTTCCTATTATTGTCAGATGGTTTTTCAAAAGGCTGGAAGGTGAAAATGTCTCCCAGTACATTCTTGTGTTAGGCATGGTATTCTTGGCCAGCTTCTTAGCAGAAGTTGCAGGAATAGAGCCCATCATTGGGGCATTTATGGCTGGGTTGGCACTTAATACGCTAGTGCCCCGCACCTCTCCTCTTATGAATAGAATTGAGTTTGTTGGAAATGCATTGTTCATTCCTTTTTTCCTCATTAGTGTGGGCATGTTGGTTGACCTAAAAGTCCTCTTTAATGGGCCTGAAGCGCTGACGGTAGCATTTACCCTCACCATTGTGGCTTTGATAGGAAAGTATATAGGTGCTTATGCCACTCAAAAAATATTTAAATATAGTGTTCCGCAACGCAATTTAATATTTGGCTTGAGCAGTGCCCACGCTGCCGCCACCCTTGCGGTTATTTTGATCGGGTATAATTTGGAGATAATTGATGACAATGTGCTTAATGGCACTATCCTTCTCATTTTTGTCACCTGTCTTATCAGTTCGTTTGTGACAGAAAATGCCGGGAGAAAACTGGCAATAGAAGAAGGGGAACAACTGCCTGAAATATCAGAAGTGCCAGAAAGAATTCTCGTTCCTATAGCCAACCCCAATACCATTGAGAAGCTTATAGACTTTGCCATTATGGTGAAAGACCCCAAGAGTCAGGAGCCTATTTACCCAATAGCAGTAGTAAAAGACGATAAAGAAGCAAAAGAAAAGGTCATCTTAAGCACCCGGATGCTTGAGAAAGCCGTTGTGCATGCTTCTGCTACAGACAATGCCGTACAGATTATCACCAAAGTGGACCTGAACATCGCCTCCGGAATTATAAGGGCCATTAAGGAACTCATGATTACCGAAGTAATTATTGGTTGGAATCCAAAATTAAGAGCAACGGACAGGATTTTTGGTACTGCCTTGGACAGCATATTGCACCAAACTGACCAGATGACTTTCGTATGCAACCTGATCAACCCGCTCAACACTATCCAAAGACTGCTCGTTCTAATGCCAAAAAATGCCGACCTGGAAGTAGGGTTTAATGCTTGGGTTCAAAAGATAAAATTACTGGCTAGCCAAAGCGGGGCAGATATTAGATTCTATTGTTTAAGCAACTCCATGGAAAAGTTGAAGAACATCGTAGAAAAGGGAAAGCCCGAGATCAATGCCACTTATCATGCCATAGAAGATTGGAGAAACTTCTCAGCAAAGGCGGAGTCGATAGTGAAAAACGACGACCTGATTGTCATGGTAAGTGCGAGAAGGGACACGATCTCCTATCAGGATAACATGGAAAATTTGCCTTATAGATTATCAAGGCAGTTTACTAAAAATAGCTTCTTAGTACTGTACCCTCAACAAACCAATTACAATAGCGGAACAACAAATTACCAGAATTTCTAACAGCTACATTGGGTCAACTTAAAACTTGACGACCTTTACAGCTTCTGAGGTGTTTGCCGTAACAACATTAATGATATACACCCCAGGCAAAATGTTATGGAAATCGAATGTTATGATTTCCTGACTATATCCTTTTGGTTCTTTATGACCCAAAAGCTTTCCTGTGCTACTATATAGGTATACAGCTAAGCCGTCCGACACCTGATTGGACTTTACTTCTATCACGAGTTCGTTACTGACTGGATTAGGAAAAACACGAAATGATTTGGGAACGCTGCCGAACGTTGCTAATACCGTCTTGTTCATCGCCCTCGTGAAGTTGGGCAACCCATAGCCTACTTCATTGTTGGGGGCCAATGCCCTGTGGCCAGATTTACGAATCCTATCTATAACCTGCATATTGGTCAGGTCAGGGTTAGCCTGCCAGAAACCCGCAATTAGCCCACTAATCAAAGGTGCGGAAAAGGAGGTCCCATTAGATCTAACCACTCTCCCATTGGCATTGACGGTAAGCACCTGCTCTCCTAAAGCCATTACATCAGGTTTTATTCTACCATCAGCAGAAGGACCAAAAGAACTGAACCCCGTCTTGGACAAGTGGCCACTCCTAAGCGCTCCAACAGCCAACACGCTGTCTCCATCGGCAGGAGCAGAAATATACTTCCACTGTTTGTTTCCCTCATTTCCAGCACTTGTCACCATCACCATCCCTTTACTTGCAGCTATGTCGGCGGCCCGAGTTATTACACTGGTTTCACCATCCATTTCCTCATACGTATAGTTCATTGAAGGATCCGAGAATGTGCTATACCCTAATGATGTGCTGACAATATCCGCCCCTGCGCTGTCGGCAAACTCAGCAGCAAACAACCAATTGTACTCTTCGATCTGATACTCCCCATCCACGTCTTCGGTAACGCTCAGTATAAAGCTTGCTTTTGGGGCGGTACCTATAAATTTATCGGGAATCACCGCAGCAATGGTAGACAATGCTTTGGTGCCATGGTCGGAATATTGATAAACACTGTCATCGTTGACCACATAGTTGCGAGTCGCCACAATTCTTTTTTCATTATATAGATGTTGAAAGGGCTCATGGATATCTACTCCCATAAAGCCTCCATCTAGAACGGCAATGATTATACCCTCTCCCCTATATCCTTGGCTGTGCATAGTCGGAACATCCAAAAGCTCATTTTGCTCCATCGTTACATTATTATAATCTACATGAGCACCCGAGGTATAAAGGTTGCCTGATATTTTAGTCCCTGTATCGAGCGTATTTTCAATCGGATGTGTAAGCTTTACACCAGGAGCCACATGAACAGCACCCCGCACGTAAGGCTTAGTCAGAAGATAAGCAATCGTAGCAGAATCAGTTTGTACTAGTACTCCATTAAACCATTTGGACTTATGATAATAGGCAACGCCTTCTTCCCGCAATGAGTCTAAATAAGCAGGGCTCACTGGCAAATCTGCAGGGATAACAGGTATTGATTGTTTATGTCTCCGTTGGATCGCCCGCTCAGAAAGGAATGCTTCAGGAGCCTCCAATGAATACGGGGAATTGGCTTTATCCTTAAAAAAAACCACGAACCTGTGCTCTTGAGCTTCGGCAGCAAAGGCATAGATCATAAGGGTTAGTAATAAATAGATATAGCGTTTATTCTGTTCCATATTCTCTCAAAGTATATATTTTTTTTATCCCTCCGACTATGATCCCTTCGCCCAAACACGCTACGGAGGTAGCACAGTAGTCAATATAACGAGCCTCTTTGTATACTAGGCCAATATTTTCTGCATAAATTGCTTCCCTATACCGCTCATTAATAACAGTATCCATATTATTCTCTTCTACCACTTGAAGTGTATTTTCGAAGCTGAGACCATTTTGCTCAAAAACTACTCCTACCTTACTGATAGCATATACTGCTGATTCCTCTGCATTCATCGCATTGCTGTCCCATGACGCCCCTACCTTTACAGGAAAAGTGAGTTTTATGACAGGCGTATTGTTTTCAACTACAACAATACTTCTGGGGTTTTTCCTAACTGTCCAAATGGAATCTAGCTGCCAATCTACTTCAGCACTCCTCTTAGTAAATCGATGCAAATAGTAGGCGGTATCTTCTCGCTCTTGACGGTAGATTCCTTGAATAAGCTCTTTGAGTTGATAGTGTGTGGTGTCGCTATCCCCTATAAATGGAAAATGGACCTCTACCACATCATAGATGCGATAGCTGCCCACTTCAATTGGATAATATTGATAACCAAGATTATTAGGATTTGGAACTTCCATTGAACTGCTACAAGCCACACCCATGAGTGCTGCTAGTGCAAATATCCAATGAACCCTAGCTCCCATTTTGCCTGAAGCTTTTATTGATCCACCCTCCCCCTATGACATCATCTCCTTCATAAAATACTGCAGCCTGCCCAGGGGCTATAGCAGAAACTCCCTTTCCAAAATAAACTTTCATGGTATCTCCAGCTTGCTCAATCACGGCTGGAGTGCCTTGATCGTTATAACGCACTTTTGTGATGGTATCCAGCCGCTGTCCATTCAAATCAGCATATTTGCTCAAGTTCAATTGCTTCACATACATACCATCTCTCGAAAGCTCATCAAAAGTCCCGAGCACAACTCGGTTTCTATCTTTTTGAATTTCGGTAACATAAACTGGATATCCTAAAGCGATCCCTAAACCCTTTCGCTGCCCTACGGTATAGAAAGGATAACCTTCATGCGTGCCCACAACCTGGCCATCTTCCAACACAAACTCCCCCCCTTTTACCTGATGCTCAAGTCCCTCTACCCTTCTTTTCAAGAATCCACGATAATCATTGTCTGGCACGAAACATATTTCATAAGACTCAGATTTGTTCACCAATTCCACAAATCCTCTTTCTTTGGCCATTTCCCTAATGGTGGATTTGGTAAGCTTCCCCAAAGGATACATTGTCCTACTCAAGCTCTCTTGTGATATGCCCCAAAGCGCATATGATTGATCCTTGTTTTCGTCTATCCCTTTAGAGATTACATACCGGCCATTTTCTTCTCGCAAATTGGCATAGTGCCCAGTCGCAATGAATTCACAATCCAGTTTGTCTGCACGGCGAAGAAGGGCATCCCATTTTATATGCGTATTACATAGCACGCAAGGGTTAGGCGTTCTTCCTGCAAGATACTCATCTGTGAAATGATTGATGACATAGTCTCCAAACTCCTCCCTTATGTCAAGAATATAATGTGGGAAACCAAGACTCACGGCAATATTCCTAGCATCATTAATAGAGTCGAGGCTACAGCATCCCGTTTCCTTCTTGCTAGAGCCAGAAGACGCATAGTCCCATGTTTTCATGGTCATACCAATCACTTCATAACCTTGTTCATGAAGCATGACGGCAGCCACGGAACTATCTATTCCACCACTCATCGCTACCAATACTCTTCCGTGCTTACTCATAATTATGTCTATCCTTTAGACAGGGGAAACTCCTGCTGCTTAAAATAATGATTTAACTAATTGATTCTCTAACTCTTTTGGTGTACTCTCTCAATGCAACCTTGAACTCCACCTTATCATCTGTCATCTTATTCAATATCCAAATGGCTGCAAAAATATGGGTCAATTGCTCACCTTCATCTTCGCCCTCTACCTCCATTGCCGGTTGTTTTTCTTCCAACAAAGCTTCTTCTGCTTCCAAGAGCTCTTTAAGACTATGATTTTCTACTAACTTTTTAATAGCAGGTATTTTCATCTTATTAAATGTTTAATTTTGCCGAGGCGTTCACCCTATAATTTTTCGATCAATTCCACCACAGCATCTTCTTTACTCGACGCAACTGCCTCCACTAGTTCGCCATTCTTAAATATAGCAAAATAAGGCAAGTTAGTGACGCCTGCTTTCTTTCGTGCTTCAGGATTCTGCTCTGCATTGACGTCTAGGAAAGCTATGCCTTCAAACCGAGGATCGTTAGACAATCTTTTGTATTTTGGAGCGAAAAGCTTACAACTTCCACACCAATCCGCATAGTATTTTACCACTACTTTTTCGTTTAATGAAAGATGCTCGTTGAAATTCTCATCTGTAACTACTGCAACTGCCATATTATAAAATTTAAAGTTTTATGCAAATATACGGCATGTGCCGCCAAACCCACAAAATAAAACCAACATTATGAAAAACCCTTTTGTTTTTCGGCTATGACCCCATAATTTTGGCGCATGGCACTCAAAACAATCGTAAAGATCAATAGGACGAACAACCTGAGCGATGCGCGGTATTGCGCTGGCATGGGGGTAGATCTTATGGGATTTTGCTTAGATCCCAACAGCCCTGACGTGGTATCTCCAGAAAAGTTTCAAGAAATCACGGGCTGGATAGCTGGTGTACAATTGGTGGGCGAATTTTATGAAAGCAGCCCATTGATGATCAAAGAACTAATAGGAAGCTATCGATTAGATTACATCCAAACTTCAGATCCAGATTCCATAGTTTATCTTTCCCAACTGGAACTGCCCATTATCCTCTTAGTAACACTACCGGAAGACCTAGAAGACGACAGATGGAAAACCATGTTGGAAGAAAAGAAGTCATACGTAAGTTACTTTTTGCTCACGGCAAATGAAGAGAATGCTATAGACAAATACCTGCCTACTATCGCCGAGTTGTCTAGCGTCTATCCTTTTTTATTAGGCTTTGGCGTTAATGCCGATAATGCATTGGAGATTATTGAGGGTACTGCCATAAAAGGCATTACATTGGATGGAGGGCATGAAATAAAATCAGGCTACAAAGACTTTCATGACCTGGCCGATGTGCTAGAAGCAATTGAGATAGACGATCTGGATTAAAAAATATTTAAACTGATGTACCAATAGCCACCGCTTATTGGTACATCAGAAATTGTCACATTAGTTATTGCCTCCCAGAATAATAGGCAAACCTTCTTTCCCTTGACCTATCACTACTACCTTGGCGTTTTCAGATTTTGCTAGTTCCAAAGTAGCCTCAATTCCTTTCCATTTCAGGAGCTTATCGGAAATCCCCTCAGAAACTATGTCTTGAAAGTCTTTAATACCCTTGGCTTCAATCCTTTTTCTTTCAGCCTCTTTCGCCTCTTTTTCAAGCCTAAACTCATATTCTTTAGACTCTTGTTCCTGCTTGAGTTTGTTCTCTATGGCCGTCCTGATCGTTGGCGGAAGTTCAACGCCCCTAATCAAAATAGCATCCAAAGAGATGTATTTCCTTTCGACATTTGCTTTGGTTTCTTCGTAGATGGCCTCCTGAATAAAATCTCTCTTGCTGGAATAAAGTTCTTCTGGATCAAAACTACCAATCACCTTCCTAGCAGAGGATCGAATCTCCGGAAAAACAACCTTCTCGGCATAGTTTTTCCCAAGTTCCTTATGAATACGTCCCAACATATCTACTTGAGGAGAATACCTGAAAGATATTTCTAGCTTAATTGTCAGTCCATTTTTAGATAGCACCTCCATAACTTCATTCTCTTGCTGAGTCCTCACGTCATAGACATACATTTTGTTCCATGGGGCTATTATATGAAACCCTTCTCCATAATACCTGTCGGTAACGGTACCCTCTCCAAATTTTTTATACAATACACCAGCTTCGCCGGATTGGATAGTGACGAAGATACTAGATGAAAGATAAATTATTACAAAAAGAAGCACTGTCCCTATTACTATGATAGGACCTAATCTTTTGTTGTCCATACAATTCTACTTTAAGATTTATAATGATGTGTTTACAAACTTACAAGAAAATAAAGGAATACAGGTACTCGTTTGGTTACATTTTAGACCCCTTGTTACGGGTTTTATGCCAGATTTCAGTGATCTATTCTTTCGCCTTGTCATTTTTCGGCCTCTCAAATAATATTATACCTCAGCCAGAATCCTCTTTCAGATCTTGCTCAGCTCCCCTAAATATTATTTCTGCTAGTTCAAACCGCTCGGAGAGAAATTAACAATTTCATAATAAAGAAAAGGCAAATTTTCTTGTCAGAGACCGGTCGCATGGATACATTTGCAAACCGAATGAACATTCGGTCAAGAAAATCAGAATGAACAAAATATCAGATAAAAAGCGAGCAATCTTTGAAAGCACATTAGAATTGATAAAAGAGAATGGCTTTCATGGAACTCCAATGAGTATGGTAGCTAAAAATGCTAAAGTTGCTGCGGGCACCATTTATCATTATTTCGAGAGCAAAGACGAGTTGATCTTAGCACTTTATGATTACAACAGGGGGCGGGTAACGGACACTATCGAATTGGCATTGGCAGAGGACTTACCTTTTAAGGAGAAGTTTTTAAAGGTTTGGCGAAACTTATACGCTTTTTATATCGATAACCCTAATGTCCTTATATTCTTCGAGCAATTTATGAACTCGCCTTACAATACCAATAAATGTCCTAGTTATACCAAAGGATTGTATTATGAGCTATTACAAAAAGGAATGGAAGAGGGAGTAATTAAAAGGGCTAGGCCAGAAGTTCTGGTTATATATTTGGTAAGCAATATTCACACATTAGCCAAGCTTCACCGTTTTGGCAATATCTGTTTGGATGAAATAGAGCTAAATGATTTTATGAATATCCTATGGAAAGGACTCGCTGTTGAATAAGACCCCATGTCCAGCGTACCGCCAAGAATAAATCAACAATTGATGTCTAATTTTATTCTAATCTATAGTTTGAATACGATGCTATGGCGTATTGGGCAAGCAATTGCTTTCCATCGAAAATGAAAACAAGATCAATCAATCCTAATGAGCATAACAATAATTAAACACATGAAAAAAATAAGTTATTTCGGCTTTGTTTTAAGCATCCTTTTTTTCGCTTCATGCCAAAATAAGCAGCAACAGCAGCAACAGGGAGCTGCGGCAATGCCCTATCCTGTAATAGAGGTCCCTAATAGAACTGTAACAGCGCACACCTCCTATCCGGTAAGTATCGAAGGTACAATTAACAGTGCAGTAAGAGCTAAGGTAAGTGGATATATAACTCAAGTTTTGGTCGATGAAGGGCAAGCGGTCAAGAAAGGCCAGACGCTTTTTAGGATAGAAACGGAAGCACTTAGTCAAGATGCTGGAGCAGCCCAAGCGAATATAAATGCTGCACAAATAGAAGTGGACAGGCTAAGACCGCTTGTAGAAAAGAATATCATTAGTCCTGTACAATTGACTACAGCAGAAGCTAGATTAGCTCAAGCAAAAGCTACCTATAAAAGCATATTGGCCAATATCGACTATGCCACTATTAAAAGTCCGGTAGATGGATATGTAGGGTCGATTCCTTATAGAGAGGGCACATTGGTAAGTCCAGCAGATCCGACTCCATTGACAACTGTTTCTGTCACAGATGAGGTATATGCTTTTTTCACAATGAATGAGCGAGATTATCTGAACTTCATACAGGAAGTGGAGGGCGAGAGCCTAGTAGATAAAATTAAAAACCTGCCTCCAGTGGAGCTCGAGCTTGTAAATGGAGAAGTCTATAAGCACAAGGGCAAGATCGAAACAGTGACTGGTCAGGTAAATACTTCAACAGGCACCATTAGCTTTAGGGCTACTTTTCCTAACCCAAACCGTCTATTAGCCAACGGAAACAGCGGCCGGATAAGAATCCCTAGAACTTATGAGAATGTACCGGTTGTGCCGGCTTCTGCTACATTCGAGCAACAAGGACGGGTATACGTTTTCAAAGTGCAGGGTGATACCCTAGCAGTATCCTCTAGTATCTCCGTAAAGGATAGAGTAGATAATATTGTTGTGGTTGGATCAGGTGTCGAGG
>SMEK01000042.1_pt1 | contig 54351 bp, 45 predicted proteins | sample 2456371 | NCBI WGS metagenome assembly SMEK01 (sample SAMN10132590, study PRJNA489261) | soil metagenome | isolation source: day1 antibiotic-loamy sand soil ammended with composted manure from dairy... | place: USA | collected 2015-04-01
GTCATTTCTTTAGGTTGTTCAATTCCAAACAAATCAAGCATAGTTGGTGACACATCACCTAATATACCATCTTTTCGTAACGTAATACCTTTTCGCGTTACAATCACTGGAACTGGATTGGTTGTATGAGCGGTTTGCGGTTTTCCATCTTCTGTAATGACTTCATCCGCGTTACCATGATCGGCAATAATAATTACTTCACCGTCTTTTTCTAGAATCCGATCGACAATTCGACCTAAACATTCATCCACCGCTTCAACAGCTTTAATGGTTGGTTCTAACATACCTGAATGCCCAACCATATCTGGATTAGCAAAATTCAAGATGATCGCATCATATTTATCCTCATTGATGGCATTGATTAAGGCATCTGTCACTTCATAGGCACTCATTTCTGGCTTTTCATCATATGTTGCTACATCTTTTGGTGAATCAATTAAAATTCGATCTTCTCCTGGGAATGGATCTTCCTTTCCACCATTAAAGAAGAACGTAACATGTGGATATTTTTCTGTTTCCGCAATTCGCAATTGTTTTAAACCGTTACGAGATAGAACTTCACCTAGAACATTGTCTAAATTCGTCGGTTCAAAAGCAACATACCCGTCAACTGTTTCACTAAAATGCGTTAGACATACGAAATATAAGTTTTCAGGATGTTTCGGTCCGCGATCAAAGGAAGGGAATTCTTTATTCGTAAACGTATTGGAAATTTGAATGGCCCGGTCTGGACGGAAGTTATAAAAAATAACAGCATCGTTATTTTTCACCGTTGCCACCGGTTCACCATTTTCTTTTACAAGGACCGATGGAATAACGAACTCATCATAGATCCCATTTTTATAACTGTCCTCTACTAATTCAAGTGGATCTGTATATGTTGGTCCTTCACCATATACCATAGCACGATAACACTTTTCAACACGATCCCAACGTTTATCACGGTCCATTGCATAGTAACGACCAGAGATCGTCGCAAATTGACCAACACCATATTCATCCATTTTTTCCAATGTTTCTTGAATATAGCGTTTAGCCGTTTGTGGTCCTACATCACGTCCATCTAAAAACCCGTGTACATAGACATTTTTTAGACCTTGTTTTTTCGCTAAATGTAACAAAGCATATAAGTGATGAATATGAGAATGAACACCACCATCGGATAGTAAACCGAAAATGTGTAAATTCGATCCTTTATCTTTCACATGTTGAATCGCATTTAAGAAAGTTTCATTTTTATCGAATTCACCTTCGCGAATGGACAGATTTACTCTAGTTAAGCTTTGATAAACGATGCGACCGGCACCAATATTTAAGTGGCCTACTTCCGAATTTCCCATTTGTCCTTCAGGAAGTCCTACCGCTTCACCATCAGCCCGCAATGTTGCATGAGGAAACTCATTCCAATAACGATCAAAATTCGGTTTTTTCGCTTGTGCAACTGCATTTCCTTCTACTTTATCTCTCAAACCAAAACCATCAAGGATGATTAAGGCCTTTGGTGATTTACTCATTTTTTTCCTGCCTCCAATAATTGAAGAAATGATTGTGGATCTAAGCTGGCACCACCAACTAAAGCACCATCAATATGAGGTTTACTTAATAATTCAGCAATGTTGGCTGGTTTCACACTACCACCATATTGAATTCGCAATTGTTCTGCTGCTTCTTGAGAAAACTGTTCCGCAACAACAGAACGAATATATTCACAAACTTCATTTGCATCATCACTGCTTGCCGTTTTGCCAGTACCGATAGCCCATACTGGTTCGTAAGCAATAACCATTTTTGCTACTTGTTCACTTGACAATCCGGAAAGTCCAGCTGTTACTTGTTCATGAATGATTTCACGCCATTTGTCTGATTCGCGTTGCTCTAGAGTTTCACCAACACACATAATCGGCGTTAAATCATGTTTAAATGCTGCATGAACCTTTTTATTCACTGTCTCATCGGTTTCATTAAACATTTCACGTCGTTCAGAGTGACCGATAATGACATATTTTACCCCAAGATCTGTTAACGCAACAGGACTAATCTCACCTGTAAAAGCACCAGACTCTTCAAAATGCATCGTTTGTGCACCAATTTTCAAATCCGTTCCTTTAGTCTCTTGAATTAAACGGTCTAAAAATAACGCTGGTGCACAGACAACAGATTCTACAACATCACCATTCGGTACAGTTGACTTCACTTCATTTACAAAACGAACTGCTTCTTGCAAAGTTTTGTTCATTTTCCAGTTTCCTGCAATAATTGGTTTACGCATAAGACAGTTCCCCTTACTAAACATTTTTTGTTAAGCTTGTTTGAATATCGTCTGACGATCTAAGAAATTATTTATCATTTAAAGCAGCGACACCAGGTAGAACTTTTCCTTCAATAAACTCTAGGGAAGCTCCACCACCTGTTGAAATGTGATCCATTTTATCTGCTAATTTGAATTTTTCTGCAGCAGCTGCTGAGTCACCACCACCGATAATTGTATATGTATTTTCAGCATCGGCAAGGGCTTGAGCGACAGCTTTTGTTCCTTCAGCAAATTTGTCAAATTCAAATACACCCATTGGTCCGTTCCAAATCACTAATGCAGAATTTTTTACAATATCTGCATATAATTCTCTTGTTTTCGGGCCAATATCTAAAGCTTCCCAATCAGATGGTATTTCTTTAATGTCAACAACTTTGGTCTCTGCATCTTCAGAAAATTCTTTTGCAACGACAACGTCAACAGGCATATAGAAATTAACACCTTTTTCTTTCGCTTTAGCCATGAATTCTTTCGCTAATTCAATTTTATCTTCTTCGAGTAAAGACTTACCGATTTCATATCCTTGTGCTTTAACAAAGGTATAAGCAAGTCCTCCACCAATAATAAGGTTGTCGGCTTTCTCTAATAAGTTTTCAATGACGCCAATTTTATCTTTAACCTTCGCTCCACCAATGATAGCTGTAAATGGGCGCTTCGGATTTTCCATCGCTTCCCCTAATACATTAAGCTCTTTTTCCATAAGGAATCCAGAAACAGCTGGTATGTATTGAGCAATTCCTTCTGTAGATGCATGAGCACGATGAGCTGCACCGAAGGCATCATTTACATATAGATCTGCTAGTTCAGCAAAACTGCGGGCAAGCTCTGGATCATTTTTAGTCTCACCAGGATAGAAACGAACATTTTCTAAAAGTAAAATGTCGCCGTCTTCCATTTTGGCAATTTCAGCTTTAACAGTTTCTCCAAAAGCCTCATTAGTTTTACGGACTGGCTTTCCAATTAATTCAGATAAACGTTCACCAGCTGCTGTTAAACGAAGCTCTTCAACAACTTGTCCTTTTGGACGGCCAAGGTGGCTTGCTAAAATAACTTTAGCACCTTGTTCACTTAAATATTGAATTGTAGGCAATGCTGCACGGATTCTAGTGTCATCGGTTATTTTTCCATCTTGCATCGGCACATTAAAATCGACACGAACAAACACTCTTTTTCCTTTTACATCAACGTCTCTTACCGTTTTCTTAGGCATGTATGAATCCTCCTTGGCATGAATGGTTGTAAGCTAAAAGAAAAAGGGAGAGGGAATCGTGTTTCCCCACTCCCTCCTTTTAAAAAGGTACATCTATATTATATATTAGATTGCATTGGATGCAATCTCACATTCTAAAAATAATATAACACTTTTATGAAATTAATATGTCACTTTAGATTAAAGACCTTTTTTTGCAATATATTCACAAAGATCTACAACACGGTTAGAGTAACCATATTCGTTGTCATACCAAGAAAGAACTTTTACCATATTTCCTTCCATAACCATAGTTGATAAAGCATCAATTGTTGAAGATGCTGTTGTATGGTTGAAGTCACGAGATACTAGTGGTTCTTCTGTATATGATAAGATTCCTTTTAGTTCACCTTCAGCTGCTTCTTTTAATACTGCATTTACTTCTTCTGCTGTAACTTCTTTATCTAATTCAGCAACTAGATCAACAACAGATACGTTTGGAGTTGGAACGCGGATAGCCATACCGTTTAATTTACCTTTTAACTCAGGTAATACTAATGCTACAGCTTTTGCCGCACCAGTTGTTGTTGGAATCATGTTTTCTGCAGCTGCACGAGCACGACGGTAGTCTTTATGTGGTAAGTCTAAAATTTGTTGGTCATTTGTATATGAGTGAATAGTTGTCATCATACCACGGCGGATACCGAATTTATCATGTAAAACTTTTGCAAATGGTGCTAAGCAGTTTGTTGTACAAGAAGCGTTTGAAATAACATGATGGTTTGCTGGATCATATTTATCTTCGTTAACACCCATAACAACTGTAATATCTTCGTTTTTAGCAGGAGCTGAAATAATGACTTTTTTCGCACCAGCTTCTAAATGTTTTGCTGCATCTTCACGTGCAGTGAAACGGCCAGTTGATTCAACAACGATATCAACACCTAGTTCACCCCATGGTAATTGGGCTGGATCACGTTCAGCTAACACTTTAATTTTCATGTCTCCAACAACGATAGAATCACCGTCAACACGTACTTCTTCAGTTAAGTTACCGTGAACAGAATCATATTTTAATAAATGAGCTAACATTTCTGCATTTGTTAAATCATTGATTGCTACAATTTCAATTTCTTTTGTATTTTTCTCTAAAGCTGCACGCATTACGTTACGCCCAATACGTCCAAAACCATTAATTCCAACTTTTACTGTCATTCCAAATTCCTCCTTAGAGATAAAAATTTATTTTAAAAGGTTTAACCTTTTAATATCAATTTGGCTGCACTTTCATCGGTAACGAGGATGGTATTTTTCGGAGCAATTTTCATATAAGCCTTAATGGCTTTTGCCTTTGAAGCACCACCAGCTACTGCAAGAATATGTGGAATATGTTTTAAGTCTTCAAGTTGTAAACCAATGGTACTTACTTTGTTTACTTCATTTCCATTTTCATCAAAGTAATAGCCAAAAGCTTCTGCTACAGCTTGCTCCTGCTTTAAAATTTCCATCTCCGATTCTGATGTTTTTCTTCTTTTTGCCATTACCATGGCATCGCCAATACCATGAATAACAATGTCTGCTGATTTTATTTTCATCAGAACTTCTCGTATTGACGTATCATTAATAAAGGAATAATATAATTCTTGCGTTACTTGATCAGGAACGTAGAGCACCATATAGTCTCCAGCCGTTTTCTTGGCCATCATTTCACATAAGCTATTCGCTTGATATTTCAAATCTGTACCAATACCGCCCCGTGCTGGAACAAAAGTTAGTTCCATATCTTTTAGTTTCTCAGGTAGTGCATCCACTACACTGGCAATTGTAGTCCCACCAGTAACACTAATGGTTTGCTTAGGTTTTACAACCTCCGTTAGTTTCTCTGCACACATTTTACCAAGTTCAGATTTAACCCATTCAGATTCATCTGCATTTCCAGGTACAATAATACAGTTCTGAATACCTAAGTATTGGGCAAGCTCAATTTCTAAACTTGATATTCCTGAGAACTCCTTCATAATGTGCTCTAAATCTTCAAGAATTATTTTTCCCTCTTCAGTTAAACTCATTCCTGTATTTGTAACGGAAACTAAATTTCTTGACTTAAGAAATTCAATCTCACTTCTTAGAACTCTTTCGGTCATATCGAGACTTTGGGACAAACTTCGTCGACCAACCGGTTGTAAATATTGAATAGATTGCAAAATACGATATCGCTTTTGCATAATTTCTACAATATCGGGTACTATTCTTTTTTGAATATCGAGTAAAGACTTTTTCATTTCAAATATCCCCCACAATTTAGTTGGCCGTTTTTTATCCCGGGAGTACTAATAATGTCCCACGCGTAGTAAAAAAATATCCATGTAGTTTAAATTAATTTTCGGTGGTCATTTTTCGTCCCGCTTATTCAAATTACGTCCCGCTAGCCCCAAAAAAAAGAGTTCTTCACTACACTTATAGAATAGCAAAGAACTTCAAATCGTGCAACCATTATCCTCCATAATTTTTTGTAAAATTAAAATTAATTTTCCAGTATCGATTTTCCCCTCTTGTATGACCTGACCTTTATATTCAATGACGGGAATGGATAGCCCATATTTTAAATTTAATTGATCATCTGTTTCAATATCAATTTGTTTAACATTAAAGGGGAAGGAAGTCTGAAGTACTTTTAATTGTAATTCAGCCTCTTCACATAGATGGCAACCTTCCCTTGCATATAAAATTAACTCTACCATTTACAACAACCTTCCTTAATGGGTTTGTTTTCAAATTTTAAAATAACCAGGCAGGTGAAATAGAACAACATCATTAAACATAATACCGTTTCCTTTTAACGGATGAGGGTATATTCATTGACTCTCGATACTTTGTAATTGTCCTTCTAGAAATATGAATCCCTTTATCTTTCAATATGGATAAGATTGCATTATCTGAAAATGGTTTTGTTTTATCTTCTTTATCAATAATGGCTTGGATTTCCTTTTTAACTGCTTCTTTGGACAAATTATTCATTCCATAATTTGATGAAAGCTGATTCGTAAATAAATTCCGTAATGCATGCATGCCTGTCGGTGTTTTAACATACTTATTCTTTACCACTCTCGAAACCGTCGACTCATGAACACCGATTTTTTCGGCTATTTCAGCCATCGTCATTGGTTTTAATGTAGCATTAACATCTAAGAAATAAGTTTCTTGTTTTTGTAAAATCCCCTTCATAATTTTTAAAATCGTATTTTTCCTTTGCTCAATGCTGTTTTTTAACCATTGAATTTGACGATATTTATCCTTTGCATAGGAAATCGTTTCGGAATCTTGTTCATGAATAAGTTGTGTGTAATACTCATCATTAAATCGGACATTGAGAAATAGATCTTCAACGATTTGAATATGCCATCCATCTACTTCTTTTTCTAAAATAATATCCGGTATGACATACTCTGTTTTTTCAGGGGAATAAAGAAGACCTGGACGTGGATTGAGCTTCTGGATAAGATCATATAAGTATTGGATTTCCTTTAAAGATATATCTACATGTCTTTGAATATTTTTCCATTTTTTTTCGGCAAAATCATGAAAATACTTCGTTAAAATATAACGATACTTTAATGTTAACTGCCCTTTCCTTTCTAATTGGATTAATAAACATTCTTGTAAATTTCTTGCACCGATGCCTGCCGGATCTAATTCATGAATGAGCCTTAACATTTGTTTTCCTATTTCAATCGGTAAATTTAATATTTTCGAAGCATCCTCTAAATCAACTTCTAAGTAACCGCTTTCATTAATATTGTGAATCAGAAAATCTAAATACTTTTTTTCTTGATCTGACAGTTCAAATGTAATCGTCTGCATTAATAAAAAGTCATATAAATTCTGTTTCCTATCCGGTAAAAGTGCTTCATATGGTTGTTTTTCATCTAACTTTCTCGATCGTTTTTTCTTCGTTCGCCCAAAATCAAGGGGTGAATAAAACTTTGTTTCAACTTCTAGTAACGGGTTTTCAATTGCAATTTCCTCAATAAACGATGTCAACTCCACCATATTTAATTGAAGTATGGATATCGCCTGAGCTAAGTTTTGAGTCATATTTAATTTTAATGTCTGCTCCTGAAATAAACCGTAATTCATATCCATCGTCTTCCCCCTTATTAGTAATATTGTAAAGGTTTTTCGAAAAATTTTAAACTCTTTTACTCGTTTTCTTTGACGAACTCTTTTATTAAAAAACGATATTTTTTATAGTCAGAATATTTTTAATACCAAATCATAATCACGACAATATAATTGTTATTGCAAAATCCCGTCGAATGATTTATAATTAAATTTGTCATTCTAAATTAAATGCCCTCGTAGTGTAATGGATATCACGCAAGATTCCGGTTCTTGAAATGTGGGTTCGATTCCTGCCGAGGGCGCTATTTACTAAGAAGCTAACGAATGAAAGTTAGCTTTTTTATTTGTACTCCTATTTTTAATGTATTTTTCAAACAGGTCGTATTAGACCATTAAATCACTGAATTTTCAAACTTTTTAATTGCAATTACACAAAACCTATATCACAATGTTTTCAAAAGGGTAAACGAATGAATTAGTACCAATAAAATTTCATTCGAAAAAGTTACCATTAAATCGTCAAAAGGTCTATAATAGTGTTAGATAAAGGTTTATTTATAACGGTATGGGGCAATAATGAGTTGATGTATTCCGTTATATAGATTAAGAAGGAATCCCCATCTCTTTTTGTTTGACCTTTATTGACCATTGATGTAGAATAAACATACAATAAGTTAAGTAACAGTGTATTTGCGGCTCTATTTTTTACTACTATCCGAAAATGAAATACCGTTTTGAACGATTGCGATTTCATTTTGAACAACTTATAGAACTTCCGTTAGAGCCGTTATTACATATTTTTTCATTAAAGGAGGAAAATCGAATGACTTTAATTCCTACAGTAATTGAACAGACAAACCGTGGTGAGCGCGCCTACGATATTTACTCTCGGTTATTAAAAGACCGAATTATTATGCTTGGCGGACCAATTGATGACAATGTAGCCAATTCTGTAGTTGCTCAATTATTATTTCTAGATGCAGAAAACCCAGAAAAAGACATTTCCCTTTATATTAATAGTCCTGGTGGAAGTGTAACTGCTGGTATGGCAATCTACGATACAATGAACTTTGTAAAAGCAGACGTTCAAACGATTTGTATCGGTATGGCTGCATCAATGGGAGCATTCTTACTATCTTCTGGTGCAAAAGGTAAACGGTTTGCACTTCCAAACGCTGAAGTCATGATTCACCAACCTCTAGGTGGTGCACAAGGTCAAGCAACAGAAATTGAAATTCATGCTAGACATATTTTACAAACTCGTGATAAATTAAATAAAATTTTAGCTGCAAACACTGGTCAACCGTTAGAAATTATCGAAAAAGATACGGATCGTGACAATTTCATGTCTGCCCAAGAGGCAAAAGATTACGGTTTAATCGATAACATTATCGATCGCAATAATTTAAAAGAAAGATAAAAATAATTTGTTAGTAAGCAAAGGAGCCGAATCAAGATTCATCTTGAATAACGGCTCCTTTTTATCATACAATTTCCCTCAGTTTTAAGGACGTACTCGATACATGATTTATTCTTCCTTTTGAAGAAACTGGCTTAAATCCTTTTCCCATTTCCAATCGCTAAACTCATAATCCCCATAATACTTTTAGCATTGATTTTATGTCCTTCATATTCTAAAAATACTTCTGAAGAATATGAGTTAGCTGTTTGCACAAATATAGCCGCCGGACGAGCTTGTAAACCGGTTTTCAATTGAACTGTAACCTTTTTCTCAACCATTTGCATTCTCCCCCCTTTAACAAACAAATTAGAGAATCTTTTATTATTCTATAAAACTATTCTATTCTTTTTAGTATAAACGATTTAGAAAGGAAAATAAAAATTTTTACCTATGGTACGGCTCCCTATTTTATAGACTCTCCAGCACGTAGTTTGTTTGCAATTTCATCAATTTTGCGCAGACGATGATTGATCCCGGATTTACTAATACCGCCAGAAACCATCTCACCTAATTCTTTTAAGGTGACATCTTGATATTCCAAACGAAGCTTCGCAATTTCCTGTAATTTTTCTGGCAACGCATCAATTCCAATTGTTTTATCAATAAACTTAATATTTTCTACTTGACGAATAGCTGCTCCGATCGTTTTATTTAAATTAGCGGTTTCACAATTAACTAAACGGTTGACGGAATTTCTCATATCTCGAACAATACGGACATCCTCAAACCGCAATAAAGCGTTGTGAGCTCCAATTATATTTAGAAAATCGGAAATCTTTTCGGCTTCTTTCATATATACAATAAATCCTTTTTTTCGTTCTAAAAGTTTCCCATTTAATTCAAACTGCTCCAATAAGTTAATTAATGCCTCACCATGTTCTTGATAAAGTGTAGAGATTTCTAAATGATAGGAAGAAGTTTCTGGATTATTAACAGATCCACCCGCTAAAAATGCCCCTCTTAAATAGGCTCGTTGACAACAACTCCCTAAAATGAGTTCTGGTGCGATTTCATTGTTAAAGCGATATTCCTCTCCAACAATTTTTAAATCCGCTAAAATATCTTTCACACGCTCTATAAGCCGAACAATATAGATATTGTTTTTCTTCAAACGCATTTTCTTTCGTACAAAAATTTCCACTTCGGCGTCATACAATTTTTTAATTAAAGAATAAATGCGACGGGCAATGGCCGCATTTTCTGTAAGAACATCAGCTACTATTCGTTTATTGGTAAAGGAAATCGAACCGTTCATCCGGATGATTGCAGATAATTCAGCCTTCGCACAACATTCACTGTCAATAGAGAGATTGGTTAATTCCTTTTTTATATCCGAAGCAAACGACAATCCCTTCACCTCCTATTCGGTCACATCGCCTGTTTTATCTCATTTAAAAGTAAGTCATAAATTAATTTTGCTAATTTATTCGTATCGTGTCTTAACACGCCATCTTCCATTTTTACAATAGATTCTGCGATAACTTCTACTCCTAAACTGTTTAATTCCTTCTTATCAACAACAACCGGTGTCGCTAATTCACCTTTATATCGGATTTCAGCATCTGTCGGTATTGGACCATTATTGACAATAACTTTTTGAATAGACCGAGGTTCAATATGATCATAAATTGCTCGCACATGATCACTGGCTGTAAATCCGTAAGTTTCACCTTTTTGAGTCATTAAATTGCAAATATAGACCTTTTTCGCATTCGCTCGTGTTACCGCTTCCGCTATTTGAGGGACAATTAAATTTGGTAATATACTCGTATATAAAGAACCTGGCCCAATGACAATTAAATCCGCATCATTAATTGCTTGAAGCGTTTCAGGTAGTGGAAGTACATCTTCTGGTGTGATAAAAACGCGCTTAATCCTTTTTCCATATTTTGGAATCATTGATTCCCCGTGAACGATGTGACCATCTTCCATTTCTGCATGGAGGACAACACTTTGGTTGGCAGAAGGGAGTACGCGACCTTTTACATTTAAAACTCTACTCATCTCATGAATAGCGTGGGCAAAATTTCCCGTAATATTTGTCATTGCGGCCAGCATCAAATTCCCTAACGAATGTCCAGACAGATCTCCCTTAGCATCAAAACGATGTTGAAATAATTCCTCTATTAATGGTTCAACTTCAGATAAGGCAGCTAATACATTTCTTACATCGCCTGGTGGTGGAATGCTTAAATCTTCTCTTAACCTTCCCGAACTACCACCATCATCAGCTACCGTAACGATTGCCGTAATATCAACTGGATATTTCTTGATGCCGCGTAATAATACAGGAAGACCTGTACCTCCTCCAATAATAACGATTCTTGGTTGTCGATTCATTTTACCTGTACCCTTTCCATTGTAATTTCACGATGGGAAACACGTACGTAATAATCGTCCGCCAGTTTTTTCCCTAAGTATTCTGCAATTGCAACAGAACGATGCTGTCCGCCTGTACAACCAATACCAATGACCAGTTGACTTTTCCCTTCTCGTTTATATAACGGCAACATATATTGAAGCAAGTCCGTCAATTTATCTAAAAATTTCGCTGTTTCTGTCCATTTCATCACATAGTCATAAACTTCTTCATCCAAACCTGTTTGTTTGCGCATTGATTCGATATAAAAAGGATTGGGTAAAAAACGAACATCGAATACAAGGTCAGTGTCGATCGGAATCCCATGCTTAAAACCAAAGGAGACAATATTAACGGTAAATAATTTAGTCTTACTGTTAGAAAACGCCGTCTGAATTTTTTCCCGTAATTCTTTTGGCTTCAAATTGGACGTATTAATAATCGTTTGGGCCCTTCCCTTTAAATTTTCTAATAGTTTACGTTCTTGTTGAATTCCATCAAGTAGCAAACCATTTTTAGATAACGGATGGGAACGGCGAGTTTCTTTATATCTTCTTACTAATGTTTCGTTATCCGCATCTAAAAAAACAATATGTGGAGTTAACCAAGATGTATTTTCTAAATCATCAAGCACTTGGAATAAATGGTCAAAAAATTCCCGACCTCTTAGGTCCATCACTAGTGCGACACGGTTCATTTTATTATTGGATTCCCGCATTAACTCTAAAAATTTTGGTAATAACATCGGTGGTAAATTATCGACACAAAAGAAACCAAGGTCTTCAAAACTTTGAATGGCTACTGTTTTTCCAGCACCACTCATCCCTGTAATAATCGCAATTTGTAATTCATTCGAATTTTCCATTACCTTACCACCATCCTAAACATTCAAAATAAAATATCTGTTATTTATTGATTTGATAGGAAAGTAACTGAAAGTCTTCCGTATATTCAAACGCCCCGAAAGCAACATCGTTTCCTTCAATTGCATGTTGTATAATAAGTCGATCGCCTTCAGCCATCGGTAAATGTTGAATCTCTTTAATGGAATGCCATTTTAAAATTCCTTCGTCTGTCACTTCTTTTTGGATTCCTACTCCAGTATTTGTGTAAAAGTTAAACATCATCCATTCACGAATTTTTCCTTCATCATTTTTCATTAAAAAAGTATAAATCCCTTTTAATTGAGGATCTTTAATACGAATCCCAGTTTCCTCCCAATATTCTCGTAAAACTGCCTGTTTTACCGTTTCTGTCGGTTCCATTTTTCCACCTGGGATCGCCCACCAATTACGACGAGGCTTTTGCAATAGCAATACATTGCCATCTTTAACATAAATACAATTTGCAACTCTTTGCATGTAATCACCTCAAAATCAAGCCGAAAAAAATCAACTTGCTTTAGTAAATGAAAAGTACTTTATGAAAGTTCATGTCACAAAAAAGATTATATATTAATTATATACTATACCTTGTCTTTTTGTAACAGGAAAGGAATTGTTCAAACTCTAAGATGTAACTTCTGGTAAAAGGAATTGATGTGATTCGATCAATTTTAAACCCGTTTACTTTATTATCTGTATAAATATATAAAAAAACACAGGGTGGATTCCATTCCCTGTGTCAAAATATACATTATTTTAAAGGGGGTATTTTCTAGATATTATATTACTCAATTTTTGTTGCACAAGTGTTACAACAGCGTTAAGCATGAGTTACGTTTCACAAATTTTTTGTAAACCAATATATTGAAAAAGCTTATTTTCTAAGCCCCTTTAAAATTTCTTTATTTTACTTCAGCGGTCTTTAATTCTTCTTTCAATTTTTCAACATATTGTTGTGCACTTTCAGCTGCAATACTGCCATCACCGGTTGCTGTAACAATTTGGCGAAGTTGTTTTTCACGAACGTCACCTGCAGCAAAAATACCAGGAACTTTCGTTTCCATTAATTCATTGGTTACAATATAGCCCGCTTCGTTTGTAATTCCTAAGTTTTCAAATGGTTTTGTTAATGGTACCATTCCAATATACACAAAGACGCCATCACAAGGAAATTCTTGTTCTGTTCCATCTACTGTGTTAACTAAAGTAACACTACCGACTTTTCCATCTTTCTCATTGATCTCTTTAACAGTATGATTCCAAATAAAATCTACTTTTTCATTGGCGAAAGCCCGGTCTTGCAGAATTTTTTGTGCGCGAAGTTTATCACGACGGTGAACAATGGTTACTTTCTCAGCAAAACGTGTCAAATAAACCCCTTCTTCAACAGCTGAATCACCGCCACCGACAACAACTAATTGGCGATTTTTAAAGAAGGCACCGTCACATACTGCACAATAAGATACACCACGTCCGCCAAGTTCAGCTTCACCTGGCACTCCTAATTTTTTATATTCAGCACCTGTTGCAATAATAATGGCTCTTGCTTTAAATTCTTTCGAACCTGCTTTAATAACTTTAAATTCTTTTCCGTCCACGACTTCTTTTATATCACCATAGGCGTATTCTGCACCAAATTTTTTCGCGTGTTCAAACATTTTATTCGATAATTCAGGACCTTGAATCATGTCAAATCCTGGATAATTTTCAATATCTCCGGTGTTTACCATTTGACCGCCAGGAACACCACGTTCAATCATTAAAGTAGACAAATTTGCTCGGGAGGTATAAACCGCTGCTGTCATACCTGCAGGACCTGCACCGATGATAGCCACATCGTAAATTTTTTCTTCCGTCATTGTCTTTCACTCCTCAAATGTCATTGATACATATATTATAACCCTCTAAAGGGAAACTATATAAATAAAACGACTCACGATCACCAGTTCCACAGTTAATTTTGTTTCCAAGGTTCCATTCCTTCTTTTTCTGGTTGAACTAACATTAACTTTTTCCATGCTTTTTCAGCCAACTGCTTATGACCTACGTAGTATGCTGCATATGCAAACCAATAATAAAAACTTGGATCAATATGATCATAGTGCATTATTTTTTTAAACCATGAATACGCTAGTTCATATTGTTCCAAAATCACAAATGTTACAGCTAATTTAAAGCGATGATCACCTGATATTGGAAAAATTTTTTTCAATGAATTTAATAATGATTCATAATCCTTTCCTTCATAATAATAAAATACGGTTAAGTTGCATAATGCGTGTAAATTACCAGGATTTTCTTCTAAAACTTTAGAAACGATTTCAAGTGCTTCTTGACGTTCACCTTTATAAAAATAAGCTAAGGCTAAGTTATTATATGCAGGCCAATAATCCGGGAAATCGACAATCATTTCACTAAATTTCTCGATCGCTTCCTCAAACTTCCCTTGCTCTAAAAGTTTTTTTGACTGTTCTTGCCTCGTAATAATCTCTTCTTCATAAGGTTCATCAATAGATAAAATCGTCGATCGAATGTCATCTGCTTCAAAAGAGATCACTTCCAACAGTTCTTTCACATCGTTGACATACTCACCGTTAGGCATGAGTTTCAAATACATATTGGCATGCTCAATGGCTTCTGTATACATCCCGATATAAGCATAATTATTTGCTAGAAAATAATGGCAATCATACATGTATGGCTCTATTTCATGTAAGACTTTATATAGTATTTCATTTGAACGATCATATTCTCCTAATTCCGCATGAACAATAGCAAGTTGACAAGCAATCACAGGTTCATTCGGTTCAAATTGCCAAGCACGTGTTAAATATTTTTTAGCAAGTGAGAAGTTACTTTTTTGGAACGCTTCGATCCCTTTCATAAAGTAAAATTCGCCGGAAGGATTGAAAGTCAGTATTTTATTATGTAAGTGATTTTTCCCCATATTTTTTTTCACAAATGATCCTCCACTGCTTTCTATTTTCTATCTATAATTATTTTTCTATTAAAATTCTAGTTTGTCATGCTTTTAACTTAAACTATTAACATTGTATATATTTTTTACACTATATGTAACGATCGTAGTACAATATTATATATTAACATACATTAGAAGAGAAAATAAATACCATGGAATGATTTGTATTTTCATGCCGATTTTTTATTAAAAAAATAAAAGGGATATCCATAAAATAAGTCCTTAGTAGATTTCTATGTGTGTTTCTTAAGACATCTTCTGTAGGAGTCCAATTCTACTATTCAGACTTGATTGGATAACCCTAATCATATGGTATCGAATTTTTGGGAAATATTGCTATTATGGGGTCCTCTTAATTACATGTTGAAACCGTTGATGGCGTTTTTTTCTTCCGTTTGTCCATCTCTTCTTTCGTATATATGATTCTCATTGGATTTCCCCCCACCATTGCACCAGCTGGAACATCTTTATGAACAAGCGTCCCCGCTGAAACAACTGCACCATCACCAATATCAACGCCTGGAAGTATCGTCGAGTTCGCTCCGATCATCACATTATCACCAATTTTTACTTCACCTAGTCGATACTCATGGATTAAATATTCATGTGCAAGGATGGTTGTATTATAGCCAATGATGGAATTACGGCCAACTGAAATTTTTTCTGGAAACATAATGTCTGGTACGACTTTATAAGCGAAAGCAGTCTTGTCGCCTACTTTCATATTTAATAGTTTTCGGTACATCCAATTTTTCCACTTATAAAAGGGTGTAAAACGAGCGATTTCGATAACGATGACGTTTTTTACAATCTTCCAAAATGAAACGGTTTTATAAATTTGCCATAAGGAGTTTGGTCCTTTTACAGGATAACGATCAGTTTTCCGCATATTCCTTCACTCCGAGAATAGGCAATAAATCTTTCATATTATCTAAAATATAGTCTGGCTCTAATTTTTCAATAAACTCTCTTCCTTTAATAGACCAGGCAACACCTGCAGAAAATGTACCTGCATGTTTAGCACCTTCAATATCGTGATTGGAATCCCCAATCATTATCGTTTGTTCCGGCTTCGATTGAAAAAATTCCATCGCTTTATAAAGTGGTTCAGGATGTGGTTTAGCATGCTCTACCTCGTCTAACGTGATAATTACTGGAAAGTATTGCAGCAAATCGATTTTATCTAAGCCTTTCAAAACGGTATATCTCACTTTAGTTGAAACAACACCAAGTTTGAAACCTTCTTTATGTAAAGTTTTAACCGTTTCGTATACACCATCAAATTCTGTAACAAGTTCATCATGTTTTTCTACATTGAATTTTCGATAATAGGCTATCATTTCGTCAACTTTGTGCTTAGGTGCAACTGATGAAAAGGATTCTTCTAATGTCGGCCCAATAAAGGGGATACAATCTTCTTTAGTAATATGATCATAACCAAAATAGGTAAATGTTGCTAAAAACGATTGTTGAATAAGTTCATATGTATTAAGTAAAGTGCCATCTAAATCGAATAGTACCGTGTCTATTTTTCTTTGCATTTTTTTGGTCCTTTCTTGTTATAGGTTAATGAATGCCTGTTTCGACATTTCTTGTTCTTTTTCAACTTCTTTTATCTGCGAAAGTCATTCCCGGAGACATTTCCTGGTCTTTTTCATCTCGTTTTGTCCGCGAACTAGTATATGAGACCTTTCGGTACATTTGTCAACGAGGACGTATTTTCAAGCTTTTCCAGCTACGCCTCATTATATAGCGGCAAGTCCTTCACTTTTTTCCTGCGATAAATCATTAAAACAATCGCTACAATAATTGTAAGAATCGAAACTAATTGAGCAATGCGAATATCAGTACTCCATAGATATAAGCTGTCTGTGCGCAATCCTTCAATCCAGAAACGTCCTAGCGAATACCAAATTGCATACGATAAGAAAACTTCACCTTGTCTTACTACTGTTTTTCTAAGTAAAATTAAAAAGATGAAACCAGCAACATTCCAAAGTGACTCATACAAGAAAGTCGGATGATAATACTGACCATGAATGTACATTTGATTAATAATAAAATCTGGTAAATGTAGGCCTTCTAAAAATTCACGTGTAACCGCACCACCATGGGCTTCTTGGTTCATAAAGTTTCCCCAACGACCAATTGCCTGTGCAATTATAATACTTGGCGCAGCAATATCCGCAACTTTCCAAAAGGAAATTTTTTTCACTCGACAAAATATAATTGCTGTTAACACCGCTCCAATTAAAGCACCATGAATGGCAATTCCACCTTCATTAATTGCAATAATTTTAATCGGATTTTGCGAATAATAATCCCATTCAAACATAACGTAATAAATTCTTGCACATATAATTGAAATTGGAATAGCAAAAATTAATAAATCTGCAAATGTATCATCAGGTAGCCCTCTTCTTCTACCTTCTCTTGTTCCTAATATGTAGGCTACCACAATCCCAAACGCAATAATAATCCCGTACCAATAAATAGGGTAACCACCTATTTCAAAGGCAACTCGATCTAAAGGCGTAATATTATATAACATCCTTTTCTTTGCCTCCTTATATAAAAAATGAACAAATTCATTGTAGCAAATAAAACTGTTTTTTAAAAAAGAATATTCCGAACAAATTCAATTCAGAATATTAACATGTATAACATCATTAACCAAATTTCAAAGATATGTTCCATGAATTATAAAAATAGCAGAAACTTGTCCTACCATTCACACTAGTCTCTGCTATTTGTACCTTAATCATCTTCTCGTTCCCGAATGGTTTCCTCCAGTCTTGCTGTAAACTCTTTTGCCGTGTTCACACCCATTCGTTTCAACCGATAATTCATAGCTGCCACTTCTATGATAACCGCTAAGTTTCGACCTGGACGGACAGGTATCGTATACTTTGGAATTTCTACATCAAAGATCTTCATTTTATCTTCGTCTAAACCAAGACGATCATATTGTTTCTTTTGATCCCAGATTTCTAAATTAACACACATTGTAATTCGTTTATAGGAACGAACAGCTCCTGCACCAAATAAAGTCATCACATTAATAATCCCTAATCCACGAATTTCTAATAAATGTTCAATTAAGGCAGGGGAATTTCCGACAAGGGTATCCTGATCTTCTTGCCGTATTTCGACACAATCATCTGCAACTAGTCGATGACCACGTTTTACTAATTCCAACGCTGTTTCACTCTTCCCAACACCACTTTGTCCAGTGATTAACACCCCGACACCATATACATCGACAAGGACTCCATGAACTGCAACGGTAGGTGCTAAACGTAATTCAAGAAAATTTGTCAGATGACTAACCATTCTCGTCGTTTTCATTTTCGTCCGCATAACAGGTACAGATTCACGTTCAGAAGCCTCAATTAATTCTTCCGGAACATCCAAATTTCTTGTAATAATAATACCTGGTGTGATATCTGTACAAAGTCGTTGTAGTCGGTATTTTCGATCTTCTTCATTTAATTTTGATAAAAAAGTAAGCTCTGTCATTCCTAACAATTGTATTCTTTCTTCTGGATAATAATCAAAAAAACCAGCCATCTCCAAGCCAGGTCTCGAAATGTCACTTGTCGTGACTGGCCGATCAATCCCATCTTCACCACTTATTAACTCTAAATTGAACTTTTTAAGTATGTCTTTAATTGTTACTTTTGACATAGTGTACTTCCCTCACTTACATCGGGTAATCATTTTTTAGGTCTTTTTTAATTCTACCATCTTTCTTCATGAAACCAAAGAATTCAATTTAACCCAGCTCAACAAATTTATATGACACATAATCAAAATTTCGATTTTTACCGATCATATCATCCGACGAACATTAAAAATTCAAAAGCGACAAAATAAAAAAGCCGCTATATTATAACGGCTTCACATAGACAGATCCTGTTTTAGCATCGGCAAAAATATAAGTTTTATTGGTTAACTCCGATGTCGTATCAAAACGAATAATCTTTTGAATCACTTCCTTTTCTTCCTTCATTTTATATATATTTTCTAAATTCACATACACATTTCCTAAATTAGATTTTACTTCCCCACTTACAGCTAGATGTTCTTGTACATTCACATAAATAGCACCGGTGGCACTTGATAAGCGTACAGACTCTGGCTGTGGTTCACGTACATAAGCTGTAATGGAGCCTCCAATCGTTTCTGCTTCTGCTTTTTTAAATTTACCGTCAACGTTTACTTTACCGTTAACCGTTTCAACATCAACTTTGTCAAAGGCAATCTCTGACAGGGTAATCGCGCCATTTGTTGTTTCAAGTTTCGCCTTTTCTCCGGAAGCATTTGATAAGCGAATTTGACCGTTTGTAGATTGAAGGCTAATCTTCCTCGCACTTAAGTTTCGAGTCGTAATAGATCCGTTAAATAATTTAACATAAACTTTATCAAAATCTTTTTGCGGTACATAAACTTTAACTTCGACTTTATTAATTTTATCAAAGGAGACAAAAGTTAGAGTTTCATCAACAATCGTAAAGTCAACATCTTTCATAAATCGTTCTTTTCCCTCATCAACTTGATCAGTACGGAAAATCTTCGCATCACATTCTACACGTACATCCGTATGATCCCAAGCTTCTAAATGTACCGAACCATTCGGGATATCAATTTGAACCTTTTGAAAATCGTTATTATTTTGTTGGAAAACATGGGAGATATTTACAGACTTTGTAAAATCAAGATCTAGTTCTTTTACTTTTTCCATTGCGGTCTCAAAAAAGTCAAAAACACGGTCCTTCAATGTTTTTTCTTGCTTTACTTTATAATCGTAATGTTTTTTTTCGTATTGATCTTCCTTTTCTGATTCAGCTTCAATAATTGTTGAAAGTTTCTCTGCTTCTTTACTAGCCTCTTCTTTCATTTGTTTTTTCTCTTCAACTTGGTTGAGCTCTTCTAATAATTTCTCTGCTTCATCAATGGAAAGTAATCCCGATTTGACCATTTCTAAAATCTTTTTCCGTTCTTCTTTCACCAGCCACCAGTCCTTTCTCATCTTAAATATATAAATATCGTATTCGTATTTTTTTATACGAAGGGCCATATATAAAAGTTTCACTATGTTCGTGTAAAATTTTTCCTAGTTGGATGGATTGATAAAAGAAAACCGTTCATAAGAGAACGATATACTATGCGTTTATCTCTCTTATAAACGGTTAAAAAATTTTATTTCGTAGATACTGGCAGTTCTGTTTTTTCATGAATCAACTTCGCCATCCGCTTTTGATCTCTTTCAAGAATCCGCTTCAAATAATAACCTGTATATGATTTTTCGTTTTTAGCTACTTGTTCAGGGGTACCTTTCGCAACGATTGTGCCACCGCCATCCCCGCCTTCCGGGCCAAGGTCAATGATATAATCGGCTTGTTTAATGACATCTAAATTATGTTCAATCACAACGACTGTATCACCTTGTTCAACTAATCGTTGTAAAACATCGAGCAATCTAGCAATATCATGGGCATGTAGACCGGTAGTCGGTTCATCTAAAATATACATATTACGACCAGTCGAACGACGATACAATTCGGATGCAAGTTTAACCCGTTGTGCCTCACCGCCTGATAAAGTTGTTGCTGATTGCCCCAGTTTCATGTAGCCTAAGCCAACATCATAGATCGTTTTAATTTTGCGGTATATTTTCGGTATATTTTCAAAAAACTCCATTGCTTCTTCTACCGTCATATCGAGAATATCGGAAATATTTTTGCCTTTATATTTCACATCCAACGTTTCTCGATTATAACGTTTCCCGTGACAAACATCACATGGGACATAAACGTCCGGTAAGAAATGCATTTCAATTTTAATAATCCCGTCACCTTTACAAGCTTCACAACGTCCACCTTTTACGTTAAAGCTGAAACGACCTTTGTTATATCCACGTATTTTCGCTTCATTCGTGGATGCAAACAGATCTCGAATATCGTCAAAAACACCGGTATATGTTGCAGGATTGGACCGTGGGGTTCGACCTATTGGTGATTGATCAATATCAATGACCCGTTCAATATTTTCAATTCCAATCATTTCCTTATGCTTACCAGGACGATCATGGGCGCGATTCAGTTTTTGAGCTAATGTTTTATATAGAATCTCATTAATTAGTGTACTCTTTCCTGAACCGGATACACCTGTTACAACAGTAAATGTACCTAATGGAAACTTGACGTTAATGTTTTTTAAATTATTTTCCTTAGCGCCTTTTATTTCGATAAAACTTCCATTTCCCTTTCTCCGTTCTTTTGGCAAAGGAATGAACTTTTTACCAGATAAATACTGACCGGTTAGAGAGTTTTCATTTTTCATGACTTCTTCAGGTGTTCCGGCAGCAACAATTTGTCCACCATGTATACCTGCACCTGGACCAACATCAACAAGATAATCAGCCTCTAACATTGTATCTTCATCATGTTCAACAACAATTAATGTATTCCCAATATCACGCATATGTTTCATCGTTGCGATCAATTTATCATTATCTCGTTGATGAAGACCAATCGAAGGCTCGTCTAAAATATATAACACACCCGTCAATTGGGAACCAATTTGTGTAGCTAAACGAATTCGCTGCGCTTCACCACCTGATAACGTTCCGGCTTGACGGCTAAGTGTTAAGTAATCAAGGCCGACATTGACTAAAAAGCCTAAACGAGCTTTAATTTCTTTTAAAATCAGCCGAGCAATGTCTTGTTCCATTTCTGTCAATTCAAGTTTATCAATTTCCTCCAACGCCTCTTTAATCGTTAAGTCAGAAATTTCCCCGATATGGCGACCGTTTATTTTGACCGACAATGCTTCTTTTGATAAGCGATACCCTTTACATGTTTGGCAATAATTATGGGACATGAACTTTTCCATTGTTTCTTTAATTAGATCAGAACCAGACTCGCGATGACGGCGTTCAATATTATGCACAACACCTTCGAATTTAATAAATGTATCCCGAATCATACCTCGGTCGTTTTCATAATGGAAATGAATTAATTCTCCATTAGAACCGTACAAAATTTTATCCATTTGATTTTTTGGAATATCTTTTACAGGGATATCCATATCGATGCCATAATGATTGCACACCGATTCTAAAAGTTTTGGATAATAATTCGAAGACGTTCCTTTCCAAGGTACAATAGCCCCTTCACGTAATGTCATATTCCAATCGGGAATCACTAAGTCAATATCGACTTCCATTTTCCAACCGATTCCGTCACAATCTGGACATGCACCGAACGGACTATTGAAGGAAAACATGCGCGGTTCTAATTCCCCAATCGAAAATCCACATAACGGACAAGAATGTAGTTCACTGAATAACAATTCTTCTTTACCAATGATATCAACTAATACTCGACCGTGTCCTAGTTTTAACGCTGTTTCTAGAGAATCGGTTAGGCGCGTCTCAACTCCATCCTTCACGATAATACGGTCGACAACAACGTCAATGGAATGTTTTTTATTTTTATCCAACTCGATTTCGTCTGTAACTTCCATCATTTCTCCGTCTACTCGGAGTCTGACAAATCCTTCTTTTTTAATTTGCTCCAATACTTTTACATGGGCGCCTTTTTTACCGGAAACAATTGGTGCCAATACTTGAATTCTCGTCCGGTCTGGATATTCCATAATACGATCGACCATCTGTTGCACCGTCTGTGACGAGATTTCAATGCCGTGATTCGGACAAATTGGACGACCAATCCGTGCATAAAGTAATCGTAAATAATCATGGATTTCAGTAACTGTCCCAACCGTAGAACGAGGGTTGCGGCTCGTTGTTTTTTGATCAATAGAAATTGCTGGAGACAACCCTTCAATGGAATCGACATCCGGTTTATCCATTTGCCCAAGGAACTGCCTTGCATAGGATGATAAGGACTCAACATAACGACGTTGACCTTCTGCATAAATCGTATCAAAGGCAAGTGAAGATTTACCAGATCCAGATAACCCTGTTAGTACGACTAATTGATCACGCGGTATGTTAATATCAATATTTTTTAAATTGTTTGTCCGTGCCCCTTTAATACTGATCTCACTTTTCATTTTATTCACCTTCTTCTGCCTTAAGCTCAAACACAATATCCCGTAATTCTGCAGCCTTTTCAAAGTCTAGAGCTTTCGCTGCCTCTTTCATTTCTTGTTCCAGTTTGGCAATTACTTTTTCACGCTCTTTCTTCGACATCTTGCCATATTTATCAGCAATCGTATATTCTTCTTGTTCTTCAGCAGCAATGGTTGCCTTAATAACATCATGAACAGCTTTTTTAATCGTCTTCGGTGTGATGCCGTGTTCTTCATTATACTTCACTTGAATTTCCCTACGACGTCTTGTCTCACTGATCGCTTTTTCCATCGAATCAGTAATATTATCAGCATACATAATAACACGACCATTCGCATTTCTCGCAGCACGCCCAATGGTTTGAATAAGCGAACGTTCGGATCGTAAAAATCCTTCTTTATCGGCATCTAAAATGGCAACAAGTGAAACTTCTGGAATATCCAGGCCTTCACGAAGTAAATTAATTCCAACGAGGACGTCGAACTTACCAAGTCGAAGATCCCGAATGATTTCCATCCGTTCTAACGTCTTGATTTCCGAATGCAAATATTGAACTTTAATTCCGGCGTCTTTTAAATAATCTGTTAAATCTTCCGCCATCCGTTTTGTTAACGTCGTTACCAATACCCGCTCATCTTTTTCAATCCGATCTTGGATTTCGTTCATTAAATCATCAATTTGACCTTTTATAGGACGCACGTCAATGATTGGGTCAAGAAGTCCTGTAGGACGAATAATTTGTTCAACCATTGTCGGGCAGTGTTCCAACTCATAAGGACCCGGTGTAGCTGAAACATATACAATTTGGTTAATCCGCTCTTCAAACTCTTCAAATTTAAGTGGACGGTTATCCAATGCAGATGGTAGGCGGAAACCATGATCTACTAACACTTTTTTCCGGGCTTGATCCCCGTTATACATCCCTCGAATTTGCGGTATTGTCACATGAGATTCATCTACGACTATGAGAAAATCATCTGGAAAATAATCGAGTAATGTATACGGTGTTGCCCCTGGCGGTCTTAACGCTAAATGACGTGAATAGTTTTCAATACCTGAGCAAAAGCCCATCTCCCTCATCATTTCTAAATCATACTTTGTTCGTTGTTCCAAACGTTGAGCCTCTAACAGTTTCCCCTCGTCACGTAGTTCTTGTAAACGTTCTTCCAATTCCTGTTCAATATTCGCAATCGCCTTTTTCATAATTTCTTCCCTTGTTACATAGTGAGAAGCAGGATAAATGGCAACATGCTCGCGGTCTCCTAAAATTTCCCCAGTCAACGCATCCACTTCACGAATTCGGTCGATTTCATCGCCGAAAAATTCTACTCGTAGACAATGCTCATCCCGGGAAGCAGGGAAAATTTCCACAACATCGCCTCGAACACGGAACGTTCCTCGGTGAAAGTCAATATCGTTTCGTTCATATTGAATATCAACTAATTTTCGAAGCAATGCATTGCGATCAATTTCCATCCCTACACGGAGAGAAAGTACTAATTCTCGATATTCTTCAGGTGAACCTAAGCCGTAAATACAAGACACACTAGCGATAATAATAACATCGTTTCGTTCAAATAAGGCAGATGTCGCTGAATGCCTTAATTTATCGATTTCGTCATTAATACTCGCATCTTTTTCAATATATGTATCTGTTTGTGGGACATAGGCTTCAGGTTGATAATAGTCGTAATAAGAAACGAAATACTCGACAGCATTATTTGGAAAAAATTCCTTAAATTCACTATACAGTTGACCTGCTAATGTTTTGTTGTGAGCAATAACTAAAGTCGGTTTGTTTACTTCTTTAATAACATTTGAAATCGTAAATGTTTTTCCTGTACCTGTTGCACCGAGTAATGTTTGATGTTTTTTTCCGCTTTTAATCCCTTCAACTAATTGCCTGATTGCTTCAGGCTGATCACCTTGAGGCGTATAGTCTGACACTAACTCGAATTTTTTATCCAACTTTTGCATCCGAATCATCCTCATTTTCAAATTTTACCGACACAGCTATTCGATGGTTATATTGTAACAAACTATATTTAAAAATACTACTGTTATGCGAACGAACATTCGATTTTATAAGACAAAATAACTAGAAAATAGATTTCACCAAAACAAAAAAAACGCCCTTTGGTAATCGTTAGGCGTTTACAATCTAAGCACTTTTATTCTCGAAATGATATCTTTCAATCATCTGTTTTGAATACCATAAACCGATCGTTAACGATGCCGCATCAGCAATTACAACAAACAAACCTTCTGTATAACCTTTATAGGCCGAAGCAATAATTAATGCTAACGTTAAAAGAAGTCCTACTATATAGTTATATGTAACCCTTGAAAACAATATCACTAATAATCCTGGTAAGATGAGCGCAGCAACCACTTTCGTTATCAATTGAATCACCTCAATTGAATTAATATTATAAATATTTTATCACAATTTATCCACATTTGTATTTATTCATGCTTACTAATACGAAAAATTTAAATAAAAAATAATCAGTAAATGGATAATATTGGGGATATTTTAAAGAAAACGCTTTACTTTTCCACAATTTTTGTGGATGAATATCATATACTTGTGGATATTCCCAAAGTTGTAAGTGGAAATTAAGACAATTATTTATACATTGCATTGTGGATTTGTGGATTAAGTTATTCACAATATGTGGGTAAGTTGAATAATATTGTGAATTACAAAAAAATGTCTGACCGTATTCATTTTTTCACTAGAGCAAATCTAGGATGAAAATACGGTACAGACATTCAGCAATCATCTATTCTTTATTCTGTTCGATAAATGGCCACCAATTGGCTTTTCCAAAGATTTTTACCATTACAGGGATAAACAATGGTAACATAACGACGGAATAGAGAACAAGACCAGTAATCACAATGGTTGCAATTTGTAATAACGATAGTACGCCACTCGGCATCATCGCTGCAAAGGTTCCACCAAGGATAATAACAGCTGAGATGATAACTGTACCCATTTTACTCATGGCTACAATCATTGCTTTATCAACCGATTCACCACGATACTCATTAAATCTTCCCATTAAGAATATACTGTAATCCACACCAAGTGCCATTAAAATGACGAAGGAGAAGAATGGTACAGCCCAGTTTAATCCTTCATATCCTAACAAGTTTACGAAAACAAATTCAGTAAAGCCCATTGTTGTAAAATACGTAATCGCTAACGATGCAATTAAATAAAGCGGCATTATGAGTGATTTGAACAGTATAATCAACACAAGACCAATACCGATTAACATTAATATCACTGTTCGAGAAAAGTCTTGATCCGAAATAGTTGATAAATCATTGTGCATGCTGGTTACACCAGCCACTTCAACATGAGCATTTTCCAATTTTGTATCGTGAACGGCCCGTTCAACCGCTTCTCCTAATTCATCAATATTCGCTATCGCGTCCATGGAATATGGATTTTCATCCAATAACACATCTAGTGTTGTAATTTTCTTATCTGGTGATAAGTACGTATCTAGGACTTGTTCAAATTCTTCCATTTCGAAGATTTCTTCTGGAATATAGATACCTGCTGAATCCTCATTTTTCGCAAGTCCTTCCAAATAACTCTCAGCTTCGGTAAATCCGTCATATACTTGTGTTAAACCATCGACACCTTGATCTAGGCCATCCGTTAATTGACCGAGTTGGTCATCAATAGAACTAAATCCTTCAAGTAATTGTTCCTGCCCCTTGTTTACTGAGCTAAGCCCATTAGAAACATTAGGCAATTGGCTTATAATTTCATTTTGACCATCGGCTGCTTGTTCAAGACCAGTTTGTAATTGATCTAAACCATCGATCAATTGTTGGAAAGCACCTACTAATTGTTCATAACCAGCATTAGCTGTTGCGAACTGTTCATTAGCATAACTTAGGCCACCAAGAACATTATTTAACCCACTTGTCAATTGGCTATATGAATCTTGTAGAGTAGGTAAACCTTCTTTTAATTGATTATAAAACTGCTCAATATAACCAAAACTGGTCACCGCCATTTGTTGTTGTTCACTTATCGGCTGACCATTTAAATAGGCACCTACATAGTTAAATGCATCTTGTAATGCACCAATCTGTTCATTTAATTTATTTAGCTCATTCCCAATTTCTTCATAACCAGAGTGAATTTTTGCTAAGTTGGTTTCTAATTCAACATAACCATCTGCTAATTGCTTATAACCAGAAAGGAGTGTCTCTGCATTTTTCTTAATTTCTTCAACACCTGATTTTGCTTCACCAGCGCCAATTGCTCCAGAGCGTACACCATCCGCAATTTGCTGTAAGCCCGTCTGCAATTCCGTCAACCCAGATTGAAGTTCGGACGTTCCATCAATTAAGGCCTGAATACCATCAGTAGCTTCCGTTAATTTAGGGGCTGAATCTGATATTTGTTTGCTTGCCTCATCTAAACCATCACGAATTTGCTTGATTCCTTCATTTCCCTCATTAATTCCATCTTTCAATGTTTCTACTTGTTTAGCAACTTGTAAATCTTCTAATTTTTCTCCAGTTGGTCTCGTCAGTGAACGAACTTTATCTACACCATCTACTTTTTCCAATTCTTGACTAACTACTTCGATCAGGGTTAAATATTCACTTTCGTCCATTGCTTCATCATTTTTCATGACAATTGTTGTTGGCATCGCTTCTCCAGGGGTGAAACTTTCTTCAATAATGTTATATCCCTTCACGGTATTATAGCGATCACCAATTTCATTCATTGAGTCATAGGACAAGTTCCCATTGTACGTGATCATGAATGGTACTGTAATCATAGCTACGATAATAAGTGAGAGTATGGGTCTGGCAAAGGAGAAGTTTCCTGCCATATTCCATAGTCTACTAGGTTTATGACCAAGTGTATTATTCGATGGCCAGAATAAATAATTTCCGAGTATAGACATAAAAAACGGAACAATAGTAAATAAGGCTAACATTAACACGGCGATACCAACGGCAACGGCAACGGCCGATTGATATAAAGAGAATTGAGAAAGTCCAATCACAGCAAAACCGATAAATACAGCGATCCCGCTATAAAACACGGTTTTTCCTGCATGACGAAAAGTTTCAATAATCGCTTCTGAAATGGTTTCTTGCTGGGTTAACTCCTCTTTATATCGATTCATGAGTAAAATGGAATAATCCGTACCGATTCCAAACAATACCGCTACTAAAAAGATTTGTGTGAAATTCGATAATGGAAAATTAATGGTATCAACTAGAAACGCCACGATAGATTGGGATACTAAATAACTAATCCCAACGGTAAGCAAAGGTATAAAAGGTGTCACTACAGAACGGAAAACAGCAATTAATACGACTAAAATAAACACGATCGTAATCGCTTCTGTTTTCTTAACACCTTCTTCAGCCGCAACAATGACATCTTCCGAGATTAGTTCAGCACCGGTATAATAATGTTCTAAATGAATATTATCAATGGCTTCATAAAAGGCGTCGCTTAGTTCCTTCGCAGTTCGGTTTTTCCAATCAGCTGTAACCGATACTAATATTGTTTTACCATCTTCTGATACAAGTTGTTCCTCTAACTCGGCTTGATGAAAATGTGTTAATAACTCCGTAATTCCTAATTCTTCTTTCTTATCATCTAATTGATTAACTGCCTTTTCTGCCTCTTTAAAATCCTCATCGGTTAACCCTTCCTCATTATGGAATACCAGAGCCAATGAAATCGTATTCCCCGTATCTTTTTGTTGGTTAATTTCATCAAGGATTTGTTGGGCTTCCGAAGAAGTATAGCCTTCCGGAACAGTAATTTGTCCTTTTTCACGTACTAACTTCCCCATATCCGGTGCGGTAATAAAAAGAAGGACCGCCGCTACAATCCATGCAATGAAGATAAACCATTTTCCTTTTAATATTGCTTTCATTTTATTTCCTCCATCTTTTTGGATTATTCATTCGTTAAATAGTTTCACAATTGAACTATTAATTAAAGTTTTACCTCTCCATGATTCACTACATCTACCGCATACCTCGAATGATCCTAGCGAGTTTTTCATAAGTGTTTATGAAATTTTCAATTTCATCACGATCGAATTTCGTTATAAAGGATTTAACTAGATTAAAAATTTTTTCTTCCGTTTCTTCAAATAGTTTTTTCCCTTCATCTGTTAAAGTCAAGAATATAAACCGGCGATCTGTCTCATCATGGATACGTTGAATGTAATTTTTTTCAACGAGTCGGTTGACAATGGCTGTAATTGCGCTTTTTTGAACAGAAAAAGCCTCGGCCAATCCTGTTGTTGTCGCATTTCTATTTTTATAAATATAACGTAAAATATAGTGTTGATCATTGGTTAAATCTTCACTTATTTCTTCACGAATCAGAATCTCACTATTTTTCCATACTTCATGGGTTATCTCAATATACTTATCAATTAATTCATAAATCCTTCGCTGTTCCAAATTAATCCGACCTTTACTATAAAAAATTAGTTCAACAGTTGAACTGTTTAATTTTTGAATCATTTTATCACGATTCATTCAAATAGGCAATTTATTTACAGTGTTGTAATTGTTTACCATTATCCTATTAAAATATAAATAGACATAGGGGCCTCTTCAAAAGTAGCCCCATGTTTTGCAGTACCTCTTTAATATTGAAAATATCTTATTATTCAAGGACCCTCTTAATTTCTTTTTTTATCAGTCGATCTGCATTTTCTTTACCATATTTTTTCATTGATAGATTATATAAAATTATCCCTAAAAGCAACCAGAATCCTGAGATGATCCATTCTACTAAAGTAAGGGCAGAAGGCATTCCAGGTAAATAAAGTGTCGTTATACCAAGTGCCATGATAATCGCGAACCAACCAATAACTGTTCCCCCAGGTAGCTTATATGGTCGATTCATTTCTGGTGCTTTTTTTCTTAAAATAATAAAGGATAGGGCAACCATTGTCCAAGCAATGACAAGCCCAAGTCCACCTGCATTAACAAACCATACAAGTGCAGGACGGCCTAATAATGGTGCTGCAGTAGATAATACTGCGATTAGCATAATAGCCTTATAAGGTGTTTTATATTTTGGATGGAGCTCACCTAATGATTTAGGTAACATGCCCGCTCTAGCCAATGCATATATGGCTCGACTACCGCCGACATAAAAACCTAACCAACTTGTTACAATCCCGCCAATTCCGCCAAGTACGAGTATATTCGCCATTACCTGGCTTCCGCCAAAGGATTTAGCCATGGCATCAGCAGTTACTAAATTTGAATTTGCAACATCTTCCGGGGTCATGACCATAGAAACACCAATGATAATTGAAATATACCAAACAACTGCCATAATCACCGATATAATTAGAAGCTGCCCAATCCTCTTTTTTGGTAAATTAATCTCTTCCGCTGCCTGGGGAATCACATCAAAGCCAACGAAGAAAAATGGCGTCATGATGATTACAGTCAACAGTCCACCTATACCTTGTTCAAACAAAGGCTCCATATTAGCAAAATTGCCTGATATCGTGCTACCGGTTAATAGTAATAAACCTGAGATTAGAAGCAAAACAATAAATAAAAACGTAACTACAGTCGTCAACTTAATACCGCGATAATTTATCCAAGCGACGATTATCGATCCAATAATACCTACACTTGCCCACGTAATAGTCACATCCCAACCAGCAATAGTATATAGGTATCCTTGACTGAAACTCGGTATGATATATTCAAAAACTGTTGGCAAAGCAACCGCTTCAAAGGCGATAACCGAAACATAACCAAAGATGACAGCCCATGTCGTAATAAAGGACGGTAATCGCCCCATTGCCTGATACGAGAAAACGAATTCCCCACCTGCAAGAGGTAATGCAGAACTTAATTCCGCATATGTCAAACCGATTAACAACACGAGCACGCCACCAATTGCAAAAGCTAAAACCGCACCGATTGACCCCGCTTCAGTTATCCATGTTCCTGAAGAAACGACCCAACCCCAACCAATCATTGCCCCAAATGCAAGGGCTAGAACGTCTTTTTTTCCTAAAACCTTTAAAAATTGTTGGTTATTGCTCATATTTCCCCACCTTTTTTGGTAAGTTTGTGCGAAATCCAAGAAAAAACGTGCGAAAGACAAGTTAAAGTGTGCGAAAAACTAAAATTCTGTGCGAATCCACTAAAATTTGGTGCGAATTTTCCATTTTTCGTGCGAATCCAACCATTTTTGTGCGAAAACTAGATGAAAATCAAAAAGAAAACTCCTTTTCTATTAAAATGAACTAAATATTAAAACCTAACCTAATTGCTTTCGGACGTCTAGTATTGCATCTTGCAAGCGTTCTAAAATTGTATCAACTTGGTATTGATTAATTATTAACGGAGGAGCAAAACATATAATATCGACACCTTCATAAGTGACGGGCCGACAAATAATACCTCTTTGATGAAGAGCTTCAATCACCTTCACAGCCACTTGAAGTTCCGGTGCAAATCTTTGATGATTCGATCGATCTTGAACGAATTCAATAGCTCCTAGTAAACCAAGACCACGAACGTCACCAACAATATCGATCTCTTCTTGTAATTTTTGGAACCCTTTTAAAAGCCGGTTCCCCATTACTCTTGCGTTCTCTACTAGACCTTCCCTTTCAATGATCTCTAAATTTTTTAGACCAACCGCTGTCGCTACTGGATGACCACTATACGTATAACCGTGAAATAGAGTTCCTTTTGATTTCTCCTTTAACACTTCATGGATATGATCAGAGATAATGACACCACCAAGCTGGATATAGCCACTTGTGATCCCTTTAGCAAAAGTAATCATATCTGGCTGAAGATTAAAATGTTCAATACCAAACATTTTACCTGTACGACCAAAGCCTGTAATGACTTCATCAGCAATCATTAATATGTCATATTCGTTGCAAACTTTCCTAGCTTCTATTAAATAATCTTCTGATGGAACGATAACACCACCAGCTCCTTGTACAGGTTCTACAATAAAGGCCGCAATGTTTTCAGGACCTTCTTGTTCAATGATCTCTCGAAGGGATTGAATTGCGATTTGTGTCCCTTTCATATAATGTGTTTCTGCATGAACGACATGTTCCATTAAACGTCCAGCCATACTCCAAAACTCCGGTATACCTGTTGCACTTGTTGAAGCTGCAGCAACCCCATGATACCCTCTTTTTAATGCGACTATTTTCTTTTTCTGTGTATCGCCTTGAATTCGCCAATAGTGACGGGCAATTTTAATAGCCGTATCGTTCGATTCCGAACCACCCGATGTAAAAAAGATTGCATTTAATCCTTCCGGTGCAATCGAAGCGATTTTTTCAGCTAGAAGAATGGCAGGCTCATGACTAAATGTAGAGAATGCCGAGCTAAAGGCCAATTTTTCCATTTGCTGTTTTGCCACTTCTGCTAATTCTTTGCGCCCATGACCGACATTCACATTCCATAAAGATGACATCGCATCAATAAAAACATTCCCTTCCTTATCAGTTAAAAATATGCCATCTCCCTTTTCTACTATGATTTTCGGACCGTATTCCTGTTGCTGTTGGATCGATGAAGTGGGATGAATAAAATGGTTCTTATCTAATTCAACTAAATTTTTCATCATTTCCCCTCCAAATTCATTTTCAAAATGGCTATTCGTAATCATTCTACTTGTCTATTTCTCTATTTATTCTTTTAAAAAACTAGAAATTATAAAAAATGCCTATCCCAAAATGATGAGATAGGCTTACATCAATCAAATATTTAATTCATTACTTCATTTGTTAAACGAATAAATTCTTCCGCATCTTGAGCAGCTAATTTAATCCCTGCTTCCCAGAAGTCCGGTTGCGTTAAATCCACTCCTAAATGCTTCATTGCTAAATCTTCTACTTTCATTGAACCAGTATCACGAAGAAGTGCAATATACTTATCTTCAAAGCCTTCAGGATTTTTCAAGTACTCGGCATAAATACCTAAACTGAACAAATAGCCAAAGGTATATGGGAAATTATAAAAAGACACATCATCAATAAAGAAATGTAATTTACTACACCAGAAATGTGGATGATAAGAAGCTAAACGATCACAGTAAGCTTCTTTTTGCGCATTCACCATTAATTCATTTAAACGTTCTTCTGTCACGAATCCTTTGGTTCGCTCTTCATAAAACGCAGTTTCAAACAAGAAGCGGGCATGAATGTTCATGAACATGGCTATTGCATTTTCCATTTTCGCATTCAAAAGACTAATTTTTTCTTCTTTTGATTTCGCATTCGCTACTGTCGCATTGCTAATAATCGTTTCCGCAAACGTACTTGCTGTTTCAGCCACATTCATCGCATAATGTTGATTTAAACGTGGTAAGTCATTCATTACATGACTATGGAAAGCATGACCGAGTTCGTGAGCTAATGTACTCGCATCACTGTTAGAACCGGTAAAAGTCATAAAAATTCGTGATTCTTGGAACTCAGGAAGTTCTGTACAATAGCCACCTGGTCGTTTATTTGGACGGTCTTCCGCTTCCACCCAACGGTTTTCAAGTGCATGTTTAGCAAATGCTGCTAATTTTGGTCCAAAGGTGGAGAAATTCTCAATAATAAAATCACATGCTTCATCATATGAAAACTTCGTTGGCTTAACATCACCGACAGCAACTGGTGCATCAACATCTTGCCAACTTAATTTTTCCATTCCTAAAACCTTCGCTTTTTGATTTAAAAAGTCAACGAACGGCTGTTTATTGTTCGAAACGGCTGTCCACATGGCATCTAACGTTTCTTTAGTCATCCGGTTATATTCAAGCGGCTCTTCAAGAAAATGCTTACGGTTATGTAACTTTTGCAACGTAAGACGATAACCAATTAAGTGATTCAGATTATCGGCAAAAATGGGAGCAAATTTTGTCCAAGCCGACTCCCAATTTTCAAATAACTGTTTACGCACTTCTGGGTCAGGGTCAGCATACATACGGTTCATAGCTTGACCGACAGATAGCTCTGTTGTTTTTCCGTCTTTATCGGTATACGGAATCGTCATGATTGAAACAATCGTATCATAAAGTCGACTCCAAGCGGTCAACCCGTCTTTATCCAGTTCAGCGATAATTTTTTCTTCCGCTTCTGAAAGAAGCCGCTTCCCTTCATCACGAAATTCGTTTAATACAAAAGACACTTCTTTTAATTGCGAATCTTCTAAAAGTTTATTCCAGTCTTCATCGGAAATCGCAACTAATTTCTTGTTAAATGTAGTGGAAAGTTTCTGTAATTCCGTTTCAAGTTCCGCAACTTGTCCACGTACAACATTAGCATACTGATCATCCATATATGCATCTTGATACATATTGATAAACGTTGCTGCTTGATACAATCTTTTTTCAATCGTTTCTTGTTGCGCTAAAATAACTTTTAACGGTTGAGCGGATTTGTTTTCTGCAAAGTTCCAACTGGTGATTTGTTGTTTCAGTTCTTCAATATTTCCTTCCACTTGTTTTAATTTGTCTTGTAATTGTGGTGATTTGGTACCACCTGGAAAAATAGCATCTAAATCCCATGTGTCTACATATTTCATTACCTACACTCCTTTCCTATATTACTATTTTACTTGTTTTATAAGTAGGACGCCATTATTGAATCGTTTCTTCTGACATTTTTATATAGAATTTTTGTGTTTGAATATCTCTCATTTTTTGCTAAAAAAAGCTACTCCATTCGAGTAGCCAATGTCTATTTCTAATAAATTTGATCATACCATGTTTTTGCAGCTTCTAATTCACGATAAGTCAGCATATGACCGTGGTTTTCCCAGAACATTTCAACCTTCGCTCCTGCACCTTCAAAGAAGTCTTTTAATTCCACTGACTCTTCTTGAGAGCAAATCGGGTCATTTTTCCCTGCCGCTATAAAAATCTTCTTTCCTGTTAAATCAGGCAATGCAATCCCCCTTCTCGGTACCATTGGATGATGGAGTATAGCCCCCTTTAAAGCATCTTGATAATGAAATAGTAAGCTTCCTGCAATATTCGCTCCGTTTGAATAACCAATTGCTAAAATATGGTCTCGATCAAATCCATATTGATCTGCAGCCTCGTTTAGAAATTCATTCAATTCCTCTGTCCGTTTGATTAAATCTTCTATATCAAAAACGCCTTCTGCTAAACGTCGGAAAAATCTCGGCATTCCATTTTCTACTACATTACCGCGAACACTTAATACATTGGCATTCGGATCAATCCGTTCAGCAAGGGGTAACAAATCTCGCTCGTTTCCACCTGTCCCATGTAATAGCAATAACGTCGGTTTACTTTCATCATTCCCTTTCTTAAAAATATGAATCATAGATTAATCCCCTTTCAAGATCATATAGCTTAACAAATTTTATGAAATGAAACTGTTCGAATTTAACTATTTTTAATTCGAAATAATTATACCTATTATAAAATTAGAAGTCAAATTGTGAACCTTTAAACGTATGATTAGAGAAATGTAGTTTTTCGTTATAAAATATTGTTCATACTAATAAATATATTAATAATATAAATTCTATTTAGGAGACATATCATATGAAAAAACAAGTGGTGATCATACCTGCTCTAAATCCACCAGAGCAACTAATTGAATATGTGGAACGTTTATTGGATAAAGGATTCCCCCATGTCATTGTGGTAAATGATGGTAGTAATCCAAGTACCCATTATATTTTTAATGAATTACAGAATATGGAAGACTGCACAGTGATCGTCCATAATGGAAATAAAGGAAAAGGAAGAGCTTTGAAAACCGCCTTTTCATATTGTTTAAACAAATTCCCTACAATTGAAGGGGTTGTAACCGCAGATGCCGACGGACAACATGCATTAGAAGACGTCTGTCGTGTATCCGATTTCTTTGCAAAAAATCCTAACCACTTAGTTTTAGGGATCCGCAATTTTCATGAAGCAAATGTGCCAAAACGGAGTTATATTGGCAATACAATTACAAGTTTTGGATTTTATCTTCTATTCCGCAGTAAGTTGCAAGATACACAAACAGGCTTAAGAGCCATACCTTTCTCCCATTTAGAAAGAATGACGCTACTGAAAGGCGAACGTTATGAATATGAAATTAATATGTTAATTTATGCGAAAAAACGAAAACTGGGAATTCGTGAAGTCGTGATTCAAACCATCTATCATAACAATAACAAAGGATCCTATTACCGAACAATAAAAGATTCATTAAAAATCTTCCATCGTATTATGGCTGGATTTTTCAACTTCAATCGCCAATTTAAAAAACAATTGAAACAAGCCGGTGATTTTGATGAGTAATTTTTATGGTCCATTATTTAAATTTAGTCGATGGATTCTTAGTCTTTTTTATAAGAAATATTCCGTTGACAAAGTTGCAAATTTTAAAGGTCCTGTTGTATACGTTTCCCATCATCAAAATATGCATGGTCCAATTGTCACCTTACTTTCATTTCCAAAGCCTTTACATGTATGGGCACTTCATGTTTTTTTTAATAAACACATTTGTTTTAAACAATATTCGGAGTTTACCTTTACTAAGCGCTTCGGCTGGCCAAAAACATTAGCTAAAATTATGGCCTTTCCAATATCCCGATTTATACCGAAGTTAATCCAGTCCGGACAAGCAATCCCAGTTTACCGCGGTTCTCGTTCAATCATGGATACATTTAAGAAAACAATCGAAGTATTAAACGCGGGTGAACACGTTATCATTTTTCCGAATATCGATTATAGTAGTTCCTCAGCAACAGTTGGCGACTTATATGATGGATTTTTATTTATTGAAAAATATTTTTTTAAAGAAACAGGACGACACATATGTTTTGTCCCGCTCTATGCCAGTAAGAAAAAGAAAGCGCTCGTGACAGGAACACCAATCTATTTTCGAGACGGCCACAAGTTTCAAGAAGAACGGAAATTTGTATTAGAAAAAATCAAAACAGAATTAAATGCCTTAGCTATTCAATCAGGGGATGATCAAGGAAAAGAAGAAAAAGTAGGTTAACAACCTTAAATCTTCTTCTATTTTAATTTTCTATCGCCATCGTTTTTTCATATAATGTTGGAAAATTGACACACAATAAAAATAAGGAGGATGGCGATGGATTGGTTTGGGGTGAATACATTAAATTATCCATTTACAATATTCTCGGCACAACATATGATAACGCTTTTTGTTTTCTTTTGTGGTTGTTGCATACTCTATCTCCTTCGTAATAAGTTACCAACACGAAACATGCGTACAGTGGAATTGGCGGTTGCAGTTTCATTGTTTTTGTTTGAAATTTTATTCCACCTTTGGCAAATTAAGAATGACATTTGGTTTACTTATCAATCCTTACCACTTGACCTATGTAGCATCGGACTAATTTTATGTGTCTTACTTCTTTTTTCGGGAAACAAATGGATCTACGAACTTTTGTTATTTATTGCCTTACTCGGTGCAACACAAGCCATTTTAACACCTGTATTAGACTTCGGTTTTCCTCATTTTCGATTTTTGCACTTTTTCTACACTCATATCGTTATGGTTTGGACAGTTCTCTATTTTACATGGAGCAAGCATTATCGACCAACCCTACGATCGGTTGTTAAAATCATTATATTTTTAAATCTTTTATTCCCGATTATTTTATTTACAAATCATTTGACCGGTGGCAACTATATGTTTTTAAGGCAGAAACCTGAAAGCGCCAGTTTATTAGATTATTTAGGTCCTCATCCGTGGTACATCCTATCGTTAGAAGTACTATTGGTTGGACTGAGCCTTCTTGTTTGGTTTATATTTAAAGAAAAATCAAAAAGGCATATTCATCAAAAAACCTAATCCAAACACATATGCACAGCCATCAATAAAAATGCAAAAAGGGACTGCGTTGTCAGTCCCTTTCATCATTCCATCATTTATTTGTTCAGTAAGGCTAATGATTCACGGTTGAAAGCTGGAAGATCTGCTGGTGTACGGCTTGTTACTAATTGATCGCCACAAACAACAACCTCTTCGTCAACAAAATTCGCGCCAGCATATTCTAGGTCAACTTTTATCGATTTATAACCCGTTACCTTACGTCCTTCTAGTGATTTAGCTGTGATTAGTAATTGTGGTCCATGACAAATGGCGAATACTGGTTTCTTTGCATCCATGAATGCTTTAGTAAAATCTACAAAGCGGTCATCATCCCGTAATAAATCAGGTGAAAAACCGCCAGGAATTAACAAGGCATCAAAGTCTTCTGGTTTTACATCATCAATGGCAGCATCTACAAGAACTTTTTCTCCATGTTTTCCTTCTAATGTTTTTCCTTTTTCTTTTTCAATGACAATGACTTCATGTCCAGCTTCTTTAAATGCATCTGCTGGAGAAGTAAATTCTGAATCCTCGAAAAGGCTTGTCATTACAACAGCTACTTTTTTTCCCATGAATACTCACCTCGTATCATATTTCAGTATAATATGTGGTTCACTCCACATATATAGTGTAAATGTTGAATTATTCATTTTCAAATTATATGAATTATGATAACTCAACGGATGGATCAATATACTAATAAAATATTTGTTAAAATAGCTAACTTTACAAATGTTAACGATCAAGAATAATGTTTATAATGTTTATCCTCGGGCTTTTCTAACACCAATGACATTTTTTGGGCATATGTAGTAAGCAGAGGTAATAATAGAAAGATAACAATTAGACGTGCAGTTTGTAGTGCTGCGACTATCGAAGGCTCTAAATTTAAAGCAAAGGCTGTGGATGACATCTCTGCTGCACCGGCAGGAACAACCCCTAATAAGCTTACCGCATAATCTAAATTTGAAATGAGTGAAAATAAATAGGCAATGATAAAACTTGTTCCAAATAGAACAAATAATATTGTTAATGTAAGTAAACCTAGTTTCTTTATTTGTTGATAAGCTTCACGGTCAAATTTTTGTCCTACCACCACTCCAATGATGACTTGACCTATTATAGGCAATATGTAAAAGTTACTCCCAAAGTCAAAAAATTGATTCACTAAGAAACTAAGTACCATTGATATAAACAACGGACCAATGGGGATACGTATTAATTTTTCTATTAATATCGTAGAAATAATGAATAATACAATAAATAGAATCTCTACTATCCCTATTTTTACTTGAAAATCGTCTGACAAACGATTGGATAAAGCATTAGAGGCAACACCGGTTAACAAAGGAATTGAGAAAACAAACAAAGTTATTCTTGCAGTATGGAAGGCAGCAACAATTCGTTCATCAGCACCAGCATCATGACTCGTTCCAATTACTTCGGAAGCCCCGCCAGGAATACAGCAAAATAATGCCGTTACATAATTTAAATTTGAATTTTTATATAATAGTCTTGATAAAATCAGAGCAATTATTAATATTAAAGAGATGCTGATGATCAAGGGAAACAAAAGATTCTTTAAGGAAATAAAAAAATCAATATTTATATTTGCACCGAAACTGATGCCTAATAAGCATAAGCCACTTTTAAATACATATTTATTACTATTCATTCTACCAAAAGTCATGGCTGATATCATTCCAGCAATCATAGCACCAATAAGCCAACCTGCCGGGACATTAATAAAATTTAACAATCCCCCCATTAAAAAACCCCATAAAATGATAACTAGCTTTTTTACAATCAAGGATAACCCCTGCCTTCTTTCCGCATTTTGTTTATGGAAATCATCATATGAAATTGCCTTTAAGGCTGTTTTCCATTTAAACATTATTTAAGTAAATAATGTGCGCATCGTTCATTATTCTTGTTACCATATTTATTCCAGTACAAAATGTTATATGCAAAAAATTAATCCTTAAATATTTTAGTGAGTTCACTTATAAGTTATAATATAAATATAATTCTAAATTATTAGTTTAATCAAGTGATTTGCGGTGAACAGAAAATGTTGAAAAGGTTAAATGTGAAATTACAAACGAAGATTATAATTCTAATTAGCTTACTTATTTTTTTCGTCATCACCATATTTACCGTTTTATTTATATATTATGAAATTGTAGACGAGAGGAAGGAGATTGAATCTCTCGCCTTACAAACTTCTAAATCAATCTCTTTGTTACCAGTCGTAAAAAATCCCGAAACCAATAATGATGAATCCATTGGTGAAATACAAGCCATGATTCATCAAATAAAAGGGAAAGTGAAACCGGATTACATATTAATAGAGTATAAAAATGGCACAACATATCTATCCCCTGATCATGATTTACATCATGATCTCTATGATGAAGATAATTATAAAGCTATTGTTTTTGGTAGTGAATATACGATTGAAGCTGAAACCCCTAACGGTAAAATTATTTGGGCAAAATCCCCTATTAAAACAGATGAATATCAACAAATTATTGGGGTTGTCAGTGTCGGATTTTTCAAAAAAACAATTCACAATTTTATTATTCCAACATTAAAAGAAGTATTTCTTATAGGAGTTAGTGTACTAACGATTGGATCTTATGCTGGTTACTTGTTATCAAAAAGTATTAGAAAACAAATCTTAGGATTAGAACCAGACGAGATCGCATCCCTTTACACTATACGTGAAACAATTCTTAAATCCCTTAACGAGGGAATTATATCCATTGACCAAAAAGGGATGATTACATTAATAAACAAATCTGCAAAGGAAATGCTCGGGATTTCCAAAGAGTGTATTAATAAACCGATTCAAGAAATTTTACCAGATTTCAAAATGGTAAAAATACTAAATTCTAATATAAACACAAAAGACGAAGAAATTAATTTAAATAATAAAATTTTTATCGTAAGCTATACGCCTATAATGGAAAACGGTAAAAAAGTGGGTGTTGTAGCAAGCTTTAGAGATAAAACAGATATTCAAAAAATGGCAGAGACAATTACTGAAATTAAAAATTACTCTGAAGAACTCCGTGCCCAAACTCATGAGTTTACAAATAAGTTATATGTGATATCAGGTTTACTCCAGCTCAAACAATATGATCAAGTAATTGACCTTATACAAGAGGAAACGAACCAATTAAACTTCCATAATGAAATTATTTTTAACCAAATCAACGATCCTAGGGTTCAAGCCATTTTATTAGGTAAACTAGGAAAAGCCTCAGAAAAGAAAGTAAAATTTACTATTGATGAAAACTCCTCATTATCAAAACTTCCAAACTTCATCCAAACAGCTGATATCGTTACAATTATTGGGAATTTAATTGATAATGCGATTGAAGCAGTAGAACAAGAAAAAGGAGTTGTAACATTTTTTGCGACCGATATTGGGAACGATATCATTATTGAAGTAAGTGATAATGGAAAAGGGTTTTCGGATGAGGAGGAAATACCTAAAGTTTTCTATAAAGGTGTATCATCAAAGAACGGAAAATATCGGGGTTACGGATTATTTAACGTAAAATCTGTCGTTGATTATTTGAACGGGGATATTGAAATTCAACAGAACAAAGGGAATGGAACAATATTTTCAGTATATATACCAAAGGAGCAATCAATAAATAACGGGGTGGTTAAATAATGAATATATTAATAGCGGAGGACGATTTTCGAATTGCAGCGATTCACGAACAATTTTTGCAAAAAATGGATAAAGTAAAGGTTATTGATAAAGCTTACAATGCTAAAGAAACATTGGAAAAACTGAAAAGGCATGAAAACATTGATCTTATTTTATTAGATATCTATTTACCTGATCAATTAGGTACTGAACTACTTCCTATTATTAGAAAAGAGGCTCCTCAAGTGGATATTATCATTATTACAGCAGCAACAGAAAAGCAACATTTAGAAGAGTCGATTCGAAATGGCGTATTTCATTATTTAATAAAACCAGTTACATATGAAAAAATTGAAAAGACAATTAAAAACTATATCGAGAGAAAACGATTATTGAATAGTGTAGATAAAGTAAATCAAAATTTAGTAGATCAATATTTTGGAGACAAAAACGGTTCAAAACCAAATTATCCTAAAGGAATTGACTCTCTGTCATTAGAAAAAGTAAAAAACATATTAAATCAAATTGAAGGAGGAATTACAGCTGAGGAAATGGGAGAACGAATGGGAGCATCTAGAACAACCGCACGTCGTTATTTAGAGTACTTAGTATCCATCCATGAAGTTACAGCAGAACTAGAATACGGCATTGTAGGCAGACCTGAAAGAAAATATTTCAAAAGCTAAAGCTTACAAAGGCATCTTGAGGTGATTCAAGGTGCTTTTTTGTGCACAAAATGAACAAAAAATCTTTTTTGTAATTTATATAAATTATTTTGGAAACGATTACAAAATTGAAAGTTGAATTGTAAAATAATTCTAAAATAACTGATTATAAATAACAAAACCATTATAGAAAGGATGAGGTTAGATTGGGCAGGTTGATCGTACCAAGTGTTTGTATTTTGATAAGCATTTTTTATTTTATCTATACCATTAATCTCCCTAAAGCAAAATTAGGTGACCCAAATGCGCCTATGTATTTCCCATTGATTATTAGTATTTTTCTATTTATTATGAGTGTTATTTATTTCATAAAGGAATTATTAAAACATTATCCAAAAAAGGAAGAAGTCAAATTGTTATTTAAAGGACGCGCTCCTGTTCTTATCATCTCAACGCTAATAATATCTCTTATTTACGCATTTATTTTTGAAAGAATCGGATATTTGGCTTCTACCATTTTATATATGTTAGCCATCCTTTTTATCGTAAACGGGAGAAACAAGTGGCTTGTTAATCTTTCAGTTGCTGTACTTTTTAGTGTCGGTTCATGGTATGTTTTCTACCATCTATTAGATGTTAGTCTACCATAATTAAAAAGGAGGGAAATAATAAATGGATTGGCAAGGTATTTTTCATGGATTTGTCACTGTACTCCAACCGGAAAATATATTATTTGTTATGTTCGGAGGATTTCTAGGTACGATTGTTGGGATGTTACCAGGGTTAGGACCAGCGACAGCCATTGCTGTTTTAATTCCTGTTACCTTTGGTATGGATCCTACAAGTGCACTTATCTTCATGGCTACGATCTATTATGGTGCCATGTATGGCGGATCATTGAGCTCTATTTTAATTAACACACCAGGAGATGGATCTGCCGTTGCGGCAACCTTTGATGGTTACCAAATGGCAAAACAAGGTCGTGCAGGCCCTGCTATTGCAATCACAGCCATTGGTTCTCTAATCGGTGGTGCAGTCGCTGTCATCGGTTTTATGGTTTTAGCTAAACCTCTTGCAAGCTTTGCTTTGCAATTTGGTCCCGCAGAGTACTTTCTTTTAATGTTATTTACTTTATCAGCCGTTGTAGCTTTATCAACTGGTAATCTAGTAAAGGGATTTATCTCAATGGGATTTGGCTTAATGTTAAGCACCATAGGAATTGATTTACAAACAGGAGTGTACCGATTTACATTTGACAACGTTTTTTTAAGTGACGGAATTGACTTTTTAGTTATTATCATCGGGGTATACGCTATCGGAGAAGTTTTATATAACTATTTAACTATCGATAAACCTGCCGGTAAGAAAACAAAGTACGGACGTGTTTGGATTACAAAAGATGACTGGAAACGTTCAAAGTGGCCGATATTTAGAAGTTCTCCTTTAGGATTTCTAGTAGGAATTTTACCTGGAGCAGGAGGCTCCATCGCATCGATGATGGCTTATAGTACTGAAAAACAATTATCAAAAAAACCAGAAAGATTCGGGAAAGGAGCCATTGAAGGTTTAGCTGCTCCTGAGACTGCAAATAACTCTGCAGCTGTGGGTGCTTTCGTTCCATTATTAACAATGGGAATACCTGGTTCGGGTACGACTGCTATCATGCTTGGGGCATTGATTATGCTTGGAATAAATCCAGGTCCATTATTATTTGAAAGTGATCCAAACATGGTCTGGAGTTTAGTCGATGCTTTATTTTTAGGTAATATTTTTCTTTTCTTAATTAATATTTACATGGTTCGTGTTTTTGTTAAAGTTCTAGATATCCCGTCAAAAATACTTTATCCAATTATTCTTGTTTTAGCCTTTATTGGTGCTTACACTATGAACTATGCGATTATTGACTTCTATATATTAATCATCTTTGGTGTCATTGGCTTATTTATGAAACTGTATGACTTTCCGATTGCTCCGCTGGTGTTAGCTTTAATCGTTGGTTCTCAAATGGAACAAAACTTTAGAAAAAGTATCGTTGCCTCAGACGGAAGTTTAGACATTTTTGTTGGTTCGCCAATAGCGATCGTTTTATTAATCTTAACTATTTTATCTCTTATTTATCCATTAATTATGAATGTACGTAGAAAAAAATGGGAAGCAAAAACAGATGAACAAAGCTCTTTGTAAAATCGGAAGGATCTGACGAAATTATATAGCATCCCAATCCTAAGGAGATGTTCGTAGGCAGTTAATTAACCCAAGAACATGATAATTCTTGGGTTAAATTTTTGAACTGGTTCAAGCACCCTTGATTAGTAAAAAGAGTTTTAAATTGGGATGCTCCTATCCAAAAGTCCGAAATCATAGAATTTGAAATATTTGGTGATACGTAAATGTACCATATTTTTCTACGTGTGCAAAGTCAAGCAAACATATTCAATCTCTTGCATGAACAGTAATCGCATTTGTACCGAAATCGTAAACGTCAGGCATCAGAGTCTATAAACCTGCTAAATGCGTTGTCTGCCAATAAAAGAAAAATCTACTAGACCCTTACTCCCGAACAGCTCCCTCTTCTTTATTTTATTTCTGGTAAAATCGTCTTTGCTATTTTTTTATCTAAATCCTCATAATCATATAAATTAATGGTTTTGTACAATTCTTTACGAGTTTGCATTCGACTGAGTACGTCTTTTTGGGTACCCTTTTCCATAATTTCAGTAAACACCATTTCGATCGCTTTAGCTGCAACTCGGACTGATGTAACAGGATAAATCACCATTGAAAAACCAAATGATTGGAACTCCTCAGCAGTATAATAGGGTGTTTTGCCAAATTCAGTCATATTGGCTAATAATGGAACATCAAAACTTTCGCTAAAAACGTTAAAGTCTTCCTCTGTTGTTAATGCTTCGGGAAAAACAATATCGGCTCCTGCCTCAACATATGTTTTTAACCGAGCAATTGCCGCATCCCTACCTTCTACTGCTAGTGCATCTGTTCGTGCAACAATCATTAATGTTGGTGCAACTTCTTTAATTGTCTTTACCTTTTGGGCCATTTCTTCTGCAGGTATGAGTTTTTTTCCATTTAAATGACCACATTTTTTCGGAAGCATTTGATCTTCAATTTGAACTGCTGCAACCTTTGCTTCTACCATTTCTTTGGCTGTTCGAGCAACATTGAGTATTCCTCCAAATCCTGTATCAATATCTACTAACAGTGGTAAATTTGTCGCTCGGATTATTTCTCTTGCTCTTTCTGCAACCTCTCGTGAATGTAAAATACCTAAATCTGGTAATCCTTGACTTGCTGAAAATGCACCTCCCGATAAGTAAAGTGCTTGAAATCCTACTTTTTTTGCAATTAACGCTGACATTCCATCATGTGTACCAACGATTTTTAATATTGAATCACCATTTATTAACCGTTTAAATCGTTCTGCTAGTTCTCCTTGACTTTTTTCCTTTTCAACTAACCAAGTCACTAGATTTTCTCCTTTCTACAAAAGAATTTTTCACTGTTTAACAAAAAAGGGCTGCCTAAAGGGACCCTTGAACAATATCTAGCATTCTTTAGTATGGAAATGGCTAGATAAGTTCAAAGGGTTTAACCCTACAGACACCCCCAACGATTACGTTATGATTATTCTACCAATCCCGCTTCCGTTATTAATTCGTTATACATTTCTGTTTGTTCTTCGAAAAAAGCTTTTGCTTCACTACTATTTTTATAGAAATGGGACCACTCGTTATTCTTTACCAGTTCATCCCAAGCCTCTGTTTCTACCATCTTACTGAATACATCATCCCAATAAGCAATCTCTTCTTCTGTCATGTCCTTAGGACCCATAACTCCTCTCCAATGAGGGAAAACAATATCTATACCCTGTTCTTTCCATGTTGGAACATCTTCTAATCCTTTAATTCTTTCTTCAGAAGAGACACTTAATATTCTAAGATTACCAGCAAGATGTTGTTCTTTTGACTCTGAAAGTGCCATTGTTGCTAGATCAACATGTCCACCTAACAATGCCGTTAAAACATCTCCGCCACTTTCATAAACCATAAAGTCCAACTTGGTGACATCAACCCCAAATTCCTTTGCAGCTTGAACAAAAGATAAATGGTCGTTATTTCCTAAGCCTGGTGCAACCGCAATTTTTAATGAGTGTGGATCTTCTTTTAATTGCTCCATAATTTCAATGGCATTTTGAAACTTTGAATCTGTTGAAACTGCAATCGTCATCCATTCTGTTGTTAAAATTGCAATGGGCGTAAAATCTTCATAAGTTAAATTACTTTGACCTAATAAATGATTTGAAATTAACAAACTTGAATTTATAGCTAAATGGTGTGCATCCTTGGTCGACAAGTATTGCCAGCCTACTTCTCCACCACCACCTGGTTTATTTACGACATTAATATTCTGATCAACCAGTTTTTCATCTCGTAAAATTTTTTGGATTGCACGGGCAGTTGTATCCCAGCCTCCACCCGGCGTTGCAGGAGCAACTAACTCAATATTCCCCGTTGGAAAAGTCTTCCCATCCCCAGAAGAACCTATTGAACATGCGGATAATAATAGTGTAAAAATAACGAACACGGATAATAATCGTTTCATACTCCTCCCCCTTTTTACTGAAATTTTGATTACTTCTATAGTAACTAGTAAGTCATTTGATGTAACCGTTTTCAATATAAAATTAATTAATTACTTAAACGAAATTTTGTTCTTTTTGTTCATAAGATAAATGAAAACGATTCAGTAATAATACAAAAACAAAGGTTTGCTCAAAGTAGCTGATCCTACTTTAAACAAACCTATTAATCTATTAATTCATGGTCTATTCAATTAGCTAATATCCTTTTTCTCCCACTTGCTGTCCATTTCAAAAGTAATCACGCCGAGTTCATGATGTTCACCTTCATAAAGAGCACGGTTGACAAGGCGATTTTCCCCTTGATCGTCAATAACTTCTAATTTGCAATAGGCACGGTTCAATTGTAAAGCTTCATAATACTGTTGCGTTGTTTGAACTTGAACACCATTAACGGTACGAATAACATCACCAATCTGCAGTCCCATTTTGTCAGCAGGCGATCCAGGGATAATATCGAGGACAACAATTCCTTGATTGCCTCTCGAAAAGTAGAAAATTTGTGCATCATCTTTTACATAGTAAACTACAGAAATAAGAATACGTCCGATTATTGCAATTCCGACAGCTACGATAGATGCAATTGGATACCAAAAACCTACAGCACTAATAAATGTAACAATAGTTCCCAATATCGTAACTTGCTTACCAATCACTCGTACGCCTCGTTCTGGATGTTGGCTACGGATTTGAGCACCAAATCCTAACCAGAATGGAACAAATAAAAAGGTAAATCCTCCGCTTGGTGTCGGAACAATTGGCCAAAAATCAATTGGAATGGATAGTGCGTTAGATGGAATTAAGACAAGCATAGGAATAAGCCATAATCGTTTTGATTCATGAATACCAACTCTCAGTCCTCGTTTACTGCGGACTAATTTTGGTGAAGTATGTTGGGAAGCCGATTTACTTATTAAGTTACCTTCGATAAGTAAAAGGAAGCCCGTAAGTAATGCTGCACCTGGAATAACCTCTTTTGTCACTTGGTCTAAAATTCCTTGCAAGATTGGTAATTCAATATCACTATATTCAATCGCCAAAATTATAAAAAAGGAAATCCCAAACGTGTAGGCAGCTGACAAAGCACCCGGTTTCAAAAATATGGATAAAATAACGGTAACAACAGTTAGGGTAAAGACATACGCCAAAGGAATCATAAAACCAATGAGGAAGACTACAATTGAAAAAATTAGCCCTAGTAACCATCCCTTTTTTATATATGTGCGAAATTCAAACCAACCATCTTTGACTCGGATCGTAAAGTTTTTCCTCTCCCGCTTCACCCGAATATAACCTAAATACACAGCGAACAATAAACCGAGATAGAGCAAAGGGTTAAAGAAAAATGCACCAAATCCTTTCCCTAATTGAATGAACCACTCCATTCAAGCACCTCCTTTTTCTTCATTTTATATAAATTCGTGATAAAATAGATTTTGAGTTTTTCTTCTATTTTAACAAAAATAACATAATATTCCTATTTATATTCTTGTTAAGTTTATTAACCGAAATTTGGAACAATTGAGCAAATACTATCAAGAGATGGATAGCATTCTATGAATAATTTTTTAGCTGATATCTGGCCGTTCACCCCAAAAAAAGAAGCACCTCAATGGTACTTCTCTAACGATTAAAGTCAATCCTTATATTCAAAATATTTTAATGCCATTTGTAACTGACGATCATTTTTCGCATCTGCTTGTTTTTCACGAATTTTCTCTTCCATCGCTTCTGCCGTTTTTCCATCAATTCGCCCGGTTACAGGCAACTTATTTTCCTCTTGGAAAAGCTTCACAGCCGCCTCTGTTGTTTCACTAAAATACCCATCTACACGTCCTGGCTCAAGACCTAAATTTTTTAAAATCATTTGGGCATATTTTACTTGCTCATGATTCATATCAACATGTAAGGACTCATCAATTTGTAAGGGGTGTAATTGATATAACTCTGACTGGCTAACATGAATATCCGGTTCAATCCCTTTTTGATGGATCCAGTTACCATCTGGTGTCAACCATTTATACATCGTCAATTTAATATTACTTTTATCTCCTAAATCAACTTGCTGCTGAACAGTCCCTTTTCCGAAGGTCCGCTCACCAATAACTGGATATCCTTCCGCTTCTTTTAATGCTGCAGCTAAAATTTCAGAAGCTGAAGCACTTCCTTTATCTGTCAAAACGACAACAGGATACGGTTTCTCTTTCTTTGTTTTAGAAAAGATCTTCTCCCGACCTTGGTCGCGATTTTCAATCTGTAAGATTGGCTTTTTACTTGATATAAATTCTCCGGCAATTTCTTCTACACTTGTTAACAATCCACCAGGATTGCCACGGACATCGATAATAAGCCCTTCTATTCCTTGCTCCTCTAACTCAGCCAATTGTTGCGTAAAGTCTTTGCTCGTTTCTCGAGAAAAGGATGTAATTTCAATATAACCGATCTTTTTATCGTCACTTTCAAACACGTTGGAAAAGACCGTTTCAATTGGGATCGTATCCCTGACCACTTCAATCGTTAACGGTTTACTTACACCTTCTCTTACAATTTCAAGTTCAACTTTTGTCCCTTTTTCGCCACGGATTTTTAATGTTACTTCATATACATCTAAGCCTGTTACTTCTTCACCGTCTACACGAATAATTTCATCATATGGTTTCAAACCGGCTTTCTCTGCAGGTGAATTTTTAAACGGGGCAACGATAATAATTTTTCCATCCATTTCCGTTACTTCAGCACCAATGCCTTGAAAAGATGAATCTAGTGAACTATTAAATTGTGCTGCTTTTTCTTCATTCATGTACACAGAATATGGGTCATTTAGTGATGCAAGCATGCCTTCGACTGCACCTTCTATGAGTGTCTTTGACTCAACTTCTTCCACATAAGACTCTTTGATTAATTGATACGTCTTTTGAATTTTAGCCATATCCAAATCTTCACTGGTTGTTGAAGGTTGGAAAATCGTCCCCTCTTGATTTGTATCATCTAATTTCTCATCATTCGCTGTGAATTGAATTCCTAAATACGTACCGAATGATGTTAAAACCATCGTACAAATTAGCAAGATCACAACATGGGATTTCCGCAAACTTGTCCCTCCTCTATTATATGGCTCGTCTAAATAGATCATTTCGAGAATCAATACGTCGCATTTTTTAAGAACGATGATATAATTCTAAAAAAACTATATGATTCGAAAGGACAAGTTATGCTAAAAACGAAATTTCTCTAGAACAGTTTTTATAAATTTTTTCTCACGTTCAACATTTTGTTGTATAATAGTTAAGTGATTTAAATTTTCAATTTCGGTGCTTCCGAATGAAAAATAGACTTGGGTTGTCCAATGTTGGAGGATCAGCCCCATCCAAATTAAAATCTTTTCGAAAGGCGTGTTTCTATGGGTCGTAAATGGAATAACATCAAGTATAAAAAAGCAGAAAAAGATAAAAATACAAGCCGCATTTATGCAAAGTTCGGCGTTGAAATTTATGTAGCTGCAAAAAAAGGTGACCCTGATCCAGAGACAAACCAAGCGTTAAAATTTGTAATTGAACGGGCAAAAACATATAATGTGCCTAAACATGTTATCGAACGGGCAATTGATAAAGCAAAAGGCGGTGCCGATGAACAATATGACGAACTTCGTTACGAAGGTTTTGGTCCAAATGGTTCTATGGTGATCGTTGATGCATTAACAAACAATGTTAACCGTACTGCTTCTGATGTTCGTGCTGCTTTTGGTAAAAACGGTGGAAATCTTGGTGTCAGTGGTTCAGTTTCATACATGTTTGATTCAACTGCCGTGTTTGCCTTCGATGGTAAAACACCAGATGAAGTTCTTGAAATTTTAATGGAAGCAGACATTGATGTGCGCGATATCTTTGAAGAAGACGGTTCCGTCGTTGTTTATGCCGAACCAGATCAATTCCATGCGGTACAAGAAGCTTTAAAAGCAGCTGGTATTGAAGAGTTTAATGTGGCGGAATTAACGATGCTTCCACAATCAGAGGTAAAATTAGACGCAGAGGCACAAGAACAATTTGAAAAGCTAATCGATGTATTAGAAGACCTTGATGATGTACAACGTGTTTATCATAATGTTGATTTAGACAGCGAAGCATAATCTTATTCTATTAAAAAGGGAAAGGGCTGAACACAAATGATGGTGTCAGCCCTGTATTTTTCATTACTTTTTTGTTTATTTTTGCGAAAGATATAACTTTCCATCTTTACCAAAATAAAAATCCTGCCAGCTTTCAAAACGGGGTAAGAGAATTGACCGATTATACGGTTGGTCTTTAATAAAAACACGTACAGATTCGTTCAACAACGTTTTTAATACATAGGGACTATCATCAAAATAATAGTCTAACTGCAACTCTTGAATAAAATTAATTTTTTCTTCATCCTTCATTCCCCAAAAGAAATGATCCTCTTTTAATGGAAACCCTTTTTCTTTTAACCATTGTTTTGTCCGGTCTCCATGACGTTTGGACCGAGCTGTAATATAAAAAATGTCGTGACCTTTATTTACGAGAGTTTGTAAAAATTCCAATGCCCCTGGGAAAGGTTGAATATCGGAAAAGTAGATCTCATCTTCCATATTCTGCCACATTTTACTACCTTCAATATCATCCATTCCAAAAGGTTCATGAATTTCCAACCGTTGAATTTGATAAAATTCTTCAATTGGTACTTTTGTATTCAACTTTTGATTGTAAATATGAAATGCCTGTTCCCGTACATTAATTAACGTATCATCAATATCAAAGCCAAACCTCATTGAATTCCCTCATTTATCTTATGTTTAAGTTCATTATAGTATGTTTATATGTGTAATTGAAATTTTTATTACTTATCGCGATTGCAAAACATATTTGCCTACTGAATATTTTTAGAAAGAACACTAATTGTGCTACTTAAATATTGGATAACCGGTAAACTTCCAATCGACACCGATTTGTTCAAAGGTACAATCAACGAGTTCAATCGCCTCACTCATTACTGCAAGCCCATTGCCTTCTAAAAACGTTGGGGCGTCCTTTCCGCCAATTAATTTTGGTGCGATATATAAAACGATTTTGTCAATGAGTTTTTTTTCAAAAAAGGACGCATTTACAGTGCCACCTGCTTCAATAAATACTGATGTTATACCTTGTTCTCCTAAAATGGTCAGTACTTCTTCAGGGTCGACAAAATCAGAATTGCTCGTATGGAACACTTTCACACCAGCTTCAACTAACTTTTCGACTTTTTTTCCATCAACCTCACGTCCTGTAAAAATCCATGTCGGCGCTTTTCTATCTTTAACAACCTTAGCATCTAAAGGAATTCGTAAACGTGTATCCATGATCACCCGAATGGGATGACGTCCACCTGGAATTCGTGCTGTTAATTCGGAATTATCCTTTATAATCGTATTTACACCGACTAAAATCGCTTCATTTTCACTGCGTAAGTGATGAACATCGGTCCTTGCGTCATTGGATGTTATCCACTGGCTATGACCCGTATGTGCAGCAATTTTACCATCTAATGTCGTCGCAGCCTTTAATGTCACAAAGGGCTTTTTTGTCACAATATACTTATTAAACACTTCATTCATTTTACGAGACTCTTTTTCGCGAACTCCGATAATTACCTCGATACCTGCTTCCTCTAAAATTTTCACACCACGGCCAGCGACAAGAGGATTTGGATCAAGAGTCGCAATAACTACCTTCGCTACGCCTGCTTCGACTAATGCCACAGCACATGGACCGGTTCTACCGTGATGGGAACAAGGTTCTAACGTGACATAAGCCGTTGCACCCTTGGCTTTTTCACCGGCCATTCGTAACGCATGAATCTCTGCATGAGGCTCACCAGCCTTCATATGTGCACCAATGCCAACTATTTCGCCATCACGAACAAGGACAGAGCCTACTAACGGGTTTGGTGAAGTTTGTCCTTTCATAGCGGAAGCATTTTTTAACGCTAAATCCATATAAAACTCATGATTAGTCATTATTACATTTCCCCTCATGATCACGTAAATGTCCAGCCCTGGCAACCTTTGTTTCTAAATACTTTTCATTATACTCCGAAATATCCCCCCAAAGTGGTACTCTCCCTTTAAGTGGCATACCAGCTTTCCGTAACGCTTCTAATTTACGCGGATTATTTGTAATTAATGTAACAGGATTTGTCCGTAATGCTTTTAACACGCGAATTGCATCATCGTAATTACGGGCATCATCCTCAAAACCAAGTTGTAAGTTTGCCTCTACAGTGTCATAACCATTTTCTTGCAAAATATACGCCATTGCCTTACTAAATAAACCAATTCCTCGCCCTTCATGGTTCGCTAGATAAAAGATTGCCCCACTACCATGTTCAACGACCATTTTCATTGATTGTTTTAATTGGAAGCCGCAATCACATCGTTTACTACCAAAAATATCGCCTGTATGACAAATCGAATGCAAACGTATAAGCGCATCATCACTATATTCGAAGTCACCGTAAACAAGGACACTCGATTGTTGTAGCTCGGCCAAATTAATAGACGACAATTTTTCAATAATTTTTTCTGTACCATCGACTTCCGTACATTTTAACCAACAATACCATTTAAACGTAACCGTCTTTCCGTACAAATTTACCGGTAACTTAATGGGACCTACTAAATAGATCACCTTATCATCTGTTTGAATCATTTGTATTTTATCTTCTATCAATGAAATTACTTTTTCATCCAATTTTGTAACTGTCATCGTAATCCCTCATTTATACCAATTAAGTATTTTATACAAAAGGCACTAGAACCTTCATCTAAAAATTAAACTATTCAAAAATTCATTATAAATATTTATTTTGAAATTGTCTTGTGAAAAGTCTCCCATATTCATATGTTCTTACTTTTCGAATACCTCATTTATATTTTGCACAATGACCAATTCCTTACTTGCTACATAAACTTCCAAATTTTCCTTCATATTAGCGTGCACATAGACAAGAGACTATCTAGGAGTCAGCAAGGTTATAAAAGTAGATCTTTTCGCTAAATCTGAGAAAAAATGCGTTCAACATG
>SMEK01000022.1_pt1 | contig 54116 bp, 45 predicted proteins | sample 2456371 | NCBI WGS metagenome assembly SMEK01 (sample SAMN10132590, study PRJNA489261) | soil metagenome | isolation source: day1 antibiotic-loamy sand soil ammended with composted manure from dairy... | place: USA | collected 2015-04-01
CGCGGCTGAGCCCTCGGGCGTCCGGCGGAACACGGTGGCTGCGGCATCGGTGTCTGTGGGTTCGGTGAGGCAGACGTGACCGATCACCTCCCCGGCCAGTTCGGCCACCCATGCTTGCAGCAGTCCGGTGGGGGTCAGCCACGCTTCCGGTTCGGCGACGCCATCGACGGGATAGCCGTCCGCCTCGTGCACGGCCACCAGCACGGCGGCACACGCGGGGAGGTCGTCCTCGCTGCGGGGGCGCACAACGGACGTCGGCTGCTGGTGCGGCTCGAACATCAGTCCTCCACGGGCATGGTGTAGTCCAGGCCGTTCAGATCGGCGCGCATGACGAACCTGGTCACCTCGAACGGGCGGTCGAGATGGTCGATGCCGGTGTGGAGGACCTCCAGCACCGGAACACCGTCGGGGATGGACCGCGCGTACAGGCTGCCTTTGCCCATGTTCGCCGACGTGGCCAGCACCGAGCCTTCGGCGATCTCCCACGGGATGTAGGTGACGCCGATCTGAACGGGTTCGTCGTCGGCGTAGTACCAGTTCTCCCGCCGCACCACAGACGGCTCGGCCGGGTCGACGCCCAGACGTTCGGCGACGTCCTCGGGCGGCCGGACCCGCTCGATCGACGTGCAGTCCACGCGGGCCGTGCGGCCTTGCTTGGCCACCTCGGCGCGGTAAGGCGACAACCCCGTCTCCTTGCGTAGCCGGTGCGAGTAGCGCTCGCTGCCGAAGCGGAGAAGGCGTCGCTTCTCACGGACGAACACACCCTTGCCGTGGTGCGCGGTGACCAGGCCCTCCTCGGCGAGCAGGCGAATGGCCTCGCGAGCGGTGTTGCGGGCCACCCCGTACCGGGCGGCCAATGCGCGCTCGGACGGCAGCTTGGCACCGGGAGGCAAGTCACCCGAGGCGATCGCGCTGCGCAACTCGCTCGCCACCCGACGGCTCGGAAGCTGTGTTCCGCCTCCGGGGCGGCTCTGAGAACTGTTCACGACGCCTCGATTGCGGTCAGCGGACCTGTCTCCATCGCAATTCAGTGCACTGGCTCAAGCCGCTTTACCCAGAGAGCGTGATCACGGACGTCTCAAACCGGTTCTCGTAACGGTCCACCGACATGGAACACATACGACTCGGAGGAATGGATGGAGCAGCATGACCCCATATGGAGTGGGTCCGGCGAAAACGTGGCGTTCGTAGTGCCGTGCCGAGATGAGCGCGGGCGAAGGCAGCAGCTCACCATAAAGTTGTCGGGCGACCGAGTGTCGGTGGTAGATCCACGCCAGCAGGGTGGGTCACTCACACCGTTACAGGCAGGTCGGCTACGTCGCGCCCTTCAGGAAGCGGTGCTGAGGTGAACGGGTTCGATTTCGACGACGAAGCCGGCATCGAGGCAATCATCCGCAGCCGTGAAGCCGGATTCCGGTTCACACACATGTGTTCAGCTGACGAAGTGGTGGCCATACACGGAGAACGACGTCATGTGGGTGCCGTCGATGTCTTCTTGGTCCGGGCGGTGGACGAAGCCTACGCTGCCGGTTCCGCACCAGTGACTACGGCAGGGGAACGCCTCTGCGGCAGCTTCCGGCGAGTCAGCCGACGTAATCAACGATCTCCTAGATCTGCCGCCGCATGACTCCCCCGGCGCGCCGGAGCGTCCGTTGCACAGACCGGGTACCGACGCAGGCAACCTGTGGTTTCCCGGCTTACCGGGAGAACCGGCGTAGCTACGATCGCTCACCGCCGCGGAGCATGCTGTATCACGTCCGCACCCATTCACCGATGATCCGGCATGGGGTCGAGCACCTATCGGTCCCGCTGCCAACACATCAGCCACCGACCAACGCAGAGGACCATCGGCGCGGCCGTGCCATCACGGTCCTAGCCTGCCCCGCATGTGGGAATCCCTGCTGCGAACACCGGACAGCGCACGGAAAACGGGACGTGAGTCTGGTCCTCATCGGACCCAAGCAGTCCCGAGGTGCAACGGCCCAGCTCATGTACACACCACGGGTGCTCGGCGTGCCCCGAAGTCGCCGAGCACCCGTCAGCGCTTGTACCCGGGCACCGGGCGGAACCGCACGGGCAGCGACGTCAGGTGCCGGTTCCACAGCGACGGCGTGAACGTCAGCTCCTCCACGGGTACCGTGACCGTGACGTCGTCCAGCGAGTGCAACGCCGTCTCCACCGCGATACGGGCGATGAGCCGCGCCGCCCGCTGCGCTGGGCAGGCATGCGAACCCGCGCTGAACGACAGGTACGCCCGGTTGCCGATCTCCAGCCACGGATCGTTGCTGTGCACCCGGTAGTCCGCGTTACCCGCCGCGAAACTGAGGATGACCGCGTCACCCCTGCTGATCCACTGACCGGCCAGCTCACAATCGGCCGCGGCGTACCGGCCCATCAGGTTCGCCACGGGCGGGTCCCGCCACAACACCTCGTCCAGGGCTTCGTCGACCCCCAGTCGACCACCGCGCAGCCGAGCCGTGAACCGGGGATCGGTCAGCATCAGCTGCAACGCCATGGCGATCCAGATGCCGGTCACCTCGTACCCCATGCCGATGATCATCATCATGGCGTGGAGCACCTCGTCCTCGCTGTGCATGTTGGGGTGCTGCACCAGCATCGACGTCATGTCGTCCCGCGGCTCGGCCCGCCGCTTGCGCAGCAGGTCGAGCAACAGCTGCTGCATCGAGTCGTCGGCGAAGTACGATTCGATGCCCGCCAGCAGCGTTCCCCTCAGCTTCTCGCGGTCCTCCGGCGGTACCCCGAGCAGGCTCAACATCACCAGCATGGGGATGGCGGCGGAGTACTCCGTCACCAGATCGGCCTCGCCGCGCGCGGAGAACTCGTCGATCAGGCCCAGGCACTCCCGCTCGATGATCCGCCGAAGCTGGTGTTCGTCGAGCTCGTCGAACCCCTCCTCCACGGGGGACCGCAGCCTGCGATGTCGTTCCCCGTCGGCGTAGACGGCGTTGTTCAACGGCGACAGCAGCGCCGCCAACGGCGCGTCCGGGGGGATGACACCACTGGTGTATTCGCGCCACGTCCGCGGATCGTGGGAGAACAACCGCTCGTTGCGGGCGACCTGACAGATCTCCGCATGCCCCATGACGAGCCAACCGTTGACTCGTGGCATCAACTCCACGGGCGCGACCGGACCCCAGCGCGCCTGCAGTTCTTCGTAGACGCTCTGCGGATTCATCGAGCTGGCGAGCCGGGACAGTGGCATCAAACCGGTCATCTCGGCCAGCGGCAGGGTCTGCCCGCTTCTGCTCATGCCACCTCCGAATTCCTGCGCACCTTGATGGCGTACTCCACGAGGCGGATCAGCGTCTGCAACGAGGAACCACGGTCACGCGCATCGCAGTAGACGATGGGTGTCTCCGGCAGCAGGTCCAATGCCTCCCGCAGCTGCTCGGTGTCGTAGTGGGGTGCGCCCGGGAACTGGTTGACCGCCACCGCGAACGGCACCTGCGTGTGCAGCTCCAGCTGGTCGAACACCTCGAAACTGTCCTCCAGCCTGCGCGTGTCCACGATCACGAGCGCTCCCACCGCACCATCGGCCAAGCCCTCCCACAGGTTCCAGAAGCGCTTCTGGCCCGGCGTGCCGAACAGATACAGCACGATCTCGGGGTTGAGGGTGATCCGGCCGAAGTCCATCGCCACGGTGGTGGTGTGCTTGCCGTCCAATCCGGCGAGCGAGTCCACGCCGATGCTCGCCGCGGTCATGGTCTCCTCGGTGCGCAACGGCGGGATCTCGCTGACCGACCCGATCAACGTCGTCTTGCCCACGCCGAACGCACCGACCACCAGGATCTTGACCGACTGCATGACGGTCGAGGCCACGTAACGTTCAGAGCTTTCGAAGCCCATTCAGCACTTTCTCCAGCAGTTCGATTTCGGGCATGACGAGCCGTTGCGGAGTGGACCGCACCACGAGGTGACCGGTGTCGATCAAATCCGACGCGAGCACCACGACCATGCTGACCGGAAGACCCAGATGGACCGCGGCTTCGGCCACGGACAGCACCCCGCGGCACAGCTCCACCAGTGACCGTTTCTCCCGAGTCATCGACACCGGAAGCTGTGCCTCGGGATTGGCGACCAACAGGGTCTCCGGTCTCAGCGTGTTACGCGACGGATGGGCTCGTCCGCCCGTGATGACATACGGCCGTACCGGTCTGTCCTGGTATTCGTCGGAGTGGTCCATGATCAGCGAGTGCGGGTCGGCGTGCTGAGGGTCCGCTCACCGATCTGCAGCACCTGAAGCTGCATCTGCTGCGCGATGAGACCGGGGTCGATCACCGGTTCGGTGACGACGGCGAGCCGTGAACCGTCACCCGCTCCCCGCACGAACAGGAACCCACCGTCGAACTCCACCATCACCTGCTTGGGATCGCCACCGGCGCCGAACTCGTCACCGACACCTCTACCGAGCGAGGTCAGTCCCGCGCACGCGGCGGCGAGTTTGTCGGCGACGTCGGCGTTGGTCTGTTCGGTCTTCACCTTCAACAGGCCATCGGAGGTGAGCACGATCGCGTGCCGCACCCCACGCACGCTCCTGATCTGCTCCAACATCCAACTGTTGTCACCGGCATGGGCAACCATTACTCCTCCGGAATGTCACGACGGTCGGAAGGCGAGTTCGGCGTCGCGGTCATATCGGTCGCGACTCTGTCCGAACTGAGAAACGCGCTCATCCACTGTCCCGCTTGTTTCGCGGACTGTTGCGGATCGACGGGGACGGCGGGAATGTCCATGGTCACCTCGTTGCTGTTCTCCAGAACCGCCTCTCCCCGACGCGATTTGCGGCGTGGCAGGCTTGGCAAACCCTCCCCGGGGGGAGCCGAGGAGGCCGCGGAGGCAGGAGAGGCCGAGGTGGCCGGCGCCTCCTGCGGTTGGGTCGAGGTGGCCGACGCCTCCTGCGGTTGTTCCCGCGGGGTCTCGCGGGGCGTGGGCGAAGGGGTGGATTCGGCCGGGGCCGAGGACGTCGGCTCCGACGTCTCGGCCGACTTCGGCGGAGACGACACCGGGTTGAAGGTCTCGATGGGAGTGCGCGGGCGGGTCAACGCCAACTGCCCGCTCACCGTGGCGTGATCCGGGGGCAGTGGTTCGGTCAATTCGGACGGAACCATCACGATGGCGCGCACACCGCCGTACACGGACTCGCCGAGATCGACGCGGAACCCGTAGGTCCGCGCGTAGGTGCCGACGGAGGCCAGACCGGTTTGCGGCACTTCACCGAGCAGGAACAGGTCGACGGCCTTCTTCCCCGACGCGATGGCGCGTGCCTGCTCCAACCTCCTGTCGTCCATACCCACGCCACAGTCGTCGATCTCGATGACCGCGCCGCGCTGCACGTGCCGAAGCGTGACGAGCACGTTGGTGGTCGGCGGCGACGACTGTGCGGCGTTGGCCAGCAGTTCGGCGACGATGTGGATGAGCGGCTCCACAGCCCGGGCGGACACGGCGATCGCCGGGTCGCCGGAGGCCTCGACACGCTGATAGGCGGTGATCCGGCCCGCCGCGCCGCGGACGACATCGGACAGCGGCAGCGGCTCACTCCATTGCTGACCGGGCCTTTCCCCACACAGCGCGGCGAGGGACTGCGCGTAGCGCGCCTGCTGGGCCGCGGCGTGGTCCACGCGCATGCTGGTCTCCAGCACGTCGGCGTCGTTGGGGTGCCGGCTGACCATCCGACCGGCTTCCTCCTGCATCCGGTGCGCCGTGGTCTGGACCCGTCGCGCCAACGACACGACAGCGGCGTGCACAGCGCTGCGCTGGGCGCTGTAGGTGTTGTTGATCCTGGTGACCAGGTTCTTCATGCGCTCGAACTCCTCCGCCGCCTCAGGGCGGGACGGAGCGTCCGGCAAAGTGGCCGGCGATTTGCTGTTCAGCGTCTCCAGGTACCACACGAAGGTGCTGTGGACCTCGCGAAGCGCCGCATGTTCGTTCGCGAGCGCGGCACGGGACTCGTCCGCCGCCTTGGCGGCACGCAACGTCAGGACGACGTAGGCGGCCAGCGCGGCCAGGGCGAGCGCGCCCGGCAACAGCCACAACAGTCCGCCACTGTCACCGACGGCAAGAACAATCGAGGCGACGACCACGTAGACGGCGGCGAGCGCACTACATGACCATGCGATGGCCTGCTGTCCACGCGGTGAGGTCGGCGAAGATTCCATAATCACCCAGAGCTCGAACGGGCCTGCCAGGAAACGTTCAACACACCGTATTCAGGGCGCGCTGAGAAGCCGGTCGATTCCAGTGCACCTCCACACGAATCATGAGAGAACCGGCCGAAGAGTGTGGCCTACCCCTATCCCCCGCTTAGCGTAGTGGATCTTCATACGCTTCGTACAGGCCCATAGCCGTCCAGTCGTGTGTCGATCACTCCCGGAGCCGGAAGGACATTGAGAATGGACTGGAACCGCCCGTACGCGCCGCAGAAAGGGAACGGGAGGGACTCACGTGGAAGTCCGGCTCGACGAACCGTGGCCGACGACCGTGGCGGAAGCCGTGGCCCTACAGGAACGGTTGCGGCACCGGGTGAGCGCGGTCGACTCCCGGCCGGGGCCGGTGCGCACGGTCGCGGGTGTGGACGTGGCCTACGACCGGGACTCGTCCCGAATCGCCGCGGCGGTGGTCGTGCTCGACTACACCACTTTGGAGGTGGTGCAAACCTCCACCGCACTGTCCACAGCGACATTTCCGTACGAACCGGGCCTATTCGCCTTCCGGGAATTGCCCGCGGTGGTCGAGGCCTTGCGCGGACTGAGCGTCGATCCGGACTTATTGGTATGCGACGGACACGGATTGGCGCATCCACGGCGGTTCGGTTTGGCCTGCCACCTCGGCGTGCTCACGGGCATACCGACGTTCGGGGTGGCGAAGACGGTATTCATCGGCGAATTCGCGCCTCCGGCGACCCGCCGGGGTTCGTGGTCACCGCTGATTGTGGACACCGACGTCGTCGGGGCGGCCCTGCGCACTCGCAGCGGCGTGAAACCGGTCTTCGTGTCGGTCGGTCATCGGATCAGTCTCGATACCGCGCGTGAGCACACTTTGACTTTGTGTACGCAGTATCGGCTTCCCGAAACGACCCGCCAGGCCGATCGACTCTCCCGCACGACCCTGATCGAGCACACCGGCCCTGACGGCTCCGGCGCTACATGAGTGGACACCACATGGGTGACCGCTGAACGCCCCGGAAGCCTCGGTTCCCCGAGCTCGGTGCCGGCGGCCCCGGAGACGTCACCCACGGCACCGCCTCGTCCACCCTCCCGCCTGTTCGCCCTCCTCGTTCCCCCACTCCCACGCACGCCTTCCCGCGGAGCCGGGGCCGAGATTGAACGCCACCCGCTCGGGTAGCCGAGTCGGGACCCGGCCCACGTGCGCATCGGGCGCGCAATGGCAAGGAGGCACACATGACCGAAACGGTCGGCGACTACGTACTCAGGCGACTGCGCGACTGGGGTGTCGAGCTGGTGTTCGGCTATCCCGGCGACGGCATCAACGGTCTCATCTCCGCGTTCGGCGAAGCAGACAATCAACCCAAATTCGTGCAATCCCGACACGAGGAGATGTCGGCTTTCCAAGCTGTGGGGTACGCCAAATTCAGTGGTGCGGTGGGTGTGTGCATGGCCACCTCCGGCCCCGGGGCCATCCACCTGCTCAACGGCCTGTACGACGCCAAACTCGACCACGTCCCCGTCGTCGCCATCGTCGGGCAGACCGCACGCAGCGCGATGGGCGGCAGCTACCAGCAGGAGATCGATCTCCAAGCGCTGCTGAAGGACGTCGCCTCCGAGTACCTCGTGGAGGTCAACGTCGCACAACAGCTTCCCAACGCCCTCGACCGCGCCTTCCGCACCGCGCAGTCACGCCGGGTCCCGACGGCACTGATCATCCCGGCCGACCTGCAGGAACAGGAGTACGTCCCGCCGCAGCACGCATTCAAGCAGGTGCCGTCCAGTCCGCCGAGCACACCGAGGACGGTGCCACTCCCGCCGGAGGACGAGATCGCCCGGGCCGCGGAACTGATCAACGCGGGGAACCGGGTGGCGATCCTCGCCGGACAGGGCGCCCGCAACGCCACCGAGGAGCTGATGCGCGTAGCCGACATCACCGGCGCCGGGGTGGCGAAGGCACTGCTGGGCAAGGACGTGCTCTCCGACGAACTCCCCTACGTCACCGGCGCGATCGGACTGCTCGGCACCCGACCCAGCTACGAACTCATGCGCGACTGCGACACGCTGCTGATCGTCGGCTCCAACCTGCCGTACTCGCAGTTCTTCCCCGATTTCGGTCAGGCCCGCGCCGTGCAGATCGACATCGACGGCAGCGCGATCGGGATGCGCTATCCGACCGAGGTGAACCTCGTCGGCGAGGCCAAGGCCACGTTGCGTTCGCTGCTGCCGCTGCTGGAACGCAAGACCGACACCTCATGGCGTGAGGCGGTGGAACGCAACGTCGCCGACTGGTGGGCCACCCTGCGGGACCAGGCCATGCTCGACGCCGATCCGGTCAACCCCATGCGAGTGGTGCACGAACTGTCCGAACGCATCCCCGAGGACGCGCTCGTCACCGCCGACTCGGGATCGTCGACGAACTGGTACGCCCGGAACCTGAGGATGCGCGGACGCATGCGGGGCTCGCTGTCGGGCACACTCGCCACGATGGGCGCCGGGGTGCCGTACGCGATCGGCGCGAAGTTCGCCTATCCCGACCGACCGGCCGTGGCCCTCGTCGGTGACGGTGCCATGCAGATGAACGGCCTGACCGAACTCGCCACCATCGCCCGGTACTGGCGACAGTGGCAGGACCCCCGGCTCGTGGTGTGCGTGTTCAACAACCACGACCTCAACCAGGTCACGTGGGAGTTGCGCGCCATGGGTGGGGCACCGAAATTCGAGGAGTCACAGAGCCTGCCCGAGGTGCCCTACGCCGAATTCGCCAGGCTGGTCGGCCTCGACGGCATGACCGTGGACGACCCGACCGACCTGGGTCGGGCCTGGGACGCGGCGTTGACCGCCGACCGGCCGACCGTGCTCGACGTGCACTGCGACCCCGAACTGCCACCGATTCCGCCGCACGCCACGTTCGACCAGGTCAAGTCCATGACCGAAGCGCTGTTGAAAGGCGACCCGAACGCCTGGCACGTGCTGACACAGGGCGTCAAGACGAAGGCACAGGAGGTACTGCCGAGCGCGCGGTGACGCCACGGGCGGATCGCGAACCCATCCGATCGTCGACCCAGCGCCCTCGCGAACATCAATACTCTGTGTTACAATCGATTACGATGAGCTACGATGCGGTAGGGCGAGACAGGAGAAGGCCACCTTCCGTCAACGTGGAAGGTGGCCTTCGTCCAGCGTCGTCGACGCCGCGCGGTAAGCGACTCAGCGCTCCGACAGCGGCTTGTAGTCGCGCTGCTTCTCACCGGTGTAGATCTGGCGAGGACGGCCGATCTTGGTGGCCGGGTCCGACATCATCTCCCGCCAGTGCGCGATCCAACCGGGCAGGCGTCCCAGAGCGAACAGCACGGTGAAGAACCGCGTCGGGAAGCCCATGGCCCGGTAGATCAGACCGGTGTAGAAGTCGACGTTCGGGTAGAGCTTGCGCTCGATGAAGTAGTCATCGGACAGCGCGCGCTCCTCCAGCCGCTTGGCGATGTCGAGCAGCTCGTCACCACCGCCGGTCTTGGACAGGACCTCGTCCGCCGTCTGCTTGATGATCTTCGCGCGCGGGTCGTAGTTCTTGTAGACCCGGTGCCCGAAGCCCATCAGGCGAACGCCGTCCTCCTTGTTCTTGACCCGGCTGACGAACTTGTCGACGTCACCGCCGTCGGCCTTGATGCGCTCCAGCATCTCCAGCACGGCACTGTTCGCACCACCGTGCAGCGGGCCGAACAGGGCCATGATGCCCGCCGAAATGCTGGCGAACAGGTTCGCCTCCGACGAACCCACCAGCCGCACTGTGGACGTGGAGCAGTTCTGCTCGTGATCGGCGTGCAGGAGGAACAGCAGGTCGAGCGCCTTGACCATCGTCGGGTCGAGCTCGTACGGCTCGGCAGGCAGTCCGAAGGTCATCCGGAGGAAGTTCTCGACCAGGCCCAGCGAGTTGTCCGGGTAGAGGAAAGGCTGGCCGATCGACTTCTTGTAGGCGTAGGCCGCGATCGTCGGCACCTTCGCCATCAGCCGGATGGTGGACAACTCCACGCTCTCGGTGTCGAACGGGTTGAGCGAGTCCTGGTAGAAGGTCGACAACGCCGACACCGCGCTGGACAGCACCGGCATCGGGTGCGCGTCCCGCGGGAAGCCGTCGAAGAACCTCTTCAGGTCCTCGTGCAGCAGCGTGTGCCTGTTGATCCGGTTGGCGAACTCCTCCAGTTGCTGCTTCGTGGGCAGCTCACCGTAGATCAGCAGGTACGACACCTCGATGAACGTCGAGTGCTGCGCGAGCTGTTCGATCGGGTAACCGCGGTAGCGCAGGACTCCCTGTTCACCGTCGATGTACGTGATCGACGAAGCCGTGGCGCCGGTGTTGACGAAACCCGGGTCGTACGTGATGTAACCGGTTTGGGCGAGCAGTTTCCCAAGCTCGATACCGGGTGCGCCCTCCACGGCGCGAACAACGTTCAACTCGTGCTCGCCACTCGGCAGGCGGAGTTGTATCTTCTCGCCCCCGGTCTGCGCCGCAGTCGCGTCGGACATGCACATGCCTCTCACGGTCACACGGGCCGGCTGTGACCGCAGATCATGCGGGTCACATTACTTCGCACACCGCCCCGCTGGGGTATGAACTCTCTTTAACGCTAGTCCAGAAGAGGCCGGTTACGCAGCCGTGGCGTTACCCACAGCCGACCGGGTGCGACTAGGTTCACACCCTTTTGCGAAGCTCTTCCGCCGTCGGGGGCTCCGCTCCGCTACGCGACACGGTGACGGCCGCGGCCTCCGCCGCGAACTCCAACATGTCGCGACAATCGCCCGCAGACAGCACTGATACGTCTTTGACCCGGTTACACACCAGCCACGCGAGGACGGCGCCTTGCACGGTGTCGCCGGCACCGACCGTGTCCACGACCTTCGTCGGTGCAGTGGGGACTGTCACATCGACGCCCGCAGACGTGATCAACGACATGCCCTCGGCGCCTTTGGTCAAGACCACACCTTGAGGTCCCTCGTCGAGCCACGATTGCGCGGCTGCCATGATGTCGTCCGGATCGGTGGCGCCGGTGAGCCACCGAGCGTCCTCCATCGAGAGTTTCACAAGATGCACGGACGGCAACCAGGAGGCGAACCGGGCTCGGTAGTCGTCCGGATCGGCGATCATGTCGGCTCGGATGTTGGGGTCGAGCGCGGTCAGCACGCCCCGCTGACTCTCGCGACGCAGCATGGCCTCGTACACCTGTGCGCAGGGTTGCAGCGCCATACCGAGCGTGCCCACCGACAGCACCTCGGTGCTGTCGGGCAACGGCCCCGGGTCGGTGACCAGTCGATCAGCGGTGCCCTCGGCGTAGAAGCTGTAGTGGGCGTTGGAGTCCTCGTCCAACGTCACCACAGCGAGCATGGTCGGCTCTGGTCCACGTTGCACCAACGACGTGTCCACTCCAGACTCCTCCAGCCGACGGAGCAGGGCGTCGCCGAAAGCGTCGGTCGACACCCGGGAGAAGAACGCCGTCGGCATCCCGAGCCGGGCGGCCGCGAGAGCGACGTTGTACGGGCCACCGCCCAGACGAGGAGCCAACAGAGTCCCGCCCGCACCTGCGGGGACGAGATCGACAAGTGCTTCACCACCGGACACAATCACGGCTGCCGATGTTAAGCCGTGAGCACCCGACCGGTCAGCCGGGAGCACCCCACCGCAAACCGCCCAACAGCAGCTCCGCTAAAGCGTCGAACGCCTCGGCGTCGGTGGTGCGCGCCCGCGCCCCCACGATCCCGGCCTGGATCGACTCGACGAGGATGCCGGCCATCTCGGCGATCGCGTCGGCGTGGTCGTTCCGAAAGACCCCTTGTTCGACACCGTCGGCGATGAACTGGCGGATCCGGCGAGCCGCCGCCTCGGAGTTGAACGCGTAGACGGCCCGGGTGGGCTCGAACGCGGCGACATCGGCCATGAACGCCGCCGAGGCCCGCTCCAGTTCGGCGGAAACCCCCGACAGATAGGTGCGCACGGCCTCCGCGGCGTCGTCGATACCCGCGACCCTGGCCTCGATGCGCTCCGCCGCGCCCTTGAAGAAATGCGCGACCACCTTCACCGAGAGCTGCTCCTTGCTCGGCGCCAACGCGTACAGCGTGGTCTTGGAGCAACGCAGTTTCGCCGCCAGGTCGTCGAGGGTGAAGGCCAAAAAACCCTCGGCGAGGAACAACTCCTCCAGCTCGGCGAGCAACGCGCGCTGTCGTCGAGTGCGAGGGCCGGTCGAACGCATGGTCGTCATCGTACTTTGTAGTACTCTGAGGCGAACTTCAGTACTATTCGCAGTACACCTTTCGGAGGCAGTGATGCCCACGAGGCCCACCGTGCAACGCCTGCTCCCCGACACCGAATCCGAGGACCTGCTGGCCCTCGCCCGCGAGATCGCCCGCGAGGAACTGGCCCCCCTGGCCGCCGAGTACGAGGAGAAGGAGATCTTCCCCCGCGAGCAGTTCCGCATCCTGGGCTCCGCGGGGCTGTTGGGACTGCCCTACCCGGAACGCTGGGGTGGCGGCGACGTGCCCTACGAGGTGTACCTCCAGGTCCTGGAGGAGATCGCCGCGGCGTGGATGTCGGTCGGGGTCGGTCTGTCGGTGCACACGATGTCGTGCTACGCGCTGGCCCACTACGGCAGCGACGAACAACGCGACCGTTGGCTTCCCGCCATGCTGGGCGGCGACCTCCTCGGTGCGTACGCGCTGTCGGAACCGCACGCCGGGTCGGACGCCGCCGCGCTGTCCACCCGGGCCCGACGGGACGGCGACGCCTACGTGGTCAACGGGGTCAAGGCGTGGACCACCCACGGCGGACAGGCCGACTACTACACGACGATGGTGCGCACGTCGGACGACGGGGGCAAAGGCATCAGCTGCCTGCTCGTGGACGCGGACACACCGGGCATGTCGGCCGCACCGCCCGAGCGGAAGATGGGGCTCACCGGGTCCACCACAGCGCAGATGATCTTCGAGGACGCCCGTGTGGACGCCGATCGACTCATCGGCGCCGAGGGCGAGGGATTGAGGATCGCACTGTCGTCGCTGGCGTCCGGACGCCTCGGGATCGCCGCGTGTTCGGTGGGTCTGGCGCAGGCGGCGCTCGACGAGGCCGTCGCCTACGCGAAGCAGCGCACCCAGTTCGGCAAGCCGATCATCGACTTCCAAGGACTGGAGTTCCTGCTCGCGGACATGGCCGCCGCCGTGGAATCGGCGCGCGCGACCTATCTCGACGCCGCCCGCCGTAGGGACCGGGGGCTGCCCTTCCAGAAGCAGTCGTCGATAGCCAAGCTGGTCGCCACCGACGCCGCCATGAAGGTGACCACGGACGCCGTGCAGGTGTTCGGCGGCGCCGGGTACACCCGCGACTTCCCGGTCGAGCGGTACATGCGCGAGGCGAAGGTGCCGCAGATCTTCGAGGGCACCAACCAGATCCAGCGCCTGGTCATCGCGCGGGAACTGCGTAAGGCCTACTGAAGCCCCACGGACACCGCGACCCCCGGGTGCGCGGCGCCGCCGCGTCGAAGCATCACGACACGGCGGCGCTGTGCGCGGAGGAACTACTCCCGATACCTGCGGTCGGCCACGACGCCCTCGCCCGTGGTCTCGTCGAAGTGGTACACCTGGCGGCCCCGGACGAACACGCGCAGAGCACGGCTCATGACGTCGAGCGGATCACCCGACCAGATCACCACGTCGGCGTCCAAGCCCGGCTTGAGCGCGCCCACGCGCTCGTCGAGGCCGAGTATCTGGGCCGGGTTGACGGTCAACGCACGCAACGCCGTGTCCGGGTCCAGCCCTTCCTTGACCGCGAGCGTGGCCTGGTGGACGAGGAAGTTGATCGGGACCACCGGGTGGTCGGTGGTGATGGCCAGCCGCACCCCGGCACGGGCGAGGATGCCCGCCGACCGCAACGTGCGCTGGCGCAGCTCGACCTTCGACCTCGAGGTGAACAGCGGGCCGAGGATCACCGGGATGTCGCGTTCGGCGAGGAAGTCGGCGACCAGATGCGCCTCGGTGCCGTGGTTGACGACCAGCTTGTAGCCGAACTCCTCAGCCAGCCGCACGGCCGTGACGATGTCGTCGGCACGGTGGGTGTGCTGGTCCCAGTACAGCTCGCCGTCGAGGACCCGGCTGAGGGTCTCCAGTGCGAGGTCGACCTCGAACGGTTTGCCCTCCGCGCGGGCGTGCTCCCGGCGGGCGGCGTAGTTGCGCGCCTCGGTGAACGCCTCCCGCAGCACCGCGGCCACCCCGAGCCGCGTGGCCGGGGTCTTGTCCTTCTCACCGTAGACCCGCTTGGGGTTCTCACCGAGCGCGCTTTTGACGCTGATCCGGTCGGCGAACAGCATGTCGACGACCGTGCGTCCCCACGTCTTGACGCCGACCGTCTCCCCGCCGATGGGGTTGCCGGAGCCGGGTTTGATCACCACGCTGGTGACGCCACCGGCCAACGCGTCGTCGAAGCCGACCTCGTACGGGTCGATGCCGTCGATGGCCCGGAAACGAGCACCGTTGGGGTCGGTCATCTCGTTGGTGTCGTTGCCCGACCAACCCTCGCCGTCCTCGTGGACCCCCAGATGCACGTGCGCGTCGATGAAGCCGGGCAACACCCACGAACCGGAGGCGTCGACGAGTTCGGCGTCGTCGGGCACCTCCACGTCGGCCTGCGTGCCCACCGCGACGATCTTGCCCTGATCCAGCAACACGGTGCCGCCGTCGATCGGATCACCGTCGACGGGCACCACGTAGCCGCCAATGATCGCAGTTGTCATAGTTCGTTACGCTAACGAATATCCACTTGGATCCCCCAGCTGCCTCGCCAGGAGGCGCCGGGCTCCAGCGTGATGAGGTCGGTTCCCGAATTCAACGCATCAGCCGGGCAGGTCATGGGCTCGATCGCGATCGCCCTACCCCGCCCCGGATAGTCCGACGGGGTGAACACCTGCACCCACCTGAAATCGGCGTCCGCCCACAGATCCACCGTCGTGTCACCGTGGGACAGCAGGTGGTGATGCCTACCGTCGGCGGCCGGCGTCAAACCCCCGAAGGCCGTGTCCAGGTCCAGACCACCCACGATCCGACCGGTACGCAAATCGTAGTCGGTGCCCTCGACGTCGATCTCCTCGCCGAACGGCAACTGCTCCTCGGCGACGTAGGGACGGACCCGCGAAGCGGCCAGCGTCAACGTCAACTCGTCGGTGGGCACGTCGCCGATCCGCAGATACGGATGCGCACCCACCCCGAAGCCGATGGGCCTGTCCCCCTCGTTGCGCACCTCGTGCGTCACGGTCAGTCCGCGCGGCGCCAGGTCGTAGACGATCTCCGCGTGTAGCGGGACCGGCCAACCGGGCGCCGCACCGACCTCCACCGCGAGTCGGATGAACCACTCACCGTGTTCGAGCAGCTCCCATTCCTTGTCCCGAACCAGGCCGTGGATGGCGTTACCCCGCGCCTCCTCGGTGACTTCCAGCTCCTGGGGTTCTCCGTCGAAAATCCAGCGTGCGCCCTTCGTGCGGTTGGGCCACGGCAGCAACACCTGCCCCGCCGCCTTCGGGGGTTCCGCGTCCTCCTCGAACGTCTCCAGGTACGGCACCTTGTTGATCTCGAACGCCCGTAGTCCCGCACCGATCTCGGTGACCACGGCACGGGCGTTACCCCTGGTCAGTTCGAACTGTTCCCCCGTCGGATTCGCCATGGGGCGAACGATACCGGCCGACCGGTCGACCGACCCGATCGCCATGACCGCGCGTCGGGGTCGATCGTCCCGGGCTCCGCACCGACCCCTCGGGGGATGCCGGCTTCGCGAGCGGCCCTACTCCGATTCGGGCTGCGCGCCCGCCGCCTCGGCTTTCCAGCTCTCCAGAGAGGCCTGGGTCAGACACCGCATGGTGCTCTTGGTGAAGAATTCCCGGAACGCCTCCGGTGTCGTCGTGTCCCGCTCCTCGGCCAGATACGGCTGTAGCGCTTCTTCGAAGTTGTGCACGGCGGGTTGGTGCGACATGTGTCGGGCCACGTCCTCCAACGTGCCGCCCGAATAGTGGATGAAGCGGACGATCATGGGGCCTTCGATGAACACGGCGGTCCCGAGGAGCATGCCGACCTCCTTCCCGGACTCATCGTGCAGCACCGGCGAACTCACCCGGCCGATGTTCGAGAAGAGCCGGGCGAGGTCGTCCTCGTAGCCCTCCTTGACCCGATAGCTGATCGCTGCGTACGGCATGACCTTTTTCCCTTCTGTCATCGATCTCGACCAGATCCCTCGAACGGTCGGCTCGAACGGCCCGAAAAGCAGCCACCGGGTCGTCCTCACCTTCCACCCAGAGCTTGTAAATCCACAAAGGACATATGGTTCGACGGGGCGCGGTCACCTCAGGGGCGACGACGCCCTCGCCCCGGAGAACGCGGGCCCCGGCGTCGACGGACGCCCACCCCGCGTTCGCCACGGGACCCCGTCCGCCTCGGCGGGATCCCGGAACACGCACGCCACGGCACATCGAGTCCGACACCGGCGCATTCCCGGTCATGCGGGTACCAAAGGGTGGCGATCACTCGCCTCCCCGCCTTCTCCGGATCCACTCATCGCTCCCGTGCTCAGCAGGCCCTCTTCGCCGTCGGCCGATCGGTCGAAGTAGTTACCGCGCCCTCATCGAACCGGGACGGTGTCCGCGATTTCCGCGGAACCGCACGGATGAACGTTCCCATGGAGCCCTCGAAGCACGCTGGTCCCACACTCGATTCCGCGCGACGATCGACGAAGAGCACTCGAACACCCCGACCACCGACGAAGATCGCCACCCCGATCGAACCGCTCGACAGGCACCGTTCAGCCGCTTCCGAGCCGGACGGCAGCGACACAAGGTCCGAGTTCCAGCTTCAGCGTGACTGTTTATTCCAATAAGGACAGCTGATTTTCCTTGCTTGACAGGCATTCCCATCAGGGGCGATCACAAGGAAGGCCATCCAAGGTGGTCCGCTCACGAAGAAAAATCCCACGAGGGCAGCCACCTTCCCCACTCGAAAGCCGGTCGAGTCTCGTTTCGAGTGCGCCTCAAGAACGTGCTGTCAAGCTTTCCCGTGACGTCGACCACCAGTCCCACAGGAGATCACAGTGCACCGAACGTTGATCGTAGCGCGCATGAAACAGGAGGACTCGAACGCCGTCGCCGAGGTGTTCGCCGAGTCCGACAGCACTGAACTACCACACATGGTCGGGGTCACCCGAAGGACGTTGTTCGCGTTCCACGGGTTGTACTTCCACCTCGTCGAGTCCAATGGGGACATCAATCCGAACCTGGACAAGGCCCGCCAAGGCGAGTTGTACGCCGACATCAACACCAAACTCGGCGAGTTCATCTCCCCCTACGACCCGAACTGGAAACAGCCCAGGGACGCGATGGCCGTGCCGTTCTACTCCTGGAGCCCCGACTCGGGCCACACCATCTATCCCGTGCACGGCCGGAGCTTAGGGGACAACCGATGACCAGCGTCGACAAGCACAAGATCTCGATGACCGACGTACCCGTGAACCGACGCCGAGGCGGCGACCTGCGGGTCACCCTCAGCCCGAAGACCGTGGGGGCGATGTCGGGATTCGGTGGGGTGCTGTTCCTGCAGCCGGGTGAGTTCGTCACCGAGCACTACCACCCCTACTCGGAGGAGTTCCTCCACGTCATCTCCGGCGACCTCGAAATGCGCCTCGACGGCGAACCGGTGTCGTTGCAGGCGGGGGACTCCCTGCTCGTACCGATCGGAATGCGCCATCGGCTCGTCAACGTCGGCGACTCCCGCGCCCACGCGGTGTTCCACCTGAGCCCGCTGGCCCCCCGACCGGATCTCGGCCACGTGGACACGGAGGAGGCCCCCAACCCCCACGAAGCACATCCCGAGGTGAGCACGTCTGCGGAGGACCCACCACGATGACCGACATAGCCATCACCGGTATCGGCGCCGTCGCACCGGGCGGCGCCTCCCGGGAGGCCTTCTGGGAGCTGCTCTGCGCGGGCCGGACGGCGACGCGGCGCATCACCATGTTCGACCCGACCCCCTTCCGTTCCCAGATCGCCGCCGAATGCGACACGTTCGACCCCGTCGCGGCCGGCCTCTCCGCCCAGCAACGCAGGCGGATGGACCGGGCCGCCCAATTCGCGGTGGCCTGCGCCCGGGAGGCCGTGGCGGACAGTGGGCTCGACCTGTCCTCCTGCATCCCGGAACGGATCGGCGTCAGCATCGGAAGCGCGGTCGGCTGCACCACCGGACTGGAGCAGGAATACGCCGTGCTCTCCGACGACGGACGTCGCTGGTTGGTCGACCACGAGTACGGCGTCCCACACCTCTACGGCTACATGGTGCCCAGCACGATCGCCGTCGAGACCGCCTGGGAGGTCGGGGCCGAGGGACCGGTCACCCTCATCTCCACCGGATGCACGTCCGGGCTCGACGCCGTGGGCCACGGCATGCGGCTGATCGAGGACGGCGACGCGGACATCGTGATCGCCGGGGCCACCGACGCCCCGTTGTCGCCGATCACGTCCGCCTGCTTCGACGCGATCAAGGCCACCAGCCCCAACAACGACGACCCCGAACACGCCTCCCGCCCCTTCGACGCCGATCGGGACGGCTTCGTACTCGGCGAAGGGGCCGCGGTGATGGTGCTGGAGCGCAGCGAGCACGCCCGGGCCAGGTCCGCGCGGATCTACGCCGAACTCATCGGGTTCGCCAGTCGTAGCAACGCCTTCCACATGACGGGGTTGAAGCCGGACGGTCGGGAGATGGCCGAGGCCATCACGGTCGCACTCGACCAAGCGAGATTGGATCCGTCTGCTGTGGACTACATCAACGCGCACGGCTCGGGGACCAAACAGAACGACCGACACGAGACGGCGGCGTTCAAGCGAAGTCTCGGTCAGCACGCCTACGAAGTCCCCGTCAGCTCGATCAAGTCGATGATCGGTCACTCACTGGGCGCGATCGGCTCGCTGGAGGTCGCCGCCTGCGCGTTGGCCTTGGAACGACAAATCGTCCCGCCGACGGCCAACCTGCACACCCGCGACCCCGAATGCGACCTGGACTACGTCCCGCTCACCGCACGGGAAGCCGAACTGGACGTCGTGCTCAGCGTGGGCAGCGGCTTCGGCGGCTTCCAGAGCGCGATCCTGCTCGCCCGCCCGGGCCGCGTCCGATCGAAGGGGGCCGCGTGACATGGCGACGTCGACGACACCGATCGAACAGTCCCCGGTGATCACGGGAATCGGAGTGCTGGCACCGACCGGAATCGGGACGGAACAGCACTGGCAGAACGTGCTCGCCGGCAAGTCCGGGATCAGCGGGACCACCCTGTTCGACCCCACACCCTATCCGGTGCGGCTGGCCGGGCAGGTCCCCGGTTTCACGGCCCGGGAATACGTGCCGAACAAGTTGATCGTGCAGACGGACCGCTGGTCGCATCTCGCACTCGCCGCGACCGATCAAGCCCTCGCGGACGCCGGGATCGATCCGGCGACCGAACCCGAGTACTCGATGGCCGTGGTGACCGCCAGCTCCTCCGGCGGGACCGAATTCGGCCAACACGAGATGGAGCGGCTCTACACCAAAGGGCCGGGTTGGGTCAGCGCGTATCAGTCCATCGCCTGGTTCTACGCGGCGACCACAGGGCAGATCTCGATCCGGCACGGGATGCGGGGACCGTGCGGGGTGATCTGCGGGGAACAGGCGGGCGGACTCGATGCCATCGGACAGGCCGCCCGACACCTCGCCCGCGACGTCGAGCTGGTGGTCACCGGCGGCACCGACGCCTCACTGTGCCCGTACGGCCTGGTGGCACAGCTTTCCTCCGGACTCCTCTCGACGGCGTCCGAACCCGCGACGGCGTACCTGCCGTTCGACGTGGAGGCCTCCGGGTTCGTCCCCGGCGAGGGCGGGGCGATCCTGCTCGCCGAACGCGCGACACACGCCGCCGCACGACAGGCTCGCTCGTACGGTCGGATCCGGGGGTATGCGGCCGGTTTCGACCCACCGCCGGGCTCGTCCCGTCCCCCCGCGCTGGCGGCCACCATCCGACGTGCCCTCGACCGGGCTCGTCTATCCACAGAGGACATCGATGTGTTGTTCGCCGACGGCATGGGCGTACCGGAACAGGACCGCGCCGAGGCCGAGGCCATAACGGAGTTGTTCGGACCCCGCGGGGTGCCGGTGACCGTACCGAAGACCCTCACCGGCCGGCTGTACGGCGGGGGTGCGGCGCTCGACGTGGCCACCGCTTTGCTGTCCCTTCGCGATGGCGTCATCCCCCACACCGTCGGCCCGAGCAGACTCGCCCCCGGCTGCACGATCGACCTCGTCCTCGGCGCGCCCCGAGAACGGCCACTGCGGAACGCGCTCGTCGTGGCAAGGGGATTCGGCGGCTTCACCGCCGCCCTGGTGCTGGGCTCCCCGTGAGAAGCCGTCCGGACCACGACGTCCGGTCGAAGAAGGAGGGACAGATGACCACGTTCGGCCTTGAGGATCTGAAACGTCTGCTGACGTCGGATTCCAACACCGGTGACGGTTCCGAGATCACCGAGTCGTCGCTGACCGACGAGTTCACCGAACTCGGCTACGACTCGTTGGCGCTGCTGGAGCTCGTGAGCAAGGTGGAGCGCGAGTTCGGGATCAAACTCCCCGACGACGCGCTCGAGAACATGCTCACCCCTAAATCCACTGTGGACTACATCAGCGCGAGAATCGCAGAGAAGGAGGAGAACCGCACATGACGGGACACACCGACAACGAGGTCTTCATCAAGGCCCCGATCAAGTACGTGTGGGACCGCACCAACGACATCGAGAACTGGCCCAACCTGTTCAGCGAGTACTCGGCCGCCGAGATCCTCGAACGCGAGGGCGGGACGATCCGTTTCCGTCTCGCGCTCCACCCCGACGAGAACGGGAAGGTGTGGAGTTGGGTCTCGGCCCGCACGCCCGACGAACCGACCTGGACCGTTCGTTCCCAACGCGTCGAGACCGGCCCGTTCAAATACATGTGGATCTTCTGGGAGTACCACGAGGAGAACGGCGGGACACGAATGCGTTGGGTGCAGGACTTCGAGATGAAACCCGACGCCCCGGTCAACGACGCGACGATGCAGGAACGACTCAACCGCAACACCCGCATCCAACAGCAACTCATCAAGGAGAAGATCGAAACCGCTTTCGCGGAAACGTCCACCGCCCACTGAACAGCCGGGCGCGATCCGCTCCGCCGCTTTCGTCACCACCCCAGAAGTCCGGAAGAAGATTCCGAACGCGACGCCGACCACGTGGCACTTCGCCGAAGAACTCGACCGAATCAGCCACGTCAACGACACATCCGTCCACGCCGATGAAAAGGAGTCGCCGATGTCCCGGCAGAACAGTAACGCGTTCCGAGTGATGGTGCGCATGCAGGTCGAACAAGGTCTGGAGAAGGATTTCGAACGAGCATGGCAGGAGGTCGGTGACTCGGTCGCCCGGAACCCGAAGAACCTCGGCCAGTGGCTGTCCCGTTCCCTCACCGAGGAGGGGATCTACTACCTCATCAGCGACTGGGTCGACGAACCCAGCTTCCGCGAATTCGAGAAGAGCGACGCGCACCGTGTGCACCGTGAGCAGCTGAACCCGTACCGCTCGGGCAAGTCGATGGTGCCCATGCAGGTGGTCGCGCAACGGGCCGGCAACACCGAGGGAGCGAACCATGGCTGAGCGAATCCGAGTACTTGTCTATTACCGGTGCGACGACGAGGCGAAGATCCGCGACGCCTACCACGTGGTGAGCCCACGACTCAGCCAGGTTCCCGGCCTGCTGAACAACGAACTGCTGGCTTCCACGCACGACCCGAACAGCTACATCGTGCTGAGTGAGTGGACCGACAGGGAGACACACCGGCGATGGGAGCAGAGTCAGGAGCATCTTGAACAGACGGCTCCCCTCCAGCCCTATTTGGACAATCAATTGCCGATGTCGTTCGGCATCTACGAGGTCAAGGCGTCCTACTGAACAACCGGGCCGTGGCGGTCGGACACGGTGGCCGCCACGGCACACCGGCGTGGAGAGGAGTGTCCATGACAGAACAGCTCGCGCCGACCTCACCGAGTCACGAGACCGAGATGCCCGCGGAAGAGCCCTGGCTGCGCTGTTCGGGATGCGGCAGCTTGCTGTACCGCAAACGCTTCGTACGGCTCCACCGAGTGTGCCCGGACTGCGGTGCCCACGCTCGGCTCACCGCTCGGCAACGGATCGCCCAGTTGCTCGATCCGGGCAGTGCGCGGGAGATTCCGGTACCACCCACCGTGGTGGACCCCTTGCGGTTCATCGACTCACGTCCGTATCCGCAACGGTTGGCGGAAGCCCGACGGGCCACCGGCGAGGACGACGCCGTCGTCGTGGTGACCGGCAGCATCGGTGGCCGTCCCCTGGTGATGGCGGTGATGGACTTCGGCTTCCTCGGCGGCAGTCTCGGCGTGGCCGCGGGCGAAGCCGTGACCTGCGCCGCCGAACTGGCGTTACGTGACTCGCTGCCACTGCTGTTGGTCACGTCCTCGGGTGGTGCGCGCATGCAGGAGGGGGTGCTGTCCCTCATGCAGATGGCCAAGACCGCACAGGCGATGGCCGCGCTGGACGAGGCCGGTCTGCTGACGATCACCCTGGTGACCGATCCCACCTACGGAGGGGTCGCCGCTTCGTTCGCGACCCTGTCGGACGTCCTGCTGGCGGAACCGAAAGCCCGCATGGGGTTCGCGGGACCACGCGTGATCAAGCAGACGATCAACCAGGAACTCCCCGAAGGCTTCCAGACCGCGGAGTTCCTCCGGGACCGAGGTCTCATCGACGGCGTCTATCCCCGTGCCGAACTCCGCGAGGTGCTGACGCGGCTGCTGGACATCGCCCGGCCGGACGTGCGGCTGTCGGCCGACCTGGAACGCGGTCGGCAGTGGCTCGTCCACGACCCGGAGCAACTTGAGCACAGGTCCGCATGGGACACCGTGCGACGAGCCCGAGCCCCGGAACGACTGACCGCGCTGGAACACATCCGGCTGTGGACGAGCGGGTTCGTCGAGTTACTCGGCTCCCGGTGCGGTTCCGACTCCCCCGCCCTCGTCGGCGGGGTCGGTCTGTTGGCGGGACAACCGGTGCTGCTACTCGGACAGCAGAAAGGCCACGACACCCACGAACTCGTCCGGCGTGATTTCGGGATGGTGACCGCCGACGGGTATCGCAAGGCACTGCGGCTGATGCGGTTGGCGAGCAAACTACGCCTCCCGGTCATATCGCTGATCGACACCCCCGGCGCGCATCCCGGTCTGGAGTCCGAGGAGACGGGACAGGCCGGGGCCATCGCCGCCTGCATCGCCGAACTGGGCACTCTGCCGGTACCGGTGATCTCCGTCGTCACGGGGGAGGGCGGAAGCGGTGGTGCCCTGGCATTGGCCGTCGGTGACCGGGTGCTGCTGTCGGAACATGCCGTCTATTCCGTCATCAGCGCCGAAGGCTGCGCGGCGATCCTCTGGAAGACGGCCGAGGCCGCTCCGAAGGCCGCGGCCGCGCTGCAACTGGACGCCCCCTCGTTGCTGCGTCACGGGATCGTCGACGCCGTGGTGCGGGAGCCGGGCGCCGGAGCCCACACCGACCCGATGGAGGCCAGTATCCGGCTACGGGACGCGGTGCTGACGACATTGAGCGAACTGCTGCCACTTCCGGGGCCGCGCCTCGTCCGGGAACGACGAGCCCGGTTCCGACGGTACGGCCGGCTGCAAGCGACAGCCCTATCGGAGGGAAGGCAACGATGACCCACAACGATTCCGTCCTACTTCACCAGTCCGCTGTCACGGCGTCGCACCCCGAGTCGAACGTGCCCGACGAAACGACCCTGAGCAAGCTCTGCGAAGGCCTCGCCGAGGTACTCCGGGTCGCTCCCCGCCCACCACGGCGGATCAGCGTCCGACTCGGCGCGGCGAGCATCGACGTCGAGTGGTCGGCCGGTCTTGCGACCGAAGTCGGCCAGAAGACCGTGGGCATCGACGAGGGGACGAACGACGCCACCACGGCCCCATCCGGCCACGCGGTGACGGCCCCGCTCGTCGGCACCTTCTACCAGGCGCCTGAACCCGGTGCGAAACCGTTCGTCCAGATCGGGGACCGGGTTTCCGTGGGACAGCAGGTCGCCATCGTCGAGGCCATGAAGCTGATGAACCGGGTGGAAGCCGATGTGGCGGGCACGGTCATCGACATCCTCGTCAGCGACGGCCAGCCCGTCGAGTACGGCCAGTCCCTGCTGTTGATCGACCCCGAGGAGCCGGCATGATCCCACGTGGCGACACCGACCTGCCTTTCGACACCGTGCTCGTGGCAAACCGTGGTGAGATAGCCCTTCGTGTCGTGCGCACGTGTCGGGAACTCGGCCTTCGCACGGTCGTCACGTATTCCACCGCCGACCGGGACTCCGCCGCGGTGCGGGCCGCCGACGTTGCTGTCCACATCGGACCAGGGTCGGTACGGCGTAGTTACCTCTTCGCCCCGGCGATCATCGAGGCAGCGCGACAAACCGGTGCACAGGCCGTGCACCCGGGATACGGTTTCCTGTCGGAGGACCCGGATTTCGCGGAGATCTGCGCCGACAACGGACTCGTCTTCATCGGCCCACGCCCCGAACTCATGGCCCGGCTGGGGGACAAGGCACAGGCCCGTTCCCTGCTGGCCGAGGCGGGGGTGCCGTTGCTGCCCGGCAGCCTCGGCACCGTCGACAACGCCGCCGAAGCGGTGGCACTCGCCTCCGAGATCGGTTTCCCGCTGATCATCAAGGCGGTGGCCGGCGGTGGTGGCCGGGGGATGACGATCGTGTGGAACTACGACGAACTCGTACCGGCCTACCACGCCACCCGAGCCACGGCGCAGACCACCTTCGGCGACGGTCGGGTCTACCTGGAGCGGTACTGTCCACAGGCCCGACACGTCGAGGTGCAGATCCTCGCCGACGAGCACGGGAAGGTGCTGCACCTGGGTGAGCGCGACTGCTCGGTGCAGCGTCGCCATCAGAAGCTCATCGAGGAGACCCCCGCGCCCCGGCTGTCCCAGGCCGTGCGGAACCGGTTGACGGAAGCGGCCGTGCAGGGCGCGGAGGCGGTCGGTTACACCGGGGCGGGCACCTTCGAGTTCCTCGTCGACGGCGACGAGTGCTATTTCATGGAGGTCAACTGCCGGATCCAGGTCGAACACCCGGTCACGGAGATGGTCACCGGGATCGACCTGGTCCGGGAACAGCTCCACATCGCCGCGGGCAGACCACTGCGTTTCACCCAGGAAGAGGTCGAACCGCGTGGGGTCGCCATCGAGTGCCGGATCAACGCCGAGGACCCGGACCGCGGCTTCGCACCCACCCCCGGAGCCCTCACCGAATTCGTCCCGTCGGGCGGTCCGTTCGTGCGAGTCGACACCCACGCGTACACCGGCTGGAGGGTTCCCATGGAATACGACTCACTCCTGGCCAAGGTGATCGCCTGGGCCCCCGACCGTGCTCTGGCGATCGACCGGATGCGTCGCGCGCTCGACGAGTTCCGGATCACGGGCAACGGGGTCCGAACCACCGCACGGTATCTCGCCGAACTGCTCGAGGATCCGACCTTCCGCGCGGGGACCCACACCACCCGGTTCCTGGAGGAGCGTGCCCGTGGGAAACATGATATGGCCACTGTGGACGTAGGATGACCGCCGCTTTCCGGGCCTTGGTGACAAGGCCCGGACACGGCTGCCGTATCGGGCCACGTTCCCCGTGGTTCGTGGAAAACGCCGGCAAGGCCGTGTCTTCGAAGCGGAGTCGCAGCTGCGTCGAGCCGTAAGCCTCGAAGACCCTACGGCTCGATCCATCGTCGTGACCCGCGTCTCCGAGAAGTTGGGACTTTTTAGTCCTTTTCAGACTTACATGGTCTACCGATTCGGATCAGCCGAGTGTCCGTTCGAAACCCATCACCGTCGCCTTGCCGGGCATCGTAAGCCCTGAACGTTCGTCCGCGGCCCCGGAGATCGTCGAATCGGCGTCCTCACCCGCATCCGCCGTTCGCGCCGCGAGGGCGTGCAACCGCGAGAAGCGGTAGCGGAACGGGTGCGTGCCGCTCTCGTGTCGTTCATCGACCCCGGCCACCGCCAGATGCGCCTCGACGAGACGTTCGAGGATCTCCTCGGCGGTGAAGACGTCGGTGTCGAGCACCGACGCCGCTTCCTCGATCGTCAACCCGTCTTCGGCCCGAAGCGCCAGTTTGACGAAGGCGTCCTGACATTCCGAGGACAGCGACCGCACGGTGAGGCCGATGCTGCGCAGCACGTTCAACGAGCCGACGTTGAACTCCACCGCCTCCCAGCGTTGGTCCCGCAGTCGCAGCACCATCTGCCCGAGCGTCCAGTGGGGCCGAGTCGCCAATCGGATGGCCACGGCGCGGAGTGCCGCCGGGAGTCCCTCGCACAGCTCCGCAAGCTCCTCCGCGGCACGGAGGTCCCCCTTCGCCCGATCCGCCCCGAGCACCGAGGTGAGCAGTTCGACGCTCTCGCTGATCGACAACGGAGCCAGTTCCACGAACTGGGTGACGCGCTCGTCGTAGGTCCGGTGCCGGGTCAACACCAACGCCGCACAGCCGGACCCCGCCGGCAGCAACGCGGCCAGGTCGACCGCGTTGTCCACGACGAACAACGCGCGTCGGGAGCGGGTCCAGTCGCGCAACGCGGTCAATCGGCCTTCCACACCGGCGGTCTGGTCGACCCTCAACCCCACCTGGGTGAGCAAGCTGTCCAGCACCCGCTGGAACGCCTCCTCGTCGCGGGTCCGGTCGACGCATTCCAGATCCACCAGGAAGCGGCCGTCGGGGAACATCGGAGCGACCTCTTGCGCGATCGCCAACGCCAAGGCGGTCTTCCCCACGCCCGCGGGTCCGGTCACCAACACCACCGGCGAGACGGTGTCGTCGCGAAAGCGGGTCAGCTCCCGCACGATGCGTTCGTACTCCCGGCCCCGGCCGATCAGACCACGAGGGGTGCGGGCGACGACCTCCCTGCGCTGCGCGGCCACGATCGGTTGTGGCTCACGAGCCGCGGTGTCGGACGCGAGTAGAGAGTGTTGCAGTTCCTGCAGTTCGGCCGACGGTTCCAGGCCGAGTTGTTCGATGAGGTTGCGGCGACACCGGTGATAGACGCTCAGGGCCTCGGTCCTCCGCCCGGTGCGGGCCAGCGCGATCATCAGCCGCGCGAAGAACCCCTCGTGCGTCGGCTCCTTGCTGGTGAGCCACAGCAGTTCGCTGATGAGCTCCTTGTGCCGACCGAGTTCGAGATAGAGATCGAGGAGTTGCTCCAGCGCACTCTTCCTGACTTCCTCCAGCCGAACTGTCTCCGCCTGCAACAGGGTTCCCAAGGAAATATCACTGAGCGCCGGGCCGCGCCAGATCTGCAACGCTTCCCGATACAATTCAGCAGCCGCTTCCAGATCCCCCTCATCACTTTTTCCCCGAGCTATTTTGAGCAATTCATCGAACTGATTCACATCAATTTTCTCAGGGGGAACAGAGAGGATGTATCCACCGGGAGTGGTCCGCAGGGAAACGGATTCCCCGTCGTTTCCCTCGCTCATTCGAAAGATTTTTCGGATCTGGTAGATGTAGGTCTGCATGGTGGTACTGGCGCTATTCGGCGGCCGCTGGTCCCACAACTCCTCGATGACCTGCCCGAAAGTCACCACCTGATTGCTCCGCAAGACCAGCAGAGCCAACACCCTGCGTAATTTAGGCGCGGTGGGAGTGATTAATCGGCCTTCGTGTACCACCTCGAGTGGCCCCAAGAGCTTGAACTCCACTCGTTTCTCCTTCACCAGTCTCCCGTGGATCACACTCCACAAGTTGGATCACTTCTCAGTGAAGCCACATGGGCCACATCACCAAACCCGCCTGACCGGAAACGCCAGAAACCGCTTCCAGCTATCGAGAACGGTAATGGTACCTATTCGATTTATGCTCGAAAATCACTCGGGAAGGCTACTCCGTAAGGTTCGACCCGGAGAACACCCTCCGTATACGGCGGAATCGTGACAAAGATTCAGGAATTCGAAACCGCCGGATACCGCCGAATAGCCGACGCAAGCCTATCCGAGAGAAAGTCGCCAAAACAGCGGAGCCCGACGTAGCGTGAAACCCACCTCAACCGAACACCATGCCTGCCGGCCGCTTCCCACCGGGCTCGACCACGCGGACACCTCATGCCTTCCTCGGCCTTGAAGGCACTTCCGCAGAACCTCTCACGCCCTCCCGCCAAGGCCTCCGGCAACCGTGTCGACCTTTTCGAACCACTCCTCGGGAAGTTCGATGAACACCTTTCCGCGATCGACCTGTTCTCGCACCCGACGTGCGCAGTCGGCACGCGCCGGCCGATCAACGACGACCGCGCCGGACCCGACAATAAGGCCGAAAGACCCCGAGAGCACCTCATCCTCGACGGCTCGTCGGCCCACATGACCGGATCGAGGCACCCGGGGCCGACCATCGGAAAGGCGAGGCGTTCTGCGGAACGGGCGCGGAACGACACCACCGCCCGTCCTCGAACATGACCGATTCGGGTGGTGACGTCCGCGTCGTCGACGGATTGCTTCGTGGCGCCTCGGGTCCGCTCGCCCGCGTCGAGCCCCTCCCCGCTGAACACTGGCACACCACCTCACCCACGGTCCCGTTCACGCGGACCGCGCGACGGCGACATATTAGCAATCGAGATGATGCGGGATTCAACTATTTGAGGGACCTTTGGCCCGTTTTAGTCACGCCATTCCGCTGCATTTCATCCATTCGGGTAAACCTGTCCGGGCTAATTCGACACCGGGTGACCTACCACGAGTAGAACGAAAACACATACCAGCACATTGAGTAACTAATTAATCACTCTCCGCTTACAGTTGAGCCGGTGGACTCGCCCCCTCCGGAACGCGGCGCCCCCGAAGACCTCCCAGCCTTCCCGGTCTGTCCGACTTCCGTCGACCCCGACGTCACGGCCCCCTCGGTCACCACCTCGACCACCTCGGTCGTTCCGGACGTCCCCTCCGACCGATCCACATCCTCCGGCGTCTTTGGCGCCCTCGCTGTCTGCGTCGCCACAGCCTCCGTCGGCGCCCGGTATCGCCAGAACGCCGGCAGCAGGATCGCCGCCACCACCACACCGACCACCACGAGCAGTCCGCCGCCGGAGGTCGCCATGGTCGTACCCACCGCCGCGGCGGCCCAGCCGTGGGACAGATCCGCCAGACGCGGCCCTCCCGCGACGACCACGGTGAACGCACCCTGCATCCGACCACGCATCTCATCGGTGGCCGCCGTTTGCAGGATCGCCTGCCGGAAGATCGCACTCACCATGTCGGCGGCACCGCCGAGCGCGAGGAACACGACCGCCAGCCACAACGACTGCGACAGGCCGAACCCGACCATCGCCAACCCCCAGGCGATGATGGCCACCACAACGGCCACGCCCTGCCTGCTCACCCGGTGGGCCCATCCGGACATCACGCCGATGACCATGGCGCCGAGCGGGATCGCCGCGAACAACCAACCCAGCGCGAACCCACCACCGGGCGGATCACCGAACGTGCGCTCCGCGAGTTCGGGGAACAAGGCGCGTGGCATTCCGGCGACCATCGCGATGATGTCCACGACGAAGGACGCGAGCAGCACCTTCTGCGTACCCAGGTACCGGAACCCCGCGATGACGTCCCGGATCCCGGCACTGCGGATCTGTCCGGACAGCGGCGGCAACGCCGGCAACCGCCACACCGCCCACAGCACGGCGATCAATGCGGCGGTGTCCACGAGGTACAACGTCGACAGCCCCACCACCGGCAGCAGCGCCCCGGCCGCCATCGGCCCGAACACGGCGCCGAACGTGGTCACGGTGCTGGTCAGTGCGGCGGCGGAAGCGAGCAGGTGTTCGGGTACCACCCGTGCCACCACGGCCTGCCGCGTAGGCATGTTGATCGCGAAGAACGCCTGGTTGACGCTGAGCAACCCGAGCACGAGCCACACCGACCCGAGCTCGGCGAAGGCCTGTGCCCACAGCAGCACCGCGGTGACGGCGATACCGACGTTGGTCACGATCAGCAGGACCCGCCGGTCCACGGTGTCGGCGATGGCACCGCCCCACAGTCCGAACACCAGCAGCGGGACGAGACCGAACAGCCCGGTGAGACCGACGTAGGCCGACGAGCCGGTGATGTCGTAGATCTGCTTCGGCACGGCCACGGCCGTGATCTGGCTGCCGAGCGCGGTCACGATCGAGGTGACCCACAGCCGCCGGAACGCGGGTATGCGCAGCGGCCTGCGGTCGGCGACCACCGAGCCGAGGAGCTTGCGGAGGCGTCCGGGGGAGGAACGCGGCGGTGACGGCGCTTCCGAGATCTGCTCACTCACACGGAAGGAGCTTAGCCGAGCTAAAGAACCATCCGATCAGCGTCGTCGCCCGCCGCGTCAGCGAATACGGTGGGTGTGCGGCTGGGCACGCAGGTCACGTCAGGGAGCGACGCGCTGGATGCGCCAACCGTCCTCGGTGCATACGTAGCGCAACCGATCGTGCAGCCGGTCCTGCCTGCCCTGCCAGAACTCGACGACGTCGGGACGGATCCGCCAGCCGCCCCAGTGCGGGGGCACGGGGATGCGTTCGACGTCCCGGAAGCGACGTTCGACGGCACTCAAGGCGGTGTCGAGCTCACGCCTGCTGGTGACGACCTGCGACTGCGGCGAGGCCCACGCGCCGAGCTGGGACCCACGGGGCCGCGTGGCCCAGTATTCGGCGGTCTCGGCGGGATCGACCTTCTCCACCTCTCCACGCACGTGTACCTGCCGTTGGAGGGGGTACCACGGGAACGTGACCGACGCGTAGCGAGTCACGGAGAGATCGTGGCTCTTGGCCGAGGTGTAGTTGGTGTAGAACACGATGCCGCGGTCGTCGAGCCCCTTGCACAGCACCGTTCGAGAGGACGGCAGGCCGTTCGCGTCAGCGGTGGCGAGCACCATCGCGTTGGGTTCGGCGACGCCACCGGCGAGCGCCTCGTCCAGCCATGTCTGAAGCTGCTCCACCCAGGACGACGCGAGATCGGATTCGTCGAGAGTCCCGTCGTAGGCCACCCGCATGGCGGGTAACCGTACGGCCACATCCGCGGTGTTTCCGAGTTCCGACATACCAACCTCCCGACCTGTTTTCCCCGGCTTGTGGCCGACGGTAAATGGTCTCACGAAGACGCGAAAGTGCGGGAACGGTGATTGGGGCCACTCGAAGCGGGACAGCCTTTTTCTGAATCGTTCTCGGAATCGTGACCGAAACCACCACGGTTTTGATTGATCCACTTCCGCGATGCGGGCAAAGTCACTTCCACGTCACTTCCAGCGCGCGACGAGGCGCAGCAACCCAGTGCCTCACGCGCCGACGACCACCGGCGATTCGCACGAAAGGGTCCACTGCCATGACATCCACCACGAACAGGCAGACAGCGGCGCAAGAGGCACAGGGCCCCGAACCGGACGACGGTTTCCGGCCGGGACTTGAGGGAGTCGTCGCGTTCCGCACGGAGATCGCAGAACCGGATCGAGACGGAGGCGCACTGCGCTATCGCGGTGTGGACATCGAGGACCTTGCGGGCAAAGTCGGCTTCGGCGATGTTTGGGGTTTGCTCGTCGACGGGCATTTCGACAATGGCCTGGCCCCCGATGAACCGTTTCCCATTCCCGTACGCAGCGGTGACGTACGCGCCGACGTCCAGTCCGCGTTGCCCGCACTCGCACCGCGCTGGGGCCTCAAACCGGTGCTCGACATTTCCGACACCGAGGTCCGCGACCAGCTCGCCCGTGTATCGGCGATCACGTTGTCGTTCATCGCCCAGTCCGCGCGGGGAGCCGAGCTGCCCGCCGTGCCGGAATCCCGTGTGGACGAGGCACGGGGGATCACCGAACGGTTCCTCGTGCGTTGGCGCGGTGAACCGGACCCCGCCCACGTGAAGGCACTCGACGCCTACTGGGTGTCGGCCGCCGAACACGGTCTCAACGCTTCCACCTTCACCGCTCGGGTGATCGCCTCCACCGGTGCCGATGTCGCGGCCGCCATCTCCGGAGCGATCGGCGCGATGTCCGGACCACTGCACGGTGGTGCTCCCGCCCGGGTGCTGCCGATGATCGAGGAGGTCGAACGCACCGGCGACGCCCGCGCCGTGGTGCGGAGCATCCTCGACCGCAAGGAACGACTGATGGGCTTCGGCCACCGCGTGTACCGGGCCGAGGACCCGCGGGCGAGGGTGTTGCGGCGCACGTGCAAAGAGCTCGGCGCCGCGCGGTACGAGGTCGCCGCCGAGTTGGAACAGGCCGCGCTGACGGAACTGCGGGAGCGTCGTCCCGACCGGGCGATCGAGACGAACGTGGAGTTCTGGGCCGCGGTGATCCTCGACTTCGCCCGGGTACCCCCGGCCATGATGCCCGCGATGTTCACGGCGGCGCGGACGGCGGGCTGGGCCGCCCACATCCTGGAGCAGAAGCGCACGGGCAGGCTGGTGCGACCGTCCGCGACCTACGTGGGTCCCGGCTCCCGGTCCCTCAAGGACGTCGAGGGCTCGGCCCGGGTGACGGACATCTACACGCCCTGACCTTTCGAGACGAGACCTCGGGACGAGGAGGAACCCATAAGCGGACGGCGGGACGGTCCGCCGCTCACCGGCTACGCAGGGCCGCGCGCACCAGTCCGGGAGCCCACCGGGCGAGCAGGCGCGCGGCCTTCGCCTCCACGGTCGGGGTCACCACGGCGAGGTCCCGCTCCACCGCCCGCAACACGGCCTTCGCGACGAGTTCGGGCCGGACGTTGCGTGCCGTGAACAGCCGCTGTGCCCTGCGCCGCCTGCGTTGCTGTTCGAGTTCGTCGGTGCCGGCGAACCGGGTCGTCCGCACGATGTCCGTGGCCACGAAGCCGGGGCACACGGCGCTGACGCCGATACCGAACACACCCAGTTCGGCACGCAGACTCTCGCTGAGCATCAGGACGGCGGCCTTGCCGGTGGAGTACGCGGGCAGGACCGCGTTCGGCAGGTAAGCCGCCATCGAGGCCATGTTGACCAGGTGGCCACCTTCGCCGCGTTCGACCATCCTCGCCGCGAACAGGCGGCACCCGTGGAGCACCCCCCAGAAGTTCACGTCGAGATGGCGCCGCCATTCGTCCTCGGTGGTGTCGAGGACGGGACCGGCGAGCCCGACACCCGCGTTGTTCACCACGACGTCGGGTACGCCGCGTTCGGCGACCACGGTGTCGACGAGTGCGCGCATGGCCTCGCCGTCGGCGACGTCGACCCGGTGGGTCGTCACCTCGACACCGAACCCGCGGACCTCGTCGGCCGTCTTGGCGAGGGAGCCGGGGTCGATGTCGACGAGCACCAACTCGGCGCGTTCCCGCGCGAACTCCAGTGCGGTGGCGCGGCCGATCCCCTTACCCGCGCCGGTGATCACGACCAGTCGACCGTCGAATCTGCCCTGCGCGGACCGGTTCCGGCGGGCACGACGCAACCGCCGTGTCTCGGGCCCTCCTTCGACGTGGGTCACGAACTCGGCCGTGGCGGCGGCGATCCGTGCGGGGTCGGCACGGACCACCCAGTGACCGCCGGGAACACACCGCACTCGCAAGTCCGGCACCCAGGAGCCGAGTTCGGTCTGCAATGGCACGCCGACGAACGGGTCGGCCCGGGGCGCGAGCACCTGCACGGGGACGTCCACCGGGCGTGGTGTCCCACGTCGCCCGAGGGCGCGCGGCATGTTGGCGCGGTAGAGGTTGAGGCCGGCCACGGCATCGGCGACGACCGGTGCCGGTTCGGCGGGTTCTCTGCTGCGCACCAAGGCGGTGACAAGTCCGGTGCGCCACGCCAGTTCGGGCAGGCCGGGCAGTTGGAAGAAACCGATGTAGGTCGATCGGGCCAGCTGCCGGAGCACGGCGGGAAGTCGCCGGGGGCGCCGCAGCCCCGAACGCAACCACCGAAAGGCGTGGTCCAGCGACGGCCCGGAGATCGAGGTGAACGACGCGACCTTGCCGCGCAGCCACGGACCGGCCACCGCGTGCCAGGCCTGGATGGAACCCCAGTCGTGGGCGAGCAGGTGCACGGGTCGGTCGGGCGAGGTCGCCTCGATCACGGACCGCAGATCCTCGGCGAGTCGGTCGAGCCGGTAGGCCTCCCGTCGCCGGGGCCGATCCGAGTCGCCGGCGCCGCGCACGTCGTAGGTGACGACACGGAACTGCGGGAGGTGCCGCCGTACGTCGTCCCACAGCGCGGCGTTGTCCGGGTATCCGTGCACACACACGAGCGTGGGCGCGTCCTGGGGGCCGTGTACGCGCACCGCCAACCGCACACCGTCGCTGACCGTCACCGTCGTCCGCATCGCTTCATGCTAGGGCGGGCGTCAGCCACTCGAACTATTGACGCCAAGCCAACACGCTGTAACACTGTGTGATCTCGACTACATGACGGAAGTCACATTCCGCCATGTGGAAACTGCGGAGTACCTGAACCACCAACGAAGGCGGTGCGGGCATGGACAGCTTGGCAGCGTTGAGCTTGATCGCGTTGGCCCCCATCGCGGTCGTCGGCTTCCTCCTCGTCGGGCTGCGCTGGCCCGCCAAGTACGCCATGCCGATCGGATTCGCCGTCGTGGTCGGCATCGCCGCCTTCGTCTGGGGCGTCGAACCGGTGGTCATCGCGGCCTCCAGCATCGAGGGGCTCATCCTCGCCGTAGGCCTGCTCTACATCGTGTTCGGCGCGTTGCTGCTGCTCGGCACCCTGGCGAACAGCGGAGCACTGGCCACCATCCGCGCCACCTTCACCGACATCAGCGCGGACCGCCGCGTCCAGGCCGTGATCATCGGCTGGCTGTTCGGCAGTTTCATCGAAGGCGCCTCCGGATTCGGCACACCCGCCGCCGTGGTCGCGCCCCTGCTGCTGGCACTCGGTTTCCCCGCACTGGCCGCAGTGGTGGTCGGGCTGGTCATCCAGAGCACGCCCGTCACGTTCGGCGCCGTGGGCACCCCCGTCCTCGTCGGCGTCACCGACGGGCTCGCGGGCAGCGCCGCCGTCGAGGCCCGCGCTTCGATCCTCGGCCTGCCCATGCCCGACTACATCGCGCGCATCGCACTGGACGCAGCCCTCATCCACGCGATCATCGGCACACTCATGCCGCTGTTTTTGGCCTGCCTGCTCACCGGTTTCTTCGGGGCCGACGACAAACCACGGCTGGCCCGCTTCGCCGACGGACTGCGCATCTGGAAGTTCGCCCTGTTCGCGGCGTTCGCCATGACCGTGCCGTATCTCGCCGTGGCGGCCCTGCTCGGCCCGGAGTTCCCCTCGCTGATCGGCGGCCTCGTCGGCCTGGGGATCGTGGTCACCGCCGCGCGGCGGGGCCTGTTCCTGCCCCGACAACCGTGGGACTTCGCCCCTCGACACACCTGGCAACCGAGCTGGATGGGCACGGTCGCGCCCGACACCGACGTCACGGACCGCACGATGCACCCCGCTCGGGCGTGGGCGCCGTACCTCCTCGTGGCGGTACTGCTGGTGCTGACCCGCACCATCGACCCGCTCACCGACTTCCTCACCGGACTGTCGCTCGACTTCGACGCGATCCTCGGGACCGGGATCGACGAGAGCCTGCAGCCGTTCTACCTGCCCGGTTTCATCTTCATCCTGGCGAGCCTGTCCGCCTACGCGCTGCATCGCATGAACCGCGCCCAGATCGCGGCATCGTGGAAGATCGCGGGCAAGCAGATCGCGGGCACGGCCGTGGCACTGCTGTTCGCCCTGCCGCTCGTGCGCGTGTTCATCAACTCCGACGTGAACTCGTCGGGCTACGAGAGCATGCCGCTGGTCCTCGCCGAGGGCGCGGCCTCGGCCGTCGGCGACGCCTGGCCGGTGTTCGCACCGTGGATCGGCGCGCTCGGCGCCTTCGTCGCGGGCAGCAACACGGTGAGCAACCTGATGTTCTCGCTGTTCCAGTTCTCCACGGCCGAACAGATCGGAGTGGCACCGGAAGCCGTCGTGGCCGGTCAGGCCGTCGGCGGGGCGGCGGGCAACATGATCACGGTGCACAACGTGGTCGCGGCCTCGGCGACCGTCGGCCTGTTGGGCCGAGAGGGTGAGACCATCCGTAAGACGATCATCCCGATGGTCTACTACTGCCTGTTCGCGGGTGCGTTGGCCTTCGTGTTCACCAACGGACTGGGTCTCAACCTGGGCACGATCCTGCTCGCGTTGGTGCTGGCCGCCGTCGGCGGGGTGATCTACCGGCTGCAGAGCAGCCGGACGGCGAAGGCCGGGTGAGAAGCGGCACAATAACCGCCATGCTGCCTACCACCGAATTCGCCCTACTCCGTCGCGTGGCCACCGAACAGGCGTCCGGCCGTGCACCCTCGTTGTCCGCCGCCGTGGTGCGAAACGGCGAGCTCGTGTGGTCGGCGGCACGCGGAGAGGTCGACGGCGCGACACCCGACAACCGCACGCTGTACCGGATCGGGTCGATCACCAAGTCGCTCGTCGCCGCCGTCGTCATGCGGCTGCGCGACGAAGGTCGACTCGACCTGAACGACCCGCTCGACAAGCACGTTCCCGGCACCGAGTTCGGGGGCCTCACCGTCGCCCAGCTGCTCGCCCACACCAGCGGACTCACCTCCGAATCCCCCGGCGCGTGGTGGGAGCGCACCCCGGGCGGCACCTGGACCGAACTGAACTCCAGCCTCGGCCCGAACGAGCTCAAGCACCGTCCGGGTCGCCGGTTCCACTACTCCAACGTCGGCTACGGCGTGCTCGGCGAACTCGTCGCCAGGCTGCGAGGCACCACCTGGCTTCAGGCCGTGCGCGAGGAGATCCTCCGCCCGCTGGGGATGTCCCACACCACCGACCGCCCCGAGGGCAGGCACGCCCAGGGCTACGCCGTGCATCCGTTCGCCGACGTCGTCCTGCCCGAACCCGAACACGACGCCGGTGCGATGGCCCCGGCCGGACAGCTGTGGTCCTGCATCGACGACCTCGCCCGCTGGACCGCGTTCGTCGGTGGCGACACCGGTGAGGTACTGCACCCCGACACGGTGGCCGAGATGCGGGAAGCCGCCGTGATCGACGACAGCGGTCCGTGGACGGGCGGATACGGACTCGGCCTGCAACTCGCCCAGGTGCACGGTAAGCGACTGGCCGGACACACCGGGTCCATGCCGGGCTTCCTCGCCTGCGTCATGATCGACCCCGCGACCCGGACGGGCGCGGTGGCTTTGGCCAACACGACCTCGGGGATCGGCATCCTGTCGCTGACCGCCGACCTCATCGCCATGGCCGATGACCACGAACCGCCGCTGCCCGCCGAATGGCGTCCGGCCCCCGTCGACCCCGCGCTGCTGGAACTGACCGGCCTGTGGCACTGGGGTCCTGCCCCGTACCACCTGCGGATACTGCCGAACGGCTGGCTCGACCTCAGTCCCGCCGTCGGCACGGGCAGGGCCTCCCGTTTCCGACCGCTCGGCGACGACCGATGGCTGGGGCTCGACGGCTACTACGCGGGTGAGACCCTCACCGTCGGCAGGGACTCCGACGGCCGACCCCACTACCTCGACCTCGCCACCTTCGTCTTCACCCGCACGCCGTACGACCCCACGGCCCCCGTTCCCGGGGGCGTCGACGCCGCGGGGTGGCAGCCCATGTCCGAGAGGTGAGAAACACCATTCACCCTTTGGACGCCACGTGGAAGACTGGAGACATGACCGAAGCCGCTGAGCTGACTCTGCCCGAAGAACTCAAGCCCTCCGACGGCCGGTTCGGGTGCGGCCCCTCCAAGGTGCGTCCCGAACAGCTCGCCAATCTCGCCAAAGAGGGAGCGAACGTCCTCGGCACCTCCCACCGCCAGAAACCGGTGAAATCCCTCGTCGGCAGGCTCCGGTCCGGACTCACCGAACTGTTCGGTCTGCCCGACGGCTACGAGGTCGTCCTCGGCAACGGCGGGACCACGGCGTTCTGGGACGCGGCGGCGTTCGGTCTCGTCCGGGAACGCGCGCAGCATTTCACCTACGGCGAGTTCTCGACGAAGTTCGCCAAGGTGACCGACAAGGCGCCGTTCCTCGCCGACTCGATCATCGTCGCGGGTGAGCCGGGCAGCGCGCCCGAACTCACCTACCAGCAGGGTGCCGACCTGGTGGCCTGGGCCCACAACGAGACCTCCACCGGTGTCGCCGTCCCCGTGCGGCGGCTCGAGGGCAGCGACGGGGCGCTCATCGCCATCGACGCGACCTCCGGGGCGGGTGGACTGCCCGTGAACGCCGCCGACTTCGACGTCTACTACTTCGCCCCGCAGAAGTCGTTCGCCTCGGACGGTGGGCTGTGGATCGCGCTGATGTCCCCGGCCGCCATCGAACGGGTGAACGAGATCGGTTCCTCCGATCGCTGGGTGCCGGACTTCTTGTCGCTGCCCACCGCGCTGGACAACTCCCGTAAGGACCAGACCTACAACACCCCTGCGGTGGCGACGCTGTTCCTGCTGGTCGACCAGGTCGAGTGGATGCTCGAACAGGGTGGTTTGGAATGGACCACCGCCCGCACCAAGGAGTCGTCGAGTCGGCTGTACGAGTGGGCGGAGAAGACGTCCTACACCACGCCGTTCGTCAGCGACCCGACGTTGCGTTCGCAGGTCGTGGGCACGATCGACTTCGACGACTCCGTCGACGCCGCGCTGGTCGCCAAGACGCTGCGGGCGAACGGCGTCGTGGACGTCGAGCCGTACCGCAAGCTCGGCCGGAACCAGCTTCGCGTCGGCATGTTCCCCGCCGTCGAGCCCGACGACGTCACCGCGCTGACCCGATGCATCGACTGGGTCGTCGAACGCCTGGCGAAGTGACGGGTAACCGATTCGCCTGATCGAGAAGTGGATCTACCGGCGCGTCGGACCCCGGATGTAGCACATACCGACCACGATCGATAACGGATGTGCACGGAGTCCGGCGCGCCTCACCCGTCAAGGCGACGCGCCGTTCTACCGTAGACGCCCACATAGGTGATGTCTTTCGGAGGCGGAATGCGAACGCTACGAGTGGTCGGGTTACACGAGGACGGCACGTCCATCGTGTGCGAAGACCCGGAGCGGCGTGAACGGTTCCTCCTGCCCGCGGACGAGCGGCTGCGTGCGGCCGCTCGTGGTGACATCGCTCGGCTCGGCCAGCTCGAGATCGAGCAGGAATACACGATGCGGCCACGCGAGATCCAGTCCCGGATCAGGGCCGGGGCGTCCGTAGAGGAGGTCGCGTCGATTGCGGGTATGCCCGCAGCCCGCGTCGAGCGGTTCGCCTATCCGGTGCTGCTGGAGCGGTCCCGCATCGCTGAACTCGCACAACAGGCGCACCCCGTCCGGGAGGACGGTCCCGACGTGCGGACCCTCGGCGAGATCGTCGCGCATTCCTTCGCGCGGCGAGGGCACGACTACACACAGGCGAGTTGGGATGCGTGGCGGTCGGAAGAGGGCAAGTGGATCGTCGGGCTGTCCTGGTCCGCGGGGCGCTCGGACAACCGCGCGCGCTGGGTGTACTCCCCCGGCGCCCACGGTGGCACGGTGACGGCGCTGAACGAGTTGGCCGAGGCGCTGCTCGACCCGGATTCGTACCGGGCTCCCCGGGCTGTCGGCCGGCGGGGTGGGTCAGCGTACGGCATCGGTCTGCCGCCCTTCGGCCGAGAGGGCGCCACGGTGATCGAGGCGCCGATCCCCGCCGGTGACCGTGATCGTTTCGAGCGCGACACCGCTGGTGAGCACGACGACAGCGAGCTGGTGCCGGAACAAGCCGCATCCGGTGACTCCACTCGCAGCAAGTCGAAGAAGGGGCACCCCACCGTGCCGGCATGGGAGGACGTCCTCCTGGGAGTGCGCAGCCAACGAGGCTGAAGCCCACCCACAGTCGTGTCCGCAGCCTGCGTAGTCGTGTCCGCAGCCTGCGCAGTTGTGTCCGCAGCCTGCGCAGCACTTCTGAGCAAAGCTGGTGAGCCGCATCACAGAAAAGCGTGTCCCTTTCTTGCGGACTCCGCGGGTCACGATGGAGTTCCCACTCGGCACACTCCGCGAAATGCGGACACGACTACCTAACCTGCGGACACGACTACCTGACCTGCGGACACGGCGTCACATCAGGCGTTCTTGGCGCTGGACCACTTCACGCTCGGGAACAGCTTCTCCATGTCCACACGGTGCTTGTTCTCCTCGACGATGGGGAACAGCGACTCGATCAGCGTGTCGGACAGCAGGTGCGGCTTGAGACCCAACTCCAGCAGTCCGGTGTGCTTGACGTTGTAGTAGTGCTCCTCCAGCTCCCAACGCGGATTCTCGAGGTAGTCGATCTGCACGGGCCCCGGGTAGGTGTCGGCGACGAGCTCCGCGAGCTGCTTCACCGAGAAACTCTCGGTCATCTGGTTGAACACGCGGAACTCACCCCGCTCGGCCGGGTTCTCCACGGCCAGCCGCAGACATTCCACGGTGTCGCGGATGTCCAACATGCCGCGCGTCTGACCTCCCTTGCCGTACACGGTCAACGGTTGTCCCAGCGCGGCCTGGATCACGAAGCGGTTCAGCACGGTGCCGAAGACGGCGTCGTAGTCGAAGCGGGTCGCCAGGCGCGGGTCGCGTGTGGTCTGTTCGGTCTGCTGTCCGTACACGATCCCCTGGTTGAGGTCGGTGGCGCGCATCCCCCAGATCCGGCAGCCGAACTCGATGTTGTGCGAGTCGTGCACTTTGGTCAGGTGATAGAACGAGCCCGCCTTCTTCGGGTAGAGCATCCGGTCCTTGCGACCGTTGTGCTCGATCTCGATCCAGCCCTCCTCGATGTCGATGTTCGGGGTGCCGTACTCGCCCATCGTGCCGAGCTTCACTAGGTGAATCTCTGGGTTTATCTCGGCGATGGCATACATGACGTTGAGGTTGCCGATCACGTTGTTGTGCTGCGTGTAGACGGCGTGCTCACGATCGATCATCGAATACGGCGCCGCCCGCTGTTCACCGAAGTGGATGATCGCCTCGGGTTCGAACTCCCGCACGGCCCGGTACAGGAAGTCGGCGTCCAACAAGTCGCCGACATACATGGGGATCTCTTTACCCGAGACCTCCTTCCACGCCGCGACGCGGACCTTCAGGTCCTCGATCGGGACCAGGCTCTGCGAGCCGAGCTCCTCGTCGTATCTTCTGCGGGCGAAATTGTCGAGGACGGCGACTTCATGGCCGCAATCCGAAAGGTGGAGGGCCGTCGGCCACCCCAGGTATCCGTCACCACCGAGAACGAGGACTCGCACGGCTCGCCTGCCTCCAGATCGTCGTCCCTGCGCACACCCGAACGACTTCGACACCGGATGTGCTCCCCATCACTTACACGACTACCGTGTACCACGCGGGCACGTCGGGCAACCTGCGTGCGAAGACCACGATTGCGGGTCGTTCGACCAACACCCGGACGGCGGAGCGTGCACAATGAAAAAGTGCGCACCGCTACCCCGGCTGCCGCGGAACCGCCGATGCTCCCGGTGAGACGCCCCCGACTGCTGATCCGGCTCTTCCGGGCGGCCACGAGTTCCGTTCTGGCGACCGCGATCAGTCAGGTCACGCTGATCGGGCTGCTGTGGTGGGGAGCGATCCCGGCATTGGCCAGCGCGGTGGCATTCGTCGCGGGCGCGATTCCCAATTTCTTCCTCTCCCGACGGTGGGCGTGGGGACGTCGAGGAACACCGCCGGTGAAAAGCGAACTCATGCCGTATTTCGGGGTCATCGCCCTCACGGGATTGGCCTCGGTAGGGCTGACCACGCTGGCCGGCTGGCTCACAGAGCCACTGAATTTGAGCGGCCTCGTCCGAATCATCGTTTTGGACGCTGTGTTCCTCAGCGGCTACGCGATCGTCTTCATCATGAAATTCGCGCTGCTCGACCGGCTCGTTTTCCGCCACGAAACACGTACTCGCGAAGCCAGGTCCAAAACATGACCCTCGCGTAATTGGCCCCGTATTTGATGCTGCGGCCTTTCTTGCTGGTGCCGTTGTTGCGCAGTCGCATGGTCATCGGGACCTCCAACACCCGCGCTCCCCGCGCCATGACCCCGAGTAACAACTCGGAGGACTGATACTGCGGTTCCCGGAGTGTCACCGACATCGCGAGCTCGGCCTTCATCGCACGGAACCCGAACGAGGTGTCGGTGATCCTGCGCAGGGTCAACAACGAGGCGATCCAGGAGAACACGCGGACGCCGAGCCAGCGGATGGCACTGTCGTGCTGGTAGCTGCCGAGCCTGCGGGAACCGGTGACGAAGTCGGCCGTGTCGTCGAGCAGCGGTTTGACCAGCAACGGCATCTCGTTGTTGTCGTACTGTCCGTCGGCGTCGGTGGTGACGATGTAACGCGCACCGGATTCACCGGCCAGGTGGTAGCCGAGACGCAGTGCGGCCCCCTGACCGCGGTTACGGCTGGCCACGCACACGTACGCGCCGGCCTCGTGTGCGACGGCGGCGGTGTCGTCGGTGGCCCCGTCCACCACGACGAGGGTGGACACGGGCACATCGCCCACGTGGGTGGGCATGCCGCGTAGTACGGCGCCGATGCCCTGGGCCTCGTTGTACGCCGCGATCACCACGACCAGCGGAGTGAGTGGGTTGTCACCGTAGCGTTGGCGGAAGTCGGCCACCGCCTCGGCGTCGACCTCGTCGGGGTAATCGTCCAATCCGGACCTCCGTTCTGTCGCCACACCCGATGCTCCGGAACGTGTACCCAGGATCGCGGCGAGTCCCAATGCGCCCCCGAGAGGGAGGAGCACCAGTGCGGGAAGTTGATACCTCCAGGAGAATTCGAACGCCGCGGCCCCCAGCAGGATGATCAGTCCACCACCGGTGGCGAGGAACGCGGCCGACCTCAGCCCCGACGCCCGCGCCCGACCGGTCCCGACGCTGGCGAGCAGCCCGAGCATGGCGAAGGCGGCGAGCAGCGGCCCCCAGGTGTAGCCCCCGCCGAGCTGGTATCCGCGCAGGAACGAGGCCAGATCGGTGTCGGAATCCGGCAGCACGCCGTCGTAGGCGTACGTCACCGCGTTGTACCGCTCCACCGAATCGGGGCCGATGTCGTAATAGGGGTAGGTCACCTGGAAGTGCCAGCGTTCGACGGGCACGTCCTTGGGGTGGGTGCGTTTGAGCGAGTCGAAGTTCTTCAGGAAGTCCTTCGCGATCGAGCCGAAGAAGTCGAACGGCTGATTGCGGACGACCGCCAGGGTGAACTGGTTGGCCAGTTCCTCCTTGGTCCTGCCGTCGGGCAACCCCTCCGGGGGCCAACTCGGATCGCCGTACACGAAATGCGTGTAGTAGTCGATGCCCGGACGCTCGTCACGAGGTTCGTCGGGACAGAACAGCTGCAGTCCCGCATCCTCCTGGGGTAACTCGGCACAGTCGGCGACGGTGGCCGTGCGGCCGTAGAGCACGTTGCCGGTCGCGCCGGTGAGCCCCCAGTAACCGGCCTGGGAACGGAAGTACGCCGAGTACGGCAGCAGGACGACGGCGACGCCGAGCAGCCCGGCGGTACCGCGCACGGCGATGCGTCTCCATCCGGCCCTGCTGCGCCACGCCCCGCCCGCCAACACCAGGTACCCCACCATCGGCACCACCAGGGTGAAGCCGATGGTCCTCGTGATCACGGCGCAGCCGATGAGCACCCCGGCCACAGCGGCCCGTCCCCCTGTCGGCTCCCCCTTCCCGAGCAACGCCCACAACGCGCCCACCAGAAGGGCCTGGAACCACAGTTCCGACATGATGAGCGCCTCGATCTGCAGCTGGTAGGCGTCGAGCAACACGGGGGCGCAGGCCAGCGCGCCGATCCAGGTCCGCGACGTGTACCGCAGGACGAGCGCGTACAGCGACACCGCGAGCAGCACCCCGACCAGGTGCTGTACCGCTTGGACGAACGCCAGGCCGCCGAAGGAGAGCAGCAGCTTGAGCACCACCGTGTACCCGAGCGGGTTGAGATCGGTGGGCCGCAGGGCTTCGAGATTCCCCAGGTAGCGGAAGCTGTCGATGTAGAGCAGAGCGGGTTCGTACGCCAGCCACACCAACACCCGCAGCGTGACACCACCGGTGAGCAGGAGGAGCAGCAGCCAGTGGCGGCGGAGGAACCCCGGCACTTTCAGGACACTTTCTGCCTGTGGTGGTCGAGGAAGTACCGCCAGGTGGCGGCCAGTCCGTCCCGCAGGCTGTACGCCGGGCGGTAGCCGATGGTCTCGGCGCTGCGGGAGACGTCGACGACCACCGCAGGCATCTCACCACCCGGTGCGGGGACGTGCTCGGCGGGGATGGGCCGACCGGTGACCTCGCGAACCGTGTCGATCAACTCGAGGACGGACACGGAGCGACCCGCGCCGATGATGGCCCTGCCCACGTGTCGACGGTCCCACGCGAGTTCGACGCCCCGTACGACGTCGTCGATGAACACCAGGTCACGCCGCTGTTTGCCGTCGCCGTAGACCTTGACCCCGCTGTCGTTCAGCGCCGCCCGCATGAGCCGGGGCACGAAGCTGTCCTTGTGGCTCATGCCGGGCCCGTAGACGTTGGTGAACCGCAGCGCACACGTGGCCATGCCGTAGGCGCCCGCGTAACCGGACAGCAGCATCTCGCACGCCGCCTTGGTGGCGCCGTAGGGGGTGAGCGGCCGCAACGCCGTGTCCTCGGTGATGGTCGTGGTGCCCACGTCACCGACCACGGCGTTGGTGGACGCCATGAGGAACCGGGGCACGCCGTGTATCCGCGCCAGTTCCAGCAGCTCATGGGTGACGGCCACGTTCTCGGTGTACGTCTTCGCGGGCATCTCCACCGAGCGCAGCACGGACGTCACGGCGGCGAGATGGATGATCCCGTCGACCCCGGGCACCACGGCACGCTCCCGCACCTCGGGGTCGGTCAGCTCCCCCTGGACGGCGACGACCCCCGCATCGTGGACCGACAGCGGTTCCCGGTCCACGACCGTCACTCGCGCACCACGGCGCCGGAACGCGGCGACGACCGCGCGTCCGATGAAGCCGCAGCCTCCCGTGACCACGACGTGGAGTGGGTCTGGATTAGTGGGTGCCATGGGGTCAAACTACCCCCTGCTCCGGGCAGTCCAATCCATCCCTGCAACCAGTCGGTGACGGTGTGTGTTCGTTCGGGCGACTCGGGGACGTCACGCGAACGCGATGAACAGCACGCCGATCCACGACAGCGCCGTACCCGCCACGGTGCCGAGCACGATCCATCGCACTATCGGCACGGTTCTGCCCAGCCACAACGACGGGGCGAGACCACCGGTCACCACGGCCGCGGCGAGCACCGCGACCCAGCCCGTGGTCTCGGAGACGAGTGATTGCGCCAACGCGAGCATCGCGACGACGACGAACACGGCGACGAACGCGGCGACCGTGAGACCGGTGCCCCAGGGAGGGGTGGGGTCGACCCGGTCCCTGCCGCGCGGCCCGTGGTGCGATCGCACGTGCGTCATGGCCCACAGGGCTTCGGGTGAGGGTGGCTGGACGACGGTCGTCTCGTCGGTCATGGGGTCGCGGTAACGCACCGGTTCGCCCAACACCGCCGCCACCCTGGCCACGAGCTGCCTGCCACGACGGGACACGACTTGACGTCCTGCGGCACCCCCGGTACGCGCTATCGCCGCACACACCCGTGCCCATTCGTCGAGGGCCTCGGCGAGCTCGACGCCCACCAGATCGTCCAGGTCGCCTTCCGCCACGACGGTGGCGTTCCAGGCGTCGTGGCGGCCGAGGGCCGCTTCGTCCTCACCGGTTCCGTCGTCGTCCTTGCTCTTGCGGCCGGCCCCGCCGTGCCACCGCACCATGACCGCACGATCGTCCCGAACCAGCAGCTCGGCCTCGCCAATCACACCGTTCACCCGCGCTTCTCGCGCACCTCACCTCGTCAGCTCGTAGAACGCCACGGCGGCCGCCGTGGCGACGTTGAGCGAGTCCACGCCCGACGCCATCGGGATGCGTACCCAGCTGTCCGCGGCGTCGAGAGCGGCCTGGGACAGACCATGTCCCTCCGAGCCGAACAGCAACGCGATCCTCTCGTAGCCCGCCTCGTGCACGTTGCGCAACGTTACCGCCTCGGAGCGTGGAGTGAGAGCCGCGAGGTGAAATCCGTACCTTCGTAGTTCGTCGAGCGCGCACGGCCACCGTTCGGCGGTCGTGAAGGGCACTCGTAGGACGTGTCCCATCGACACCCGCACGCTCCTGCGGTACAGCGGGTCCGCGCACGACGCCCCCAGCAGCACGCCGTCCACACCGAACGCGGCGGCGTTGCGGAACATCGCACCCAGGTTCTCGTGGTCGTTGACGCCTTCCAGCACGGCGAGCACGCGTGCGTTCGCGACCACCTCGTCGAACGTGGGCTTGGGTGCCCGGTCGGCCACGGCGAGCACGCCTCGGTTGAGGTGGAAACCCACGACGTCGGACATGATCTGCGCGGAGGTGACGTACGCGGGCGCGTTCACCGTGGCCAGGTCGTCGGCGAGCTCGGCGATGCGCTTGGGCACCCCCAGCAGCGCGCGGACGGGATACGGCGAATCCAGCAGCCGACGCACCACCACGGTCCCCTCCGCGATCACGAGGCCACGTCCCCCGGGCCGGTCGGGTCTGCGGTCGGCGGTGGTCAGATCACGGAAGTCGTCGAGACGTGGGTCGGCCGCGTCGTCGACGTCGATCAGCAAGGCCACGCACGGGAGTGTCGCACTCCTCCGTCTCACCGGGTATCGGTACTCCGAACGCTGGGTAGCCCAGGCGTACGAACGGAGCTTCGAATGCAATGCGTTAACACCGAGTGACGGAGTGCACCGGTTTGGCCGCTAGTGGAGGTCCCCCAGGTGTGTCACCGTTGCCGCCTGGCAGGGGTCAACGCCGAGGCATCCGGGGAGCCGAGGCCCAGCACGAAAAGGAACGAATCCCATGGGTAAGGACGTCTCGTCGAACGCCTTCACCCCGAGGGACAGAGGGCGGTACCGCCACAAGGTACAACGCTGTCTGGACACTCTGGCGCGGATGCTTTCGGACGGCAGTTTCACCTTCCCCCGCAAGCACATCGGGCTGGAGGTCGAGCTGAACCTCGTCGACGAGGTCATGCGCCCCTCGATGTCCAACGCGACCGTACTGGAGTCGCTTGCCGACGCGTCGTTCACCACGGAGCTGTCGCAGCACAACATCGAACTCAACGTGCCGCCGTGCCCGCTGGACGGCACCTCGGCGTTGGACCTGGAGTCGGTGCTGGACGACTACCTCGACAAGGCCCGCACCAGGGCCGAGGCCGTCGGCTCGCTCATCGCCATGATCGGCGTCCTGCCGACCCTGCGTGTCGAACACTTCGATCAGAAGTGGCTTTCCAACAACGCACGGTACTCACTGCTCAACGACGAGATCCTCGCCTCCCGGGGCGAACAACCGCTGCTGTCGCTGGAGGGCGTCGGACTTCCGGGCCGGGAACCCGAACGGCTACGCACGTTCGCACAGTCGATCCTGCCCGAGGCCGCGTGCACGTCGGTGCAACTACACCTGCAGGTGGCGCCGGAGGAGTTCGCGGCGCACTGGAACGCGGCACAGTGTCTGGCGGGCGTGCAGGTGGCGCTCGGCGCGAATTCGCCGTTCCTGCTCGGCAAGGCGTTGTGGCACGAGACCCGCATCCCGCTGTTCCTCCAGGCCACGGACACCCGCCCCGAGGAACTGAAGAACCAGGGGGTACGGCCGAGGGTGTGGTTCGGGGAACGGTGGATCACGTCGATCTTCGACCTGTTCGAGGAGAACGTCCGGTACTTCCCCGGGCTGCTGCCCGAGACCGACGACGAGGACCCGATGGAGGCCCTGGAGTCGAACCGGGTGCCGAAGTTGACCGAACTGCGGCTGCATAACGGCACCGTGTGGCGGTGGAACCGCCCGGTGTACGACGTGGTGGACGGCAAGCCACACCTGCGGGTGGAGAACCGGGTGCTCCCGGCGGGACCGACCGTGGTGGACATGATGGCCAACGCCACCTTCTTCTACGGCGCGCAGCGCGCGCTGGCCGACCAGGAGCGGCCCGTGTGGACACAGATGTCGTTCCAGGCGGCCGAGGAGAACCTCTACGCGGGTGCGCGCAACGGTTTCGACGCGCAGTTGTACTGGCCCGGGATCGGGTGGGTCCCGCCCGACGAGCTGGCGCTGCGGGTGCTGTTGCCGCTGGCCCGGCAGGGATTGCGGGATTCGGGCGTGTCCGAACTGGTCGCCGACCGGTACCTCGGGGTGATCGAGCAGCGGTGCCTGCGGCGGCGCACCGGCAGCGTGTGGCAGCGCGACGTCGTACTCCGGGCCGAGGAACGCGGTATGGACCGGGACACCGCGCTTTCCTCCATGCTCGCGCGGTACCTGGAGCTGTCGCGTTCGGGTGAACCCGTACACACGTGGCCGGTGGATTGACGTATTCGCAGCTCGACACACGGATGTGTCGGTTGTAACACTGCCTTGACCTAGACCTAACTCCACTTTGCAAGGTCAACTTTGTCACGCCCCGGTTAGCCGGGGCCTACAGTGGCTACTAGGTTTGGCAGCATCGACAAGGCCTGGTCCGCAAGACAAGAAGGAGGGCTCATGCCCACGTACGAGCTTCCCGAACTCGACTACGACTACGGTGCCCTCGAGCCGCACATCTCCGGCGAGATCAACGAACTGCACCACACCAAGCACCACCAGACCTACGTCAACGGTGCCAACCAGACGCTGGAGAAGCTGGCCGAAGCGCGGGAAGCGAACGACTTCAGCTCGATCGTCGGTCTCGAGACCACCCTGGCGTTCAACCTCGCGGGTCACGCGAACCACGTCGTGTGGTGGAAGATCCTGTCGCCGAACGGTGGCGACAAGCCGACCGGCGAACTGGCCGCCGCGATCGACGAGGCCTTCGGCTCATTCGACAAGTTCAAGGCTCAGTTCACCGCGGTCTGCACCACCATCCAGGGCAACGGCTGGGGCGCGCTGTCGTGGGACCCGATCGGCAAGACGCTGATCACCCAGCAGCTGCGCGACCACCACAACAACCTCATCCTGCCGACCATCCCGATCCTGCTGGTGGACGTGTGGGAGCACGCCTTCTACCTGCAGTACAAGAACGTGAAGCCGGACTACGTCAACGCCCTGTGGAACGTGTTCGACTGGGCTGAGATCGGCAGGCGCTTCGAGGACGCCAGGGCCGGCCGCAACGGTCTGCTGCTGTCCTGACGCTTTCGCCCACACCACGTAAGTGACACGAAAAAGGCCCCGCTTTCCAGGGCGTCAAGAAAGCGGGGCCTTTCTCGTTTCCCGAACTGACTGCCGCTCCCACCACGAAGCGACGATGATTAGGTTAGCCTAACCTCATCGACTGGGCAAGGGGTGAACCCGCCCCACTTCGCTGCTGCGCCCGCTGGGCCAGATATCCGCAGACCACGGCCGCGATGAGGGCGATCGCCCCACCGATGTAGAACGGGGACCGCCCGCCGAAGGTGTCGGCCATCCACCCGGTCATCGGACCGCCGATCGGGTTGCCACCCATCACGACCAGCACGTACAGCCCCATCACCCGCCCCCGCATCTGCGGGCTCACCGTCGTCTGCACGAGCGCGTTGGCCGTGTTGAGGAACGTGATCGTGGCGAAGCCCAGCGGCACGAGGGCCAGCCCGAACAGCGCGTACGTGGGCATGAAGGCGCCGACGAACTCGATCAACCCCAGCGCGAACGCGGAGATCAGCAACAGCCGCAGGCTCGGACCGCCCCTGCTACCCCTGCGGGCGGAGAGCAACGCGCCCGTGAAGGTACCCACGGCGAGCAACGTGGAGAGCATTCCGTAACCGTCGGCCTCGGTACCGAAGACGTTGGCCGCCACGATGGCGAGCGAGGTGAAGAACGTGATGCCGAACGTGCTGACGAAGAACACGAGCACCATCACGGTCACCAGGTCGGGCCTGTTGCGCACGTAGCGCAACCCCTCGCGCAGCTGCCCCTTGGCACGATCGACGGCGGGAGCCCGGAACAGCTCGGACGGGTTCATCAGCGCAAGACCGGCGATGACGGCCACGGTGCTGAGGGCGTTGGCGATGAACAACCAGCCCATGCCGACGAGCACGATCGTGAACCCGGCGATGGCGGGGCCGACGATCCGGGCCAGGTTGAAGATCGACGAGTTCAGCGCGACCGCGTTGGCGGTCTGGTCACGTCCCACCATCTCGGCCACGAACGACTGCCGGGTGGGCACCTCGAGCGCCGACAGGACGCCGAGCACGAGACACAGCAGGTAGACCTGCCACAGTTGGGCCGCGCCACCCAACACCAGCACGCCGAGCACGAGGGCCTGGAGCGCGACGCCGGACTGGATCGCGATCAGCAGCTTGCGCTTGTCGACGCGGTCGGCGAGCACCCCGGCCCACAACGACAGCAGCAGGGTCGGCAGGAACTGCAACGCGACGGCGATGCCGAGGGCTACCGAGTTGTAGCCACTGAGCTCGAACACCAGCCAGTCCTGGGCGATGCGCTGCATCCAGGTGCCGATGTTGGAGATGACCTGGCCGCTGAAGAAGAGACGATAGTTGCGAACTCGAAGAGAGGCGAACATCCCGCGTGAACGCCGGGGTTCGGGAGCGGACCGCGTCCGTGGCGGCGGGTCGGCTTCGACTGGAATGACAGGTAGTTTGGGTGAGGTATTCGCTGCGCTAGCCGTGCTAGTCACGCGGTGGTGTCGCCTCCCGTCATGAGTGTCTTCTCAGTTGTGTCTGGCCATGCGCTCGATGATTTCGGCCGCCTTGGAGAGCACCCGACGTTCTTCGTCGGTCAGTTCGGCCAACCGCTGATCCAGCCACATCTCCCGCCGGGAGATCGTGGTCCGCACGTAGTCCTGGCCTTCCTTGGTCAGGGTGACGATCGCCTGCCTACCGTCGGTGGGATGCGGGCTGCGCTCGACGTACTCAAGACCCTCCAGCGCCGCGATGACACGTGTCATCGACGGCGGCTGCACCCCTTCCCGGGCGGCCAACTGCCCGGGCGTCATCGGACCGCATTTGTATAGCGAGGACAAAGCCGAGATCTGCGTCAGCGAAACCTCGTTATCGGCCCTTTGTGCCCTTAACCTGCGGTTCAGCCGAACAACCGCCAACCTGAGGCGGCTGGCCAGCGACCGTTCATCAGCGGCTTCCGACACATTATTAGCATACCTCACGATTATCCTTCCGTAACCGAACGTGAGTGAGACGGCGGTCATGCTCCCAAACGACGGAAGGACGTCACCGAGCGCACCCGAAAGATTGACACTGCGGCGCGGTACCCGACCGCACGACGCGCGCCTTCCCGGCCGCGTGGCCCGACATCACCACACGCGGCCGGAAAGACACCTCACATCACGCCGCGGGACTTCCCGCACCGAACCGACGCGACACCTACCTGAGGACGTCGGAACACGAGTCGGAACCTGAGGACGTCGGAACCCGAAAAGCCGTGCTGCCGCCCCCGCACGTTCCCGAACCGCCCGACTCCCGCGTCGGACACCGACACCCACTTCGGGCACCCGAACACGTTCCCCGGAACACCGACCCGGCCACGGTGACGGCACCTCTCAATCGCCGACACCGAGTCCGGGCTTCGCGCGACTCGCCCCTAGTTGAGCGTGCTCTGAATCGGGTCGATCGCGAAGTACACGATGAACGCCGCCGACACGATCCACATCAGCGGGTGCACCTGACGGGCCTTACCGGTGACCGCCTGGATGATCACGTAGCTGACGAAACCCGCGCCGATGCCGTTGGCGATCGAGTACGTGAACGGCATGACCACGATGGTCAAGAACGCGGGCAACGCCACCGCGAAGTCCCGGAAGTCGATCTCGGTGATCTGCCGGACCATCATCGCGCCGACGATGACCAGAGCGGGCGCCGCCGCCTCGATCGGCACCACCTGGTACAGCGGTGTGAAGAACATGGCCGCGATGAACAACAGCCCCGTGACGACGTTCGCCAGGCCGGTACGCGCGCCTTCCCCGATCCCCGCGGCCGATTCCACGAACACCGTGTTGGAGCTCGACGAGGCCGCACCACCGGCGACGGCACCGAGCGAGTCGATGAACAGGCCCTTGCCCACGTTGGGCAGCCGCCCTTCCTTGTCCGTCAGCCGCGCCTCCTGACCCAGACCGGTCATGGTGCCGATGGTGTCGAAGAAGTCGGTCAGCACGAGGGTGAACACCAGCAGCGCCGCCGTCAGCGCCGGGATCTGCACCCACGCGTCGAAGTTGAAGGCCCCCACCAGGGAGAGGTCGGGCAGACTGAAGATCGCGTCGGGCAAGGCGGGGTAACCGAGGTTCCAGCCCTTCGGGTCGACCCCGAGGGACGGCCCCGCCTTGACGATGGCCTCGATGACGATCGACAGCACCGTGCCGAACAGGATGCCGAGCAGGATCGCCCCCTTGACGTTCCTGGCCACGAGGATGCCCATGACCACGAGCGTCACCACGAACACCATCGTGGGCCACGAGGCGATCGATCCGTCGATCCCCAACTGCACGGGGACCGTCGTACCCGCCGCGTCCGGGACCCGGCGTACGAACCCGGCGTCGACCAGGCCCACCAACGCGATGAACAGGCCGATGCCGACGGCGATACTGCCCTTGAGCGGCTGCGGTACCGCGTTGAACACCATCGTGCGCACGCCGGTGACCACCAACAGCAGCACCACGATGCCGTTGACCAATACGAGCCCCATCACCGCGGGCCACGTCATCATCGGGGCCAAGGACACCGCGACGAGCGTGTTGAGCCCCAAGCCGGCCGCGATCGCGAACGGGAAGTTCGCGACCACCCCCATGAGGATGGTCATCACACCCGCGACCAGGGCGGTGACGGCCGTGACCTGGTCGACGGGCAGGATCGCCCCCGTCACGTCCTTGGCCGCACTGGGGTCATCCGCCGAGTAGCTACCGAGGATGAGCGGATTGAGCACGATGATGTAGGCCATGGTCACGAACGTGACCACGCCCCCGCGCACTTCTCGGCCGACGGTGGAACCTCGCTCGCTGATCCGGAAGAACCGATCGATCGGCGACCGCTGCTCCCGCGCGGTCACATCTGACATCGCTCACCTGCCTTGCCTATCTGCGGCAGCGGTAGCCTGTCCCACGTGGACGAATCGAACAACCCACCGAAGATCGCAGGACCGCTTCGTCCTACGCCCGAACTGCCGGCACCAGTAGTCAGCCTCTGGATCCCCGTGATCGGAGGCACAGCACTCTGGCTGATCGCCTTCGTCGTGCTACTGCTCACGGGCGTCCACGGCGTGTGGCTGTGGACAACCCTGGCGGGGGGCGGGCTCGGCCTGGTGGGCATGGCAATCATGGTGTGGCAGCGAGCCGCATCCCGCAGAGGGTCGCGTTTTGCCCAGCGAAATCTTTAGCACATTCACTGAACGTGAGGGCACGTGGACTGAAAGCATCAGCCCAGCACAACTCGAGGGTCCGGTTCGTCCAACAATCGTTCGATGAACACCCGGTCGGCCCACTTGTCCGCCGCCCACGCGAAGGCGCGTGCGAGGCCCTCCGGTGAATCGGCGGCATGCAGTTCGCCGTCGTTCCACCACGACACGGGGACACCATCCACCCGCAACTCCTCGTGGAGCACGACACCACCGTCGGGAACGGCGACGTCCACCAAATCGGCGATCTCCACGATCGCGGGGAGGTCGGCCCACGCGACGAATTCACCGTCGTCGGCAACCGTCACGGCGGTCTCGTCCCCGGCCAACGGCAGGTCGAGTACGTCGGCGAGCGCGGGCGCGTCGGCGAAGTCCGCGGCGGCGACGAGACGTTCGGGCGGCCAGATCGCGATCAGCCACGGGGCGTCGAGCACCACCGCGT
>SMEK01000040.1_pt1 | contig 53555 bp, 53 predicted proteins | sample 2456371 | NCBI WGS metagenome assembly SMEK01 (sample SAMN10132590, study PRJNA489261) | soil metagenome | isolation source: day1 antibiotic-loamy sand soil ammended with composted manure from dairy... | place: USA | collected 2015-04-01
CGATCGACCAGATACCCACATCGGCGGCGCCGGAAATGGCAGAGCGTTCGATACGACCGGCAACGCTTTCCAGCGCGAGCGCCGTCTTGCTGCTGTCCAGGATCCGGCAATTGTCGACAACCAGGTGCCGCACGCCGCGCAATTCGAGCAGGGCCTGCGCCTGGCCGGAAATCCATTGGCCCGCGCCATCGAGCACCAGTCCGACCAACTCGACATGCTCCGCATTCTCGCCGACCAGGAAACTCCCGCCGCCGCCATAGACGATTCGCGTAGCGCCCGGTACGCCGGCAATGCGGACGCGCGCTGGCAGGGAAAGATTGGAAATCACATAGTTTCCCGGCGGCAGGAACACCTGCGAATTGCTTTCGGCCGCCTTCCGCAGCATTTCGGCGAAGGCCTGGCTCTGATCGCTGCTGGTATCCCCGGTCACGCCAAGTTCGGTTGCATTGATCGAACCCCGCAGTGCCGTCAGGTCGGTCTCGTACTGGCTGGTTGCCGCCGCGCGTCCGGCCGGAAAGCCCGTTATTGCCACTCCTGCCGTGGCGGCCAGCAAGTTGCGTCTGTTCAGCATCGGCACAATGGCAGTCATCTCCTATGGGCAAGCAGGAATTGTGCCACAGGCAATGGCGTTTTGCCGCAGCTTGTTTTGCCGGGAGGCCGAGCCTAAGCTTGCCCCATGAGCAGAGCATTTACACGCGAGGAAGATAGCGAAAACGCCCTTGCCAGCATTGGCGAGAGGCCCGTCAGCCCGCATCGCAACCTGGTCACGCCCAAGGGTCTGGCAATGATCGAGGCGGAGTTGGAGCGCTTGCGCAGCGAACTGGCCAGCGCCAGCGCCGAATCGGACAGGGAAAAGATTGCCCTGGTCTCCCGCGACCTCCGGTACTGGCAGGCGAGGCGGGAGAGCGCCGAACTCTCCCTGCCCGAGCCGGACAGCGAAACCATACGGTTCGGCATGACGGTCGAACTGGAAGGCGAGGATGGCAAGGCGGTTGTCTGGACCATTGTTGGCGAGGACGAGGCCGACCCTTCGCAGGGCACGATCTCGCATGTTTCGCCAATGGCACGGGCGCTGTTCGGCAAGTCGGTTGGCGATGTCGTGAGCGTCAATGGCAAGGAATGGGAGATCGTGGGGCTGAAAGCGAGTTGACCTACCCGCAGGGGCAGGCTGTGCCCCGAAAGGAGGCGGCTTACCGGAGGGTCGAGCCATGCGCCACCTTGTTTGCAGGCCGCGGCCGCGCTGTCAGGGCTTAATTTTCCAGCAGCCGATCCAGAAGCCTTTCCGCCGCCTCTGGAATCACCGTGCCTGGGGGGAATATCTCCGCCGCACCTGCCTTCAGAACGGCTTCGTAATCCTGCGGGGGTATGACGCCGCCGGCAACGATCAGGATGTCATGTCGCCCGCGCTTGTCCAGCGCTTCCTTGAGTTCCGGGATCAGCGTGAGATGTCCGGCCGCGAGGGATGATGCGCCCGCTATATGGACGTCGTTATCCACGGCGATCTGGGCAACTTCGTCAGGCGTCTGGAACATGGCGCCCACGATCACGTCGAAACCGAGATCGGCGAAGGCGGTGGCGATCACCTTCTGCCCACGGTCGTGACCGTCCTGTCCCATCTTGGCGACGAGGAGGCGCGGTTTGCAGCCGAACTTCTTCTCGAAGTCCGCCAACCTTTGCTCCAGCCGGGAGACGGAAACGTTCTCGCCCAGTTCCTTGCGGTAGACGCCGGAAATGGTTCGGACCGAAGCGACGTGGCGACCGAATGCCTTTTCCAGCGCCAGCGAGATTTCGCCCACCGTCGCATGGGCGCGGGCGGCCCGAATGGCAAACTCAAGCAGGTTGCCACCGCTTCGCGCCGCCTCGGTCAGCGCCTCCAGCGCCCTTTCGGTTTCCGCGACATTGCGGGTGCCCTTGAGTTGCTGCAGCTTGGAAAGCTGCCGTGCGCGCACCTCGGCATTGTCGATCTTGAGGACATCAACTTCCACGTCCTGCTCGGGCCGAAAGGCGTTGACGCCGACAACGACCTGCTCTCCGGCATCGATGCGGGCCTGGGTACGGGCGGCCGCTTCCTCGATTCTCAGTTTCGGAATGCCTTTTTCCACGGCCGCGGCCATGCCGCCAAGACTTTCCACTTCCTCGATGTGGCTCATGGCCCTCGCGGCCAGGTCATGCGTCAGCCGTTCGACATAGGTTGAGCCGCCCCATGGGTCGATGATGCGCGTCGTGCCGGATTCTGCCTGCAGCAGAATCTGTGTATTGCGTGCAATGCGCGCCGAGTGGTCGGTCGGCAGCGCCAGCGCCTCGTCGAAGGAGTTGGTATGCAGCGATTGCGTGTGGCCCTGCGTTGCGGCCATCGCCTCGATCATGGTGCGCATGATGTTGTTGTAGGGGTCCTGGGCCGTCAGCGACCAGCCCGAGGTCTGGCAATGGGTGCGCAGCGAAAGCGAGCGCGGGTCCTTCGGCGCGAAATTCTTCTGCATGAGCTGCGACCAGAGCAGGCGCGCGGCGCGCAGTTTGGCGACCTCCATGAAGAAATTCATGCCGACCGCCCAGAAGAAGGAAAGCCGCGGCGCGAACTTGTCGATATCGAGGCCGGCCGCGACGCCTGCCCTGGCATATTCGATGCCGTCTGCGATGGTGTAGGCGAGCTCCAGGTCGGCCGTCGCTCCCGCCTCCTGCATGTGATAGCCGGAGATGGAGATCGAGTTGAACTTCGGCATGTGGCGCGACGTGTAGGAGAAAATGTCCGACACGATCCGCATGGAGGGTTTCGGCGGATAGATATAGGTGTTGCGGACCATGAACTCCTTGAGAATGTCGTTCTGGATGGTCCCCGCCAGGTCCTTCTGCGGCACGCCCTGTTCTTCCGCCGCGACTATGTAGAGGGCCAGGATTGGCAGCACCGCCCCGTTCATGGTCATCGACACGGTCATTTCGCCTAGCGGAATGCCGTCGAAGAGCTGGCGCATATCCAGTATGGAATCGATGGCAACGCCGGCCATGCCGACATCCCCGGCCACGCGAGGGTGGTCGCTGTCATAGCCGCGATGCGTGGCGAGATCGAAGGCGATGGAAAGGCCCTTCTGCCCGGCTGCGAGGTTGCGGCGGTAGAAGGCGTTGGATTCCTCGGCAGTCGAGAAGCCCGCATATTGCCGGATCGTCCAGGGCTTCTGGACATACATGGTAGGATAGGGCCCTCGGATGAAGGGCGGCAGGCCGGGATAGGTGTTGAGGTGGGGCAGGCCATCCAAATCCGCATGGCCGTAGAAGCGTTTCACGGCAATGCCTTCGGGGGTGTGCCACGTACCCTCGGGAATGGCGGCGGGCCGTTCTGGCGTGGACCACGGAATGCGGCTGAAGTCGGGAATCATGCGCTGGCCCTGGCAAGTTCATCGACGCGAATCGGAAGGAGCGGCTCACAATGGACGATGCCATCCGTCGGCGCCGGCCTCCTCGTGGCGGCAAGCGTTTCGACGGTCGGCTTCTCCCTTAAGGGGTGCAGTGTAGCGCCGACAATCGGGCGCCGTCCGCTAACATATTCATCCGCCAGCCGGGCCCGCGCCTCCAGAACCCGTTTCTGGACATGCCCGTCGCGGAGGCTGACCAGCACGCCACCCTCCGCTTCGATGCGCTGGAACTCGGCCCATGCAGCTTCGCACATATCTTCGGTCAGGGTCTCGATGCTACCAGAGCCAAATGCCGGGTCGGCGACATGGTCGAGATGGCTTTCGCGCAACATGATGATCTGCGTGTTGCGAGCAATGCGGCGCGCAAAGCTTGCCGGCAACCCATGTGGGATCGTGTGAGGCAGCACCGAGATCGTGTCCGCACCGCCGGTCGCGGCGGCGAAGCAGGCCACGGTGCTTCGCAATATATTGGTTTCCGGATCTTCTGCACTCATCATCCGGTAGGATGTTTCAGCGTGTATGACTGCTGCCGAGGGCGGTATCGAGCACGTCTCCTGGATGCGGATCCACAGCCGCCTCAGCGCCCGGATCTTGGCCATGGACAGGAACTGGTCCTGATCGACGCTCAGGGAGAAGCCGATATGAGGGGCGGCATAGACAAGCGCCTGTCGCGCCTCCTGAAAGAGGCGAAGATGTGCCACCGCAGAAGCCAGCATGAAACCGAGTTCCTGCGCTTCGGTCGCTCCGGCATTGTGCAACACGCGCCCGTCGGCCTCCAGCAGGATGCCCGGCACGCCGAGCGCGAAGAAATGGGCCAGCGATTGCGGCATCGAAGCCTGCAACGCCTCGATGGACATGCGCAGCCTGCCGGTTCCGGCGAAGATCGCTCCCGGATCGATACCGAAGGACAGACTTATCTTGGCGGGATCGGCGCGGCGATTTGAAAGCAGGGCGACGAGCCAGTCTGCCATGGCGCGGCTCGACGGATGGACGTCGATCCTCAGATGCGTGTTGTTGAGCGATACTCCGTCAAGAACACGCTCCAGCGTCTCAGCGCTGTTCGGAAGGCCGTAACCAAACGCGTTGGGCGCGCCTTCGAACACCAGGCACAGGCCGGTGGCGCCTTGCGTCAGGTCCTCGGCGATCTGGGTTCGTGCCCGTTCGACATCCGGGTCATCAACGCGCTGGCAGACGATCCATGGCTGTTCCGGATTCGCACGCAGAAAGGGCCGCGCATTGGTTGCCCGCTCAGATATCGGCTCGATGCGGATACCGTCGGCGGTACGCGAAACCAGGGCGTCCTCGAACGTTTCTCCCGCAAGTGCCCTGGATACCAGCGCAAGCCAGCGCTCACGCTCGGAATCTCCTTCTTTTGTGTTTTCGTTCAAGGCTCCGACGCCCATAGAATGTACTCCGCGGCCGGCCATGCGGCCCCTTCCATTGCAGCCACTTTAGGTTTGGATGCATCATATCGCAATGCAGCGAATGTTTTGTAGCGCGAACTTCCACCTTTGATTTCCCAGGCGACGCCACTATACCTGCGGCATGGTGGCTGAAGCCGCTTAGCTCGGCCCCGCGGACTGGGAGAGGATCAATAATGGCCGACGACGAGAGCATATTTCTGGGCGCCAGCCGAAAGCCGGACGACAGTTACCAGAAGGCCGAGCACCTTCTGTTGCGCTATGGGAATCGCCACGGTCTGGTGACGGGCGCAACCGGCACCGGCAAGACGGTGACGCTGCAGATCCTCGCCGAAGGCTTTTCCAACGCGGGCGTGCCTGTGTTCTGCGCCGACGTGAAGGGAGATCTCTCGGGCATCGCCATGATGGGAGGGAAGGAAGACTTCCTCGTCAAGCGCGCCGAGCAGATCCGCCTCGACCCCTACGAGGCTCAGGAATTCCCAGTGATCTTCTGGGACCTGTTTGGCGAACAGGGCCATCCGATCCGTGCGACCATTTCGGAAATGGGGCCGCTACTCCTGTCGCGGCTGATGAACCTGACCGAGGCGCAGGAGGGTGTGCTGAACATTGCCTTCCGGATCGCCGACGAAGAAGGCCTTCTTCTGCTCGACATGAAGGACCTGCAGTCGCTGCTAGCCAATATCGCCCAGCGCGCCGACGAGATCACCGTCCGCTTCGGCAATGTGTCCAGGCAGTCTGTGGGCGCGATCCAGCGCTCGCTGCTGATACTGGAGCAGCAGGGAGGAAAGAATTTCTTCGGCGAGCCGGCGCTGCGCATAGCCGACCTGATGCGCACCACGCGCGATGGGCGCGGCGCGATCAGCGTGCTTGCCGCAGACAAGCTCATGGCAAACCCGCGCCTTTACGCGACCTTCCTGCTGTGGCTCATGTCGGAACTGTTCGAGGAACTGCCTGAGGTGGGCGATCCGGACCGTCCCAGGCTGGTCTTCTTTTTCGACGAAGCTCACCTGCTGTTCGACGACGCGCCGAAGGCACTTGTGGACCGGATCGAGCAGGTGGTGCGGCTGATCCGCTCCAAGGGTGTTGGGGTCTATTTCGTAACGCAGAATCCGCTCGACGTTCCCGAAACGGTGCTCGCACAACTCGGCAACCGCATCCAGCATGCGCTGCGGGCCTATACCCCGCGCGAGCAGAAGGCTGTCCGCACGGCAGCCGACACATTCCGCCCCAATCCCGATTTCGATTGCGCCAAGGCCATCACCGAACTGGGTACGGGCGAGGCCCTGGTTTCGACGCTTGAGGCAAAGGGAGTGCCTTCGGTCGTGCAACGGACGCTGATTCGCCCGCCATCTTCGCGCCTTGGTCCGATCACGCCGCAGGAGCGTAGCAGAATCATCGCGGAAAGCCCGGTTGCCGGCCAGTATGACGAGGCAATCGACCGCGAGTCAGCCTTCGAAATGCTGCAGAAAAGGGCCATGGCCGCTCAGGAGGCGGTGCAGCCAGAACCCGATGACCGTGGCTCCCGCTGGACCCTTCCGGATTTTGGCGGCCGCAGCGAACCGGTTTCGACGGGGCGTCGTGATCCTGCGCCGCGGCGCTCCCAGCGCCAGTCGGTAACGGAAGCAGCCATCAAGTCGGTGGTGCGCTCGGTGGGCTCCGCGCTTGGGCGGGAAATCGTACGCGGCATATTGGGCGGCTTTTCGCGCCGACGCTGACGCCGCGCGCCTTACCAGGCTGGACCGAGCAGCTCAGTGCCCGGAACGCCGGCATCCATGGGAATGGTCTTGTGGAAGGAAGTCGCTGCCACCAACTGGCCGCCGACGCCTGCCGTGACGATGACCGGGGTCCTGTTGGGCACGCGGCCATACAGATCGATGATGTCCTGGTTTATCAGGCGCACGCAGCCCGAAGAGACGGATTTGCCGATCGACCACCACTCTGGCGAACCGTGGATGCGGTAAAGCGTGTCCTCGCCGTTCTGGAAAAGGTAGAGAGCGCGCGCGCCGAGCGGATTGTTGGGGCCGCCGGGCATTCCCCCGTTGCGGACGCTGTATTTCTCCAGGTCCGGCTGGCGCGCGATCATATCGTCCGGGGGCGTCCATTTTGGCCATTCGCGCTTGTATTGAACGACGGCGCTGCCGGACCATTCGAAGCCTGCCCGGCCCAGGCCCACCCCGTAGCGGAGCGCCTTGCCGTTTTCGCGAACCAGGTAGAGGAAATGGCCCACCGTATCCACAACGATGGTTCCCGGCCTCTCGCCAGTCGGATCATCGACGATCTGGCGAAGATATTGCTGATCCATCCTTTCGATCGGGACTGCGGGAAGCAGATAGCCGCCATCCTCGACCGGCCCGTACATGGCGACATAATCCGGCATTGGCTCGCGCGGAGGCGGCTCTTCCTGGATTGGTGTCCTGCTACCGACGCTGGTGCAACCCGAGGCGGCAAGGGCCATTCCGCCCAGCACCGCGCCGGTCAACAGATCGCGGCGGGTAAGTGCGCCGGGAGCATTGGAACTCTTTGGCATTTCGCTCTTTCCGATTTCAGAAGTCTAGGGAAACAAAGCATCGATTCCGTTTCCCGGAAGGAATGGGACGGGATAAGCGTTTCAATTCGGGCAATAAGGTGGAGGTTCCCCTTTGATCGGGGAAACTCTATGCTCCTGTGGCCAATCGGCAACGCCGCGTCAGGAGGCGAGTGCTTCCAGTGACGGCAGGATCAGGCCCGGCGGCAGGTCTGGATACTCGTCCGGCATGTCGGCGCGATTGATCCATACCGTTCTGAAACCGGCCCGCGTCGCGCCTGCAATGTCCCAGCGGTTGGAAGACTGAAACGATACCGCCTCGGGGTAGAGGCGCCAAGCGCTGGTCACCATTTCATAGACTGCCGGATCGGTCTTGAAGCGCCGGACCCTGTCTACGGAGAAGACCTCATCGAGCACCGTGTCCAGCGCGGCGGAGCGCACGGCCGCTTCCAGCATGGAGGGCGAGCCATTTGAAAGGATCGCCAGTTTCGCGCCGGACATCTTGAGCGACTTCAGGACCGACGGCACTTCCGGGTAGCAGTCGAGGTGCATGTAGGCATGAAGAAGGTCGGTGCGGAGCGCCTTGTTCGCAGAAGGTACCCGGCTATAGGCGTAATCGAGCGCTTGCTCGGTCAACTGCCAGAAATCGGTGTAGGTGCCCATCAGCGTCCGCACCCACGAATATTCGAGCTGCTTTGCGCGCCAGATCTCGGAAAGCAGCTGGCCGTCGGGTCCGATCGCCGCGGCATGCTTCCTCACTGCGGCGTGGACATCGAACAGGGTGCCATAGGCGTCAAAAACATAGGCGGCATGTTGCATCGCAAAATTGTGAAGTGCAAAAACGCCGAAGGCAAGCCCGATATGCCTCTGGCCTCACCAAAACTGCATTCATGCCGGTTGACGGCAGACGGTGAAACTTTCCTATAGCGGGACGACATTCGAGGAGTCGGGAACATGACCTTGGCCGCAGCCGCCCAATCGCTTACCTGGACCTATGTCGACGGCGACTGGCATGAAGGCAACGTCGCCGTGGTTGGTCCACGCAGCCATGTAATGTGGCTGGGTTCAAGCGTCTTCGATGGCGCGCGATGGTTCGAAGGCGTGGCTCCGGACCTTGATGCGCATGCCCGCCGTGTCAATGCATCCGCAGCGGCCCTCGGGCTCAAGCCAACAATGACGCCCGAGGAAATCGTCGGGCTGACCTGGGACGGGCTGAAAAAGTTCGACGGCAAGACCGCGGTCTATATCAGGCCGATGTACTGGGCCGAGCACGGCGGCTACATGGGCGTTCCGGCCGACCCGGAATCGACGCGGTTTTGCCTGTGTCTCTATGAATCGCCCATGCTTGCCCCCACCGGCTTTTCCGTTACCGTATCGCCGTTCCGCCGGCCCACGCTGGAAACCATGCCGACCAACGCCAAGGCGGGTTGCCTTTATCCCAACAACGGCCGCGCCATCCTGGAGGCCAAGTCGCGCGGCTTCGATAACGCGCTTGTGCTCGACATGCTGGGCAACGTTGCGGAAACCGGCTCCTCCAACGTCTTCCTGGTCAAGGACGGGCACGTCTTCACGCCTGCCGCCAACGGCACGTTCCTTTCCGGCATTACTCGCGCCCGCACAATCAACCTGCTGGGCGACTACGGCTTCCGAACGACCGAAAAGACACTGTCCGTGCGCGACTTCCTCGAAGCCGACGAGATCTTCTCGACTGGCAACCACTCCAAGGTTGTACCCATCATCCGCATTGAGGACCGTGAATTGCAACCCGGCCCGATGGCGCGCAAGGCGCGAGAGCTTTATTGGGAATGGGCTCACTCGGGTTCTGCTTAGGCAAAAAGCAACGACTTGCGGTCCAAAGGCGGTTGTTCCGCGCCGGTCGAAACCTATGTTAGATCGGTACATCGCCGTTTTTCCATGAGGGAGTATTATCCATGGCTTTCGAATTGCCTGACCTGCCTTACGACTACGAGGCACTGCAGCCCTACATGTCGAGGGAGACGCTGGAATATCATCACGACAAGCACCACAAGGCCTATGTGGACAACGGCAACAAACTTGCCGCGGAAGCGGGCATGGCCGACCTTTCGGTTGAAGAGGTTGTCAAGCAGTCGTTCGGCAAGAATGCCGGTCTGTTCAACAATGCGGCGCAGCATTACAACCACATCCATTTCTGGAAGTGGATGAAGAAAGGCGGCGGCGGCAACAAGCTGCCAGGCGCGCTGCAGAAGGCCATCGATAGTGATCTTGGCGGTTATGACAAGTTCAAGGCCGATTTCATCAACGCAGGCACCACGCAGTTCGGCTCCGGCTGGGCGTGGCTTTCCGTCCAGGACGGGAAGCTTGCCATTTCCAAGACCCCGAACGGCGAGAATCCGCTGGTTCACGGCGCGACGCCGATCCTCGGTGTCGATGTCTGGGAGCATTCCTATTATATCGATTATCGGAACGCGCGGCCGAAATATCTCGAAGCCTTCGTCGACAGCCTCATAAACTGGGACTATGTGCTCGAATGTTATGAGAAAGCCACGAGCTGATTTTGCCAAGGCCTCGGCATTGCCGAGGCCTTTTCTTACCTGACGGCTCGGGAATATTCTTCCCAGGTAAGTGTTTTACCCAGACAGGGCCACCTTCCAGCCAAGACCTCAGCCATGGAGTTTCGGAATGAGAAAGCTTGTCTTTGCCATCTCTCTTCTTGCCTTGAGCAGCGTTTCGGCTTCTGCCGATCCGATTGCCGACCGGCAGGCGCTTATGAAGGAGCGTGGCAAGATCGTTGGCAGCCTTTCCAAGATCGTGAAGGGTGAGCAGCCGTTCGACGCCGCTGCGGTGCTGACGGCCCTTCAGCAATTGGAGGCCAATGCCGAGGCCACCAATTTCGAAAAACTCTTCCCGCCAGGTACCGAAGAGGGTGGTGATACGACTGCCTCGCCGAAAATCTGGGAAGACTTCGCAGACTTCACCGCTCTGGAAGACAAGTACCTCGAGAATGTGAAGGCGGCAGTCGCATCTCCTCCAGCCGATGTGGACGCACTTAAGGCGCAGATCGGCACGCTGGGCGGCGATTGCTCGTCTTGCCACCAGAGCTATCGCGTCAAGAGGGGCTAAGCAGCGCCCATGGGCTTGCTTGGAAAGCTCGCCGGCGCCGCCCTGATCCTCGCCGGGGTTGGCGCCGCGGCGGGGTGGTTCCTGTCCGCGCCCGAGCGGATCGATGCGGATGTCCTTGCCGAATTGGGGCCGGGCGACGCCGCCAGGGGAGAGCGCATCTTCAACGCATCAGGCTGCGCATCCTGTCATGCGCGGCCGAAGGCGGAGGGTGAGGCGCGTCTGGAGCTGGCAGGTGGGGTGGAATTGAAAACGGCGTTCGGCGTTTTCGTCGCCCCCAACATATCGCAGGACCCTGTAGATGGAATCGGTGCGTGGTCGTTGGAGGACTTCGCAAACGCCATGCTGAAAGGTGTCTCCCCTTCGGGCGAGCACCTCTACCCGGCTTTTCCGTACACGTCCTATGCGCGCATGAGGCCGTCCGACGTGGCCGATCTGTACGCCTTCATGAAGTCGTTACCCGCGGTTTCGGGGGAGGCGCCGGAAAGCCGCCTCTCCTTTCCCTTCAATCTTCGCCGCGGCATCGGCCTCTGGAAGCGGCTGTATCTGAGCGACGAGCCAGTGATTGAACTGGCCGCGGACGCATCGGAGCAGATAAGGGCGGGCCAGTATCTCGTGGAGGGCCCGGGGCATTGCGGCGAGTGTCACACGCCGCGGTCTTTCACCGGAGCGGCGGACAAGAGCCGATGGCTGGCAGGAGCCACTGCCGCCGAAGGCGACGGCATCGTTCCCAACATCACCTCCGGCGAGGGGGGCATCGGCGACTGGTCGGAAGGCGATATCGTTGCCTATCTCGAGACCGGTTTCACGCCCGAATTCGATTCGGTCGGCGGAACCATGGTCGAGGTGCAGCAGAACATGGCCCGGCTCACCCCTGAGGACCGTGCGGCCATTGCTGCCTACCTGAAGGCTATACCGCCCCTGCCAAACGGCTATCCGCCGCGCAAGCCTGCCAACTGAGGGGCATTGCCAGACCTGCCATCATGATGCCGGCAGGTCCGCCTTGCCCATCACCTTCAGCGCGAAGGCGTAGGTTAAGGCTATTTCCTCGAGCCGCGAGAAACGGCCGGACGCGCCTGCATGGCCAGCCTCCATGTTGATCTTGAACAGGACAGGATTGGTGCCGGACTTCAGGTCGCGCAGCTTCGCCACCCATTTGGCCGGCTCCCAATAGGTCACTCGCGGATCGGTCAGCCCGGCCATGGCAAGGATCGGCGGATAGTCGTGCGCGGCAATATTGTCGTAAGGCGAATAGGCGGCGATCGTCCGGTAGTCTTCTGCGGAAGCGATGGGATTGCCCCATTCGGGCCATTCGGGCGGGGTGAGCGGCAGGGTCTCGTCCAGCATGGTCGTCAGCACGTCGACGAACGGGACTTCCGCAATGATGGCGCCGAAGGCGTCGGGCGCCATATTGGCGACTGCTCCCATCAGCATGCCGCCGGCCGAACCGCCTTGCGCAACGATCCTGTCATGCGCCGTGTAGCGTTGCGCCACCAGGTGCCTGGCAACGGCGATGAAATCATGGAAGGTGTTCTGCTTGGCGGCCCGCTTGCCGTTTTCGTACCAGGCATAGCCCTTGTCCTTGCCGCCGCGGACATGCGCTATGGCGTAGACAAAGCCACGATCCACCAGCGACAGGCAATTGGTGTTGAAGGCGGCTGGAATGGTGATGCCGTAGGCGCCATAGCCGTAGAGCAGGCAAGGGGCGGTCCCGTCGAGCGGCGTGTCGCGGTGATGAAGCAGCGAGACGGGGATGGTTTCGCCGTCCTGCGCGGGGGCCATCAGCCGACGCGTGACGTAAAGCTCCGCGTCATGGCCGGAAGGAACTTCCTGTGTCTTGAGCAGGGTCCGCTCGCGCGTACGCATGTTGTAGTCGAAGACCTGCGCCGGCGTGGTCATCGACGAATAGCTGAAACGCAGGATTTCCGTATCGTATTCATAGGAACCGTGAAGGCCTAGCGAATAGGCTTCTTCCTCGAATCCGATGACGTGTTCTTCCCCTGTCGCGCGCTCCCTCACCACGATGCGTGGCAGGCCATCCTTTCTTTCGAGCCGCACCAGGTAGCGTGAGAAGCCGATGATGGACAGGATCAGCCTGCCGGGCTCGTGTGGTACCAGTTCTTTCCAGTTGGATCGTGCCGGATCGCTCGCCGGCGCCGTCATGATCTTGAAATCCTTGGCGCCGTCGGCGTTGGTCAGAATGAAGAAGATGTCGCCACCCTCCTCCAGATCGTACTGAAGGCCGGTTTCACGCGGCGCGACGACCTTGGGGTCGCCAAGGGGATCGTCGGCACGCAACAGGCGGTACTCCGAGGTTTCATGGTCGCTGATGCCGATCATGATCCATTCGTTCGAGCGCGTGCCCGAGGCGCTCATGAAGAAACCGGGATCGGACTCGGCATAGACAAGCCTGTCATTGGCCGGGTCGTCGCCAAGCGCATGGTAGAAAATCTTGGATGGCCGGTGGTTGGCGTCGAGACGAGTGTAGAAGAAGCCGGTATTATCTGCGTTCCAGACACCCGAACCACCTGTATCCTCTATCGCATCGGGCAGGTCGTCGCCGCTCTCCAGGTCGCGGACCCGCAGGCTGTAGAATTCCGAGCCCTTGTCGTCGAAAGCCCACAAAAGACGTCTGTGATCTGACGAATGGTCAATATCGCCCAGGCGGAAATAGGCTTTCCCCTCGGCCTCGGCGTCGCCGTCCAGCAATATCTGTTCGGCCCCGCCGTCTCGTGGAGTACGGAAATAACGTGGGTGATCGCCGCCGACCCTGAAGGATGAGCCATAGGCGAAGGGGCCGTCTTTCATCGGCACAGATGAATCGTCCTCCTTGATGCGGCCCTTCATCTCCGCGAACAGCACTTTCCGGAGGTCGGCCGTGTCAGCCATGAGCGCGGCCTGATATGCGTTTTCGGCATCCAGATGCGCCCTGATTTCAGGCGCGAGCAGTGACGGGTCGCGGAACACCTCCTGCCAGTTATCGGCGCGTAGCCAAGCATAATCGTCGACTCGCCTGATGCCGTGGTGAACGTCATCCACGGGCTTCTTCTCGGGACGGGGTGCTTCGACTGGGGGAAATCCTTTACTCATGATTCTGGCTCGCTGCGGAAGGACGCCTGCAATGAGCACGTTCACGCCACTGTCTCAAGTGCCAGTGGCTCTGCGCGGCGATGGGATAACTCGTATATCGCGAGGATAGCCGGCCACTTTCAACGAGGGATTTCATCGGTAATGCTGATAATATCGTAAAAAGCGAGTTATTGGACCGTAAACATGAAATATTGATCTATTGAATGTTAATATAGATCGTAGTGTGAATTGACTTACTAGATCAACCGCGTCATGAACTCCGGGCGAGGTGAAACTCTGATCGGTCGTAAAGGCACGAGGAACGCGCCTTGTAATGCGGCGGATACGAATGGACGCGTAGGACTAGAAAAAATGGAAACAGCCGACACGCCTATCAAAAATAGCGACGCTCTGATCGAGCTGACTGCGGATGTTGTAGCAGCCTATGTCAGCAACAATCCGGTTCCGGTGGGAGAGCTTCCCAACCTGATAGCTGATGTTCATGCTGCGCTGAGCAGGGTAGGCGGCGCCGCTGAACCGCCGCCGGCGGAGAAACAGAAGCCTGCGGTCAACCCCAAGCGTTCGGTGCATGACGACTACATCATCTGCCTGGAGGACGGGAAGAAGTTCAAGTCCCTGAAGCGCCACCTGATGACCCATTACGGGATGACCCCGGAAGAATATCGCGAGAAATGGGGCCTCGATCCCTCATACCCGATGGTTGCGCCGAACTATGCGGCCGCGCGTTCACGCCTGGCCAAGAAGATGGGTCTGGGACGCAAGCGCGCTTAGGACCCCTCGGACGACTTCGTCGAGATCAGCGGCGCCTTTGGGCGCCGTTTTCATAGGTGGCAACGGTTGCCTGCCGATTGAAGGGAAAACCATCGCGATCAAGGGCGGTGAGCCGGTCGAGCGCCTGCTTCAATGCTATGTGGCGATTGAGGTCATAGGCCCAGTGCCGGTGCAAACCTCTCTGACGCTCACGCTCGATTGCGTGCCGCAGCTTGAGTATCAACGCTGCCCTGGTTTCGCGGGGCGCGTTCAAAGCGCCCTGCAGGTCGATGCCGCAAGACAGCGCCAGAGCTGCCAGTTGCCGGGCCTCGGAGGCTGCCTCCTGCCTGCGCGCCACAAACGCCTTCGCATCTTTTTCGAACTGCTTCATTTGCTCATTCCCGCGGTTGCCGCGGCAACTATCCGCGGCAGTCCCGCGATGGGGACACCGGGCCGTCGCAGACCCACGGTATCGCCACGGAAAGCGAGCAATTCCAAAGGTTTGCAAAAACGAAGCTGTGATCTATGTTCTTTGTTTGTTCACATTGTGCTGCCTGCCGGGTATAAGGAACATATTCCTATACTCGGAGGAAGTTTTCGTGTCCCCTGCATCGTCGGCTTTAAAAAAGGAAACATACTCGTCGGCATCCGAAACGGATCAGGCAGTCACGTTCTGCGCCTCATCGAAGCGCCGGGATGAGATGGCCCAGGAAATGTGCGAAAGCCTGATCGACATCGTGGCGGCCCTTTTCTCGGTTCCAAGCAAGGAACTCCGCAAGGCGGGCAGGACCGCTGATTCGGTATCCCGGGTTCGACAGATTGCCATGTATGTGGCTCATGTCGTCCTCCGCCTGACGCAGGGTGAGGTAGGCCGCGGCTTTGGCCGCGATCGCACCACTGTCGTCCATGCCTGCCACACGATAGAGGACCTGCGCGACGATGCGGAGTTCGACCGCATAGTTTCGACGGTCGAACAGATTGCGCAGGCAGCGTTCCGCATGCGTATTGAGGGTTGATCATGACGAACGGCGCGATTTCTCTGCCGACCTCGGCCGCGCGCGTCCTGAGGTTTCTCGCAGGCGGGCCCGCCTCGCTTATGCCGGCCGCGCGCGTCGGCAAGTTCATGCTGGAAGCGGCTGGACGCGGCAGCGTTGCCGCCGACGCCGATCTTCTCGCGCTGCTTGCCTCCGCCGGCGTTGTGGTCAGGACATCGCATGGCGCGGCGCTTTCGGCGTTTGGCCAGGCGCTCGCGCAGCAGTTGGCGGAAAAACGCCGTTCACGCGATGATAGCGACATCGGCCTTGCTGTCGTGGAGGCAGGACCGGAGCGTGAGATCGTCTTGTCCAACATGTCGGAATCGCCGATTGCACAGCTTGTACGTCGCAAGGGGCGGGATGGGCGCCCTTTTCTGACAAGTTCCGAATATGAAGCGGGAGAAAGGCTGCGTGCCGACTATACGAAGGGCCGGATCATGCCCCGTCTCGGCGCAAACTGGGAGGCAAGCGTAGCCTCGGGGCGCCGTGGAGGTTCGGCCGGAGGAATGGTGGACCTAATGGATGCTGCGCTTGCGGCGCGACAACGGGTGGAGAAGGCGCTTGCGGCGGTAGGCCCGGAACTTTCAGGAGTTCTGATCGACGTCTGCTGCTTTCTCAAGGGGCTTGAGCAGGTGGAAACCGAACGGGGCTGGCCGGTGCGTTCTGCCAAGGTAGTGCTGAAAACGGCACTGGGCGCGCTCGCACGCCACTACGATCCGCCCCCAAGCAAGGAACATCGCAAACCTCTGCTGCACTGGGGCGCTGACGACTACCGGCCTTCGATCACGTGACGCGGCCTGTCAGGCCGTCTGCTTCAAGGCGGTTTCGGCGTTGCGCATGATCCGCTGGATCATGGAGCGTAGGCCATTTGCGCGCTGCGGCGAAAGATGTTCGTCCAGGCCGAGCTCCCTGAGCGTGGCTTCGGCATCAGTGGCCAGGATCTCGCTTGCCCGGCGGCCGGAAAAAAGCGCCAGCATGATGGCGACGAGACCGCGGACGATATGGGCATCGGAATCACCCTGGAAGGTGACGACCGGATCGGCCCCTTCGCCGACTTCGGTCGTCAGCCAGACCTGGCTGACGCAGCCCGGCACCTTATTGGCGGGAGTGCGCTCTTTTTCCGGGAAAGGCGGCAGGGTCTCGCCCAGTTCGATCACATAGCGGTAGCGGTCTTCCCACTCGTCGAGGAAGGAGAAATCGTCGCGTATGGCTTCAATGGTGGTCATGTGCGCCGGATATAGTGACCCGCTCAAGGCACGTCACGAAAAAAACACCACGGGCGCCGAGAGGTCAGGCGGCCCGTGGCGTTGCCGTCCCGACGGCTGAAGTCAATTTGAGGCGGGTTCGGCGGGCGGCTCTGCAGGAATGTCTGCCGCCGGCGCCGGCACGGTGCCCGTTATGGTTTCCTGATCAGGCGCATCGTTTTCGCCAATCATGTCTGCCGCGATTCGCACCGTTGCCTTGGCACGTTCGGCAATCGTGTGCAGGGCCTGTTTGCCGACCACGCACACATCTGGCTTGCGATCGCAGATGCCGGCTATGTCGCCCACCGCTTCCCTTGCCGCCACGAACGCCTGGAGCGGGCCCACGCTTTCATGTTGCGGATCGTCGGAGCCGATATTGAAGGGGAGCAGGAGCAGCACAAGCGAGAACCAGAAAGCCGCCCGGATGAGGAAACCCATTTTCACACCTTCCCGTTTCGTCGGCCCGCCCCTGACAGCGGAGCCTCGCTGTTGTCCGGACAATGGCACGGCCACGCAAAGGACCGCTTGAAAAGGAGCAGAAAATTCTCAGAAAATTTTAGTCAACCGGGCAAGGACATGGTGATCTGCGCATTCAAATCGACGTTGAGCAATTCCGGTAGCGATGTCCTAACCATCCAAATTGCTGATTTCATGGCGGGTTCCGGCAGTGCCCGTTGACAATGGCGGAACATCGCTTCTTCCAGCCCGCAGCTCGCAAGCTAACCGCCCGTTTACTATGGCGACAAATGCACGGGTCGCCGTGCCTGTCTGACGCAGATATTGCCTTCAACGCGGCGTCGGATCGTCCCGCCTTATCCTTTCCTTAAAAGCTCGATGCGAGTTTCGGTCTCACAAGAGAGATCTGCAAAGCAGACAGGTGCGAGTGCGTAGCTTTGAGTCCGGCGGCCACCAGATATTTTGAATTGTCCGGCGCGATGGCTGCTGCATGCGAGCAGTTCGTCAGTTCGTCCATCGTTGACCCGCAATTGCGGCGCGTTCACCGGCGTCTCGTCGGCGTGCTGCTTGCCGCGCCCTTCCTGGGCGGAGGCGCAGCGGTTGCGCTTTCTACCGCCAATGTTGGCGCCGCCGCGACCATGGCCGTCATCCTGGCGCTGTTCGGACTCGGCTGGCTGGCTGCAATGATGGTTTCGGTTACCGCGAATGCGGCGCTAGTCGGCGTCCCGGCGCTGTTGGCCGGAGGGTGCGGGCTTGCCGCCCTTCTTGCCGCCGGCGGCGGTTTGGCTTCGCCTGTTGCCCTGCTTTGTCTGGCGCTTCCGCTGGAAACCTTCTGGGTATCCTCTTCCCGCCGGGCCGCCACCTGTGCCGCTGCAATCGCGCTGGCGGCGGTTATTCTATATCCCACCCTGGGCGCCATCGTACCCGCTTATGGACAGCCTGCCGCATGGCATTGGCTGATCCCCCTGGCATGGGCAGCAACGCTTGTCGGGCGTTTCGGACAATTCTCGGGTAACCCTACGAACCGTGGCGAGGGCATCGAGGAGCGTCTGGAAGAGGTTATTGACGCCGTGGTGTTCCGGATCGGCCATGGCGGGGAGGTTCTGGAGGCGTCTGCCAAGGCCGCTGCGATTCTCGATGTGGCGCCGGTACTGTGGCTGGGAACGGGTCTGTTCGACCGCATCCATATTTCCGACCGGGTTACTTACCTCAGTGCGCTGGCAGACCTGCGCGATGGAGCGCCCCAGCGCCGGCTGGAATTGCGCCTTCGTCTGCCAAACCAGACCGGATCGTTCGGAGACAATTACCGGAGCCTCGTCGTCGACCTGATACGGAGCGGGTCGGGGCGCCCCTTCTATGCCATCGTGCGGGAGCAGGGCGATGTTGCCGAACTGCGCGCTGCGCTGGCCGCTGCGCGGGAGAACGCGGCCGGCGCGGATGTGGCCAAGAGCCGGTTCCTGGCGGCTGTCAGCCATGAATTGCGCACGCCGCTCAATGTAATTCTCGGCTTTTCCGACATGCTGCTGCACGAAATGTTTGGCCCCTTCGCGGACCCTCGGCAGAAGGAATATGTCTCGTTGATTCGCCAGTCCGGACAGCATCTTCTGGACGTGGTGACGTCGATCCTGGACATATCGCGGCTGGAATCGGGAACCTATACGGTGTTGCCCGAACCTTTCCGCTTCGCCGATGCCGTGGCGATGTGCCATTCGATGATGAGTCTCCCGGCCAGGCAAAAGGACATTGCGCTGACGACGCAGGTTGCCGCCGACGTTGGCGAGATCACCGCCGACCGCCGCGCCATCCAGCAGATCCTGATCAATCTTGCCGCCAACGCCATCAAGTTTACGCCGGAAGGGGGATCGGTCTCCATCGGGGCGAGGCGCGTCGGCTCACGCCTGCATTTCTGGGTCAGCGATGACGGAATTGGAATTGCCGAAGCCGATTTGCACAACCTCGGCAAACCATTCACCCAGGTGCACAACGACTACACGAGGCGCTACGAGGGAACTGGCCTCGGATTGTCGCTGGTCAAGGGGCTGGTCGCCTTGCACGAAGGTGCGATGGCAATAGAGAGCGCGCCCGGGGAGGGTACCAAGGTAACAATCAGCCTGCCGGTAGAAGGACCGAAGGGAAAGCAGGACGAATCGGTCATCGTGCCGATGCCGAAAGCCAGGGATGCAAAGGAGATTCACAATGGCGCGCTCCGCCAGACAGCGTAAGGCGCCGAAGCGGCGTTCCAGCACCTGGCAAGGCGCGGCTTTGGCGGTGGGTGGCCTGATTTCTTCAAATCCGGTGCTGGTCGGGGGCTCCACGGCGTTCCTTGTCACGCTGTTCTACGTTTCGGCAAACGCACTGTGGTATCAGCCTTTCCCGCACCGGAATGCCTTCTTCGCTACGCGGACGATGGTGCATTTTTCCGACACAGTTCCCGATGAGCCGGAGACGACCATAACCATCGAGCGCCCCGCCGCGCGGCCGGTATCTCTTCCGACCCCGCCCCCGGCCAAGCCTGATCCGGTAGTGCTGAAGGTGCAGGGGATACTTGGCGAGCTCGGCTTCTACTCTGGTGCCGTAGACGGTATTCCGGGACCGGCGACCCAGCGGGCGGTTGACGCCTATCGCCAGAAGGTCGGCCTGCCGGGCGGCGGAATCGACGAGGCGCTTCTTGAGCAGATCGGCGCCGCGCCGACAACGGCAGCGGTGGTGCCCTTGCCGGCTCCCCGCAATGGTGGGGAAGTAGCGGCGGAGCAGGTTTCCTCGGCCACGAGCATCGATGCGCGGATCCTCAAGATTCAGGCCGGGTTGAAGGCCTTCGGCAATGAGGACATTACGCTGGATGGCATTATAGGCACCCGTACAAGGGCGGCTATCCGCGAGTTCCAGGCTCTGTTCGGTTTGCCGGAAACGGGCGAGCCGGATGAAGCCGTCTATGCCAAGATGCGCGAAATTGGCCTGACGAACTGAGCAGTCTGACCTTCCAGGCCATTTTCCTACGCTGTCTTTCCCCGCAGTCTGAAGGTCGGAGGCGGCAATGCGCTTGACCACGGAAATTTGGGTGTCGGCCCTGGTGCGCCGTGTGTTTGCCGCCGGCGGCTTTGCCGCAGTGGTGCGGCGCGGCGCGGCGGAAGCTGGCGCGGTTTTCGTGCTCGCACGCGACCGTTCCGGCGAGGTGACGCTTTACGGTCCCGCCGCACAGACCATGTACGATACGGCGAGGCCAGACGAACGTCTCTTCAGCCAACTGGAGCCGGGAGGCAATGCGGAGGCATTGGAGAGGCGCCTCGAGAAGGAGAGCCGCTTTGACCCTGATATCTGGGTGGTGGAGATCGAGGCAGGGGGCATGCCCGTGGAGGAACTGATCGCGCTCAGGACGCCTTGAGCACAGTTCCCTGGTCGGGCCTGCGGTCGGTATTCGCGCCGACACGCCGCTGCTCGACGATCACCTGCGATGCCCGGTCGGCACGCCACAGCTTCACGCGCTCCAACGCCGCTTCGTGATGAAGCGTGCGGTAGCTGTCCAGAAAGTGCCGAATCGCCTGCGGATGTGGAAAATGTTTCGGAAATACTGCCACGGCGATGAGAAATGCCCTGTCCTCGCCGAGATCGAGGGCGCGCAGCGCCGTCAGCAGCAACGAAGGGTCCGAACTCTCCACGAGCGAGCGGGCTGTCGGAAAATCAAGGTTGAGAGCATCCGCCAGCGCGGTCTGGAAGAAGGCGGGATTGCCAGTGAGCGCCGTCTCGCGCAACTTGGCATAGACGCTGGATCTGCCACTTGGGTTGAGGGTTCCGTCCTGCCGAGGATGGTCGCGACGTAGCGTTTCGGCCATCATGATGCCGCGCAGCCTGTTCCTGACGCTCTCGGCGGCCGCTCCTGGGGTGCGCTGGAACTCTTCCGGCTTTGCCGGGTGCAATGGAACGGGCGCGTCTCGCTCAGTATCACCGTTGCGCTTCATGGGCCGTTCCAGTGCCCTTATCAGGTTGGCGATGGTGGGATGGAGCCCGTCGCGCCTGGAAATGGCGCGGGCGTGCGGCAGGCCGTGCCGTCCGATCAGGGCTATAAGGTCGATGTCGGTCAGTACCTTGGAGCGGGCAAGGAGCGGGGCGGCAATGTCTACGGAGCAATCACACAGCCGCCGGACCAGTGCCTGCGGGGCGTGGACGCATTCCGACAGGGCGGCCGCTGCATAGCGCAGTCCATCGGCAGAGACGCTGTCGAAAAGCGGTAGCGTCAGGTCTTCCAGTTGGGCGATTTCACGGCGCGAGGGGCGCGTCAGTGCACAGAAGGCGGAAATGGCGGCTCTGAAGAGGCGCTCGCTCCTGCCTGCGGTCCCGCTTGCGATCTCAAGAAAATCCGACGATGACACCAACTACGCCCTACTCAACGTTTCCCGGTCCGAACAATTCCTCTGGAGGCAGGAACATGCGTAAAATTAGCTGCGATCCGTTAGCGCTCCGTTAACCCTTGAATGGCCAAATCGCAGAAGGAGGCGTTGCGTTGTGCTCCGGGTTCAACCGAGAGGAATGCGCGAACATGGCCACGATACTGACATTCACGCCGCGTTTGGCGGCAAGCGTCCGGCCTCCCCTCGATGTCGAAGCGTCCGTCATCATCTTTCCCGGCGTCCGCTACGAGCGACCCTGCGCGGGGGCGAGCGAACAAGAAAGGCTCGCAGAAAGCGCGCCGGAGCCGCCCGCGCCGCGGCACTAGATGCCACTGGCGAGACGCCGGGTCATGCCGGCTTGCGGAACTCCCTTACCGGCATGTCTCTAGGAAAAAATTCATCCACACCGTAACGGTGGTGTGATAGGTTTTCGCCATCATCGGGAAAGTGCGGATTGCACAGGCGGCCGGGTCATGTGGCTTGCCTGGCTCACCCGCCGGAACCGCTTCACCATTTCAAGGATCACCATGGCTTTCGCTGTTTCGCCCGCGAAGCGCAGGGCGTTGCGCGCGCTCGCAGAAGGGACCCGGCCGACGCTTGCGATACTAGCGGATGTTTCGGGCTGCCTGCCCGCGACGATAAAGGCCCTTTCCGAGCATGATGGCTGGAACTGGACAGGGGCGGACGGAAAGGAGGTGGCACAGCGGGTACGTGCCATTGCAGGCGATCTGCTGGTGCGGGTGGAGACGCTGGGCCGCGGCGCCCTTGCGGAAGGCGGCAAGGTGGACCGTACCGAAATCGACAGCCTTGTCGCGATGATTCGCGGCCTGGACAAGATCGGCGAAATCATGCGGCCGGACGAGGCCGCCAAAGAGAACCAGATCAGGCAGGATGAAGACTTGGCCGCCATACTTGAACGCATCGATCGAAGAATCGTGGAACTGGCCAGAGCGTTCGCAGCGCAACTGGTTGCGGGCGAACGTGGGCTGGACCGGAGCGCAACTGACCCGAAACGCCTGGGTTCTTAGCGCGCGGCTGGCGCAATATCCGCTGCTGGATGAACACCCTGACATCTGGTTGGTCACCGGCGGGCGCGGTGCGGGCAAGACGCGCCTGGGGGCTGAATGGGTAAATGCCCTGGTGCGGGGGTTGCCACCCTTTGCCACGCCAGCCTTGCGCTACGGGCGACTGGCTCTGGTGGGCGAAACGCTGGCCGACGTGCGGGACGTGATGATCGAGGGCCCCTCGGGCATTGTCGGCGTCTCGCAGCCGTGGCGGCCGCGCTACGAGCCCAGCCGCCGAAGGCTGGTGTGGGAGAACGGCGCGGTGGCGACGATCTTCTCCTCGGAGGACCCGGAGAGCCTGCGTGGACACCAGTTCGACGCCGCATGGTGTGACGAGGTAGGCAAGTGGCGCAATGCCGAAGCGTGCTTCGACATGCTGCAGTTCGGTCTTCGGCTGGGAAATCAGCCCCGCCAGCTGGTCACCACGACGCCACGCCCGTCCAGGCTCATCAAGCGACTGCTTGCCGATCCGACAGTTCTGGTAACGCGCATGCGCACCGCCGAGAACGCCGCCAACCTGGCGGCCGGCTTCATTGAAGCGGTTGCCAATCGTTATGCCGGCTCGGTGCTGGGGCGGCAGGAACTGGATGGCGAACTGGTGGAGGACCGCGAGGACGCGCTTTGGACGCGACGCATGATTGAGTCCGCCATCAGCGAAAAGCCGGGCGAACTGCGCCGCATTGTCGTTGCGGTAGACCCGCCGGCGAGCTCGCGCCGTACATCCGACGCCTGCGGCATCATCGCCGCGGGGATGGGGGACGACGGGCGCGCGGTGGTGTTGGCCGATGCCACGCTAAACGCGGCCCGGCCTCAGGACTGGGCGACGCGGGCCGTATCGCTCTATCACGCGCTGGCCGCAGACTGCCTGTTGGTGGAGGTGAACCAGGGTGGGGAGATGGCGAGCGCGGTGATACGCACGGTCGATGCATCGGTGCCGGTCAAGCCGGTGCGTGCGCAGCGCGGGAAATGGCTGCGCGCCGAACCGGTTGCCGCGCTCTACCAGGCCGACCGGGTGCGCCATGCCGGCCGCTTTCCCGAACTGGAGGATGAAATGTGTGATTTCGGGCCGCATGGCCTCTCCGGCGGCCGTTCTCCTGACCGCGTCGATGCGCTGGTCTGGGCGCTTAGCGAGCTTCTGCTCAACGGTCGCGACGCGGAACCGCGGATCCGGGATTTCGGAATTTAAGCAGGACGCAGACAGGCGTCTGTCCTTCACTGCTCCATTTCAGCACGGGAATCGATCGATGGCATTGAGATGGCCCTGGCATCGTCCAAGGAACGGCGGCGCACACGCCGAGATGAAGAACGCTGCGCCCCAAGGCTTTATCGCTTTTCACGCGCAGGGCGAGGCATGCTGGATCTCGCGTGATTATGCGACGCTCGCACGTGAAGGATTCATGCGCAATCCGATCGTTCATCGGGCGGTGCGGCTGATTTCGGGGGCTGCCTCTGCTGTGCCCTGGCTTCTTTACCAGGGTGCGGACGAGATCGTTGAACATCCGCTGCTCGATCTGCTTGAGCGGCCGAACTCCAGGCAAGCCGGCGCCACCTTCATGGAGGCGCTGTACGGCTATTTGCTGCTCGCCGGCAACGCTTACGTGGAGCTGGTGGAAGCGGGTGAGGGCGCGCGTGAATTGCATCTGCTGCGACCCGACCGAGTGCAGGTGTTGGCGGATGCCGACGGATGGCCGGTCGCGCTGGAACACAGGGAAAAGGCCGGCCGACGTCGTGTTCCGCTGGCTGATATGGAAAGTGGCGGGGCGCTGCACCTGACGCTGTTCCATCCGCTTGACGATCACTACGGCTTTCCGCCCCTGGAGGCGGCGTTGATGGCGCTCGATACGCACAACGCCGCCGGTCGGTGGAACAAGGCGCTTCTTGATAATTCTGCGCGGCCTTCCGGAGCGCTGGTCTATGCGCCGAAGGAAGGTGGCAACCTCAGCGAGGAGCAGTTCGAGCGGCTGAAGTCCGAACTTGAGGAGGGCTACTCGGGAGCAACGCGCGCCGGCCGGCCATTGCTCCTGGAAGGCGGGCTCGATTGGAAGGCCATGGCGCTCTCGCCCAAGGACATGGATTTCGTGGAAGCGAAACATTCAGCCAGCCGGGACATAGCGCTGGCCTTTGGTGTGCCGCCAATGCTGCTCGGCATTCCCGGCGACAACACCTATGCGAACTACCAGGAGGCAAATCGCGCCTTCTACCGGCTTACCGTGCTGCCGCTCGTGGCGCGCATCGCGCGGGAATTTTCGGCCTGGCTGGGTCCGGTGTTCGCAGAGAACTTCCGCCTCTGGTATGACGCAGACCGCGTCGAGGGCCTGTCTGCCGAACGGGATGCCCTGTGGGCCCGCGTCGGCGCGGCCGACTTCCTTACCGACGACGAGAAGCGCGAGGCGGTCGGCTATCAGCCGCGCGCCGGCCACTGATGCAAACGCAAAGCGGCAGCGCGGACAGATCCGCGCGGAAAATGGAAAGTCCTACAATGTCAGACCTTTCGAACGCCACCCTGCTGTGGATGGCGAAAGTGACCGGCGCGGTCGCCGGTTCCGCCGTCTCGCTGGCCTACATCCTCCCCCACGGACGCCGCGAGGCAGCCACGCGCTTCGCGGTCGGCGTCGTTTGCGGCCTCGTGTTCGGCGGCACCGCCGGGCTGAAGATCACCGCCGAACTCGGGATCGAAGACGTCATCGGGCCGAACGAGATGATGCTGATGGGGTCTGCTGCGGCGAGCCTGTGCGCATGGTGGGTGCTGGGCGTCGTCATGCGCGCCTTCGAGGAAAACCGCATCCTCGCCCTGTTGAGGAAAAGGAAAGGAGAGAATGCCGATGACCGCTGACATGCCGGTGCAGGCCGGCGAGCGCAAGTTTGTCGACCTGGCGCTCGACGAGGTGGAGAGCGACGGCTCGTTTTCCGGTTACGCCAGCCTGTTCGGCGCCGTCGATCTCGCCAAGGACGTCGTGGAGCGCGGGGCATTCTCAAAGGCCCTTCGCGAGCGCGGCGCGAAAGGTATCCGCATGCTCTATCAGCACGATCCCGCATGCCCCATCGGCACCTGGACCGAACTTCGCGAGGATCATCGCGGGCTGTTTGTACGCGGAAGGCTGGCGACGGGTGTTGCGCGCGCCCGGGAGGTTCATGCGCTCATGCGAGTCGGAGCGCTGGACGGACTGTCCATCGGCTTCCGAACAGTGCGGGCGCGGCGCGACGCCGCTACCGGCATACGCCGAATTCTAGAAGCCGACCTGTGGGAGATTTCAGTCGTCACATTTCCCATGCTGCCAGGTGCGCGCATCGGGACCGTCAAGGGCGGCATGAAGCGCCTGCCCACGGTGAGGGAATTCGAATCCTGGCTCACGCGGGATGCGGGGCTTTCCAGGAGCGAGGCCCGGATGGTCATCGCCAAGGGCTTCGCCTCTCTCATACGCCAGCGGGAAGCGGCGATGGGAACAAAGCAGAGCCTGGCCGAGATCATACGCCAGGCGACACGTCTCATCGATCCGAAAGGACATATGCAATGAATCCAAAGGAAAACCCGGTTCTGGAAACGAAGAGCGCGGACGACCTCGACGTGAAGGACGCCTTCGCCGAGTTCATGTCCACCTTCGAGGCCTTCAAGGACAGCAATGACGAGAGGTTGGCGCAGATCGAAAGCCGTTTGGGCGCTGACGTGGTGACGGCCGAAAAGGTCGACCGCATTTCGCGTGCGCTCGACCAGCAGAAGCGCATGCTGGACAACCTGGCGCTAAAACGGGTCCGGCCGGCACTCGGGGGCAAGGGCAGCGCGCTGCCCAGCGAACACAAGGCTGCCTTCGAGGCCTATATGCGGTCCGGAGACGAGCGCTCGTTGCGGGCACTCGACATCAAGGCGATGTCCATCGGGTCCGGGCAGGATGGCGGCTATCTGGTGCCGGACGAGATCGAGGATGAGATCGGCAAGCGGCTTGCCGCTCTGTCTCCGATCCGCTCGATAGCATCCGTGCGCCAGGTCTCTTCTTCGGTTTTGAAGAAGCCGTTCTCGATTACCGGACCCGCGGTGGGATGGGTTGCGGAGACGGCGTCCCGAACGCAGACCAACACCGCCACACTGGCGGAACTGGAGTTTCCGACCATGGAGCTCTACGCAATGCCGGCGGCGACCGCTTCGTTGCTGGATGACGCGGTGGTCGATCTCGATCAGTGGATTTCAGGCGAGATCGAAGCGGCTTTCGCGGAGCAGGAAGGCGCAGCCTTCGTCTCCGGCGATGGCTCCAGCAAGCCGAAGGGCTTTCTCAGCTATACCCAGGCCGCTGAAAGTTCGTGGAGCTGGGGCAAGATCGGCTACACGCTCACCGGGAAGGCCGGCGACTGGCCGGAGGACGATCCTTCCGATGTGCTGATCGACACGATCTATGCGCTGAAAGCGGGTTATCGCCAGAATGCCAATTGGGTGATGAACCGCAAGACCCAGGCCGCCATCCGCAAGATGAAGGATGCGGACGGCAACTATCTGTGGCAGCCGCCGGCTGCCCCCGGACAGCGCGCCATGCTGATGGGCTTTCCGCTGGTGGAGGCGGAGGACATGCCCGATATCGACAACAATGCGACCCCGATTGCATTCGGCGATTTCGCCAGAGGCTATCTCATCGTCGATCGGGCAGGAGTGCGCGTGTTGCGCGATCCCTATTCGGCGAAACCCTACGTGCTCTTCTACACCACCAAGCGCGTGGGCGGCGGCGTGCAGGACTTCGACGCCATCAAGCTGCTGAAGTTCGCGACCACCTGACAACGGCGCCCTGCCTGCGGATGGCGCAAGACATGCTGAGGGACAGCCCCCTGCCGCATTGCGCCGCTCCGCTCTGGCCGGAATAGCTGGCCTTCAATGTGGGCGCTGGGCGGCTCCGGTTGCTTCGCCGGGGCCGCTTTCTTCCTTCCAGACAGAGGTTTGCATGACGCTGTTCAGAACCGTCGAACCGGCGGCCGAGCCGGTGACATTGGCCGAGGTCAAGGTGCATCTCAGGATTGACGGAACGACCGAGGACGAACTGGTCGCGGGTCTTGTTCGGGCCGCGCGCCAGGAAGTGGAACGGGCCACCGGCATGGCACTGATCGAACAGAGCTGGCGCCTGGTGCTGGATCGTTGGCCAGCCAGCGGCACCGCCCAGATAAGGGTCCACCCATTGCGCGAAGTTCTGTCGGTGACGCTTTACGGAAGCGAGGGCGAGGCCTCCGTGCTCGCACCTGGCGACTATCAGGTGGATACGCTTTCTCGACCTGCTCGAATCCGCCTCACGACCATGCCGACTGCGCTTCGCGCGATGAACGGCATCGAGATCGATTTTTCTGCCGGTTTCGGCGAGGCGGGAACGGACGTACCGGATCTCGCCAAGCGCGCAATCCTCCTGCTGGTCGCACACTGGTATGAGTTCCGCGCAGGCTTCGGCCCCAATGACCAGCCCGTCTCCTTCCCGGCGAGCTATGAGCGCATCATTGCCGGGTTACGCCCGGGGCTGCTGTGATGGCTACCCTATTTGTCGATCCCGGCAGCATGCGCACGGAGCTTTCGCTGCAGGCGGTGACGCCTTCACCGGACGGGCTCGGGGGCTTCACCGAAACCTGGGTTGAGGTCGCAACCGTCTTTGCGAGGATCGAGCCGCTGACTGCAGCCGATCGTTTCGGTGCAGACCAGGCGCTTCGGACCGTGACACATAGGGTGACACTGCGGCATCGCGGGAATGTGCGGGCAGGGATGCGCTTTACCCGCCGCGACCGCATCTTCGAGATAGCGACAGTGCACGATCCCGACGAAACCGGCCGCTATCTCGTATGCCGCGTGAGGGAGACGATCGCATGAAACTGACCATGAGCATTACGCTGGATGGCCTGATCCGGGCCCTGCGCTTGAAGGAGCACAGCCTGGCGGAAAAGGTCGAGCAAACAACGCGGGGCGCACCTGTTCGCTCCGAGCGTAGCGTGGGCCGGCGTGCGAGGGATGAGCACAATGACGATCGCGGCCGCTGAAATCCAGAAGGCCTTGCATGACGCACTCGCCGAAGATCCCGCGCTCGTCGCTGCTCTCGGCGGGAGCAAGATCTTCGATCGTCCGCCCGCCGGCGTCGCCTTTCCTTACATAACCTTCGGACGCACAAGCATCCATGACTGGAGCACGGACACTGAGGGTGGGACCGAACAACTGCTGACCCTGCATATCTGGTCCAAGAGCAGGGGGAGGAAGCAGGCGCTCGAAATCATGGAGTGCGTTCGGGCGAGGCTCGACCGGGCGCGAGTGGAACCGGAAGGGCACCATCTCATCGACCTGCGGCTGGAATATGCCGAAACCCGCTTCGACGATGACATTGACGTCTACCACGGCCTGATGCGCTTTCGCGCCGTCACGGAACCTGTCGCCTGACGGGCGGCAACGACCAATCATTTACATCCCTGGAGATCAACATGGCCGCGCAGAGAGGTAGAGACCTGCTCTTGAAGATCGAGGCCGAGGGCGGTGGCGCTTACGTTACCGTCGCCGGGCTTCGGACGAAACGCATCGCCTTCAACAGCGAAACGGTGGATATCACGGATGCGGATTCCGCCGGCAGATGGCGCGAACTGCTCGCCGGCAGCGGCGTGCAGCGTGCTGCCGTGAGCGGCAGTGGCATCTTCAAGGATTCGCAATCGGATGCCCTTATCCGCGCGAAGTTCTTTGCAGGCGAGATTGCCAGCTGGCAAATGGCAATTCCCGATTTCGGCATCATCTCGGGCGACTTCCAGATCACGTCGTTGGAATATGCCGGCGCGCATGACGGCGAGGTGACGTTCGAGATCGCCCTCGACTCTGCCGGACCAGTCAGCTTCGGAGTTGCCTGATGTATGCAAACAGGAGGCGTGGCGAAATCGTCGCCGAACTGGACGGGCGCATTCGCAAGCTTTGCCTCACCCTGGGAGCACTGGCCGAGCTTGAAGCCGCCTATGCTGCAGAGGATCTGAATGCGCTGGTATCACGCTTCGCGCGCGGGAGCCTTTCCTCCGTCGATCTGGCCCGCATCGTGACGGCGGGCCTTCGCGGCGCGGGGGAGGATGTCACTGAGGAGGCAGTACGTTCGATGCAGGCCGAAGGCGGGGCCATGGGCTTCGCGCGCATCGCCTCCGAGCTGCTCGCCGTCACTTTCGGCGCACAGGAAGAGAAGTCCTCGCAAAACCCTTGAAAGCCGCAGCAGGCCCGCAGCCTTTTCCTTGGGGCGAGACGATGCGGCTGGCTTTCGGCCTGTTGCGGCTTTCACCACGCGCTTTCTGGACGATGACACCCATCGAATTCGAGCACGCCATAGGAGCGTTCGCCATCCAGCGGCCTGGACCGCTCAGGCGGGATGAACTGGCTGCGCTGATGCGCACTTTTCCCGATCATGCCGGAAGGGAGACAGATCTTGGCTGAAGATATGATAGTTTCGATCCGTGCGGACGTGGCGCCGTTCCAGCAGGCACTCGAAAATCTCGGAAAGCTTTCCGAGCGATTCGGCACGCAACTCACCGGGGCCCTCAGCAGCGCGGTGCTCAGCGGCAAGCATCTTGACGACGTGTTGCGCCGCATAGGCATCAACCTCGCGAGCATGGCACTCGCGGAAGGGCTCAAGCCGCTTCAGATGATGACGGGTTCGCTGTTTGGCAGCTTGTTTGGAGCCATGAGGAGCGTAGTGCCCTTCGCCAAGGGCGGCGTGCCCGGCCATGTGGTGCCGTTTGCGAACGGCGGGATCGTCGCAAGCCCTACCTACTTCTCCCTGGCCGGCCAGGTGGGGCTGATGGGAGAAGCAGGGCCGGAGGCAATCCTGCCGCTGCGCCGCGGATCGGACGGCAGCCTGGGTGTTGCGGCTTCTGGGCAGGCTGCGCCCGTCAACATTGTCTTCAACGTCACCGCACAGGACGCCACGTCCTTCCGCAAATCGGAAGCTCAGATCACGGGCATGCTGGCACGTGCGGTATCGCGGGGCACGCGCACTTTCTGAGGGTGAAATGTCCGAGCTTTCAAGTTTTCACGACGTGCTGTTTCCGCTCGCCGTCTCCTTTGGCGCCACCGGCGGGCCTGAGCGCCGCAACGAGATCGTCTCGCTCGCTTCCGGGCGCGAGAAGCGCAATGCGCGGCTCTCGCAATCCCGCCATCGCTACGATGCGGGCACCGGCCTGCGTTCGCTCGACGATCTGCATGAAGTGGTGGCCTTCTTCGAGGCGCGGCGAGGCTCGCTACACGCCTTTCGCTTCCGCGATCCGTTCGATTGGAAATCCTGCGCGCCTGGTGCCTCACCGGCGCCGACTGACCAGCCGCTTGGAACCGGAGACGGGGAGGCGCGGCGCTTTGCCTTGGTGAAGGTATATGGAACTGGCGAAGACGCGCACAGGCGGCCTATCATGAAGCCAGTCGACGGTAGCCTGCGTGTCGCGGTGTCAGGTGTCGAGAAGTCGCCGGAAGATTTTACCTTCGACCCCGAAACAGGCGAGGTCGTATTCAGCGCCAACTCCGTTCCTGCTCCGGGGGCCTTGGTTACCGCAGGATATGAATTTGACGTGCCCGTGCGTTTCGACACGGACCAGCTTACCGTCAGCCTGAAGGCGTTCAAGGCGGGGCAAATTCCTTCTATTCCGCTGATCGAGGTGCTGCTGTGACAGGCTATCCGCAGGCGCTGCTTGATCATCTCGGCCGGGAGGTAACGACGGTCTGCCACTGTTGGCGGCTGGTGCGCCGGGACGGGCATGTGGCCGGATACACCGACCACGACCGGGCGTTGACCGTCGACGGATGCAGTTTCGAGCCTCAAACCGGCTTCACGGCAAGCGAGGCACGCGACACGTTGGGCTTCTCCGCGGATACGGTGGATATAGAGGGAGCGCTCACCTCCGAAGCCATCACCGATAGTGACATCGCAGCGGGGCTTTATGACGGAGCCAAGGTGGAAACCTTTCTCGTCAACTGGCGCCAGCCTGAACAGTTCGCACGCATTCGGGTCGCTACGATCGGCAAGATTCTACGTCGCGACGGCAGCTTTGTGGCGGAGCTTCAAAGCCTGACCCACACTCTGGACCAGCAGAATGCGCGCTATGTCACGCGGCTGTGCGATGCCGAGCTTGGGGACGAGCGCTGCACCGTTGCGCTCAACCAACCTGCCTTTTCCGCAACCGGTGTCGTCGTAGCAGCCGGCCGGCCAGCTGACGCGATCATCGTGTCCGGCCTGGAGGGATTCGCGTCCGGCTGGTTCTCACATGGCGTGCTGACCTGGCGCGATGGAGCGAGGAGCGGGCGGACCGAGCGTGTCACCGACCATCGAGCTGACAGGGATTCGATAAGTATCACGTTGCAGCGGTCGGTCGGCCCGGACATCGCACCGGGCGACACATTCGCAATCGTGGCCGGTTGCGACAAGACATTCGCTTCATGCAAGGCAAAGTTCAGCAACGGGCTGAACTTCCGCGGTTTCCCGCATCTGCCTGGCAACGATGCGGCCTACGGCTATGCCACCGAGGGTGTGGTTTTCGATGGCGGACCGATTGTCCCCTGAAATGCCACCACCGGCGGATTGCCGGACGAGGCAACTGGTCGTCGCAGAAGCGTTGACCTGGATCGGTACACCTTACCGCCACCAGGCCAGCCGCAAACATGTCGGCTGCGACTGCCTGGGGTTGGTACGCGGCATCTGGCAGGCACTTTATGGCTATCCTCTTGCTGACCCCGGTCCCTATGCCCCCGATTGGGTTGACGTCGGAGGCACCGAGCGGCTGCTGGTGGGCGCGCGCCGCTATTTCAAGGAAATACCCCGCCTGGAGGCCTCAGCCGCAGGCGACTTGCTGCTGTTTCGCTGGCGGCCGCACCTTCCGGCCAGGCATTTGGGAATATTGGCGGGCCCGACTTCCTTCATCCACGCCTATGAAGGCGCAGGCGGAGTCGTCCGATCCCCGCTGGTTCCCCAATGGCGGCAGCGCATAGCCGCCATTTTTGCCTTTCCCGAACCGGCAAAGCGGGCGCCGGGTCGGCATTCCTGATCGGAGCATCTGATGGCGACAATTCTCTTGCAAGCGGCGGGAGCTTATTTGGGCGGCCTGCTCGGCCCCATTGGCAGCGCGATCGGAACGGCTGCTGGTGCCCTTGCCGGCTACGCGGTTGACCGGGCGCTGCTCAACGGCTCGAATCGCATCGAAGGAGCGCGGCTTGCAGGCGCCAGGCCTTTCACGGCCGAGGAGGGCGTGCCGCTTCCCCGTCTCTACGGCACTGCCCGGCTGGGCGGCATATTGATCTGGGCGACGCGCTTCGAAGAAAGCCGGTCAACGCGCCGACAGGGGAAGGCGGGGCCTAAAGTATCGGAATATTCCTATTACGCGAATGCAGCATTCGCCCTGTGCGAGGGAGAAATTGCGGGGGTTCGACGCATTTGGGCGGACGGACGCGAAATCGACCGGGAGAGCGTCGAGTTGCGCGTTTACCAGGGAAGCCGCGACCAGCTTCCCGATCCGCTGATCGAGGCAAAGCAGGGCGCGGGGAACACGCCCGCCTACCGGGACGTTGCCTATGTCGTTGTCGAACGTTTGCCGTTGGGCGAATACGGCAACCGTATTCCCCAGCTTCAGTTCGAAGTTCTGCGACCCGTCGGCAATTTCAGCAAGGCGGTCAAGGCTGTGGCCTTGCTGCCCGGTTCGACGGAATACGGATTGTCGCCGACCTTGGTGACGAGGCAGATCAGGCCTGGAGAGAACCGGCCAGTCAACCGCAACGTGCTGTTCGCCGGGACAGACATTGCCGCTTCCCTGGACGAATTGCAGGCGACATGCCCAAATCTGGAGAATGTTGCGCTGATCGTAGCCTGGTTTGGCGATGACCTGAGGGCGGGGCACTGCAAGATTCGGCCCGCGGTGACCACGAACAATGGAGGCGGCCTTTCCAGCGCCTGGCGCGTTACCGGGCTGGAAAGGGGCAACGCCCCCGTCGTCTCCAGCTATGACGGCGGTCCGGCCTATGGCGGTACCCCTTCCGATCGAAGCGTCATGGAAGCGATCGCCGAAATCAAGGCAAGGGGGCTTGGCGTGACGCTTTATCCGCTCATCATGATGGATATTGCCGAGGGCAACACGCTGCCTGACCCAGAAGGCGGTTCATTCCAGCCGCCTTATCCCTGGCGCGGCCGCATCACCTGTGATCCGGCGCCGCTGCAGCCGGGCACGGCAGATCGAAGCGGCTTGGCTCGCTTGCAGGTCGAAGCATTCTGTGGCGCAGCGCATCCCGGCGAGTTTTCCGCCCGATCCGATACGATCGTGTTTTCGGGAGTTGCAAACGATTGGGGCTACCGGCGCTTCATCCTTCACTACGCTCACCTCGCTGTCGCGGCCGGTGGTGTCGATGCCTTCCTGCTCGGTAGCGAACTGCGCGGGCTCACCACGCTTCGGGACGAGGCCGGTTCCTTCCCGTTCGTTGAGGCCCTTTGCTCGCTCGCGGCCGACGTGCGCAGCGTGGTCGGGCCGGCGACGAAACTGACCTATGGCGCCGACTGGAGCGAGTATTTCGGGCACCATCCTCAAGACGGCAGCGGCGACGTTTACTTCCACCTCGATGCGTTGTGGATGCACCCGGCCATCACTGCCGTGGGAATCGATAACTACATGCCCCTGTCGGACTGGCGCGATGGGGACTACGCGGGCGGAAACCCTGATGGATTCGCCGGGCCTTACGATATGGCGGGCATGGCCGCGGCTGTGGCCGGTGGCGAAGGCTTCGACTGGTACTATGAAAACGATCAGGCACGTGCGGCACGCGATCGCAGCCCCATTACCGATGGGGCATACGGAAAGCCCTGGGTATTTCGCTACAAGGATATCCGATCCTGGTGGGATAACCGGCACTTCAACCGCGTCGCGGGCGTCGAAGAGACCACGCCTACGCCCTGGGAGCCGCAATGCAAGCCCATATGGTTTACCGAACTGGGCTGCCCGGCAGCAGACAAGGGCCCCAACCGACCCAATGTCTTTCCCGATGCGAAGTCCGTAGAGGGTGGCCAGCCCTACTTTTCAAACGGGGGCCGCTCGGACATCGCCCAACGGCGCTTTCTCGAGACACATCTCCACTACTGGGATGCCGGATCAGACCATTTCGACGAAAGCCGAAATCCACAATCTGCTGTCTATGACGGGAGGATGGTGGACAGTTCGCGCGTCTATCTCTGGGCCTGGGATGCGAGGCCGTTCCCCGCCTTTCCGCTGCGTAGCGATCTTTGGGCGGATGGCCTGAATTGGTCGAGGGGGCATTGGCTGAACGGACGACTGGCCAATCCGGACCTTGCATCACTTGTCAACGCCATCCTCGCCGATCACGCACATCCGCCGGCGATGGTTGCCGGCCTTGAGGGTACGGTCGAAGGCTATGTTCTCGACCAGCCGACTTCCGCGCGTGCGGCGCTCGAACCGCTGGCGACGTTGTTTGACCTGGTAGTGTACGAAGACGCTGGCCGTCTTGTCTTTCGCCACGCGTCCGCGATCGCCAGCGATGCGCAGGAAATCCATGAAGTGGCCTTTTCCGAAGACGGCAGGCTGACCGAGACGGAACGCGTTCCGGACGACGAACTTCCGGCCGAAGCGCTCTTGAGCTTTCACAGCCCTCTTCTCGACTACCAGGTGGCCTCTGCGCGCAGCGTCCGCGCCGGTGCACCGGGAAGTCGACAGAACGCTCTCGCGTTCTCAGGATCGCTTGATTCCGGACAGGCCCTTGCCTTGCTGGAGGACTGGCTGGAACGAACCTGGTCCCAGCGCGAGACCGTCACTTTCCTTGTCGAGCCTCGCATCGACATCGTTCCCGGGTCGGTGATCACTTTGCAGGCCAGTGGAAATCCTTCCGAGTTCCTGGTGGTCGGCATTGAAAAGGGTTTGCTGCACAAGGTCACGGCGCGCGAGCTTCTCCGGAAGGCGCCTACGCCTTGGAAAGTGTCCTTTCCATCATCCCGTGCACTGCCGGCACCTTCCCCGGCCGGTCCGCCGCATGTATTGTTTCTCGACCTGCCCGCCGGCGCTGGAACGGGCGAGGCAATTGACCAGTTCCGAGTCGCGGTCTGGCAGAAACCCTGGCGCCGCCAGGCGCTATCCGTCTCGCCGGAGGAGGCTGGCTTTGCCGCACGCGGCACGGTAGACGTGCCTGCCACGCTTGGTCGGCTGGTGGAACCGCTGCCACCGGGATTTTCCGGCCGACTGGATCGCGTGACGACCGCCACGATCGAACTGTTCGACGCCGATCTGGCCAGTGTCACCACGTTGCAGCTGCTCAATGGCGCGAATGCCGCGGCTGTGCGCTCGGCATCCGGCGCGTGGGAGGTTTTGCAGTTCCAAGTGGCAGAAGAGACGTCCGCCGGCATATGGCGATTGTCGGGCTTGCTGCGCGGTCAGCTTGGCACTGTCGACGCCATGGCTGCCGGGTCGCTGGCCGGTGCCGATTTCGTCATTCTGAACGAAGCGGTCGTGCCTGCGGGCCTGCAGGCAAACGAGGCGGGGCTCCGGCTGAATTGGCGAGTCGGGCCGTCATCCGCCGTCCCGTCCGACTCAGCCTTCGCAACAACCACGCAGATCGGCGGTCTGCGCGCGCTGATGCCTTATGCGCCGGTTCATTTACGGGGCGCCTGGAGCGACGGAGACTTCCTGCTGGCCTGGGTACGTTGCAGCCGGATCGACGCGGACCGTTGGGACGCGGGCGAGATTCCGCTCGGCGAGGAAGCTGAACGCTACCAGGTAACGATTGCTCCCGTCGCCGGCGAACCTGTCAGGATCGAAGTCACCTCGCAGCCCTTCTGGGCCTATCCGGGCGCCTTGATGGAAGCAGACTTCGGTGCCGTGCCGCCCGAAATCGATTTTACCGTGCGGCAGTTCAGCGCTGCCGTTGGCTGGGGCCTTCCAGCCTCCCGACGGCTGCGCCTCTCCTGAGCCATCTCGAAATTGGAAGAAAGGATCGAATGATGACCACAACCAAGCCCTGGTATCTTTCGCGTACCATCTGGGCCTCCTTCGTGACCGTTTTGATCGGGGCGGGAGGACTTGCCGGACTGCCGGTCGAGGGTATTGATGGATCGTCTCTTACCGACACCCTGCTGCAGGGCGTTACCGCGTTCTGCGGACTCCTAAGCATTTTCGGCAGGTTGTGGGCAAAGGAAAGGATCGGCTAGAGGAGTTTTGTCGGGGCGCCAGGAAGGGCAAGGGCGCCCCGTTCAAGCAGGGGGGCATAATGGGAGGGAATTCATGTTCATTCCGCATTCAGCAGCTATGCGTTAGAAGCATCGCCATGAAACGGCGTCATTCTTTCCCCTCGGCTGCTTTGGCGACAGCGATCTGCTCGAGCGCCGCGTTTGGCGCGCCAACCTTGATGGCGCCGTTGGATGTGCCGCAGCCCACCAGTTCGCTGGTGATGGCGGCTTCCGACTGTTATGCGGTCGGGCAGGCGGTGGCCGCCCAGCAGGGAGGGACGCTTGCCAAGGCTTCGCAGTCTAAGCGTGGCGGGCAGACCGTTTGCGTGATTGTTGTTCTCGTTCCGGGTAAGGACGGGCAGCGGCCGCGCCGCGCCGAGATCGTGGTGCCCCTGAGCTGATGGGTGTGCTGATTTCCAACTTGGCCGGAATCGCTCTATATCTTCGCCGCCCCCAATTGGCCGAGGGACAGAATGCGCGTACTCGTCGTCGAGGATGACAAGGATCTGAATCGGCAGATTTCGGAAGCGCTGGCCGGTGCCGGATATGTGGTCGATCGCGCTTTCGACGGCGAAGAGGGTCACTTTCTCGGAGATACGGAGCCATACGACGCGGTGGTCCTGGACCTAGGGCTGCCGCAGATGGATGGGATCAGCGTGATCGAGCGCTGGCGCCGCGACGGGCGCAAGATGCCGGTCCTGATTCTGACGGCGCGCGACCGCTGGAGCGACAAGGTTTCCGGAATCGACGCGGGTGCGGACGACTACGTGACCAAGCCGTTCCATATAGAAGAGGTGCTGGCACGGGTTAGGGCGCTCATCCGCAGGGCAGCCGGGCACGCTTCATCGGAGCTGGTATGCGGGCCCCTGCGACTCGACACAAGGGTATCCAGGGCCGATGTGAACGGAGTGCCGCTCAAGCTCACGTCCCACGAGTTTCGCCTGCTTGCCTATCTGATGCACCATATGGGCGAGGTCGTTTCCCGCTCCGAACTGGTCGAACATCTCTATGATCAGGATTTCGACCGGGATTCCAATACTATCGAGGTCTTTGTCGGGCGCCTGCGCAAGAAGATTGGTATCGACATGATCGAAACCGTGCGCGGAATGGGCTACCGCATGCGTGAACCGGAGGCGTAAGGCGAAACCGCGGGTATCAGCTTTGCGAGACGGCATCCTCAGGCCCGGTTCCTGGGTGCGTTCGCTCACCTTTCGCGTTGTGGCCCTGTCAACGATCTGGGCCATCGTCACCCTCGTCATCATCTTCACTCTGATCAACACTCTCTACCGCCAGACGAGCGAGCGAGGGTTCGAGAGCCTGCTGTCGGCTCATCTCTTCAACCTGATCGGCTCAGTAGGCATCACGGAAAGTGGCGCGCTGACCGGCTCGCCCGACTTGGGCGACCTCAGGTTTTCCCAGCCCGAATCCGGCTGGTACTGGTCGGTCGAGCCCGCTTCCCAAGGCGTCAGCGGCACGCTTCGTTCCTCCTCCCTGATCCGTCCTCTCCCGTCCCCCACGGTTGCTGAGGTTCCCTTCAACTCGGCCTTCCAGCGCAGCTACACGACCGAGGGCCTTGCGGGTGAGGAACTGGAAGTGTTCGAAAGCGAGTTCGTTCTTGATGCGCAAAACCGGGCCGCGCGTTTCCGCGTGATGGGTAACCGCACGGAGCTGGAAGAGGAGATCGGACGGTTCCAGCGCCGGCTGCTCACCTACCTTTCGCTGTTCGGCGTCGGCATGATCGGCATCAATGCGGCCGCCATTCTGCTTGGCCTCCAGCCATTGCGCCGGGTGAGAAACGCATTGGCCATGGTCCGTGAAGGAACGGCACAGCGCCTTTCCGGGAGCTTTCCGATCGAGATCGAGCCCCTCGCCAACGAAACAAATGCGCTGATTGAGAACAACAAGCGCATTGTGGAGCGGGCACGAACGCAGGTGGGCAATCTCGCCCACTCGCTCAAGACGCCGCTGGCGGTACTGCTCAATGAAGGGACGGCGCTCGGCGGAGACAGGGGCCGGCTCATCGTCGAGCAGGCTTCATCGATGCAGAAACAGGTCCAGCACTATCTGCAGCGTGCCCGGATGGCGGCACAGCGTGACAGTGTGGTTTACCGGACGCCCGTTCTTCCCCTGGTGGAGCGCATGGCGCGAGTAGTCCAAAAGCTGAACCCGACAACGACCTTGTCCATGTCCCTGCCTCCCGACCCCATCTTTTTTGCAGGCGAGCGCGAAGATCTGGAGGAAATGCTGGGTAACCTCCTGGAAAACGCGATGAAGTGGGCCGCAAGCGCGGTCACTGTTTCTGTGCGTTCGCTTGCCGAACAGGACGTCAACCGGTTTGAAATCGTCATAGACGACGATGGTCCCGGCATTCCTGCCGAAAAGGCGCTGGAGGCGATGCAACGCGGCCGGCGCCTCGATGAAACCAAGCCCGGCACTGGTCTTGGGCTTGCCATTGTTGCGGACCTCGTCAACGAATATGGAGGCACTTTCATGCTGGAGCGTTCGAGCCAGGGCGGATTAAGGGCCACCATTCGGCTTGGGAGCGTGGTATGATCCCATGTGGTCGTGAGGCAGCCAAATTTAGAACAAATATCAACGGTAACGCCGCGCGTCACTTCTACCTTCGGCGGCTTTGAACTGGTGACTGGCATGAATTTTCGCGTGGTTCCTGTCGTCGTGTCGGCCGTTCTGCTGGCTGCCTGCAGCACAAGCTCGCGCACAGATGCCGGCGGCGGCGGCTTGCTGGGCGGACTTTCCGGCTCGTCGGCGTCGTCCGGTGGCAGAGTGGCCAACAATATTATAGCCGCGCTGAATGGCGGCCTCGTCGGCGGCCCGGTGGGGGCCGGTCTGAGCGAGCGGGAAAAGCGCAATGCGCTGGAGGCCGAATATCGTGCGCTTGAATATACAGCCAGCGGCCAGCCTGTTCCGTGGCAAGGAAATGCGGGGCGTTCCGGCGAGGTGGTAGCCGCCCAACCCTATCGCGTCGGCTCGCAGGATTGCCGGCAATACAAGCAGACCGTCATTGTCGGTGGTGTGACTTCGACCGCGCGTGGCACGGCCTGCCGCAATCCCGATGGAAGCTGGTCTTTGTTGAGCTGACCGCCCGCCGGCCGTGATGCCGCCAAAGGGTCGCAGCATGGCGGTGTTGGCAGCATTGGGCTGCATCGCTATTTGAAGGGGCATGATCTTTTGGGTCGTTGCCGTTGCTCTGACGCTGTGTGCGAGCCTCGCAGTGCTGCTGCCGTTGACCGGCCGGTCGCGGGAGGTGGCCGCTGCTGCCGATCATGATCTCGAGGTCTACCGCGATCAGTTGGCTGAGCTCGATCGCGATGTCGCCCGTGGTGCCATCCCGCTGGCGGAGGCCGAGCAGGCCCGGGCCGAGATAGGGCGCCGCATCATCCGCATTGGTCGATCTGAAAAGAACGAGGCACAGCTGACAACCAGCGCCACCGGGCGATTGGTGCGCCGTGTGTCCGCTGCCGCCGTGCTTGCCGTGCCGCTGGTAAGCTGGGGGCTGTACGCCGGGATCGGATCGCCCGATCTCCCCTCCCAGCCGCTCGCTGCGCGACTGCAGAAGAATCCTGCTCAAAGTACCGTGGATGAACTGGTCGCCAGGGCAGAGTCCCACCTTGCCGCAAATCCGAACGACGGGCGCGGCTGGGATGTCCTGGCACCCATATATGTGCGCATGCAGCGCTATTCCGACGCCGCTGCTGCTTACCGTCATGCCATTCGCCTGCTGGGGTCGACCGCTGCCCGGCAGTCCGGCCTTGGAGAAGCGCTTGCCAATGCCGCTCAGGGGATGGTCACCGCCGATGCGCAGGCTGCCTTTGAGGTAGCCCGGAGCCTGGATCCCGCCAACCCGAAGGCGAATTTCTACCTGGCGCTGGCGCTGGCGCAGGAAGGCCGGAAGGACGATGCGAAGGCCGCGTGGCAGGCAATGTTTGCCGAATTGCCATCGTCCTCGCCCTGGCGGCAGGTCGTTGCACAGGCATTGGCGCAAACCGGCGAGAATCAGGCTGGCGACGCCGGGAAAATGGAACCAACGGGAGAGGCTGCCGCTGACGCGGCGGCCTCCATGTCGGAAGAAGACCGCAACGCGATGATCGAAACGATGGTGGCGGGGCTGGACGAAAGGCTGCGCAACGATCCGCTCGACGAGGACGGCTGGATGAAGCTGATGCGGTCCTATCTCGTTCTGGGACGCAAGGAGCAGGCCGAGGGCGCCCTGAAACGCGGCGTCGAGGCCTTTGGAGGGGAAAGCGAGCAGGCAAGGAAACTGGCGGCGTTTGGAGAATCGCTGGGCCTTTCGTTGAAGGAGTAGGCCGTGACGCGCAAGCAGAAACGATTTGCCGTGATTTTGGGTGGTCTCGCCTTTCTTGGTGCAGCCACCGGACTTACCTTCTATGCGCTGGGCCAGAAGGCATCCTATTTCTATATGCCGGCCGATCTGGCGTCCGCCGATGTTCAGCCTGGCCAGCGTATCCGTCTGGGCGGACTGGTCGAGGACGGCACCATCGTTCGCGGTGCCGATGCCTCCGTAAGTTTCGCCGTGACTGACCATGAAAGCTCGGTCAAGGTTTCCTACAAGGGCGTCCTTCCCGATCTTTTCCGCGAAGGGCAAGGTGTGATTACTGAGGGCAGCTTTGGCGCCGACGGCATGTTCATTGCCGACAGCGTTCTTGCCAAGCACGACGAGCGCTACATGCCCAAGGAAGTGGCCGAAGGGCTGAAGGAAAAGGGCGTCTGGGTGGAAAGCGAAGGCGACTGATGATCGAAATCGGACATTTCGCGCTCGTTCTGGCCTTTGCGCTCGCCCTGGTACAGGCGACCGTCCCGCTTGTGGGTACGCGCATCGGCGATGAGCGCATGATGGCAAGCGCGGGGACGGTTGCCGTAGCCTGCTTCGCGCTGACGGCGTTGTCCTTCGCCGTACTTGCCTCTGCCTACGCTCTGTCCGATTTCTCGGTAGCGAATGTGTGGGAGAACTCCCATTCGCTGAAGCCGATGCTCTACAAGATCACCGGAACATGGGGCAACCACGAAGGCTCCATGCTGCTGTGGGTGCTGATCCTCACCTTCTTCGGTTCGCTGGTTGCTGTCTTCGGGGGCAACCTGCCAGCATCACTGAAGGCCAATGTACTGGCCGTCCAGGGCATGATCGGCGCGGTCTTTCTCCTGTTCGTCCTGATTACCTCCAATCCTTTCGTGCGGCTTGACCCTGCCCCGATCGAAGGCCGGGACCTGAACCCCGTGCTGCAAGACATCGGGCTCGCGGTTCATCCGCCATTGCTATATCTCGGCTATGTCGGCTTTTCCGTCTGCTTCTCCTTCGCCGTTGCCGCGCTGATCGACGGGCGCATTGATGCCGCCTGGGCACGCTGGGTGCGGCCATGGACGCTGGTTGCCTGGGTTTTCCTCACCGGCGGCATCGCCATGGGTTCCTACTGGGCCTACTACGAGCTTGGCTGGGGAGGGTTCTGGTTCTGGGACCCGGTGGAGAATGCGTCCTTCATGCCCTGGCTATCCGGCACGGCGCTGCTTCACTCCGCAATTGTCATGGAAAAGCGCTCGGCCCTCAAGATCTGGACGCTGCTGCTTTCCATTCTGACCTTCTCTCTTTCCTTGCTGGGCACATTTCTGGTGCGTTCCGGCGTCCTCACTTCGGTTCACGCCTTCGCTAGCGACCCGAGCCGGGGCGTGTTCATTCTGTGCATTCTCGTGCTCTTCATTGGCGGTTCCCTGGCGCTGTTTGCCCTGCGTGCCTCCGCGCTGACTCCCGGCGGCCTGTTTCAGCCCATCTCGCGCGAGGGCGCCCTGGTGCTGAACAATCTCTTCCTCACCACGGCGACCGCGACCATATTGGTCGGAACGCTCTATCCGCTGGTTGTGGAGGCGTTCTCGCAAGACAAGATTTCCGTCGGCGCGCCGTTCTTCAATCTGACCTTCGCGCCCTTGATGGTGCCTCTTCTCATCCTCGTTCCGTTCGGGCCTCTTCTGGCCTGGAAACGCGGCGACGCACTGGCTGCGGCGCAACGGCTCATGGCAGCATTTGCGCTCGCGCTGCTGGCTGTGTTGATAACCTACCTTTTCATCGACGGAGCTTCGGTCCTTGCTGCACTAGGGGCCGGATTGGGGTTCTGGCTCATCTTCGGGGCACTGACGGACCTCGCAGTGAAGTCCGGAGCAAGGAGCGCGTCCCTGGCTACGATGGCGAAGCGTTTCGCGGGCCTGCCGCGCTCCATGTTCGGCACGGCGCTGGCTCATCTGGGCCTCGGCCTGACCGTCCTCGGCATTGTCGGAACGCTGGGCTTCGGTGCGGAGAAAATACTCGCCATGCGCCCCGGCGAGACAGTGGAAATCGCTGACCATACATTGCGTTTTGACGGGATCTATCCTGTCCGTGGCCCGAACTATACCGAAAGCCGTGGACGCTTTTATCTGCTCGATGCAGCCGGCAATCCGAAGGCCGAGATCAGTTCTGCCAAACGCCTGTTCCCCGTCCGTCAGACCACCACGACCGAAGCCGGCATCCGCACGATGGGCTTTAGCCAGCTTTATATTTCGCTGGGCGACGAGACGACCGACGGTGGCACGGTGGTCCGCATCTGGTGGAAGCCGCTAGTGACGCTGATCTGGGGCGGTGCATTGGTGATGATGCTCGGAGGAGCAATGTCGCTGGCAGACCGCAGGCTGCGGGTGGGCGCTCCGGGGCGGCGCAGAAAGCCCGCGGAAGCAGCGACTGCAGGTGCCACATGACCGTGCTTCGGCGCCTTCTCCTCCTTGCCGGCCTATTGTTGCCGGTGCTGGTTGTCGGGGCGGCACAGGCCGTCACGCCGGACGAGATGCTTGCTGATCCGGCTCTTGAGGCGCGCGCGCGGGCAATCTCCGAAGGGTTGCGCTGCATGGTGTGCCAGAACCAGTCGATCGATGAATCCGACGCCGATCTTGCCCGCGACCTGCGCCTGCTCGTGCGCGAGCGCCTGAAGGCTGGCGACAGCGACGGGCAGGTGATCGACTATGTCGTTTCCCGCTACGGCGATTTCGTGCTGCTCAAGCCGCGTTTCGGCCCCCGCACGCTCCTGCTGTGGGGTGCGCCCGTGCTGCTGCTCGCAGCCGGTGCAGCTTTCCTGGTTCACGGCATTCGCTCGCGCCGGAAAACTGCCGCGCAACCGCTGACCGAGGCGGAGAAATCCGAACTGGAAGCATTGTTGCGCGGCGACTGACCGCGCAGCCCGCCAACATTACGAAATTTTCACAAACCGGAAATGGCCCGGTAATGTGGGACACACTACCTCTTGGGCAAAGATGCCGTTCGGGCATCCTTGAAAGGCTTTCGTACCGAGAGGATAGACCATGAACAGTTCCCGCAGAACTTCCTCACGCCTTCACACCCGGCTGATGGCAGCCGTTGCCTCGCTGGCGATTGCCGGCGCAATCGGGGTCGGCGCGGTTACCACCGGCACGGCGCCGGTTCTGGCAGATGCCGTGAAGGTTGAAGCACCCCAGGTTCCCAGCTTCGCGGACGTGGTCGAAAAGGTCTCGCCCGCCGTTGTTAGCGTCCGCGTGAAGGCGGATGTCAAGGCAGCGTCCGATCGTGGCCGGGGGATGTTCTCCTTCGGTCCTGACGATCTGCCGAATGATCCGAATCTGCGCCGCTTCTTCAGGCAGTTCCCGGGTTTCGGCAATCAGGACCGCGCCCGCCCACCGCGAAACCGCGACAAGGTGCGTCCGATAGCACAGGGCTCCGGCTTCTTCATTTCCGGTGACGGCTACCTGGTCACCAACAACCATGTGGTCGAGGAAGGCAGTGCCTTCACCGTGGTCATGGACAATGGCGACGAGCTTGATGCCAAGCTGGTTGGCACCGATCCGCGTACCGATCTGGCCGTGCTCAAGGTAGACGGCGAGGGGCGGAACTTCACCTATGTTGACTTTGCCGACGACTCTGCGGTTCGGGTTGGCGATTGGGTCGTCGCGGTTGGCAATCCCTTCGGCCTCGGCGGAACGGTCACCGCCGGCATCGTTTCGGCGCGCGGTCGTGACATCGGCGCGGGCCCCTATGACGACTTCATCCAGATCGATGCGGCAGTGAACCGCGGCAACTCTGGTGGTCCTGCGTTCAATCTGAGCGGCCAGGTCGTCGGGATCAATACGGCCATCTTCTCGCCTTCCGGCGGAAATGTCGGCATCGCCTTCGCCATTCCGGCTTCGACCGCCAAGACGGTCGTCGGCGACCTCATCAAGAACGGCTCGGTCAACCGTGGCTGGCTCGGCGTCGAAATCCAGCCGGTCACCAAAGACATTGCCGAGTCTCTCGGCCTGACGGACGAGAAGGGCGCGCTGGTCGCGAAGGCCCAGGATGACGGCCCGGCCAAGAAGGCGGGCATCGTCGCGGGCGATGTCATCACCCAGGTTGAGGGCAAGGATGTCAGCTCGGCCAGGGAACTGGCCCGCATGATTGCAGGCTATGATCCCGGCAAGACGGTAGAGCTCACCGTGCTTCACAACGGCAAGCTCCAGAAGGTCAAGGTGGACCTTGGAAAGTTGCCAGACAATGCAAGGGTGGCATCCCGCGACAGCGGCTCCGAGCCTGGCCAGCAAAACTCCCTTGCTGATCTCGGCCTTACCGTTACGCGGGCTGAGGACGGTCCGGGGCTCGTGGTTACCGATGTCGATCCCGATAGCGATGCGGCGAGCCGGGGTATTCAGGCCGGCGACATCATCGTTGCGGTCAACTCGCAGGAGGTTGGCAGCGTGGCCGACGTGGCCAAGGCCATGGACGAAGCGGCAAAGGCGGGACGCAAGTCCGTCCTGGTCCAGATCAGCCGCGACGATAGCAATCGCTTCGTCGCCCTACCCATCACCAAGGGGTGAGGTTGCTCTTTCGGCGCGACGGCTTCATCACGCGAAGCGTCGCGCCGGAAGCAGGGCGCCGGATACATCCGGCGCCACATCTGAAGTTTGCTGCGTTTCCGCTATCCAAGCCGGGTCGGTATATTTGCAATGACTAACGCCGGCACTGAAATCGCGTATAACGGCTCCATGAAGATTCTCGTCATCGAGGATGACCGCGAAGCCGCGGAATACCTGAAGAAGGCCTTCTCCGAAGCCGGCCACACGGCCGATATAGCGGGGGATGGCGAAACCGGCTTTGCGCTCGCCGATTCAGGCAACTACGACGTGATGGTCGTGGATCGAATGATGCCGCGCCGCGATGGCCTCTCGGTCATCGCTGCCTTGCGCTCGCGCGGAAACACAACGCCAGTTCTCATCCTTTCCGCGCTGGGCGAGGTGGATGACCGCGTTACAGGCCTGCGCGCTGGCGGCGACGACTACCTGACGAAGCCCTATGCGTTTTCGGAGCTTCTGGCCCGGGTCGAGGTGCTGAACCGCCGCGCCAGCGCCAAGGAAACCGAAACGATATACCGTGTCGGCGACCTGGAACTCGATCGCCTGTCGCATTCCGTCCGGCGCGCCGGCCAGGAAATTTCGTTGCAGCCACGCGAGTTTCGCCTGCTGGAATATCTCATGCGCCATGCGGGGCAGGTGGTCACGCGAACCATGTTGCTGGAAAATGTCTGGGACTACCATTTCGACCCGCAGACCAACGTCATCGACGTTCATGTGTCGCGGCTTCGCAGCAAGATCGAGAAGGGCTTCGACAAGCCCCTCTTGCACACGGTTCGCGGCGCCGGCTACATGCTGAAAGGCTCCTGACCCCATATGGCGCTGTCCGTGCCCGCCATCATGAAAACGACGGCAGCGCGGCTGTCGGCGTTGTACCTGCTGCTCTTCACGCTGTGCGCGATGGCTCTGGTCTTCTACATGACCTCGCTTTCGGCGCACATGCTGACCGCGCAGACGCAGGACACCATCAATGAAGAGGTGGTGGGGCTTGCCCGCGCCTACCAGCGCGGCGGATTGCCAACGCTGGTGCGGGTCGTGGAGCAACGCTCACGTCAGCCGGGCGCAAACCTCTATCTTATCGCCGACGCCAACGGCCAGATTCTCACCGGGAATGTCCGCAGCCTCGAGCCCGGCGTGCTGGACAACGAAGGCTGGACCAGCCGACCGTTTCATTATCAACGTTTTGGCGAGGGCGACCTCGACAGGCTGAGAGCGGGCCAGGCCGACATGGAGGGCAGGGACGGTCACAACGCAGTTGCGATGGTTCTGCGCCTCCCAAACCAGATGATCATGCTGATCGGTCGCGATCTGGGCGAACCCGAGCGGATCCGGGGGGTAGTGCGCCGCGCGCTGATGCTTGCGCTCGGCATGATGGGTCTTGGCGGCCTCCTGATCTGGTTTTTCGTTGGGCGCGCGGCCCTGAAGCGCATCGACAATGTCTCGGAGGCGAGCCGACGCATCATGGGAGGCGACCTCACCGGGCGGCTGCCGGTGACCGGCGCTGGCGACGAGTTCGACCGGCTGTCGGAGAATCTGAATACGATGCTGGCCCGAATCGCTACGCTCAATGAAGGGCTGAAGCAGGTTTCCGACAATATCGCCCACGATCTGAAGACGCCGCTGACCCGTATACGGAACCGCGCGGAGTCAACCCTGGCGGGCAAGCGCAGCGCTGCCGACTATCGCGCGGCGCTGGAAGCGACGATCGCCGAATCCGACCACCTCATCAAGACCTTCAATGCCATTCTGATGATTTCACGCCTCGAGGCGGGCTATTCTGCCGAGCCGCTGTCTCCCGTCGATCTCAAGGAGTCCATCCGCGACGTGGTCGAACTCTATGAGCCTGTCGCAGAAGAGGCGGGCGTCGGATTGGAAGTCGAAGACATGGGGTCGGTGGTCGTCAACGGTAACCGGGAACTGATCGGGCAGGCGCTTTCCAACATTATCGACAATGCCATCAAATACTCGGTGGACTCGTCCTCGGTGCCGAAGGTGCGCGTTTCGCTGGAGCAGGGCGCCGGCCGTGTTCGGCTGATCGTCACCGACAACGGACAAGGCATTCCCGATGCCGCAGACCGGGAAAGAGCCACCGAGCGTTTCGTGCGGCTGGAGAAGAGCCGTTCGCAGCCAGGGTCCGGCCTTGGCCTCTCGCTCGCCAAGGCGGTCATGAAATTTCACAATGGCAGGGTGAACCGATGGAGCTAGCTTATGGCGGCAGATGCCCAAGCCGGTGCAAACGAGGCGCAATGGCTCCTCACGCCGGCGGTTGCACTGCTGCCGCTCGACGCTGCCCGCGCAACTGAAGAGCTGGAGGACATCACTTCGGTTGCGCGGCAGGAAGGCCTCTCCCGCCTGGCTGGACTTCTTGCGAAGAAGGGGCCTTTTCGCGAGTTCCTCGCTGCCGTTTTTGACCTTTCGCCCTTTCTGCGTGATCTGGCCCGGCGGCGGCCGCATATGCTCGATGCCTTGTTGTCAGAGTCGGTAAATACGCGGCTCGACACCATCACGGCCGGGATCGAAGGACTGGCGACCTCTGCCGATACCTCGGAGCAGCGGCTCATGATGGAGTTGCGCAGGCTCAAGACCGAGGCGCATTTCATTATCGCGCTGGCCGACCTGGCAGGGGAGGCCGACACCGAAACCACGGTCCGGCGCCTCAGCCGCCTTGCTGATGCCTGCGTCCAGGCTGCCGCGGATTTCCTTCTGCTGGATGCCGACAGGCAGGGAAAGCTGAAACTGCCGGACCCGACAAATCCTGGACATGGCTCCGGCTGGATCCTGCTTGCCATGGGCAAGCTCGGCGCGAGCGAACTGAACTTCTCCTCGGATATCGATCTGATTTCCTTTGTCGACCCTGAGGCATCGGCCGTTCTCGACCCGGCCGATGCAACGGACCTCTTCTCGCGCCTTACGCGCCGTATGGTTCGCATCCTGCAGGATCGTACTGAACACGGATACGTGTTTCGCACCGATTTGCGGCTGCGGCCTGATCCCGGTTCGACGCCTCTCGCGATCCCCGTAGGGGCGGCCTTACACTATTACGAAGCGCGCGGGCAGAACTGGGAGCGCGCCGCAATGATCAAGGCGCGCCCGGTGGCGGGCGACATCCAGGCCGCGGAGACTTTCCTGGCGGAGCTCCGCCCCTATGTCTGGCGCAAATATATGGATTACGCGGCGATAGCCGATGTCCACTCAATCAAGCGGCAGATTCACGCGCATAAGGGGCATGGCGAAATCGCGGTACACGGCCACAACGTCAAGCTGGGGCGCGGCGGTATCCGTGAGATCGAATTCTTCGTCCAGACCCAGCAGCTCATCGCAGGCGGCCGCTTTCCCGAACTCCGCGGGCGTGAAACCGTGGCGATGCTTGCCGAGCTTGCGGCGCACGGCTGGATCACCGAGGATGCGCGCGACGGGCTGAGCCGGCAATACTGGTTTCTGCGCCGGGTCGAGCATGCGATCCAGATGATTGCCGACGAGCAGACCCATACACTTCCCGAAGACGATGAGGGGTTGGAGCGCGTCGGCCACATGCTGGGCTTTGCCGACGCGGACAGCTTTTCCACGACGTTCCGCGATGCGCTTCATCAGGTCGAGCGTCACTATGCGGCGCTGTTCGAGGCGGCGCCGGAACTGTCGTCCGGCGTTGGCAATCTCGTCTTTACAGGCGATGTCGACGATCCCGATACACTGCAAACGTTGCAGCGCCTCGGTTTCCAGCGGCCAAGCGATATCTGCCGCGTTATCAGGACCTGGCATTTCGGCCGCTACCGCGCGACGCGATCCCAGGAGGCACGAGAGCGCTTGACGGAACTGACGCCGGCCCTGCTCGAGGCATTCGGCAAGACGCGTCGTGCAGACGACGCGCTGATGCGCTTCGATGCGTTCCTCGCAGGGCTGCCGGCTGGCGTGCAGCTTTTTTCGCTGCTCCAGTCCAACCCGGCTCTGCTTCGGCTTCTTGCCACGATCATGGGAGCAGCGCCGCGGCTGGCTGACATCATCACCCGCCGGCCGCATGTCTTCGATGGGCTACTCGATCCCGCTTTGCTCGCCGAACTGCCCAATCGCGCCTATCTTTCGGCGCGCCTGGCCGCCTTTCTCGAAGGGGATCGGCCCTATGAGGAGCTTCTCGACCGGCTGCGCATCTTCGCTTCGGAACAGAAGTTTCTCATCGGCGTGCGGCTGCTTGCCGGTTCGATCGACGCCGGGCGTGCCGGCAAGGCATTTTCGGACCTGGCGGACCTGACGCTCAATGCGGCCTTGAGCGCCGTGGAGGTGGAGTTCGCACGCCGCCATGGACGGGTGTCTGGCGGGCGCGTTGCACTGCTGGGGATGGGCAAGTTGGGCAGTCGCGAACTGACCGCCGGCTCCGACATCGACCTGATCCTGCTTTACGACCACGACGCGGAGGCCGAAGAATCGGATGGCGAGAAACCCCTGGCGCCATCTCATTACTATGCCCGCCTGACGCAACGTCTCATCGCCGCGGTCTCGGCGCCCACGGCCGAAGGGGTGCTTTATGAGCTCGACCTGCGGCTGCGGCCTTCCGGCAACAAGGGACCGGTTGCCACGCATATCGAATCTTTCCGCAAGTATCAGCGCAACGATGCCTGGACCTGGGAGCAAATGGCGCTTGCGCGGGCGCGAACCGTTGCCGGCGACCCGGCTTTCTGCGCCGAGGTCGACGCCGAAGTTTGCGCCATTCTAGCCCAGCCCCGCGATTTCGCCCGGATCTGCACGGATGCAGGCAAGATGCGTGCGCTCATTGAAGAGGAAAAACCCCCGCGCGACTTCTGGGATATCAAGCTGGTGCCGGGTGGGCTCATCGACCTTGAATTCATCGCGCAGGTTGCCGCCATTACGGGCAAACTCGAAGGCGAGGGCCGCACGAGCAACACCGCCGAGCTTCTTTCCCGCCTCTCGCCCGATTACGCCGACCCCGGTACCCGGGAAAGGCTGTGTGCGGCATGGTCCCTCTACCTTGCGCTGACGCAGATCATCCGGCTTTGCCTGCCCGGTTCATTCGACCGGCACGACGCGCCGTCGGGGCTGGTCGACCTGCTGCTGGCCCAGACCGGGTTGCCGGATTTGACCGTGCTGGAAGCGCATCTGAAGGAAACGGCGCGGGCGGTCCAGAAGGATTTCGATCGCCTGCTCCGCGGCAAGCGGGGCTGATTGGGCGCTCCGGTCAGGCCGCCTTGCGCGCGGTTTTGGCTGGGCGCGCCGGCTTTCTGCGGATGGGTATGCGCACCGAAACTATCGTGCCCACGCCCTCGGTGGAGCGGATCTTCAGCGCGCCGCCATGCAATTCGGCGAGCGAGCGCGAGATGGCAAGGCCCAGGCCGGAGCCTGCATGGTTCTTGGAGAACTGGTTCTGCACCTGTTCGAACGGGCGGCCGAGTTTTCCCAGTGCATTCTTGGGGATGCCGCAGCCATTGTCCTCGATGGTCAGGATCATCGCGCCCGAGGCATTGCGCGCGCGCAAGGTTATGCGGCCGCCCTGTCCGGTGAACTTCACCGCGTTGGAAAGGAGATTGATGACGATCTGCTTTATGGCGCGTCGGTCGGCATAAAGGCTCATGGAGTCGGCGATGCGCGTCTCGATGGATATGGATTTCGCCGCCGCCTGCAGCGAGATGACGCGAACCGCCTCCTTGATGAGCGGACACAGGTCGATCTCTTCGCGCTCCATCGAGAACTGGCCGGCCTCGATCTTGGACATGTCGAGTATGTCATTGATGACTCCGAGCAGATATTTGCCGCTGCTGTGAATGTCCCTCACATATTCCTCGTAGCGTTCCGAGCCGAGAGGTCCGAACAGCGCTTGCTCCATCAGTTCGGAGAAGCCGATAATGGCGTTAAGCGGTGTGCGCAGTTCGTGCGACATGTTGGCGAGGAATTCCGATTTCGCCTGGTTGGCCGCTTCCGCCCGTTCCTTCTCGCGCATGTACTTGCGGTTGAGTTCGACCAGTTCGCGCGAACGCTCCTCCTCGGCGCGGCGCGCCAGGCTCAGGTCGTGGATGGTCGCCATGAGGCGGCGCTCGCTGTCCACCAGCTTTTCCTGGTGCTGCTTGATTTGCGTGATGTCGGACCCGACCGAAACCGTGCCACCGTCTCGCGTCCGCAGTTCGTTGACCTGAAGCCAGCGCCCGTCCGCGAGCTGCCGTTCCCAGGTTGCGCCGCCATGGGGCCCGTTGGCGTTGGCGAGCCGCCGCTCCGAGGCGAAGGGAAGCATCTTTTCCTCCACCCGCGCTCGCGGCGTCCCCGGTATGACATCGCGGTCAGACAGGCCGTTGTCCTGCTGGTACTTGGAATTGCACATCACCAGCCGCCCCTGCGAATCCCACAGGACGAAGGATTCATTGATGTTCTCGATGGCCGTGCGCAGCCGGAGATCTGCCGCCTCCGAACGCAATGCGAGATGCCTCTGCTCGGTGATATCCACGGCAATGCCGATAAGCTGGATCTCGGGTGCGTCGGGGTCCATGACCTGGGCGCGGGCGCGCATCCAGACCCAATGGCCATTGGCATGGCGCATGCGGAATACCTGGTCGATATGATCGATCTCGCGCGCCATGATGCGGTTGGCGAGCTCAAACAGATTGCCGTCCTCGGGATGGATGATTTGGTCGACCTCGCCGAACGACAGCATGGAGTCGCAGGGTTCGTAGCCCAGCATCTCGTACATCGAGCGCGACCAGTACATGCGCCCGCGCACCATGTCCCAATCCCAGAGGCCGCAACGGCCGCGCACCAGAGCCATGTCGATGCGCTGGTGGGCCTCCAGATATATGCGGTCTGCGCGCTCCGCACGGGTCGCCTGGGTGAAATAGGCATAGAGGATGATGATGAGCACGCCCGAGGTCAGGACGAAAAGCGTGACATTCAACGATAGGGTACGCCGCCATTCGCCAAAGACGGCATCTTGCGGAATGAGAGCGGCCGCAGCGCCGCCCCCCGGCTTCATGGCGACTGCGGCGTACCACTCCTGGCCGCCGACCGACACATCCAGCACGCCGGCCCGTTCGCCGAACAGGAACAGAGGCTGGCCGCCTTTGACCAGACTGTCCAGCGCTTGCCCTTCCCATCGCATCGAGCGCGGCGAAATTGCGATGATTTTGAAGTCCGGATCCGTCAGGGCCAGCACCGCATCCGCGCCCAGCGCAATCCTGCGTGCCAGTTCGTCGAGCAGGGCCTGCTGACCATTCCTTGTTTCAGGATCAGCCAGGGCCAGTTGTCCGGCAGCCAGGGAAAGCATGGCCCGCGTGTTGCGATCCAACTCGTCATGGTGGTTCATGAGCGAAAGCATGCGCAAGACGGCGACAACGAGCAGGAAAACAACGATCAACGGCGGGATCAGACGACGCAAAAGCGGTTCCGCCGCAAGAAGCTTGCGGTAAGCCGGCTCTGCAATGAGGCGCGCATTTCCAGCAAGAACGGATTTGCGCCGCCTCACTGGCCGCCGCACAAAAGCCTCCCTGCCGGGCGCGTCCCACGCGTCCGCCTTGGCCATCAATGGCTCTCCCCGAAACCCTATTCTGCTTGACGATCCGGCAACGCCGCACTTCCGAATCGTTAATAAAGAATCAGAGGTGATTCGCGATGTCCAGAGGCATTACGAAAAATGCCGCAGCGTTCGCTCGACTATGTCGCTGAGATCGATCGAGACGTTGCCGGCGTCCTTCATGGACAGCAGTGCATGGCGCGCATGCGCCTGCCGCCCCGGCTCCAGAGAGCGCCACGAACGGAATGCCGTAGCAAGCCGTGCGGCCAACTGCGGGTTGCGCCTGTCTATGTCCGTGATGGTCGCCGCGACAAAGCGATAGCCTTCGCCATCAGCAGAATGAAAACCTGTCTGGTTGGCGTTGGCCAGCGTACCGATCAGGGCACGTACACGGTTCGGGTTGGTTATCGAAAAGGCCGGATGGCCTGTAAGCGCCTTTACCCTCTCGACTGCCCGAGGGCCTGGTGCGGCTGCCTGGATCTGGAACCATTTGTCCATTGCC